>JAAGKN010000842.1_pt1 | contig 52917 bp, 51 predicted proteins | sample 6206371 | NCBI WGS metagenome assembly JAAGKN01 (sample SAMN11533720, study PRJNA540317) | gut metagenome | isolation source: fecal pellets from male and female animal of same cohort | host: Peromyscus leucopus | place: USA:CA | collected 2017
TCATTCCGTAAGGTCTTTCAACATTGTTTATTAATACAGAAATCAGACCGGATGATGTAATTTTCAATACATTATTGCTATTGTAATTTGACACATAAATATTACCGTTAAAATCACTTACCATAGCAATAGGTCCATCAATTTTTTTGTCTTTAATAAAAATCATCTGTCTGCCGTCAGGTGTAACTTTATAAATCATATTATCAGAGAATGATGCAATATAAACATTTCCCTGAGTATCTGTTGTAATCCCTGTAGGACTTGGAATATTATTATACATTCCGTTTGTACGGCTGATATTTGAAGCAGTTTTAGGTTCTTCAAGAACTTGAACTTGCTCAACTACAGGTTCTGGTTCTTCAACAATCGGCGCAGGAATAGTTGAAATCAGAGACTGCGCTTTTGAATACGCTGAACTGTTTGCAGGAATAAGCTCCAAATAAGATTTTGCCTTATCAGTCTGTCCGAGTTTCATGCTTAAATTACCTGCTTTATACAAAGCTTCATAATCATCAGGCTTTCTGACAATAATTTGTTTAAACACAGCAAGTGCTGCATCATCCTGATGTAAATATTCTAAAATAGAACCAAGATTAAAGTAAGCATCTACATAATTCGGGTCAAGCTCGATTGCACGCCTGAAAGAAGCCATTGAACGGTCATACTGTCCTATTTTATAGAAATCATAACCTCTGTTATATTCCAACTTAGCTTCGTTGCTCACAGGTTCTGCGAAAACCGCAAAACCTGTGCAAGCTGTAACCAATAATGCTGCTAAAATCTTTTTCATATTTTAAAACTCCGCTTATTTTAAGCAATTTGTTCCAACTGCTCAATTACCTTTTTATTTTTTTCAGCAAATTCATGCCCTCTTGCAATTATAGCTAATTTTAGAATATTTGCAAGATTTATTGCACAAAGTTCTTTATAATTATCAGGCAATCTCAAAGACCAGTTGGCATCACCTGAAGTTCCGGGTCTGTTGTAAACATCATATACATTGAAATAATCTGTAAAGAAAATTTGCACATTCTCAGCATTTGAAGCAAAAAGTTCAACCAATTTTGTCTGAGCAAGAAATTCCGCATCATCTGTAAGTTTTACAATAATGTCATCTTTATTTTCGCATTCTGCAAACAAGTCATCCACAAGGTTTTTGGCATGCAAATAACCTGTATGAGTGTGAATATTTTGATCTGCCCACATCTTTATCGGTTCATTGTCATGAGTACCAACCATTACCCAGCATTTTTTGCCGATATTACAGCATCTGTATGGATCTTCTGGCTTATCAGCTTCAACAAACTGTGTTAATTTCATCCCCTGAAGCCCGAATTGTTCCATAACTGACGCTACAGGTTTTGTCAAAGTACCCAAGTCTTCGCAGACAATTGCGTCTTTGTCCAAACCTTCTTCTTTAGCAGCTGAGATTACAATTTTTTCAATCAATCTGCCGTAATCTCTTATTTGTTCTTTTGTCAATGTTTTAACGCGTTTTTCTTTATCCGCAGTAACTACTTCATTCAAATCTTCCATTTTTGCAATTGCATATTTTGAAAGTTCAGGATGTTCCGGAGATGAGAACAATCTGCCTGCACCTTGTTCGATTTTAGGCTTTTTACCCGCTTTATAAACCCATGGATCAATAAGGCCTACAATGTGGTCAATTCTAACACCGCCCGGGTTTTCTTTGAACATTTTCTTATAAAGGTTTTTCAACAAAATTCCGCCTTCATCCAAAGAGCCGTCAGCATTATACATTCTATCCGGATCCATTACAGGGAAGCCCCAAGCCTGTCCGTCTTTTGAGAAATAATCAGGAGGACAGCCCAAGCACCATCCTTTTAAGAATAATGATTGATAAGCCCATGTGTCACGGTCAGAAAATGCAACTTGTCTGTCCGCAATCATTTTAATATCATGTTTTTTCGCGAAATTACGAGTTTCTTCGTTTTGTTTGCTTATAATAAATTGAATAAATTTATATAATTCTATTTCATTAGAATATTTATTTTCGATTTCTTTAATTCTGTCAGCAAACTGCATTTTTTCTTCGTTAGATTGCGGATTGAAAAGATTTTTATCAGTTTCAGAGCCCCACAACGGCCAGTAATCGTTGCCATGCTCTATAGATAAAGCTTCATACAAACTGTCTTTATCTAACCAGAAATTATTTTCACGTTTAAATACTTCAAATTCTTTTTCTAATTTTTTCACAGGATTAGCTTTAAAATTATTCCAAGCTTCGCCTAATGCTTCATTATATTTTTTATAAACATAAGAGTAAGCTGTTTTATTAGTATACTTGTTAGGATTATTACTTACAATCTCGTAATATGTAGTTTCAGAAAGAATATTTCCCCACTCTTTTTGGGTTAATTCTTTAAGGTTAATAAACAACGGGTTGCCTGAAAAAATTGTACCTGTATAAGGAGATGAATCACAGCTTTTAGTCTTTCCTGCAGGTCCAAGCTGAATTGCATCAAACAAACCTGAAGCATATTCAATAAACTCTTTTCCGCCATCAGTATTTACACTGCCAAAACCTGTATTTTGATTTTCCACAGACGGGAAACTTCCGTTATGCATAATGAATGCAATATTTTTTTTACCGAGAGCTTTAAGAGCTTTTCTAATAGTCTTTTTAGCTTTGTCATCTAAAACGTTTGTTTTTTCTAAGATACAATTCATATTTACCCCTTTTTCCAAAATACTCAACATGCAAATGATATCATGAGTCTTTTTTTTTTTCAACAAACAAGAAACTAGCTCTTAAGAATTAGTTAAAAATAATTAATATTTAATAAAAATTACTTGACAAATTTTAACAAATATTCTAAAATAAAAATACGAAAAGATTCTTTCAAGATAGTTTTATGCAAATTTTAGTATTAAGAGATTCGAGTTTAGGACAATAAAAATATATTGAGAGATAAAAAGACTTACAAAAAGAAAGGTGAAAAGATTATGACAAAAAGATTCGGCTTCACACTTGCAGAAGTGTTAATTACATTAGGTATTATCGGGGTTGTAGCAGCAATGACTATGCCGACATTGATGAACTCTACTCAAGGTGCTCAATATAAAGCAGCTTACAAAAAAGCTTTATCAGCATTAGGACAAGCAGTTACTTTGAACGTTGCATTAGACGATTACAACTTTGCTGATACAGTTGCTGGTGGCGCTAGCACAGATTACACAATTGCTAAAATCATCAATTCAAGAATGAACGTTGTTAAAACTGAAGACGGTAAAGGTTTAGGTTATGCTGTAAACGCTGATACATCATCTGTTACAGGCGCTTCTGACGCTAACTATTCATACTATTTTAACGATGGTATCGTATTCAGTTTCCCAAAAACATCTGCAGCTTGTTCTAATGATTCAGTTAAAGGAATCAACATCTGTAAAGGTTTGATTGACGTTAACGGTCAAAAAGGTCCTAACAGAGTTGTTAAATGTGACGGCGAAACTACTTACAACGCATCAAAAGACGGTTGTACAGTAACTAACCCTACAGATATTTATCCTGTAGTATTCTACGATCAAACAGTACTTCCATCAACTGATGCTGCAAGAGCTGTATTGTACGGTAAATAATCAACAGATTATATAACTAAAAAGAGAGAGCCGATCGGCTCTCTTTTTTTATGTATTAAAAAACTTATTTAATAATAACGGTACAAATTTAGCACTCAACGCACTGAAATCAAATACAAACTCATTAACCCCTGCTTTTGAGAGTTCTTCCAAACCCTCAAATCGTTCCAAAATCGTATCTTCAAACATATGCATTCTGCAAAAACCATCACAGGTAAAAGGAAGTAATTTATCGAGCGAAGGATCGTGTAAAGCATAACCTCCTCTGTGGCAAGGTGCTTTGCAGGACAGACGAGAAATTATCGCACTATCGTTATTCAAAGGACATAAACCCAAACTCGGCACTCTGATATTTCCTGCAATTGTATATTTTTTATTCGGAATATCATTCTTAATCTTTTTAATTGTTTTCAAATCCGCAAATGTCGTAAAATCAATCGTATTAATCTGCGAAAGATTATTCAGGCATTTTATAGAAAGACTGTTCAAAAGATTAATTCCCTGCCCGATTTCAATCGGAATATGATTAATTTCAGAATCATTAATGGCTGTCCAAAAATATCCTATATTATTTATAATAAGACTGTCCGGAGCAGGATTTGATAACAGAATCTGTTTTACATACTCATAAACTCTGTCAAAATCACGTTCGATAAGAATTCTTGGAGTTGAAAGCTGAAATTTTATCCCATATTTTGTGCAGAATTTTTTAACTTTCATAATAATATCGTTAAAACTGCTCACAGCAAGATCTGCCGTCGAAAGAATTTCGCCGTATTCAATCGAATAAACAGGATTAATCCCTGTTTTTTTAATAAATTTTTCAAGCTCTTTAATCTGTGCAAGTTCAGAGAGACGAAAATTAATCTTATATAAATCTTTTTTTGAATAATCCGTATCTTTTTTGATGCGGGTTGTCTTAATATCCCACTCAAAGTTTTTTACATTACGGCTGAATTTAAAATCCTGACCCTCTGCACTTTCTACAACACCAAGAAAGTGATTTGTACGATAAATACTTTTTCTTACATGTTTAAATGGAAGTTTTTGATTTTTAAACAGTTTCGGCTTATCAAGGATTTTTTGTATAAGTTCAATTCCTTCCAAAATTTCTTCAGATGTACCAAACTTTCCTTTTATAACAACTTTATCAATTGCTTTCATTTTTTTAATATCTTCGGCGCAGAAAGGCAGATTATCACTGTCAATTGCAAGCGGGAGTTTTGTATATTGCTTAATCTTTGCAATATTTTTCAGATAAATTTCTTCCGTAATAATTATCCCGTCAACTTTATGGAAATTACTGATAAAATCAATCCCTGCAAGGTTATGAATATCAAAATATGAATCAACAATTATTTGGAAAGGAAGATTAAAAACTTTGATAGCCTCAAGAATTGCAAAACTGTTAATCAAAATCCCGTCTATACCAGAAGTTTTCAAAAACTTAATCATTTTTTTTATTTCGGGCAGATTTTCTTCCGTAATATCATGTTTAAAATTAATATAAATAGCGCAATTGCAGCGTTTTGCCATTTCTACGAATTCATTTACGTATTCAAAATTGCTGTTTAGAAACTTTTTGTAATAAACGTAAAACTCCCTGCATTTGGATGCTTTTGAGAAAACTTCAATATCTTCAGGTTTTTTGACCGGTGCAACTATTCTTATATTTTCCATAAAATTAATTATACCACATAATTTGTGATATAATTTTGAATGTGGGCAGGATTATAAAAATTTTACTGTTAATATTAACAATTTTGTACGGAGCATATTACTGGGCTGTCCCCGCACTTGTAAAACTGCCTGAAAATATTTTGGTCGAAGGCTATAATATTTCGCTGGAAAATCCTAAACTTAAAACAGGTCTGATTCCATCTGTCGGATTTTCTGCACAGAATGTTTCTTTATTGAACGACGACAGCACAAAGGCACTTGAACTTAAAAATCCTGATATTAATATAAGACTTCTGCCTTTATTACTAAAACAAGTTGATATCAGAAACTTTACGGCAGATGAGATTAACGCGGATTTAATCCTTGACACTGACAAAACCTTGAAGCTTGGGCAATACAAACTTGATAATAATAAGCCTGCACCTTCAATAAAACTTCATAAAGCGCTTGTTGAAAAATATAATCTGAGTTTTGATAACAAGATTTTAAATCAAAAAATATCAGTAACTGCAAAAACAGAATCCACACCTGACGGACATCAGCTTATCACAGCAGACATAAGCAAAGTTAAAATCACATCAGACATAAATTTTATCAATAACGGAATTGAAATTAATGACCTAAAAATTAAAGGCGATAACATTAACGCGTTTGCATCAGGAAAAATTACAAAATTGAATGCAAAAATTCCAAACCTTGATATGAAAGTAGGCGTTATTAATTCAAAAGCCGAAAATATTCTGCCTTTAATACCTGATATCCCAAACCTTTCGCCTGATATTGACGTGCTTTTGCTTAAACAAACAGGGTTCTGGGGCGACGCATCAGGAAATCTCGAGATTAAAGGGAAAGCAGATTTCCCAAATGTTTACGGAAGCGTTCTTGTCAAAAATGCTTATATGGTAAAACCAATCCCGAATGCTGACAAAGCAACTATAAAACTTGCTTTCCGCGGAGATAAAATGGATTTGGATGTAAAAGTTCCGACAAGCCCGACCCAAACCGTATGGGTAAACGGCCCGATTAATCTGGACAAAGACAGAAGCGCTGATTTGCGAATAACAAGCACAAAAGATGTTGACCTAAAGACTGCTCAAATCGTACTTAAATCCGCTCCATGAAATCCTTCATTTTGACCTCGGCCCTGTACCGATTATGGATATTAAAGGCAAAGGCGGAATTAATTTCCACGTAATCGGAACACGTCAAAACCCGCACGGCTGGGGACAATTTGAGTTCAAAAATGCGACTGTATCATTTTTGGAAATTCATAATATGAATCTTCAAAACGGCTCAGGAACGCTTGATTTCAATAACCAAGATACACTTTTCCAAACCAAAACAGCAACCTTAAACGGCAAACCTATTTCTGTAAAAGGTACTTGTTCGCTAATCGGAAACCTTAATTTTGATGTAATTTCAAACGGTCAGGATTTATCAAAACTGTTAACTACCGTGAAAACATCCCCGATGCTTGAAGATATTCAAAAACTTCTATCACCCGTCGAAAAAACAACAGGCAATGCAAACGTTAAAATTAATCTCTACGGACAGGTGAAAGATATTAATGATGTCGTATTTAACAAAAACATATTTGCAAAAGGCTCAATTGAACTGCTTTCAGACTGGATTAAGCTTCAAGGAGCACCTGCTGTTAAAACATCAGGCACAGTGAATTTTAATAACCTGAACGCTGATTTTAACCTTCAATCTGCAATAAATTCTTCAAAACTCGATATCACAGGTAAAATCAAAGATAATTACGGCAATATAAAAGTTGTTTCAAACCGCTTCAACCTCGGAGACGGCATAAAATCTTTAAATATTCCGTACGCAAAAGATTTGTCGACAATAAATTCAAGCTTTATCGCAAAATATGACGGAAAAATCGACAATATAGACTTAAACAAACTTTCATTAAAAGGTAAAGTTTACTCAAACAAAGGTGCAAAAAGCGCAATTATTGTAAACAACAGCGATTTTGAACTTAAAAATTCAAACTTCCGCCTTCCGCACATCAATGCACAATTCGGACAAATGCCTGTACTTATTGAAGGTAGAATTACAAATATCGCGCAATCTCCAAACCTTAATTTATATATAAATGCGAAACCTTCACAAGACTTTTTTGACGAGTTTTTCAATACCAAATCAGTTTATCCGATAAAGCTCAAAGGTGATGTAAATCTTACCTCAAGAGTTTCAGGACCTCTAAATAATCTTAATTCAAAAACAATTTTGAATATAGCCGAAAACTCCCATATTTACTATATGGGTGCAACAATCGGCGATGTAGAAAATCCCGTAAGAATTTCTATCGACAATTCTGTTTCTGGTGACAAAATTAGAATTAATAACCTGCAATATGACAAAATAATTACGTCGCAAAACAACCGCCCAAACGTAAATACACAACTTAACGCCTCTGGTAATCTGCAGGTTTTAAGCGATAATAATATTGCATTCAATAACTTTAAAATTAAAACCCAAACTCCATCTGATGCCAAGATTTTCAACATAATATTCAGAAAACCCTTTATGAAACAAGGCGTTTTTTCATCCGATTTAGTTTTGAACGGAACAGCACTTAACCCGAAAATTCTCGGCAAAATGGATATTACAAGCATTGACATTCCGTTTTTCGATTCAACAATCCGCGACATAAATTTGAATTTTAAACCCGATAAAATTTACATAAACTCAAAAGGTACAGTTCTCACAAACGATGTTCAAATCGATGCAGAAATGAAAAACAAACTTACTGCACCATATATACTTGAAAATGTAAATCTTAAAATTACGGATTTAGATATCAATAAAATTACAGATACTTTAAGGGATTTGGAAGCCGAAGCAACAAGAAAACCAACATCACACAAAGCTTCCACACAAGATTTTGATATTTCTCAATTGATTATTAACAATGCAAATATTGAAGCAGACAAAATTAAAGTTAGAAATATTAATGCAGACAATTTCACAGCAAAATTAAAACTCGATAACAAAAACCTTCTTGACGTGGATAACTTCAAATTTGATATCGCTCAGGGTTCAGTTCTGGGTAACTTACAGCACAATTTGTCAAATCACAGAACAGATTTGGATATTCACCTCAATAATGCTAACGCACTTATTATGTCCGAAGCTCTGTTCGACTTGAAAGGGCAGGTTTACGGGCTTGTTAACGGTGATTTTATACTATCTTGCACAGGCGACACTCAAGATGATTGCTTCAAAACTCTTACAGGAAGCGGAAACTTTAAAATCGCAGACGGCAGAATGCCAAAACTAGGCTCGCTTGAATATCTTCTAAAAGCAGGAAACCTCTTTAAAGGCGGTATTGCAGGATTATCTATAAACAGTATTATTGACTTGATTACGCCTTTGAAAACAGGCAACTTTGAAAGCATCTCAGGAGATATGCACATCATAAACGGTATTGCTGACAGTATTAACGTCTATTCAAGCGGAAACGACTTGAATATGTATATGACAGGCTCATACAATATTGTAACTTCTGTTGCTGATATGCAAATTCTCGGAAGCCTTTCTAAAAATATTACAACAGTGTTTGGAAAGATTAAAAACGCATCTTTAAATACCTTGTTTAATACAATCCCCGGGGTTAACGACCAAACAGAAAAACTCTTAATGCAGGAAGATATCGGAAAAATCCCAAACATCAAAGACGCAACAGACGTTTACAGAATTTTTGCAGTAGATATTAACGGTGACATCAACGGCGACAAATACGTTAAGAGTTTCAAGTGGGTTAAGTAATGAAGGCAATAATTTTATTTTTAATCTCAATATACCAAAAAATATCAAAACTCACACCATCCGTATGCAGATTTTATCCGACCTGTTCAGAATATACTAAACAATCAATATTAAAATACGGATTACTCAAAGGCAGTTGGCTTGGAGTTAAACGAATTGCAAGATGTCATCCGGGTAATGAAGGCGGATACGACCCTGTACCATAATATTTTACCAATATTGCACTTTAATTCCAAAACCCAATGTGGTGGGTGGAGCGGCTATGCTCCTAATCCATAGAGTATGATTCGCCGACAGAATCAATAGCTTCAACCTTAATATCAGTAATCAATTCAGAATAAGATATTACAACAATAGTCGGAATATGACGTTCCAGCAATTGATACAACGGCAGTCTAATCCTTGGCGAGCAAAGGATTACAGGCTGTTGTCCGCAAGCCTGATGGGCACGCATCAATGTTGTCGCAGTTGTTTCAATCAATTCCTGAACCTGCATAGGATTTAACAGGAACATTGTACCCAATTCGGTTCTTTGACAGCTGTCATCAAGAGTTTTTTCCCATTCGGGAGAAAGTGTCAAAGCATATAAAACCTTGTCATCCCCAACATTAGATAAACAAATTTGACGACCAACGCCGCTCTCAAACGTTCTGACAAAATATCAGGTTCTTTTGAAAATCTTGCATAGTCGCAAAGTCTTTCAAATACAAAGATAATATCTTTGATTGAAACTTTTTCACGAATCAGGTTAACAAAGATTTTTCTCAAATCACTTGTAGAAATAATTGTCGGAACAAGGTCGTTAACAAGTGTCGGGTCTTGAGAACGTACAAGTTCCATCAGTTTCAAGACATCTGTTTTTGTCATAACTTCATCAACGTGTTTTCTTACACATTCCTGCAAATGAGTAACAATTACGTCTGTAGAATCAACCGCAGTAACAGAACGCGCCATTTTTGCATCTTCAGGTCCAATCCAGTAAGCCTGTGTTTGATATGTCGGGTCAATACCAATAATTGCATCCTGCGGAACATCTTTTTTCATAGCATCCCACTGGTCTGCAATAACCATTAATTTACCCGGATAAACATAACCTGTCGCAACAGTATTACCGCGAATAGAAATCATATATTCATTCGCATCCAAAGCCGATGAGTCCATAATTCTTATGTTCGGCAAGATATAACCGAGTTCGTCAGTAACTCTCTGACGTAAAGCCGCAATTTTTGCAAGCAATTGACCTTCCTGGTCAGGGTCTGCAATAACAAGCAGGTTTGAGCCAACCTGCAAACTCAAAACATCAACACCTAAACGTTCGTACATTCTGTTCGGGTTAACAAGGTCTTGCATGTTTTGACGAACATTTTCCAATTGACCCAATTGAGATTGAACGTCCGCGTTAATCAATGTAGAGAAGCCTGCAACACCAAGGCCGATTGCAAACAAAGTAAACGGTATCCAAGGCAATCCTGTCCAACCGCCTGTTACAGCAAGTAAAAGCAAGAAACCTGCAGCAAGGAACAATGCATTAGGCTTGCTCATAATTTGTCCCGTAACATCAGAACCCAATGAATTTGCAGCAGAAGAACGAGTCATAAATACACCTGCTGCAATTGACATCAAAAGTGAAGGAACTTGCGAACAAAGACCGTCACCAATTGTTAATGTTGTATATTTTGAAACAGCATCTGCAATAGGCATCTGGTTCATAATACAACCAATCGCCAAACCGCCGATAATGTTAATCAACGTAATAATAATACCTGCGATAGTATCCCCTTTTACGAACTTCATCGCACCGTCCATACTACCGAACAAGTTTGATTCTCTTTGCAAGTCTTCACGTTTTTTAGTTGCTTCTTCCGGTGAAATCAAACCTGCGTTAAAGTCCGCGTCGATTGTCATTTGTTTACCGGGCATCGCATCCAATGCAAAACGCGCAGCAACTTCGGCGATACGTTCCGCACCTTTTGTGATTACCATGAACTGTACAACCGTGATAATAAGGAAGATTACACCCCCTACAATCATATTACCGCCCGTTACGAACGTTCCGAACGCGTGAATTACTTCACCAGCTTCCCCTTTCGCCAAAATACAACGGGTTGAAGCAATTGAAAGTACAAGTCTGAACATCGTACCGATAAGAATAATTGACGGGAATGATGCAAGTTCAAGAGTTTTCTTTACATACAAAGAAATCATCAAAAGAACTACACCGAGCGTAATATTCAAACATATTGAAACGTTAATAACCCAGTTTGGAAGTTCGCACAGCAAAAGAACGATAAGAAGCAAGACGAATATCGCCATGAAAACTTCACTTAAATTTGTTCCTCCGCCTGCGCCTTGTTCCTGTGCCATTATATACCTTTTAAAGCCTCACATATTACGGACAATTGAGTTTCAATCGTCGCATCTATCACACCGTTTGTTGTTGTAACCATACATCCGCCTTCCATAATTGCTTCATCAGGCACAACCATAACCCTTGCATCAAGCCCTGCATTATTTAATACTTCAGGAATTTCTGTTTTCACAAGGGAAACCTGAACAGGGTTTACGCGCAATGTTATTTTGTTTTCTTCTTTAGAAAGCCCGCGCAGAATTTCGGCAATATTTTCCATAATCAGCGAAGGATTTTCCTGTATTTCTTGTTTAATAATTTTTTTAGCGATATCAACGCTTATTTCCATTATATTCGGAGCAATGTAGTCAAAAACCGCCTGTTTTGCACCTAGAAAAGCCGTAAGGGAATTTTTAACTTCTTCAATATCAGCTTTTGCTTGATTTAAGCCTTCTTCATACCCTTCTTTTTGTGCAGCTTCTTTAATCGCAACAGCTTCTTCACGCGCACGGGAAATAAGGTTTCTGTCATCAACCCTGCGAAAACCTCTGCGTCTGTCACCCCTGCGTCTTTCCTGACGCTGTTTAAAGTCGATATTATCAAGGTTAAAAAGGTCTATTTCCTTTTCTTCTGCCTGTTCAACTTTAACTTCCGGTTCTATAGGTTTTTGTTCAATATCCCCTGTCGGTTTTTGTATCTTCTTTTTAATAATCATGATCAATATTATTATACACTATCTTCAAGGTGTGTGGCAATAATATTTGCAACTTTTGGCGCAATTTCGTAATACTCACCCTCTAAAGCTGTGAATACAAACTTTTTCACCTTGTTTCTCTCTAATCTTAATGTTTGTTCAATTTGTGATCTGTCTAAATATTGCGAAACATTTTGAATTTTATCAACAATTTTATTAGGTGCCAAAGTTTGTTGAGTTTTCGGGATGTTAGTTTTTATCTCCTGCAAACATCTCAAAACTGCATTAGTATCCATTTTAGCATCCAAATCCTGCATGCCCATGAATTTAATAACAGAATTTGCATCATCAGGATTGAATTTATTAAGAATTGATTGAACCTTATCCTGTTTCAAACGATTGAACAGCATTGCAAGTGTAGCGAGTTTAAGAACTTTAGCATCAGCACCCAAAGGCGCACTAACAGGTGCTGAAGGAACTGTACCCTGCGATTGAGGAGGCATGCCTGCAGGCTGTTGAGGCATTGGCTGTTCCTGCATCTGCGGTTCTTCTTGAACCTGCTGTTGAACCATTGCATCAATATTTGACTGCATTGATGCTTGTTCCATCAAACCTGCATCAATCAAGTTTTTATCTTTTAATTCTGCAATGCAGTCAAGATAAGTCTTTTTAACGTGGTGTTCAATAACCTGTAAACACTGATCTTGCGGAAGATTTTGATGGAAAGCATTTTTTGCGATTTCAAAAATTGTAAATGCAATTTTCTGCATAATAGGATCCCAATACTGTTGGGGAATTCCTGAACGCACTAAGTCAACCGATTTGTGGAACGACCATTCTGCAATAATTTGAGTAATCATTACAGCCTGATCAACATTAAATTGCCCTTCATCATAAAGAGCTTGCCCTGCAATGGTTGAAAAATTTAACAAGGTATTTGCGACATAATTTCTTTGATTATCGTTAAAATCAGGCGGAATAAGCTCTAACGCCTGCTGCGCCAAATTTTGTGCAAATTCTTTATATTCAAAACCGTTAATCGCCATCTGCTACCCTTGTTCAATCCAGCTCTTAATTTTTTCGCCGGCTTCATCATCATCTGCGTTTGCAAGTTCGTTAGAAAGATTTGAAAGCGTATCAGTCAATCTGTTAGGATCAACAAGAGATTGCTGTTGTTGCTCAATATAACCTCTCTGCTGTTGTTCAACAAGTCCTTGAGCAAGTTCTGATTGTCTTTCAGCCAATTGTGCCGCACGCATATTAATATCAGACAATTGAGCTTCCTGTTGAGCATTTTTCTGTCTTAACATTTCAACTTCGCGTCTGTTAGCTTCCTGAACCTGCTGAACTTTATTTGACACAGCTTTAAACACAATTATCAAACCAACTGCACTCAAAGCTATTGCAAGCCACCAAGGATTTCCTGTTTCATCAGGTTTTGGAAGGTTAGCAGGTCTGTCAGATGCTAAGTACGGGTCTGTTGAATCTGAAAATGCAATAGAAACATTTTCCGCATTAACTTTTGGACTTGCAGCTCTTGCAATCAAATCTTTCAATTCTTCCAAAGTCGTATTAGATGGAAGCGCATTTTTATCCAATGTTACCGCAATTGAAATTTCTTCAATAACACCGGGTTTAATATATTCGTTAGTTTGGGTTTTTGTTACACCAAATTGAGTTTCTCTGGCAGTTCTTGAATAGTTTCTGTTCTGACTTGAATCCGAAGAACCGTTAGGCAAACCGTTTGGAAGATAAACACTCACAGCATTCGTATTTTTGTTGCTGTCGCTTGTTTGATCACCCAAACCTTCTTGGAAAGTTTGTTCTGTAACAGAAGCTTTTCTTTCAGGGTCATAGTCAATAGTAAATCTTTCAACAGGAGCTTGACGCAAAAATGTGCTGACAGTTGCAACATAATTTCCCTGTCCGATAAGTCTGTCTAACTGCTGATTAACCTTTGAAGTCATATACTTATCGTTTTCTTCAAGTCTGCGAAGCATTTCATCTTCAGCATTCATAATACTGTGATAAGTATTTCCGTTAGTATCTGTAATCGCAATATTTTCAGCAGTCAAACCATTAACACTGCCCAATAAAAGGTTAGTAATAGCTTTAATTTTCAGCTGGTCTAACTTGCTTGCATCTTTTGCTAAAGTCAACTGTACAGTTGCAGTAACAGGTTTTTGCATAGATGTAAAAATTGTAGTTTCAGGAATTGAAATAAATACAGATGCTGTATCGACACCGTCAATTCTTCTGATTAATCTTGCAAGTTCACCGTTAATTGCACGAGATAATCTGATTTTTTTATCTTCTTTGGTAGATGTAAAATCACCTTTATCAAAAATTTCCAAACCAACATTTTGATCCATTAGACCGCTTTGTACAATTTGGATTAACGCTAAATCTCTATCTGTTGTATAGCAAGCTTTTCTACCTGTTTTACAATCACCTTTTTTCAAATAAAGAATAGATTTTGTACCGTCAAGTTTTCTGCTTACGGCAATATCATATTTTGCAAGAAGTGCTTGGATTTCAATAGCTTTACCCAGATTATCCGTTGTCAAAAGGCTTACATCTTCCTTAATCGGTTCTCCGGTAATTTCTTTACCCGGAGTCGAAGATGAACTTTTTGAACCGCTGACAATCCCAATAGTAATTATCAGTGCCACAACAAGTACAGCACCGCCGATTATCCCATATAATAAAGGTTTATTTTCCAGTATTTCTTGAACGTCCATTTTTTCAACCCTATTTTGCCCCAAGTAATTATTATATATTCTACACCTGAATTTGCATAACTTTATCATACGCTTGGATGACTTTTCCCGTAATTTGTGTAGCTACGTTGATTGTAATCTCAGATTTTGCCATCGCAGTCATAACATCATGGATATCTACGTTTTTTGAGCCTGACATAACATCTTTCAACATATTATCAGGCGCATTAAGTTCTGTATTAAGGTTTTCTACCAAGCCTGACATAACCTGTTTAAAATCAGGACTGTTTTGAGTTTCCACTCTTGACATTCTTGCAGAAGGGATGTTATTAAACCCTGAATCCATCTTAGTATGCTGAATTCTTCCCGCTAAATCATATTGAGGATAAAAATTGCTCATAGATTTCCTTTCTATAATTATCATATCGCACTTTTCGTGAATTTATACACCTTTACTGCAAAAAATCATACAAATTCAGTAGAACATCATGTGTTTAATGATAATTTATAAAAAGTCTATTGAGCGTTTAATTCAGCTCTAATATCATCCACAGTTACATGCACAACAGGCGAATTTTCATCTTTGCGCAAAACAACATTTTTAATTCCCGATTGAACAATAAATCTTTTACACAAAATACAAATGAAATTATGCCCCCAAATATACATTGTTGCATCTTTACATCTGTCTTGACCTGCTTGAATAATAGCGTTTTGCTCCGCATGAATAGAACGGCAGGTTTCATAACAAGTTCCTGACGGGATATTATTTTTTATTCTGTAACACTCCCCGCGCTCATAGCAAGATTCAACTTTAGATGGCGTTCCGTTATAACCTGTCGCCTTAATCTTTTTATCTTCGCCGACAATTACAGCTCCGACCTGCGCTCTGATACAATTTGATCTGCTTGCACAAGTTTTAGCCAAATCTAAAAAATAATCTTCCCATGACTTAATTTCCATAAACTACGCTCCTACTGTCTATAGTTCCTTATACCTGTTGTAATCATTGCAATACCATATTTATCGCAAACTTCAATAAGTTTCTGATCTTTAATTGAACCGCCCGGTTGAATAATCAAGCTTATTCTGCCCTGCACAGCCGAATAAATACAATCTTCTGATGTCAAAACTGTATCAGAAGCCAAAACTGCATCTTTAGAATTGTCACAAGCATAATTCAATGCACTTTCAAGTGCTGAAAGAGCATTTGTCTGCCCCTGTGCAATCGCTGATGTTTTGAAATCTCTTGCAATTACAACAGAATTTGTTTTAGCATGTTTTACTGTTTTCCAAGCAAAAATAGCATCTTCAATCTGCTCAGCTGTTGGTTTTTCTTTTGTAACAACTCTGAACATTTCTTTATTAAGCTCGCTGTTATTTCTATCTTGAACAAGCGCTCCAAAAGGAGTAATGATAACTTCTTCCACAGTAAGACGTCTATATTCTTTTAAAGAAGTATTCAATTTTACAAGTTTTATTTCAGAATTATCCTCAAACAATTCAACAGCTTTCGGATCAAAATCAGGAGCTACCACAACTTCTACAGCCATTGAGTTCAAATGTTTTGCAACCTCAACATCAACAGTTTTTGAAAAACCTGCAACACCGTAAAAACAACTTATCGGATCACAATCAAAAGCTTTTGTATATGCTTCATACATAGAACGACCTAAAGCTACACCGCAGGGCTTGTTGTGTCTAATAATTGCAACACAATTAACATCATAAAACTCACTTACAATATTAACAGCTTCAGTAACGTTCAAAATATTGTTAAATGAAAGTTCTTTTCCGTTAAGAACTTCATAATCAACCATTTTATCAATTTTGTATAACGAAGCCTGCTGATGTGGGTTTTCACCATATCTCAAATCTTTTAATTTCTCAAAATTGAAAGTTTTAAAAGGTTTGTCACCTAACTGTTCAGCCAGTTTTGTACAAATCTGTCTATCATAATGCGAAGTAAAATTAAAAGCTTTTAACGCAAGTTTCATTCTGCCGAACTCATTTGCATTCAATGCAACATAATAGTCAACTTTATCTGTAATAACAGTTACATGTTTATAATTTTTAGCCCCTGCTCTTAAAACAGCCAAACCTGCAACATCAATTTTTGATAAAGCATCATCAGCATCTTGAGCTTCTGAAATAATCTCATCAATAGGACGTAAATTTACAACCACCATATCAAAAGTTTTAACAACAGCACGTTCAAGCTCGTTAAGCTCCATTGAATCTGAGCTGTCAGCAAGTATAGATGCAAAAACTGTTTCGTTTAAACAGTCATAATCTTTTACTAAAAGTCCGCCATTTTGAGATAACTCAGCAACATTCACAGCTTCAATACCTGATTTTTTCAATGCTTCATAAGTATCACAGCCTGCAACTATCTCATAATCAAATTTTTCAGAAAGGTTTCTTGCAAAATCTTCCAAACCGACTTTATCATATACACTAATAAACGCACGTCTTTTCATAATTCACCTCGCAAATTTATTATATCATAAAAAACTTAGCATTTCGTAAACTTTTATTTTCTTATTTCTTTGTTATAATTATAATGAGAAAAAGAGGATTAATTGATGAACAAAATAACTGAAGGCGTAGGCAAAAAAATAGTTGAAGCTTTAAAACAACAATCAGAAATCGAAATTCAAAATGTAGTGGAAAATCCGGCTCCTGTTGAAATGGAAGATAATTTTAACACATTTGAAGAACCTGATAATTCATTTATGGAAGAAACTACGATAATAACTCCGGCTTTTGCTCCAATGACATTTTCACACGAAAAAGAAGCATTTGCAGATGATTTAGACGGTATTGAAATCCCGACAAATGTTATGGTATTAAAACAGCTTATTAATCAGCTTCCTTCAGGTGTTTCTAAACAAACAGGCGCACAGATTATTAAACAGACAATGGAAGCTCTCGGAATTTCTATGAAAAGCGTGTTACAAGAAGCTCAAGGGGTTCAGGAAAGCTTAAATAATTCATCAAGAGAATGCCAAGCTTCTATTATGGAATACAAAAAACAAATAGGCGTACTTGAAAGACAATCTCAAAAATATCAACGCCAATCATCGGCACTAAATGATATAATAAGTTTATTTGTTCAAACTAATTTATAAAAAAAGACCTCTTAAAGAGGTCTTTTTTATTATTATCTATATGAAAATGCTTCTTTAATACTATCATCACGCATTTGTCTTGCAGATTGCAGTTCTGCATCAATCATATTCAACCTTACCTTATATTGGTTCATTTGCTGATCGAGCTTCTGTTCCAGAACTTTCAACTTCGCCTGCCGCTGCTGGAGCATTTTAGTAGTCGGAGATTCGGGATCAAAATCGTTGCCGACTTGCATCAAATCATCTACGGATTTAGATAACCCCATTCGGGTTTGTGTTATTAACTGAATCTTGTACTCCAAATCCAACTTTTGCTGTTGAAGATACATTGCCCTGATATGTGCTACAATTAATCCCATTTTAGATTGTCCTTCTACCTTGTTTCGTTGAGGTTGTTACCCTTCAAGAAAGTGTGCTGATTGTTTTCGGCTATCAGCTGTTCCATCTTTTGAAACTGGTGGCGGTGATAATTTAACCTGTACTGAGCCATTTTCCGTTTCTTATTCATTGTCAGGAATTCTCTAACACCTTCTACAAATGAATCTTGCATTGATTTTATAGGATTCTTTCTTATTAGAAAGTTTTTTGAATATATTAAGAAGTCAATTATTCTTTTTATATTCATTTCTAAAGTTTCTCGAAGCATTTTTCTCCTTACACTTTAGACCTACATGTATATAAAAACATTTTAAACTCAATAATTGCCATGATTTGAGGCACTTGTTTAACATGTCTTAACATTTCAGTCTATAAGTTTCTCTCCTATTAATTACGGACAAATTTACAAATTCTTTAATATAAACCAAAAAACTTGTAAATAAAATTTACAAGTTTTGAATAGCCTTACTGTCGCCTTCGATAGATTCTTTAAGCATCTTTTTAACGACATCACCCTGCGTATCAAGCATCTTACACACAGTTTCAATATTTCTTACTTTTTGGGACAAAATTGTATCGGCATTTGCAGTAATATTACCTGTAACATTTTGATAAGCTGATAACGCCGCAGATGAAGTACCCTGCATTAAGTTACCCATAACAAGTGCAGGAAGCCCGTATTCACCCAAATAAGGCGCAGCAGCCTGCATAATACCACCCCATCCTGAAACAACACCGGCAACAGGTAACACAAGATTTTTCATAGAAAATCCGTATCCGTTTGCTGCACCTAAACCGTACGCAGCAGCACTTGCAACATCAGCAATACCGCCAATACCTGACGCATAACCTGTTGCAGTACCCATATCACTTCCCCATCCGCTTACGATTGAAGAAGCACCGCCTGTTGCATAGCCGTTAAGCCCCCAAGAAATCGGAGCAGCACCGCCCGGGAAGCCTGAATAATTGTAAAGTGAATCCAACCCATATGAAGAACCGCCATTAAATTTTGAAGCATAAGAAGTTCCCGGAATGTTCATTGACTCAGACGCACCAAAAACTGTTGCAAACGATGACGGAGCAAGCAAACTTGCAAGGTTATATAAGAAACCGCCTGTTGATTCAAAACCTGTTCCCATACCGCTTCCGGAAACTGTCAAATCACGAAGTTTATCGTAAGTTTCCCACAATTGAGCTTTCGCATCAGATCCTGCTGAACCGAATTTGTTTGCTATTACCAAGTAACTATCGTTTTTGTATGACATAAAAACCTCTATTATTCAAATGTTTTGAATGTTGATTCAATATTCTTTTCAATAACCTTTTTAACAGCTTCCATTTCTGTCTGAAGTGCATCCTGCTCTGTATCAAGCTGTCTTAAACGCAATTCCAGAGTTCTGTCCTGCTGTTGGATTTTTTCTGTTTTAGCATTGATATCAGCAATTTTCTTTTCATAAACCTGCATATCGTAATTATACTGATTCATTGCATCGTTATAAGCACTTTCATCAGTAATTGTTTCAGTGTTTAATGTATAAGTTATTGTAGAATCTTCATATCTGATAGATTGCGGTCTGCCGGTATCGTCCAAATCCACAAACGCTCTCTGTTTTCTTTCAATTTTTGTTTTAACGTTTTCTGCGTTATAAATTGGCAATTTATTTTGATTTTCAGTCGGTTTTGTAGCATCCGGTGCGCTTTCTGCTGCAGCTTGCAAATCCTCTAAAGTGCCAAAATATGTAGTTCCCTGAAACTTCCAGGTATAAATTTTGTCTGATTCGGAAATTGATTCAGCAGGAAAATCTCTGCAAACCTGTTCATAAGCAGCCTTCATATCAGAATCCAATGGATCGTAAGGCAATACACTATTGTTTCCGACATAAGACGGAACATTTTCTGCAACTGTATATGTAGCCAAATCAGAGCTTCCGTTTGCTGCTTTTTTTAAGTCTGATCTTGATGCAAAACTCAATTTGCCGTCTGCATCTGTATATGTGAAAACATCATCTACAGCAAATTTTGTAAATTCTGAATAATCACTTACAATTTGCGAATAAGCTTTCTTTTGTTCTTCTATTGCAGGATCGTATTTAGTTAAAGTCTGACCGTTAATAGTATATGTGTCATTATCTCTATCATAAGCTACATCGTCTTTTGACACAGCAGCTTTTGCTGCTTTTGTACCAAAACTTACCTGAGGGTTTGTTTTCAATGATTGAATTCCCGTAAACACATCAGAATAATGATAGTGAGTAATCATATAGTTATAACCGTCAGGATCATTAATCAATTCTGACATATCAGTAATTGTTTCACCGTTAACCCCGTCTTGGTACGAATATTGCAACGTTGTATAATCCTGTGTACTCGGAGCTGTCGGAACTTCCAAAGCAAGAAGTTCATTAAAAGTATTTGCACTTTGGTTAGCCAATGCTGTACGCGCCTGGTTTACCTGCTGTCCTTCGTATTCAACGTTTGTTTTTCTTGCTGTTAAGCCTAAATATCTTGCTTGTGAAGCTGCCATACCCATAAGGCTGTCTCCTCGTTATTTAACTACCTGTATCTGTTTTAATGATGATTTTAAAAAAGTCAACATTCTATAAAAATTATACGGCATTAAACAAAAAATATATATGCAAACCCGCGAAAAATCATACATTTAGAGGAGAACTAAATATTTTTTAAATGTTCAATTTTAACCTCAGGTTTTAAGATAATTCCTATAACATCTATCCTGTACTTTTTAACCTTGTTCTCGGATAAATAAAACTGAACACCTTTTCTAATATTGGCATACTTGCTTGCCGTAACTGCTTCCATTGGCGCACCGAAATTATCGGTTTTTCTGGTTTTAACCTCTACAAACACAATAGTATCTTTATATTTTGCGATAACATCAATTTCACAAAACCGTGAATAATGCTTATTCCGTTCAAGAATTTCGTAACCCTGTTTTTGAAGATAACGACAAGCCAAATCTTCTCCGAAATCTCCAAATTTTCTGTTATTCACTGCTTAACCCCGTTTCTTGCAAAAACAGTTAAATCAAGTAATTTATCAACATCATGAACTTTATTATTCCAACGAACAGGGCAAATATCAATTCCGCCTCGACGGGTATAAAGTGCGCAAACAAATAACTCTCCGCCATCAAGTAAATCATAAAGCCGTTTATAAATCATTTCACAGCATTCTTCATGAAAATGATACTCTGAACGAAATGAACAAAATATTTAACAAGACTTTCTTCTTTAATATGTTTTGAAGATTTATAATAAATAAAAACATCCCCAAAATCCGGCTGATGCGTCACACGGCAGTTTGAACGCAGATTATCAAATGTAAGAAAAGCCTCTGTATTTTTATCTTCAACTTCAAGCAATTCCGGAGCTTCCTTAAAACTTTCAACTTTCAAAGCTCCTTCATCAACAAACTCCATTATGTTTTTGAAATCATTGAATATTTCTGTACGCTTATTTTTATTATCAAGAAAATTAACCGAAACTTCAGTTTGAAGTACTTTGCTTAAATCCTGCTCAATAGTTTTTTGGCAAATTTCAAGACATTCTTGAATATTTTTTCCAAAACGCGACATATTAAAAGAATTCAAATAAAGTTTCAAAGACTTGGATTCTACCAAAAACTCGCTGTCACAATTATATTTAAGTTTTAAAAGTCTTGTAACGGGAACTCCATTTTCACTTAATGCAGAGAACTCATAAGCATGCCAGACATCATAACCTTCAAACGGCAAATTGTCATTATTAATATTATACTGCTTGCGATTTTCAACCCTTGGTATTGCAACTAAAAGTGACGGATCATATGAAATACTTCCGTCAACTTTTTTACCTAAATATTTAGATGCGATTTTATCTGTTTGCATGATTAAAATGTAACACAAAAAAAGAACCTTTAAAAAAAGGTTCTTTTTAACTTAATATTTTATATGAAAACCGCCTCGTAACATATATACATCATGTTGTCGAACCTTTGTATCATACAGAGTCTTTTCATACCAATTTTTTTTCTCTGCACATAACTCTTTATCTTGTTCACACAAACTTTTCCATGCTTTTTCCATTTTTGAAGGTCTTAAATTAATTGAAGCCCTTTCAATTCTTTCAAGCAATTGTTCCGAAGTATAACGATGAGCACCGTAACAAACTGATGAAAATATATTAATCAAAAATAAAATTGCTATTAATTTTTTCATCTTACGCAATATCCTCATAAGCTTGCGGATTATTTAAAAGATCATAATTGATTTCATTTTCGTTATCAGCAATAGCAGCTGCAACTACTGCATCGGATGCTACGTTTACAAGGGTTCTCATCATATCTGTAATTCTTTCGATTGTGAATAAGAACGCAAAACCTGCTACGAGCTGTTCAGGACTTAATCCCATACCGTTAAGAACAAGAGCGATAGTAATCAATCCTGCACCAGGGATTCCTGCACAAGTTGAAGATGAAACAATTGCCAATAATGCTATTTGAATTATCAAGAACGGAGTTAATGTAACATCATATGCTTGAGCTAAGAATATTACAGCAACTGTTTGCAATAAAGCTGTTCCATCCATATTTAATGTTGCACCCAAAGGTAATACAAAACTTGAAATTTTATGAGAAATACCTCGTTTTTCACAACAAGCAATTGTTAAAGGTAAAGTAGCAGAAGAACTTGCAGTCCCGAAAGCTACCATCATTGCTTCTGCAATTGCTGAATATAACATAACAATGTTTACTTTTGAAAAAAACTTCAAGAATAACGGATAAACAACACATAATTGAAGCATAAAGCCTACAAATAATACTAATAAATATTTAGAAATACTTGCAAAGATATCAATACCAAAGCTTGAAACAGCACTTGCAGTTAAAGCAAAAACACCGGGTGCTGCAAAATACATAATCCAATCAGTAATTTTCATTGTTGCAGCAAAAACAGATTCAAAGAAAGAAACAATAGGTCTGTTTACATCGCCAACTTTAGCTAAAGCAATTGCAAAAAGAACTACAAATACAATAATTGAAACCATATTACCTGATGCAAATGATGCTATAGGGTTGCTTGGAATAAATCCTAAGAAAATATTTAAAATATTACCCTGCTGTTGAGCCATCGCTGTTGCAACAGAAGCTTGAACTTCACTTGCAGCATTTGCAGTAATATAATGAGCTGCACCAATACCGGGTTTAAAGATTAAAGCAAGTGCCGCACCGATAGAAACCGCAAATGCTGTAATAATACCGTAATACAGAACCATTTTTGTTCCGAATTTACCTAACTGTTTGTTATCACCAACACTTGTAATACCAATAATAATTGCGGAAACTACAAGCGGAATTACAACCATTTGAATAAGTCTTATAAAGACTTGTCCGATAAAAGTCAGAACCGTAGCTACAATCGGGAACTCTCTGCCGTGTAAGAATATACCGACAAGAATACCGAGAATAATCCCGAAGAAAATATGCCAGTTACGCTTAATTCCAAGCCCCAATGCGATTAAAATTTGCATGTGTAATTTCATATATATAACCTCTCATTAATAGTCACTTGAAAATTATACAACTTTTTATTCAAAAGTTCAAATAATTTGGACAAAAATCATAGACTTGAGGGAGATATTAACCAACTAAATATTCAACTCTTTTATATGCATTTTTCCAGTTTCTGATATTAAAGTGATGTTTTTCACCTTTTTTACGCCACTCACCGCCCCATTCAATTTTATTATTGCTTAACTGAACAGCTCTTTGTGCAAACGCTTTGTATTCTGCACTTTCTACAGAAACCGCTTTACCATTTTTGTAGCATACAATATCAACAGCAACTCCGTAATTGTGAGGTGATTCTCCGCCTTTGCAAACTAAATTACCCTTTTTTGCACGTCCGGCATCTGATTCTGCAACTGTTCTTGTAACATCACTGTATAAAAGAGTAAATCCATGTTCTTTCGCAGCTTGAAGTAAATATTGTTGTTGTTCAATCCACTCAGGACGACATTTATCAAACCTGCTCCATCTGCAAGCCAAAACTTTTGTACCATTAGGCATAGTCTTTTCAGTTACTCCATACTGCTGAACATCTTTAGGGTCTATACCTTTTACATTTGTAGAATTTGAGAAATAAGCAGCTTCTGTTTTTTCTTTTTTGGGAGAAACTGTTTTATTAATTGTAGTATTAAACACATTAAAATTATTGTATGCAGGCTGTTGAAAATTAAATAAAGGTGTCTGCACTTGAGGCATTCTATATGGCTGAGCATAACTAAATACAGACGGCATTGGAAGCGCCTGAGGAATATACATTTGAGGCATTTGAGGCATAAACATTTGCGGTTGCGGTGCAAACATACTGTTTACCATATTAGAGAAAAATGCAAATTGAAACATATTGCCTAAAGGATTAGTATTACAGAAACATCCGCCCATAAACGGATTATTCATATATCTGTAAAAGCTGTTTACGCAACTAAACATTATTATCCCCTTAGTAGTCCCCGTATATATATAAAGTATATTTTAATAAGATAATTGCTCATTATAAAACATTACTATTTACAAAGCTTAACATTCATTAATTAACACATTTGCACTAATTTTCTAATCACAATAATTGTAAAGATAAATAACCTTCGGGAAAAACATAATTCCAACTTGTACAGTTAGTGCTAAAATAAATATAAGAATTTTATAAATAATCCGAATTTTGACAAACATTAGTTTCCAAAATGTTACACATATTGCACATGTTAATATAGAATAAATAAGAAGTTGGAAACTGTAACCATATACAATTCCTGCAAGGTTAAACATTGCTACACCCGGTATGAAGAAAAATGTATGTACAGAACAAAATAATACATATACAGACATAAATAAGTAATAAAATGTTTTAAAAATAAATGTTTTCATAATATCAGTATAAACTGCATCAATAGTTATTTATTAATAATATTTCCAGCTCATAAATGTTACAAACTTAACATTACCTCTATTGCAATTCACTTTGTCTGCGTTCTTGTTTATGCGGCGGACGCTGATCCCATATTAGATTTGAGCAATCGCATAGAGGATATTGACGTCCGCGCTCTCTCCCCAGTTTATTTATAACTTGATCTTCTTCACTATCTTTAACTTTATCCAAAATAATTGTTTTTTGATTTTCTGCACTTTGGGTACTATTAAACAGTTCAATAATCGTTTTAGAAAAGATATCCCATCCTTCTTTTAAATTACATAAGACTTCTGAATATATTTCATAAAGCATACCTTTTTGAGCATTTTCACAATTTGCTTTTGAATGATAATATTTATCCATTGAGCCATCGTTTTCAGCAATAAGTGCAAAGAAATGTGCTGCAAGAGTTCCAAAGCTTTCAGCTAATGTTTTAGCTGGTTCCATAAAGCTTTTTATATCTCTACACAGCATTATCAATTGTTCATATGCTGTATAGTTTTGTCTGAAAAATTCATCAACATAATATTCACATTCTTGTAAATGCTTACCAACTTCATCTTTAAGTAAATCTAATTTAAGTTCTAAAACGGCAACTAAATCCTCTATTTCTTTTAGTGTATTTTCGGCATGTACTATTATTGGATTTGCCTCATTTATCATTTTTTCAGTTTCTTCAAGTATTTGAACAATTTCATTATAAATTTCATTACAATCGCAAGGTTCATTATCTTCCACAATTTCGACATAACACTTGCAGTTGGGATGCGGACGTTGAGGCACTTCATCTTCAAAGTCGTAAACAGTACCATCTAAATTTTTACATTTTTCACAAGTATGCTCGCCGTTTTCAGAATGCCATACATATTTTGTATTGCTTATCCCGCTCTTTAAAATTGCAGCTGAAAGATTTTCTTTTTCAACTTCAGTGTTTAAATGATTATAACGATAAATTGATTTACCAATGTTTTCTAACGCAGAATATTTGTTTAATAATTTATTTTTATCTTTTTTGTTAAAAACAGGATTTGAATAGTTTTTTAATAAATTTTGCTGTACTGTTGATAAACTCTTTATTGCCTCATTAATATCCGAGTTTTCAATAGATTTGATTAATATATTTTTAAATTTTGCCATTTATACTTCTCCTTTTTATTAAGTATAAATGGTATTAAAATGCACCACAAGCCGACGATAAAACCCTAATGAAAACATCCATGAAAAAATCGGGATGACAAGATTCGAACTTGCGACCCCCGCGACCCGAACACGGTGCGCTACCAGACTGCGCTACATCCCGACGATTATTAAATTTAAAAAATCGGAACGACAGGATTTGAACCTGCGACCTCTACCACCCCAAGGTAGCACGCTACCAAGCTGCGCCACGTCCCGATATATTTTAAATCGTTTTGGTGACAGCTTGGTAGCTACGCTCCCATCCCCCTTCTCGCACAATACTCAATTGTGCTCGCGGGGTCCCTGCCACGTCCCGATATTTTTTAATTTTCAATTTGCTGTATTTCTATTATAGCATCTCAAAATTTTTTGCAAGCTGATTTGCAATTTATTTTGAGAAATGATAAAATCTGCTTATGAACATGAAAGATTTTAGAAAAAATATATTTTTGAATTCACAATACTGCACTTATTATATTGAAAACGGATGTACTGTTCTGGCAGGCATTATGAGAAGTTTTGGTTATAAATACGCTGTAAAACTGCCTCAAGAAAAAATGGTACAGATAAATGCTGTTTATAGAAAATTTACAACATTAATGAATTGCATTGTAGGTGCAGAACTACTTTTATATGTTTATTTATTTATATTTCCAAGCTTCCTAAAGCTCATAAAACTTCCATTTTTTGTCTTAGCTTTAACGCTTTCATTAATTCCGCTTGTAATGCTTTATTTAACATACATTGCGGTTAATTATTTATACGAAAATTTTCTTACTAGATATGTAGGAACTTTCCAAAGAGTTAAATTTTTGCCGACTATATATAATATAGAACCTGAAGCTTACGAAACTTACAGAAAAACTCCTAAAAAAAGTATATTCGTAATGGCATTTTTAGTAATTGCGTTTTTATACTATACACTAATGCCTATAGTTATAGATAATTTAGTTTCAACCGGCAAATACGAAAAAGCATTAAAAGCTTCAAATATTTATTCAAAAATTATTCCGATAGCACCGGATGTATACGCACAACAAGCTTATTCAAAATTCAAACTCGGAAAATATGAAGATGCTGTCGCAGATTATAAATTAGCAAATGATTACAGCATGTCACATGTGTTCAATTGGGATATATTAGGTGTAAAAACATATTATCTTCCATTTGATGAAATGATAAACGAATTTGATGCAGAAATTGCACAGCGTGATAAAAAAATTGAAAAACAATTTATAATGGCTGAAAAAGCAAATTATTTAATGAAAAATAAAAAATACAATCAGGCACTTGCTATATATAATGAATTAATTAATACATATAAAAACCGTGAAGACACAGCATTTGCACCTGACGAAATTTATTTCAACAGAGGCCGTGCAAGAGCGTTAACCGGTGATACACATGGTTCAAAGGTAGACACTGAAATTTCAAAAAAAATGTGTTCAACCTGCGAATTTAATTTTGAAACAAAACTTGTTCAAAAACCATAACAATATTAACCTGTTATAGTATTGAGTTTTTAAATTATTTAAAGTATCTTTGTAGTAAAGAGGAGAGTTATAATGCTTATTTTAGAAGACTTGAAAGAAATTAATGATGTCATAAAAGAGTTGGCTGTTTTTATTCAAAACGATGATGAAGTAAAGCCTGACTTTGAAGAATATATTAAAACTGTAGGAAATAACATGAACCTGCAATCTGCAATTTTCACATACATTTTTGAAAGAAATTTGAATAACAAAAGTATTTTAACTTTGTATTTAGAAAATACCAAAAAAGTACCGTCATCTTCTAAAAAAATTGTAAAAGCTTTAATGAATTCAATTTCATCAATTTTTGAGATTAAAAGAGTTTTACAAAACGGTTTTGAACTTAACAATATAATCAATGAAAGAACATACAATGCCGTATCGCTTGTAAAAATGACTACATTCCGCGGAATGGGTGCAGGTCAATATGTTGTAGCACGTATTTTCAAGTTTGAAGATGCATATTATTTACTTGAAATTTCAGGAGTGTTGCCATCTGCAAGACGAGATGATGCATTGAGATATTCAGTTGCAAAAATTATTCAAAACCCTGAACTTGTTTACCTTGACAACCCTGAAAAACAAAAAGAAATTGAAAAAGAAATTAAAACTATTTATAAAAAATTTACTGACTTTTTCAACACTGATGAAGTTGTAACAACCAATCGTTTTGCAGATGACTTAATCGGCGCGTTTAATGATTTTGCTGAAGGCGGTGAAAAAGTTGATGTTAGTGATAAAATCCAATCTCTTGATGAATATAAATTTTTCAATGTAAACGAGTTTAATAACTCATATGATAACTTTTTGGAAAATTCATTAGGCGGATTTTCTTCACACAAAGAAGTTTACGATGTAGGTATTATTTTTGATAAAGAATTGGGACTTTATGCAGTGCCGTTCTTTGAAACTTTCAATAAAATTATTGAAAACCCTGAAAAAGTTGAGAATGCAAAAGCTTGTGTTGAATTTTTCTTAAATAATGACAAATTCTCTGCAAATATAATCAAAAGAATTGCAGAACGCCACGAAAACTTTATGGACGTTGTAAACAATCTTCTTGGTACAAAATACACACTTGATGAGCTTTTGGAACATTATAAATCCAGATATTTGGAAAACAAAATTTTCTCATCAACAACAGTTTTGTATAAATCAAAAGCGTTTTCAAAAACTTTAGGAATTATCGAAGAAGATATTGAAAAACCGTCTTTAGAAGGCATTGATTTGAGCAAAGTCGGAAGAAACGATCCTTGCCCTTGCGGAAGCGGTAAAAAATTCAAAAAATGCTGCGGCGGAACTTTATAGGTTAAATTAAACAACAGAAAATATGGTTTTTAATATTTTATATATTAAAACCTTATTTTCTTTGTTTTGGCTTTTAATTATATCAACTATTTCATTATCAAGATTTTCGGGGATATCAACAGTAGCAAATCTGAAAAAATCAATTAGTTCAACTTCAAGCACTTCTGCAATCTTATTCAGAACATGAAGTGACGGGTAAAATCTTCCTGACTCAATTCCTGACAGTGAACCTGTTTCAATTTCTATCATTTCTGACAACTGTTCCTGTGTTAAACCTCTATGTTTTCTAATTTCTTTTATTCTTCTGCCTACTAACTTTTTATTTTCCATAGTTATATCATATTACCTTTATTTTTCGCTCAAAGTAAGAGATAATATCATTATTTTTAACTCAAATAACAAGTTAATCTCGCATTACCACTTGACAATCACTGAAAAATAGTTTAAACTACATGTACAGTTATTAGTTTTTCAAAAACTATGATTTATACACATAGAAACATAGAGGATTTATAAGGATAGTTTTTGAGAGTTATTTAAAAAGAAAGGTGAAAAGATTATGACAAAACGTTTTGGCTTCACACTGGCAGAGGTGTTAATTACATTGGGTATTATTGGTGTTGTAGCGGCAATGACAATGCCGACATTGATGAATTCAACAAACGGCGCACAGTATAAAGCAGCATACAAAAAAGCATTGTCTGCATTGGGACAAGCTGTTACATTGAACGTAGCACTTGACGGCGGTAACTTTGCAGATACAGAAGCAGGTAACACTGGTGCTAACGCAACAACTCCTAAAACTGCAGGTACAACATCTATAGGTAGCCTTTTAGCATCAAGAATGAATGTTGTTAAAGCTAGTGGAGCTCCTGCAGAATATACACCAGGTGGTACAAATGCAAATACATTACCTAAAGTTGATACATATTTATTCTTCAATGATGGCATAATGTTTGCATTTACTGGTGGTGATAGCCAATGTTCAATGGATACTTCAAATGGTAAATCTGCCGACACAGTTTGTGAAGGCTTCATTGATGTAAACGGGTTAAAAGGACCTAACAAAGTTGTAGTTTGTGACAATGGCACAGGTACAGAAGCAAAAGCTTGTACAGTAACCAACCCAACAGATATTTACCCAGTTGTATTCTATGACCAAACAATTTTACCGGGAACAAAAGCTTCTCTAAAAGTTGCCGATGGTGCAACAGAACCAAAAGATGATGCTGTAACACAAGCAGCTAAAGCTGTATTATACGGTAAATAAACATAATTCCTACGGGAATAAACAAAAATCGAATCTTTTTGTCGGCGGAGTTTTCACCCCGCCGTTTTTTTGCGACATTATAACAGTGCCAACAAGGATTTTGAACTCATTCCTATTATGTTCTCAAGGTCGCCGGTATATGACTTTATATAACCCTCAGGCATCTCTTGAATTCCGTATGAACCCGCTTTATCAAAAGGTTTAAAATTTTCAATATAATACTTTATTTGCTCGTCAGTAAGCTCCTCAAAAGTCACATGGCTTGTTGTAGAATTTTTCTTTACCTCTCCTGTTTCAGAATTTATGACAACAATACTTGTTACAACCTGATGCGTTTTACCCGAAAGCTTTCTAAGCATCTTAAAAGCACCATCACGCCCGTCAGGTTTGCCGAGAATTTCATTATCCAATACAACAACCGTATCTGCTCCGATTACAAGTGCTGGTTCTTCCGTAACAACCGCTTTTGCCTTATTATAAGCCAAGTTTTCTATAAATTCATAAGAAAAAGCCGTCGTCGTATGTTCTTCCACATACGGGGACGGCATAATTTCAAATTTAATTTTTGTCCTTTTCATAATGTCGGCTCTTCTGGGAGAAGAAGAAGCCAGGATGATTTTTCCCACCATTTTGTTCTCACTTTCTGATGTTATTTTACACCAAAAAGCTTGAACAGAAAACTTTTATCTCGCGCGGGTTCGAGTATATCTTGCAGTTCGCGCATTAATCGCGTAGCAAGCTATATTGAGCCTTTGTTTAAGGTTCATCATATTTCGATACATACTGGCGTAATCATTCATGGCATCCATCATCTTTTGCGGATCTACCATTGATTCCATATTATCGTGGTTGTCAACTTTTTCTTCTGCATATTTTTTGACCAGCAGTTGGTCAATGTAATCCTCAGCTCCTATTGCCATGAAGATCCTCCCTTAAATTAAATTGTCTATCCTATTGATGTGAAAAATATCCTATGTATATACTAAGTATTTCATTCCCAAAAAATTGCCTTTTTAAAATAAAATTGTTAACATTTGTTTACATTAGAAGCTTCAATATAATTTGAAACCCAATAAATACACACATTTATGTATTCTACTTTGTAAAGAAAAAACATATAATGTTTACATAATTTCATGTTTATTATTACATGTGATAAAAAGGATTATATAATGTTGAATAATTTTGAAAGCTTTGACAATTCTGAAACATCAGCAAGAAAATCTGCACTAATACAAGAACGCGTAGGACTTGTTTCTACTCATATGTACAAACAATTTTTGGATTACCAACACGCCAATGTTAATACAAACGAGATTTTTTCAAGAATGCTTGATAACCTTCAAGTTGTTGCAGACACATTAAAAGAAGCTTTCTCATCAAGAAATATTACAACCCAAAATATTTACGTTGATACAGACCCTCAGCGCTCTGTTGTTATTGTAAATATTCTTTGGCATAAAATGAGTTTTACAACAAGATGTAATTATCAACCTCAAGCTTTGTACCGTCAAGACGGACAACACGTTTTTTCAAGCAGAATTATGGCTATTAAAGGCAATTATTACGAGCTTATGAAAGGCGTTACAGATCACGACGAAGAAATGGGCAAACTTCTTGATAATGAGGTTGCATCATTGTTTATTCCGCCGGAATCTACTCAAAATTCAATAATGAAAATACGTCACCTTCCTAACCGCGAATTCTACCTAAATCAGGTTGATGCTCCGCGCGAATTTGTTCTTAAAGTTATTGAAACAATCTGTGGCGGCGGTTTCTACCACGAAGAAGGTGCAAGAAAAAGTTTCAATATTTAATGAGGAAACTACTCTAAAGTCAGTTTAGACGAAACTTCAGCAACAATACGCTGAACATCAGCACCGCCTATTGCAACTTCTAAAATCAAAGGGCTGTGGATTAAAACAGTTTCAGAATATTCCATTGTATCGATATTTATTATATCAAACTCAATGAAATCGTCGCCTGCAAAAGTAAGCTTGCCGTATTCTCCGCCTGTAGCCCATTTTATAAACATATATTGGTTTTCATACTCTTTTAATTTTTCGACTAATCTCATCCTAAATCCCTCTCACATATAATATTTTAGTGATTTATTCCGAGAAGTCAAGCCGATATAAAAAAATGACTGTGCGCGTGCACAAAAAAAAGTCACACATTTTGTGCGACTTTGAACAATAATCTTGGGAGGAGATTTGGGGATAGTTGTACATGCATGATAATGCAAGCATGTCAAATTTGTTACACATGTAATTAAAAAATTAATAAAAATTTACATTTGCTTGATTTTATATTACAATGATGCTTAGAGGTAAAATATGAAAATTCTTGTAATAAACGGCGTAAACCTTAATATGCTTGGGTTTAGAGAACCTGAAAAATATGGAAGCATGACTTTAAAAGATTTAGAAAAAGAATTGTACGCATATTCTTTTGAACTTGGATTTGACTTGGAAACATTTCAAAGCAACCACGAAGGTGAAATTGTTGAAAAAATTCACAGCGCGAAAAATAACTTTGACGGCATTGTAATAAACGCAGGCGCTTACACCCACACAAGTATTGCAATCAGAGATGCAATTTCGGCCGTGAATATTCCGACAACGGAAGTTCATATTACAAACATATACAAACGCGAAGAATTCAGACACCACTCATATCTTGCCCCTGTATGTATAGGACAGATATCGGGTTTTGGGATAAATTCATATAAACTCGGTTTAAAAGCAGTTGTCGATTTTTTATCGACAACTAATAACTAAAAGATTTTACAGTCTACTATTTTTGAAATTCATCAACAAATGCTTTGCTTACAGCTAAAGCTTTAAGTTGTGCATCTTCAAAACCTGCTTCAGAATATCTTTTTTCTGCAAGTTCAGCAACTTCAAGAGCTTTTGATGCAAGTTCAGGGTTTTGAGCAAACACCTTGATATCATTTTCAAGGTTATCAGCTGTAATACCTGCTCTGTTTGCAGGGTTTTCAGGGATTTCCGTAATCTCTTTTGTTTGTGCTTCTTCGACTTGAGGAGCAGCTTCTTGAACAGTTTCTGCTTTCACCTGTTCTACTTTTTGTGGTTGTTGTGGAATACTTGGTGTGTTCTTTGGTATTTCGTTCATGTCACATCCTCACATTTCTCTATCTCGTTGTTTTACGTTTTAAAACACCTAAATAAATTTTTTTGCTAGTTTGTAAAAAAAAAATTACAAAAATTAATATAAAATGTCTTATAACCTTTTCTTACAGACTGTTTATGCTATATTGAAAGTACAACGTAAGCAATTTTTAGTATATATACGTTATATAAAGTATACAACATTAAAGGAAGTAATGCAACTATGAATATTACTAATTTATTTAGTAACATAAACCCGAGAGAGGTTATTAAAAACCTCCCCGATGCAGTTTTTGTGGTAGAACAAGACGGTAGAATTGTTTGGGCTAACGACAAATCTGCAGTTATTTTTGAAACAAGAGTTAATGATTTAAAAGGCTTAAATTTTGACGAATTAGTTGTTAACGGACTTGAACTTGCCGAAAAATCTTTTGCAAGAAGAAATTCAGTTGTAACAGGAGCGTTCACTATTGAAGGTAAAGAATTTTTCGTCGAAATGAATGCTAAAAAATATATTGAACAATATTTCATTACGATAAGAGATATTACTGCAATGACAAATGTACTTGCTAATGCGGAAAAAACAGGCAGACTAAACAAAGAAAAAAACCTGATGCTTTCCAAACTGTCTAATGAAATTAAATCTCCTATCCAGTCTATAATCGGCTTTTCACAAGCGCTGTTAGACGGACTTGGCGGAGAAATTAACGATAAACAAAACAAATACGTTAGGATTATTAACAAAAATTCTACTGAATTATTACATTTTATGGAAAAATTCTTGGAATTTGCTCAAGCAGAATCTTCACTTTTCAGATGCGAAAATCAGCCGTTTGACCTTGTAAACGCAATTCAAACAGTTGTTAAAAATAACGATGTTGCATTAAATGCTAAAAATTTAGAAGTAAATTACGATTTTGAAGAATTTAATAAAAAAGTTGTTTACAGCGACGAAAATTCAATTAAAATTGTCTTGCAAAACCTGCTTGAAACTTCAATGAAATTGACTGAAGTCGGTTCAATATCAATAAAAGTTGACCACCCTGACCTTGATGTAATCGACAAATGCGGAGCAAAAATATTCAAAGGCGGAACAAGCAATTCTTACGTAAGAATTACCTTAACAGATACAGGTATGGGACTTGCTGAAACTGAAATGGAAGGCATTTTTGAACCTTATACACAGCTTGATAAAGCGCACAAAAAAACTATTGTACGCTCAATTACACTCGGAACAGCTCAAACTATTATGAAACGTCTCGGCGGTGCTGTATGGGTTAATTCAGAAGTTATGAAAGGATGTACTTTCACAATTATTTTACCTGTTGAAAAGGAAATATAATGTCAGGTGTTGTTTTAAAAAACGTAACTAAAATTTATGACAAGAAAAAAGTTATTGATAATATTGACTTAACCATTAATGATAAAGAATTTGTGGTACTTGTCGGCGCTTCAGGATGCGGAAAATCAACTCTTTTGAGAATGATTGCAGGACTTGAAGATATTACTGACGGCGAAATCTATATCGGAGATAAAAAAGTTAACGATGTTCACCCGAAAGATCGTGATATCGCTTTTGTTTTCCAAAGTTACGCACTTTATCCGCATATGACAGTAAGAGAAAATATTGCATTCGGGCTTAAAATGCGCAAAGTTGATAAAGAAACTATTGAGAAAAAAGTTCAAGAAGCTGCTGAAATTCTGGATTTGGGCGAATATTTAGACAGAAAACCAAAACAACTTTCAGGCGGACAACGTCAGCGTGTAGCTTTAGGACGTGCAATTGTAAGAAATCCGAAAGTTTTCTTGATGGATGAACCTTTATCAAATCTGGATGCAAAACTTCGAGTTCAAATGCGTTCTGAAATTAAAAAATTACACGAAAAATTGCAGACAACATTCATTTACGTTACCCATGACCAGACAGAAGCATTGACAATGGGAGATAGAGTTGTTGTTTTGGACAAAGGTATAATCCAACAGGCGGACAGTCCGGAAAATATTTATAACAACCCGTCAAACACATTTGTAGCAGGCTTTGTGGGTTCTCCGCAAATGAATTTCATTGACGGCAAAGACTTTCCGTATAATACTGATAACATAATCGGCATCAGACCTGAAAAAATGGTTTGCGGAGGCGAAATCAAATTAACCGTAGATGTTGAAATCACTGAGCTTTTAGGCAGTGAAAAAATTGCATACTTCAATATCGGCGGTAAAAAATGTTCCGCTAAACTTCCTGCTGACTACAATATAGACAAAACACTTGATTTGAGCATTAACCCTGAAGATTTATATTTCTTTGATAGAGAAACAGGTGTCAGAGTTTAATCATCACAATCGTTTTCAACCCAAACAATCGTAACGTTTATCGGTTTTGCAAACGGATTAGTCATATGCAAGAACGGATTTTGCGCTATGCTGTCGTAAAATTTGATTTTTTCAGACAGTTTTTTAGTGTAATCTAATAAATTCATAAGTATATTATGTAAATATTTCAACAAACTATAATCCCACTCAGGCAGTATTATTTAATACTACCGATTACCCGCCTGTGCAATACCGAAAAGTAATAGATTTTTCTAAAATACTTTCACGGAGGAATATTATGACACATACAAAATTACATGGTACAAAAACAGAACAAAACCTTATTAATGCATTTGCAGGCGAATCACAAGCAAGAAACAGATACTCATATTTTGCAAAACAGGCAAAAGAAGACGGTTATGAACAAATCGCAGAAATTTTTCTTATTACTGCAGAAAACGAAAAAGAACACGCAAAAACTTTTTATGAATATATAGGCAACACAAGAGGACACGTTGATTCTGAATATCCGTTTGAACTCGGCACTACAGAAGAAAACCTTGAAAGCGCTGTAGCAGGCGAAGACGAAGAAGCAGAAATTCTTTATGCAGAAGGCGAAAGAATCGCACGTGAAGAAGGTTTTGACGAAATTGCAGAAACTTTCCATCATGTAAGTGAAGCCGAAAGACATCACCGCGAAAGATTTGCAAAATTACTGGAAAACGTAAAAAATAAAACTGTATTTAAAAAAGACAAAGAAACAAACTGGATGTGCAGAGAATGCGGATACATTTGTTATTCAGAATCTGCACCTAACAAATGCCCCAGTTGTGAACACCCGCAAAAATATTTCCAAGTTTTATGTGAAGAATACTAATAAAAAAGACCGCTTTCGCGGTCTTTTTTTTATTCTTCAACTGACTTGTCTTCGTTAACTGTCAGAGCAATTCGTTTATCTGACGGATTAAACTTCAAGATATATGTATCAATCTTGTCGCCAACTTGCAAAATGCAATCTTTTTTATTTTGAAGTTCAATAACTTCTGCATGTGGCAACAATGCTTCAACACCCGGGAATACTTCTACAAAAGCACCAAAGTGTTTAATTCTTGTAATTGTACCTTGAACTTTATCGCCTTCTTTAATATTTTTTTCAGCTTCTAACCATGGATCAGGTTCTAAGTTTTTCAAACTTAAAGATACACGTTGTTTGTCATGGTCAACTGCAATAACTTCAACATCGATTTTGTCGCCGACATTCAAAATATCTGTCGGATGATCAATCCATCTCCAAGAAAGTTGTGACAACGGTAATAGTCCGTCAATTCCGCCCAAATCAACGAACGCACCGAAATCTGTAATTCTTACAACATCACCTTTAACAACTTGTCCCGGTTCGATTTGTGAGAATACATTTTTTCTAGCTTCAACAGCACTATCATCATAAACTTTTTTGTTAGATAAAATAAAGTTGTTTTGTTGAGCATCAAGAGTTAAGATTTTCAACTCTAATTTTCCGCCAACTTCTAAATCAGTTTCTTTAGCTCTCAATTGAGATGAAGGAACAAAGCCTCTAACACCTGAAATTTCAACCAATACACCGCCTTTAACAACTCCTGCAATTGTACCGAGGATTGTTTCATCAGCTTCTTTAGCTTTTTCAAGTTCTTTCCAAGCATAAGCAAAGTCAACTTTTTTGCGGGAAAGAAGGAATTTACCGTCTTCGTCTTCTTCTCTTATGATAAGAAATTCGTATTCTTTGCCTTTTTCAAATTTCTTTTCAACATTTTCGTCTTTGTCAACAGCTTCACGTGTTGGCACAACAGCGATAGTTTTTGCGCCGATATCAACCATAACGCCTTGACCGTCATAACCACATACGATGCCTTTTACTAAATCACCTTTTTGAAACTTGTAATCATACTGTTTCAATAGTTCTTCGAAATCTAATTCTTTTGATGTCATTTTTACTCCATTTGTCATAAGACACTAATCTATTTACGTTGCGACTATTGTAACAAATCTTTAAAAATTTGTAAAGTTTTTTGTAAACTTACATTACGAACGTGTACAGCAAAAACTGGCATTACAGGAACTGCAATGCCGATTTTTGTTGTTATATCAGTATTTTACGCTTTCAATGAAGCAATTAAATCTAAAATAGCTTTTTCTTGAACTTCAATCTCAGAAATTCTTGAACGAGTTTGCTCAATCAATTGAGCAGGAGCATTTGCAACAAACTTAGGATTATTAACTCTGCCTTCAAGTGATTTTTTCTCACCTGTAAGTTTGTCCAATTTCTTTTGCTGGCGTGCAACTTCTGCATCCAAATCAATCAAGTCAGCAAGAGGAACAATAATTTTTGAAGCTGAAACAATTGCTGTAGCTGATTTTGGCGGAATTTCCGCATTCATATCGGCATAAGAAATATTTTCAACACGTGCCAAACGTTTGATATACGCTTCAATTGCTTCAAAAATAGGTTTTTCATCAGCAGTTGAGCGAACTTCAATATCGCATTTGATTGATGGAGAAATATTAAAGCTTTGGCGAACATTTCTCAATGATGTAATTGTTTCAAAAACAAGTTCCATTTCCTGTGCTTCTTTCGGGAAGTCCAATTTATCTTCAAACACAGGGAAATCTGCAACAATAATTGCTTTTGTTTCTGTAGCTTTTGGTACTAATTGCCATACACGTTCTGTAATATGAGGCATAATCGGATGTAACATTCTCAATGCCATATCAAGAACATATCTCAATACACGTTGAGTATTTGCTTTCAATTCAGCATCCTGCAATTGGATTTTTGCAATTTCTACATACCAGTCGCAGTATGAATTCCAGAAGAAATCATAAAGAACGTGAGCAACTTCGCCAATTCTGAAGTCTTTGATATTTTCGTTAACTTCTTTTGCTGTTTTGTTCAATTTATCCAAAATCCACTTGTCAGCAATAGTTAAATTATCAAAATCGATTTCTTTATTATCAACACCGTCAAGGTTCATCAATACAAATCTTGAAGCGTTCCAGATTTTGTTAGCAAAGTTTCTGCCGTATTCAAATCTTTCTTCACTCATTTTGATATCTTGACCACCGTAAGTACAAAGTGAAGTCATTGTAAATCTCAAGGCATCACAGCCGTATTTGTCAATAATTTTAACAGGGTCGATTGTATTGCCTTTAGATTTAGACATTTTTTGACCTTTTTCATCGCGGATTAAACCGTGAATATAAACTGTTGAGAACGGCGCTTTTCCTGTAAATTCCAAGCCCATTGTAATCATTCTTGCAACCCAGAAGAAAATAATATCAAAACCTGTTACAAGAGTTGTTGTCGGGTAGAATTTTTTGAAATCTGCGCTGTCAGTATTCGGCCAGCCCATAGTTGAGAACGGCCACAATCCTGATGAGAACCACGTATCAAGACAATCTGTATCTTGAACGTAATTTTCAGGATCAGGATTTTCTTTTGCAACAACCATTTCGCCTGTTACTTTATGATAGTAAGCAGGAATTTGATGTCCCCACCAGATTTGACGAGAAATACACCAGTCGCGGATATTTTCCATCCAGCCTAAATAGTTCTTTTCCCATCTGTCAGGAACAAATTTAATTCTTCCGTCTTTAACCGCTGCAATAGCTTCACGCGCCAAAGGCTCCATTTTTACAAACCATTGTTCAGAAAGAAGCGGTTCAATTGTAGTTCCGCAACGCTGACATTTGCCGACATTGTGTTCATGGTCACGAGTTCTCAATAAGAAATTATTGTAAGAAAGCATTCCAACAATTCTTTCTCTTGCTTCATATCTGTCAAGCCCGTGAAGTTCTTGAGGAACTTCTCCGCAAGCTTTCATTTTACCGTCATTATCAATAACCCAAACTGGTTTCAAATTGTGGCGCTGACCAACTTCAAAGTCGTTCGGATCGTGTGCAGGAGTAATTTTTACAGCACCTGTACCAAAGTTTTTGTCAACGTATTCATCAGCAATAATAGGAATTTCTCTGCCTGAAAGCGGAATTATAACTGTTTTGCCGACAAGTTCAGAATACTTGTGATCATCAGGATGAACCGCAATCGCAACGTCACCGAAAATAGTTTCAGGACGTGTAGTCGCAACGATAATTGCACCTGATTCGCCTTTTAACGGGTAAGAAATTTCCCACATATGTCCCTGTTCTGTTTCATATTCTGTTTCAACGTCAGAAATCGCACTGTTACAACGAGGACACCAGTTTACAATATATTTACCTTTGTAGATTAATCCTTTTTCGTAAAGTCTTACAAACACTTCTTTTACAGCATCTGAACAGCCTTTATCAAAAGTAAAACGTTCTCTTGAACGGTCAAAAGATGCGCCCAAACGTTTGCATTGGTCAAGAATTGCAGACTTGTGCTGATTTGTCCATTCCCAAGTTTTTTCAACAAATTTTTCTCTGCCCAAATCATGACGTGTCAAGCCTTCTTTAGCCAATTGTTTTTCAACAACATTTTGAGTTGCAAGCCCAGCATGGTCAGTTCCCGGAACCCAAAGAGTTTCATATCCTGCCATTCTGTGATAGCGGACAAGAATATCCTGTAAAGTTTCGTCCAATGCGTGCCCCATGTGAAGTACACCTGTTACGTTTGGCGGTGGAATTACAATAGAATATGGCGGTTTATCAGAGCTTGAATCAGCCTTGAAAAATTCGCCGTCTTCCCAAAACTTATAAATACTTTCTTCAGTTTCTTTTGCATCATAAACTGTAGGTAAATCTTCAATTGCTATCATATAAAAATCCTTCTTATTTTGCGTATACCAAAATTTTAGCACAAACAAAAGTAAAAATTTCATCTTTTATAAACTTCATCTACAAAATCTGACCAGTATGATTTACCGCTTTGTGTAGGGTGAGTATCGCTGAGTGCATAAAAAGCACAAGAAGCATTATAAGCTATATTGTTTGAAGTTTTTGAACAATATTGAGAACCTACATTGTTAAAATTCGAACATGAACCGTTTGCACTTGTACAAGCATTAGGATTGTTTACATGTTCAGCTCCGACAGGCAAAACTCTGCCATCAACTGTAAAAATAAACATAAAATAATCCAGTCCATATCTGTTCGGCGCTTTTTTGCCATTTATATCAACACAAACAACTGGGCCGTTTTTACCTTCAACAGGAGCATCATTAAACAAATATATCGCACCGTTTTTAGAACTTCTAAAACCGGTATTATCGCAAAGAAAAGACGAATTGCGACCGGCTGAATTAGCACCACCGGAAAAACTTTTTCCATTTAAAGTTCGCATATCATAATACGAGATATAATTTCCATCTTCATCAGCATTTCCCTGCCCTGTTGATGTTAAAGTTATCCCGCCTTGATAATATAAAGAAAAAGCGCTTACTGTACGACCTAAACCATTTTGAACTGCATACTCGGAAACAGAAATCCCATTATCATTTAAAAACATTAATGCAATTTGACTTAATTCCGAATAAGTTTTTTTGAATGCAGTATGTAATTCTTTACTTTGTGTTCGATTTATTAAAGATGGCATTGTCATTGCAGCAACAACACCGATAATTCCTAAAGTAATTAAAACTTCTGCAAGAGTGAAGCCTAGAGTGCCCCCCCCCCGATATTCCGATTATTAAAATTTTTAACCATTTTCCCTCCTTAAAAAAAAGAGCAGGTATTTACCTGCTCTTTTTTGAAATCATAACTTACGCTTTTGGAATAGAATTTGCAATAATTTCCATTTCTTCCAATGAAGCATAAACAGCGTGACAACCGCAGTCTACATACAAGATTTGACCTGTTGTACCTGTTGACAAATCAGAAGCCAAGTATAAACCTGCTCTGCCAACATCTTCCAATGCAACGTTACGTCCCAAAGGAGCTTTTGCAACAGCAGCTTTAAGCATTTTACCAAATCCTGAAATACCCTTGAAGCAAGAGTTTTAACAGCACCTGCAGAAATACAGTTAACTCTGACACCTTTTTTACCAAGGTCAGCTGCTAAGTATCTCATAGAAGATTCTAATGCAGCTTTAGCAACACCCATTACATTGTAGTTAGCAACAACGTATTCTGAACCAAGGTAAGTTAAAGCAAATACTGAAGCGCCTTCGTTCAAAATAGGTTCAGCATGTTTACAAATTGAAACTAAAGAGTATGAGCTTACGCCAAGAGCTGTATCCCAGCCTGCTTTAGAAGTATCAATAAATCTACCTGCCAAATCTTCTTTAGCAGCAAATGCAACTGCGTGAATAACGAAATCTAATTTACCGTAAACTCTTTCACATTCTTTAAATACAGCAGCAACTTCATCTTCTTTAGTAACGTCGCAAGTCATGATAACTTTAGCGCCCATTTCTTCTGCTAAAGGTCTAACACGTTTTTCCATAGCTTCACCAGCATATGTGAAAGCGATATCAGCACCTGCTTCATAAAGTTGTTTTGCAATAGCATAGGCAATCCCGTGAGTATTAGAAACTCCGAAAATAACACCCTTTTTACCTTCCATTAATTTCATAAAATTTCTCCCTTACTAAAATACAAAAAAATTTTACCAAAAAATCTCAATAAAAGCAAATATTTCATATGTTAACGTTTGTAACAACATGCAAACATGCTGAAATCGGGCGTTTCCATAAGTTTTTATATATTTAAGAGAGTATTACACACAGGAGAGCTATGGGCGTTTCAAACGTATACAATCAAGCAAAAGCCAATGCTATCGCAGCTATTAAGTCAAACTTATCTGCGAAAGGCACTAAAAAAGCTGAAGCCCTAAAACCTGATCACATGAAAATGACAGGTTCAATTTTCAATGCTCCCGGTGCAAAAGATGCTAAACCAACTTCAAATATTGCTGATTTAAACACTAGAGCAAGCTTAGCAGAACTAAATAAAAAACCTGTAGAAGAAACTCAAAGCAAAGGATCTAATTCTAAAAATCCTGATAGTTTTGCAGATATTGATAATGCATCTGACGGTAAAGCTGCTGCAAACTCAGTAAGCGCACAAGGTGATAAAGTTAAAGCATATACTGCAAAAACACAACAAGAAGCAGGAGTTGTTGCTCGCATGGGCAGCAGTGCAGAAAAATTAGACGGCAAAATTGAAGATGCAAATAAAAAGTTCACAGCTCAAAATGTAAAATTAGAAGCTCAAATTAAATCTGACAATGCAAAACTTGAAAGAGCTGTAAAAGACAACGAAGAAACTCAAAAAGAAGTTGACGATGCTCAACATGAACTTGATTCATTATTAGCAAGAAACTCATTCTCAATGGGCGGTGCTAATGGAAGCTCAGGAAGCAGTGACGATGCTTCTAAAATCAATGAATTACAAACTTTCATCGGTGCAAAAGTAGGCGTTATGCAATCTAACGGTAAAGTTATTTATTCTTTACAAAGAAGCCAATCAAGAACTTTGAACCAGATGAGCAAAACAAATACACAATATATTAAAACTCACCAGCGAAACGCAAAAAACCTAAAAGCTCAACAAGCTGAAGACAGCAAAATTATCAAAACAGCAACAACTATTGAACAATACAGCATGCTAGCTCAAGTTAGCGGTCAAACTTTATCACTAGCTGGTAAAGGTCTAATGGCATTAGGAGCAGCTATACCTTACGGTTTTGGCGCTGCATTAGTTGCAATTGGACAGGTAATGGACAAAGTTGGTACTGTTGTTGAATTAGTTGGCCAATATGGACAAACTGCAGCTAACTTGACAAAAACTGCAGCATACGCAGCAGAAGGCAATATTATGGGAGCTATGCAAAGTGCTGCATCAGCAATGCAAAGTGGTGCTGCCGCTGCAAAAGGTACTGTTGGTTTGAAAGACACATTCGGTAAAATTGACCAACAAGCAACTGAAGCTACAAACAAAATTGCAGCTAATCAAATTGCCAAAGATCAAGTTAATAAAGAACAACTATCCAATTTGGCTCAACAGAATGGTATTGATGCTGAAAACTTAACAGGTAAAGAACTTGAACAACAATTAAAAGACAAAGGTGTTTCAAATGATGTTATTAAGAATGCTAAAAAAGCTGACCTTGCAAACGGTATGACTGCAAAACAAGCAAGACAAGCAACAGCTACAAACTTACGTAATCATTTTAATAATGATACTCTTGATGGTGTTACTAGCAACCACAATCAGAATGGTAGATTAAAACAACTAAAAAATGAAGCTACAAAAAGATATGAAGTAAATACTGAGGATGCTACTGGAAAGATTACAGGCAAAACAACTACTAGTCATGCCGACTTAGCATTTCTTGAAGCTAACAATGATTATTATGAAGCATTTAAACACAATGGCTATACTATAAGTCAAGATGGAACAGGAATAATATTCAAAGATAAAGATGGTAAGGTTGTACAAGTAACAGACCAAAAAGAAATTAAAAATATAAGAAAACAAATTGGTAAACAAGCTAAAACAAGCTTTAAAAATACTACTTCTTCAAATACAAAAAAATCTTCTACAAACTGGGCTGATAACATGAATAAATTCACTCAAACAATGGGTTCTATGGCTCAAATGTATATGATGTTTAATGGTGGCGGTTCAGCTATGGGTATGGGCGGAATGACCGGTATGGGTGGCTCAATGATGGGCATGGGCGGTAACATGATGGGTATGAACGGCATGGGCTATTCAAACCGTATGGGATACTCAAACGGAACATATATGACTGATAGCCAAAGAAGAGCTGCTTGGCAACAACGTAATCCTCAAGCAAAAAGAGGTGCTAGAGCATAATAAAAAGAGCTAACAGTTTCCAGTCAGCTCTTTTTTTATTTATTATCTATATGATATGTCGTTACTACGACTTCTTGCTGTATTTTGCTCTTTCAGCATTATATTCATATACAGGATTTTGTTTGCAGTTGCCTGATCAAGGTTTACAAACTCCGTTCCGGCACGTCTGTCGTTTGCTGACACAATTTTTACATCGGTATTAATATTCAAATCACCGTATGAAATTTGTACAGGAACTACATCGCCAACTTTCAAATTATTATTGTGAGATACTGCCATACCGCCTCTTGAAATATCAAGTACAGAGTTTATCTTAGCGTTATCTGATAGATTAATCGGTGTCTGACTTTCGCTTGCATTAAATCTCATATGCTGGCGCTTGTCTATACCGTAAATCGGGTTATCCAAAACACGTTGTTTATAGACTTCTTTACCCCAGTTTCTATCATCATCTGTGTCAGTGTCCATATCGGTATCTGTATCGTCGTCGGTATCTGTATCATTATCTGTGTCGATATCCGTATCCGTGTCAGTATCGGTGTCAACATCAGTATCGATATCTGTGTCAGAATCCGTATCATTGTCACTGTCGGTGTCATTATCATTATCTGTATCTGTATCAGTGTCTATGTCCGTATCAGTATCAACGTCCGTGTCTGTATCGTTATCAGTATCGGTATCGTTATCAGAATCAGTGTCATTATCTGTATCACTATCACTATCTGTATCAATATCCGTATCGGTATCCGTATCAACATCGGTATCCGTGTCGGTATCGGTGTCTATATCGGTATCGGTATCAATGTCAGTGTCCGTATCAGTATCAACGTCCGTGTCTGTATCGTTATCAGTATCGGTATCGTTATCAGAATCAGTGTCATTATCTGTATCACTATCACTATCTGTATCAATATCCGTATCGGTATCCGTATCAACATCGGTATCCGTGTCGGTATCGGTGTCTATATCTGTATCGGTATCTAAGTCAGTGTCGGTATCATTATCCGTATCGTTATCGGTATCCGTGTCATTGTCTGTATCAATATCGGTATCGATGTCTAAATCCGTGTCACTATCTGTATCCGTATCAATATCGGTATCACTGTCCGCATCAGTATCTGTGTCCGTATCAATGTCAGTATCTGTATCGATATCGGTATCAGTGTCTAAGTCTGTGTCGGTATCATTATCCGTATCGTTATCAGTATCTGTGTCATTGTCTGTATCAATATCAGTATCTGTATCTAAATCAGTGTCAGTATCAACATCAGTATCTGTATCGGTATCCATGTCTGTGTCGGTATCAATATCAGTATCTGTGTCCATATCCGTATCAGTATCAGCGTCGGTATCTGTATCGTTATCAGTATCAACAATAATTTCTTCCGGTTCCGGAATTACAAGATTATCATCATCATCCTCAGAACCTTGTTGGCCATTATTTTTCACGCCGTCGTAATCAGGATCTCCGCCTTGAGAACTTCCGCCATAATAGTAGTTACGATCTTCTGCATCTTCACCGATTGCCAAAACATCTTCAGGTCTTACTGCTTTTGCTCTTATAGAAATATCTTTGCCGGCAAGAGTTTTAATCGGATTTGTTGTACCATCTTTAACATAAGTTGAAACACCGCCTTCTCTGTGTTTACCCATATTGAAGTAATAACCGCCTGCATAAGCATTATCTGCAACAAGAGTTAAATCTTGTTCGTGAGCAGGTCTGCCTTGACCTTGTCCGTTAATTCTACCGTTTTTAACAACAATTGTAGAATCTGCTGCGTGTTCATATTCAGGATGTTCACCGTAATCTAAGAAACTTCCCAAATCCAAAGCTGTTAATTTAACTTTATTCGGTGCAATATTTTTATTTACACCATAATAATCTTGAGGATATGTAGGAACCATACCAAGATTATTGATATACATATTTTTACCACGTGTTGTAATATCTATATTATTAGGCGCAGTAGTTTCTCTAATATATACGTCGCCTGAAAATTCTGCGTTAACATCACCTGTTCTTGAAATCAATGCGCAGACGTTAGTGTTAAGTTTTTTACCGTTGTCAGCATCCATTCCTTTAATGTTAATATCTTTTATTGCAAGCATATCAACACCTTTAGAAGGTTTATTTACATTTTCTAAAACATGCGGTTTTGTTGCATCATCGCCGTTAAATAACGGAGATACTCCGTTTTGTCTAAATGTTAAAGCTTGACCTTTTTCCCCGATATTTCCACTTGAAATAATTGAAATACTTGTACCTTCAACATTTGGTTTTGAACTATCAGAAGCTCTGTTTAAAATATCATAATTTTCAGCATTCTTGTAAACTGAAGAATCAGCAAGAAGAATAACTTTGCCATCAGCTTTAATCTGATCAACCTTTAAATCCGAATCTAAATTTGCAAGGTTAACAAGAGAATTTCTGCCTGAGCTGATTGCTTTAACAGTTCCTGCAATATTTGTGTTAATAGATTTTGTCAAATCTCTGGAATTCTGCCCGATACCTGTACATACCCCACCGTCACAATTACCTATATCAGTACCGATAGAACCATTTTTAACATCAATATCAAGCTTTCCGTTTCCTGCTTCATCTGTTCTTATCAATGTAGCTTTTGTACCATAATTTAGGAGGCTGCCGTTGTTTATTTTAATATTAACATCATGGTCTGCATCTATATAATTTGAGCCTTTATTATAGCCGATAATAACATTAGAATTTTTATTATCTACATTTACATTCCAGCCTGAAACATTACCTTTTACGTGAACACCATTCTTTCCGCTGTTAGTAATATTTACATTGTTAGTAGTGCTCAAACGTGCGCCGTTTTCAATCACAATACCTTGAGCGCCTGTATTTGCTACCAGTAAATCACCGTTTGTATTTGTTAATATGCCTGTAGAAGCGATTAAAATACCATCACCTGTGTTATCAAGAGAAAGTACTCCGTTTTGATTCTGCATATTGCCTGAAACATTAATGCTTCCATCTTTATTAACAAGTAAAGTTTTACCGTTTGCATTCAAAGTTTTACCTGAAACGGTAATACCTTTTGAACCTTCATTTGTAATTTCAATGTTGCCTGCTCCGAAGTTTTTCAACGTGCCTGCAACATTAGTACCGCCTTGAGCACCATATGAAACAATTTTAATGTTTCCGTTTGCATTTGCATATGAATTTGCGTTCATATTATCGGCATTAACAAGTTTATTAAACAAATTTTCAGCCTGAGCATGTGAAATTAATTTTGTAGCATCTTTGACACCTGCCATAACAAGTGCATTGTTTGTAATATCAACATTTGCAGCATCGATATTTACAAAATTACGTGCTAAAACATTACCGTCAATTTTAACTGTAGCGTCGCCATGTCCAAGTCTTTCTGCATATTTTGAAGTCAATGAAGGAACTCTTACATCACTTTTATATTTTTCATAAGATGTACTGTCAGGTGTATAAACTGATAAAGAACCTACGTTTAAAACACCGCTTGAACCTACAACCATACCTTTAGGAGAAATAAATACAACATGCCCGTTAGTAAAACCGCCGTTTTTGTTTACTGAATTAACAATACCGTTAATGTTAACCTGATTGTCAACAAGGTTTAAAAAAGTATTAATATCAATACCCTTGGCAGAATCATGGAATATCAGATTTGCAATATCACCTTCATCAAGCGAGAAGTTTGAATATTTGTTGTAACCAATATCTCCATTGCTTGCGGTTGGAGAAATATCAAATCTGTTTCCGTTCTGACTAACACCTGCACTTCCTGTTATACTAGTCGCCAAAACCTGTAAACAGAATGATTGTTGTAAGAAGAAACAAAATGTTAATGCAGATGCAACAACTTTTCTTTTTCCAACTTTTATCTGAAGCATGTTTATATATCCTTTCAATTTCCCTAATCAATATGTGTTAATTCTAGCAAGAGCACAAATGATTTTCCATTTTTTATTACAAATATTTAATATATTTAAAATCGTGAAAAATTTTTCTTGCTAAAATGTAAACAAATATTAACCGTTTTCAGGACGCTTCATAACAGTTTTTGCCAATGTGAAATAAATTCCATAGAAAACTGCAAGCAAAGTTAACATCTCAAATAATGCCGGAAGCTGTAAAAATTTTGCATATAAATAATATAATGCTCCGCAAGGAATTAAAGATAAAAATATTCTGTTCAAAGTTAATGCAGGGTAAATAAGTCTTAACCCCGGCAAAACAATAATAATACTTAATAAGAAGTACAAGAAATTAGCTGACAATGTCGCAATTCCAACACCTGCAAGTCCGTATTGAGGGATTAAAAGAATATTCAAAACTACCCCGACAATACCTGATGTCAGTTTAATTATGAAATCAATATAAGTCTTATTTGCTAAGTGATATTGCAATGTTGTATAATCAGCCATTGCCATAAAGAAAGTTCCAAATGCAAAATATGGTACAAGTTTAAACGCATCTAAAAATTTGTCGTTAGAAGAAAGCATTTGAACATAATCTGCAGAATACAACGAAATTACTGTAATCGCAGGTAAAGCAATCAAAACAAAATATCCTGTAAATCTTGAAATCAATGGTCTTACATCAATTTTTTCTTCGTACATATTAATAATACGCGGAATTGCCGCAACAGTAATTATTGAGAATATAGTCATTAACAACGGCAAAGTTAAACCGTAAGCAACACCTACAATACCAACCTGAGAAAATCCGTGGATACTGTTCATAATAAATTTGTTGCTTTGATTAATAATCCATGCACTTAAAGAAGTTGCCGCAATAGGAACACCATACATCATAATAGGCATAACAGAATGCCATTCAATTTTTTGCAATCTAAACCAAGACAAAATATTGCTTTGAAATATTAACAAAATATCAGTCAGCGTAATAGAAACTGCCATACCTAAAAGCAAGGCAATCGCACCCAAATGGCAAACTTTTACAAAAAATATTGATAACAAAATTGTCATAAACTGATTTGCAATTGTTGAAACAGTAAATGCAATAGATTTCAACTGTGCGCGCAAAAGCTGGAATAACAAAGCTCTTATTGCAACAGGAATAATTAATAACAAAATTGCAAAAAAGTATTTTACAGGTATATGGAAAAAGTCATAAAAATTCTGCCTGAAAATATAAGACAAAATAAACATCAACCCGAGATTTGAAATCAACATAGTTACAAGAGTTGTCAAATATTTTGGCATATCCTGCGTCATCTGGTGATGTTTAAAAAATCTTAAACCTGATAAACCAACCCAATCAGAAAATATAATACACAGAAAAGATAAAACAGCGATTGATAATGAATATAATCCGTATTGTTCCGGTGAAAGCAAACTCGTGTAAACAGGCACAATAAGCGCATTCCCTATAAATCCCACAATTTTAGAAGGTGAATATTTCATCATATCTCTAAAAATTGCTTTTAACTGTTCTTTTTCAACTTCTCTGTTTTCTATAAATTCCATTTTTCACCCTTCTTTGCCTACACCTCAAATATTTGCAAACAATCTTGAGAGCTAACCTTGTATTGTGCCAAACAAATCATATTCATCAGCACGTTCTATCAAAACATTTTCAATATCACCGGGAACAACTTGTTCCTCTGATGATGCATAAACCATTCCGTCAATTTCCGGAGCATCATGTTGTGAACGCATTAAAACAACTCCGTCATCAGTGTATCCTTCGACAATACATGGAATAGTTTTGCCCACATAACCTGCATTAATTTCTTTTGAAATCTTTTGCTGTAATTTCATAAGCTTGTTATGTCTTTGCTTTTTAATTTTTGCGGGAACATGTTCACTCATATCATAAGATGCAGTATCTTTTTCTCTTGAATATTGGAAAACACCCATTTTTTCAAAACGCATTTTTTTAACAAATTCATACAGCTCATTAAACTGTTCATCTGTTTCACCGGGATAACCCACAATAAATGCAGTTCTTATTGCAACATCTGGAATTTTTGCTCTGATTTTGTTAACAAGAACCTCATAATCCATAACAGGACGGCGCATTGCTTTTAAAATTTCCGCATTAGAATGCTGTAGCGGAATATCAACATATTTTGCAACCTTGTCAAGTCTTGCAATAGCATCAATAAGCTCATCAGACATTTGAGAAGGATATGCGTACATAATCCTAATCCAGCCCAAACCTTCAATCTTATTTAATTCTTCAAGAAGCTGAGGCAACATCTGCTTTCCGTACAAATCAATTCCGTATCCTGTAGTATCCTGCGCAATCAAAACGATTTCTGTTACACCTTTTTTAACAAGCTGTTTTGCTTCTTCAACAACACTTTCCATTGTGCGGGAATGATATTCGCCTCTGAGATTTGGAATAATACAATATCCGCAGTGATAATTACATCCGTCGGCAATTTTTATATAAGAGCTTGAACCAACTGTAATCTGTTGTCTTTCAATATTTTCAGGATAAATATAATCAGGTTTTTCAGAAACTTTAGAAATATACTCTTTATTTCCAGCAACCTGTTCTACAACATCAACGATTTCTTTTATATCAGAAGTTCCGACCATACCTGCAATTTCAGGGATAGCTTTTTTTAAATCACCTTTATACTTTTGTGGTAAACATCCTGTTACAATAACTTTTTTACCGCCTTGAGCGACTTGCAAAATTGTCTGAACGGATTCCTGTTCTGCATCATGAATAAATGAGCAGGTATTGATAACAACAATATCAGCCTCGTTTTCATCCAACGTAATCTGATGTCCCTTTTGAGCAAGAAGCCCTAACATCAATTCACTGTCAACTAAATTCTTTGCACATCCGTGATTTAATAAAGCAATTTTCATATACATTTCCTCTTTGAAACCACTTTATCACGAATAAACTATTTTGTAATCATCCAGCATAATTATACTAATCAATAATAAGTAATCTGCCAGCCATCCCGCATTATTTTGGCGGCACAGGTAGTTGCATAATTAACTGCACCTGATCCGTAACATTTATTATCAATTACACTGTCTGACAAATTATGTCCATACGGATTTATTTTTGCATTATTCAAATCTAAAACAAAAAGAAAAATATCCTTTCCATAAACATTAGGACCTTTACCTGCATTTATGTCTACAAAAATCTCCTGCTGTTTAGAAAATGTTTCCACCCCACTACCGGAACCCGATATAGAACGGAAAAATAAATACATTCCATCAGTAGTTAAAACTGAAATTCGCTTACTTCCAAAAAAACCTAAGTTTGAAATAATTCCATTATAAGTTTTCACATTTGTTTCATAACCGCAATCGGACTGAGAATTACAGAACTTTAATACCTTTAAATAAGGTGCCCAGTATAAATCAAAATATTCTCTAAGATTTTCTTCAGTTATAAGTGTACCTGTATCAACCCAATTTTCAGCATTACCGTTATCTGCAACTGAACTGACAAAAGCTTGCCCCAAAGTTGAATAAGCTTTTTTAAGCCTTGTAACAGTCACTTGCTTTTGATGTTTCGCAATCAAATTAGGAATAGTTAACGCAGCAACAACACCAATAATTCCTAAAGTAATTAAAACTTCCGCAAGAGTGAAGCCTAGAATGCCCCCCCCCCGACATTTTGATTAAATCTCTTCATAACTTCTCCTTTATCTTATTTTTCATACTAAATTTTATTAACTTATTCTGCCAGCTGAAAGGCAGTCTTGAAACAAGTTCAGCAACTTTTGCATCACGGCCGGCACAATAAGAAGGTTTTGGATTTTTCATCCCATCTACTTTTACAATCAAATCAACAACTTTTTCAACAGGCAAACCATTTTTACCATTTTTTGAAGCATTTGCAACCATATATTTCATTTCGGCATCATACCCCTTACAGCCCTCGATTGATGACTTATTTGCTTCGATTGATTTTTCCCACAACGGAGTTGCAATTACTCCCGGTTTTATAGAAACGACTTCCAAACCACTCTCTACAGCCATTGCATTAAACAAAATATCCATAGCTCGTTTTGAAGCGCAATATGGTGCAACAAACGGGAAAATACCAAAACTTGACATAGAACTTATATTAATAACCCTGCCAAGCAAAGGTTTCAATCTTTGCGT
>JAAGKN010001034.1_pt1 | contig 52907 bp, 45 predicted proteins | sample 6206371 | NCBI WGS metagenome assembly JAAGKN01 (sample SAMN11533720, study PRJNA540317) | gut metagenome | isolation source: fecal pellets from male and female animal of same cohort | host: Peromyscus leucopus | place: USA:CA | collected 2017
CGTCGTAGAGCATGGGAGAGCGCAGGACCGCCTCCACATTTCCGTAAGAATCAATATAGAGCACCCCCGTGGTGTGCAGCCTCCTGTCGGAGGCCCGCCCGAGGAGCCGCTCCATCTGTTTTCTGTCCGCAATATTATCGTCACAAACCGCGATGTGCATATACTACTCCATTCCGAAGCGTCCTTTGCTGAGGAACGCGATCAGAATATCAAATTCTGATCTGCGATCAAGGAGTTTGTGATGCTTCTGCACAAACTTCGTATTGAGAAATCAGCACATCAGCGTGATTTCTCAATCCTCCTCCATATTTTATATTACCAAAAATTAAGCTCGATCGGTGAAAATACCACCGCCAAAACCAAAATCACCTGTAAAGCCAAGATCACCGGCATTCCGTAGAGAAAGTACCAGTGTCTCGTCTTGTGGTGAAAAAGGTGCATACCGATAATGGAACCAAGGCTGCCGCCGATGATGGCCAGCACAAAGAGCGTAGCCTCCGGGATCCGAAAGGCTCGCTTCTGAGCCTTTCGTTTGTCAACTGCCATCGTGATCAGGCTGATCAGATTGACGATGACGATATATAAGAGGATCAGGTCAAAAGAGTTCATAGGTTAGCGCAGCGCCTCGCCCTGCTCCTGCATCTTCATGGCGCGAACCTTGCTGGAAAGGCCGAAGAGATTGATGAAGCCTTCCGCGTCGTGGTGGTCGTAAAGGTCGCCCGTGGTGAAGGATGCAATGCTCTCATTGTAGAGAGAGTAAGGAGAGGTGGTGCCTGCCTTGATGATGTTCCCTTTGTAAAGTTTGAACTTGACTTCGCCCGTCACATACTCCTGCGTGGACTCGATAAAGGCCTGCAATGCCCTGCGCAGAGGGGTAAACCACTTGCCTTCATAAACGACCTGCGCAAATTTATTGCCAAGGTCTGCTTTCAATGCGTAGGTGTCGCGGTCGAGGATCAGCTCCTCAAGCTGCTGGTGCGCTTCGTAAAGGATGGTGCCGCCGGGCGTCTCGTAAACGCCGCGGGATTTCATGCCCACCACACGGTTTTCCACGATATCGACAATACCGACGCCGTGTTTGCCGCCAAGCTCGTTCAGGGTGGCAATAATCTCGGAAACCTTCATTTTTTTGCCGTTGACGGAAGTGGGGATGCCCTTTTCAAAGGTCATGGTCACATATTCGCCTTCCTCAGGCGCCTTCTCCGGCGTAGTGCCAAGTACTAAAAGATGCTCGTAATTAGGCTCGTTTGCAGGATCCTCCAGCTCAAGACCTTCGTGGCTGATATGCCAGAGGTTGCGGTCGCGGCTGTAGCTGGAATCCGCGGAGAAAGGAAGGTTGATGCCGTGCTGCTTGCAGTATTCGATTTCCTCCTCGCGGGAGTTTAAGGTCCATTTTTCATTTCTCCAGGCCGCGATGATCTTTAAGTCGGGAGCCAGCGCTTTGATGCCCAGCTCGAAACGGATCTGGTCGTTGCCTTTTCCCGTTGCGCCGTGGCAGATAGCGGTAGCGCCTTCCTTGCGGGCAATCTCTACCAGCTTCTTTGCGATCACGGGGCGTGCCATGGAGGTGCCCAGCAGATATTTGTTTTCATAGACAGCGTGCGCCTGTACACAGGGAATAATGAAATCGTCGCAGAACTCATCGGTCAGATCTTCTATGTAGAGCTTGGAAGCGCCGCTTGAGAGCGCTCTCTCCTCAAGGCCGTCCAGCTCCTCCGCCTGTCCGCAGTTGCCGCACACGCAGATGACCTCATAATCAAAATTTTCTTTCAGCCAGGGGATGATGACGGTGGTATCAAGCCCGCCGGAATAAGCAAGAACTACTTTTTCTTTCATGGTTTTTGATCCTTCTTTCTTTAGATATATTGTTATTATTTTGCGTCCTGAAAACAATATACATCAAGAAATGTGAGAATGCAAGAGGTATTTTGTGCATAAATAGTTGAATATAACAAAAAAAATTGCATAAAATCAAAAATGGGTTGAATATTATGCAAAAGTGTCGTATAGTTATACAAATAAATCTCAAGTGCTGCAGTTGCGTAACGAAAGAAACGGAAGTAATATAGTGTGAGAAGAAATAAGAAAGGGGAGTAGAACATGGGCATAAACGATTTTCTTTCAAGCGGCGACAAGCGGCTGGACAGTCAGTTCCTCTTTACGGCGGAAATCGATCGAATGACTTCCATTCTGCGGCGGACGCTTTTATTGGATAAGAGCCGCAGGGAAAACGACGCGGAACACTCCTGGCACATCGCGGTGATGGCGATGCTCTTTTCCGAGTATGCCTCAGCGCCGGTCGATATCGGCAGGGTGGTGCAGATGTGCGTGGTGCATGATCTGGTGGAAGTCTACGCGGGGGATACCTTTGCCTACGATGCGGTGGGAAACGCTGATAAGGAGGCGCGGGAAATGGCGGCGGCCGATCGACTTTTCGCCATGCTTCCCGAGGAACAGGGACGGATGATCCGCAGTCTGTGGGAGGAATTTGACGCCATGGAAACCGCGGACGCAAAGTATGCCGCCTGCATGGACCGCCTACAGCCTTTCCTTCATAATACATTGACAGACGGACACACCTGGGTGGAGAGCGGTACAGATCGCGCAGCGGTGGAGAAGCGGATGGCAGTCATCAAGGAGTTTATGCCAAAGGTGTATGAATGGGTTGCAGGGAATATCGACCATGCGATCGAAGCAGGGTGGTTGAAGTAAATTCCTTCGACAGAAGTAAATTTCTGCGAAATTAACTTCGCGAGATTCACTTCGTGAACTCGGGATTAACTTCACGAGCGCTGCTTCGCAGGCGCGGCATAAGAAGGGGACGGATAGGACATGATCTCAGCCATATATGACAGGAGAAGTATAAGAAAATTTATAGAGAAACCCATTTCCGGGGAAGATCTGACGGAAATCATCGAAAGTGGAATCAGAGCGCCTTCTTCTAAAAACAGACAGCCCTGGAAATTCATCGTGGTTCAGGGCGCAGAAAAAGAGGAAATGCTGAAAGCTTTTCGCGGGGGAATTGCGAGGGAGGAAAAAGGAGACGCATTGCTGCCGCAGAGCAGACAGCATATTCCGGCGGCAAAGTATACGGTGGACATTATGGAGAAAGCGCCGGTGATTGTATTTATCGTCAATTCGCTGGGGCAGGACATTACATCGGAAATGACGCCGGAGGAACATATTTATGAAATTTGTAATGTCCAGTCCATTAGCGCAGCCATACAGAATATGCTTCTTACCGCCACAGAAAAAGGGATCGGCAGTCTGTGGATCTGCGATATCTTCTTTGCGTATGCGGAGCTTAGCGAGTGGCTGAATTGCGAGGGACAGCTGCTTGCGGCGGTGGCACTTGGTTATGCGGATGAGCGTCCGAAAGAAAGACCGAGGAAAGCATTTGAGGATGTGGTGATTTGGAGAGGATGATACGAGTGGTTTTAAAATAACTCCCATTTCGTGAATGTAGTGATTATTTGTGGAGGAATGATTGATGGATAAAAAGCCAAATACAAAAATCATAATGTATACAACAGAAGATGGGATGGGGAGATAGCTATTATAATAAATGAAGGACCGGAGGAGCGGCAATTTATGAAAACAGTTATCATACACGGACAAAGTCACCAGGGTTCTACTTATCATATCGCCCATACATTAGGAGAAAAGCTCGGCGGGGAGAGCAAAGAATTTTTCCTGCCGCGAGACTTTGACAAGTTCTGCGTAGGCTGTAACCAATGTTTTATGAAGGGAGAAGAAAGCTGTCCGCATTACGAGGCGCTGCAGCCGCTTACGACCGCGCTGGATGAGGCGGACGTGATCATTCTGGCAAGCCCTGTCTATGTGTATCACGCGACAGGCGCTATGAAAGCGTTTTTAGATCATTACGGTTATCGGTGGATGGTGCACCGTCCGGAAGGCTCCATGTTTCGAAAACAGGGCGTCTGCATCTGCACGGCGGCGGGCGCGGGTCTTAGCTCGACCAACAAGGATATGGCGGACAGCCTGTTTTTCTGGGGCGTCGGTAAAATATACCGATATGGGAAAGGAGTTGCCGCGATCGAGTGGAAAGGCGTGAATGAAAAGAAGCGGGCTTCCATCGAGAAGGCGACCACCGCGCTGGCTAATAGAATCAGGAAGCAGCATGGACGGGTAACGCCGGGGATCAAGACCAGAGTCTGGTTTTTCGCGATGCACCTGATGCAGAGGAAGGGCTTTAACGAGGCGGACGCACGGTATTGGAAGGAAAAGGGCTGGACGGGAAATGTGCGGCCGTGGAGAGCGTAGCGCAGGAAAAAGGATTTGAAATGGCAAGCGGTTTACATAATTTGAATAGAAGAAAGGAAAGGCAGACATGGACGAACGGGAAATGACAGTAACGCCAGTTGACACAAAACCCTCACCCAAGGGTAGACTTTTGAAAGAAATGGCAGTATATGAGCTATTAGAGAATCTGGAGATTCCCTATTTGAGAGTAGATCACGAGGCGGCGGCGACGGTGGATGACTGTCAGTGGGTGGATGAGGCGCTGGGGCTCCACATCTGCAAAAACCTGTTTTTGTGCAACAGGCAGAAAACGGATTTCTATCTTCTGATGATGCCGGGGCTGAAAAAAGTTTAAGACAAAGGAACTTTCCTCACAGCTTGGCGTGGCGAGGCTTTCTTTCGCCGAGGCGGAGTATATGGAGGAATTTCTGAACATTACGCCGGGCTCCGTGAGCGTGATGGGTCTGATGAACGACAAGGAGCACCGGGTAAGGCTCTTGATTGACAGCGAGCTTCTGCGGGACGAGTTTGTGGGATGTCATCCATGCGTGAATACGTCGAGCCTGAAGCTTAAGACGAAGGATATTGTGGAGAAGTTTTTGCCTTATGTGGAACATGAGTACACGGCGGTGGAGCTGGTGGGGGAGTAGTTTATGCGATCCCGGAATGACTTGCACGAATCAAGTTTACATAATGTGTTACAACTACGAGAAATAGGCACAGCTGCATAATGCTGCGCAGGTTTACATAAAGCATAAACGGAAAATAGTGATTGGGAAGACGGGAGGTATGCAGATGTCAGAACGGGAAGCGAAATTTGAAAAAATGCTGCGCGCCATTCAGGACGAATATGCGGAAGTATGTAACAAAATGGAGACGTTGAAAACAGAAGGAAAGACAAAAACAGTGACCTGCAAACAGCTTATGGCACGGAAACTATCGCTCCAAAACATGCTTTCCATGTATGAGATATACGGGCTGCTTGCGTGATCTGTCATGGGAATTTCCAAGGCCTTATAGTTTACATAATATTGACGCTCGAAATACTTACAAACAAATATGATATGGCGAACTACTGATCAAAAGGGATATATTGCATAGCAGAATTTTGGTTAACATAATGCTAATACGAGAAACGGAGGATACACATGATACGCAAAATGACAATAGAGGATTATGACGGCGTGAAGGCGCTGTGGATGTCCATCAAGGGCTTTGCCATCAGGAGCCTGGACGATTCGCGTGAAGGGGTGGCGCGTTTTCTTATGCGGAACCCCGGCACCAGCGTGGTGGCGGTGGAGGATGACAGGATCGTGGGCGCGATCCTCTGCGGACACGATGGCAGGAGGGGCTGCCTTTACCATGTGTGCGTGGCGCAGGACTGGCGGATGCGCGGCATCGGTAAAGCGATGGTGGTATTCTGCATGGAGGCGTTGAAAGCGGAGCAGATCAACAAAGTATCTTTGATCGCCTTTACCCGAAACGATGTGGGAAACGCTTTTTGGAAGCAGATTGGCTGGACGAAGCGGGAGGACCTGAATTATTATGATTTTACATTAAATAAGGAAAATATTACGGCGTTTAACGGATAGCGGTTGATTGAAAAAAATCTGAGTTTTCTTCACGGATACGGACACCTGAAAGGCATATGGATGCTTTCAGGTGTTTTTTTATATGGGAAATTCCTTCGGCTTTGTTATATGAAAAAACGGAAGCGCACGGACGCATAAAAGCATGGTGCGGTTTTAGTGCGCCGGATATGTTATGAATAAATGGAAGCGGTTTTGTGTTCACAAACTATCCTGAGAAACGGGATAAAACGTAAATAAATACGGGAAAGGGGAATTATGAAGGTACTGATTATTGACGATGAGGAACTGGTTATGCAGAAAACAAAAGAAGCGGTGGAGATGGACGGATTGGAACTGGCGGAAAGACTGAAGGAGAAAAATTCGGAGACCAATATTATTTTTATGACCGGCTATACGCAGTATGCGCTGGAGGCCTTTGGCATATTTGCCAGCGGCTATCTGCTGAAACCGCTGCAAAGGGAGGATGTGGAGAGGGCTGTTCGCAATCTGCGCTGTCCCGTGATATATCGGAAAGAAAGGCTGCGGGTGCAGTGTTTTGGGAATTTTGAGGTGTTTTATGGCGGCGAGCCTGTGACGTTTGCAAGGGCAAAAGCAAAGGAGATTTTTGCATATCTGGTAGATCTGAAAGGGGCGGCGGCCACAACGGGAGAACTGTGCGGCATTTTGTGGGAGGATTCTGTCGATGTGGAGAAAAATAAGCATTATCTGCGCAATCTGATCGCTGATATCCGAAAAGCGCTGCAAAGCTGTCATGCGGAGGACGTTTTTCTCTCCGGAAGGAATCGCTATTCGGTGAATCCGGATAAGATAGAGTGCGATTATTACAGGTTTTTGAACCAAGACGCTGTGGCGGTCAACAGCTACAGAGGGGAGTATATGAAACAGTACAGTTGGGCGGAATTATCCCTCTGTCAGTTTACATAACGTAGATCTACAACAGAATGAGATGTACTGTATTTTTGCATATCAGGGAGGGTGATTCGTTTGCGTTGTAAAAAGCTAACAGCGATTGAAAAGAAAGGCGAAGGGAAAAGAAAATACGCGGCTGTCTGGCGGCAGGCGGTACCGCTGGCGGCGGGAATCCTGTTGGCCGGGTTTTGCGCCGTGCTGCCGCTGCAGGCGGAAGAGGAGACGCTCCCCGGCAGCAGTCTGTATATGCAGGGAGACGAATCGATGTCAGGCAACGATGCTGCACAGGAGGATGCGCCGAATCCGGAACAGCAGCCAAAAAACAGACCCGTTATTACCTCCCAGCCGGAGGATGCGCGGGTGGAAGCGGGAGACTGCGCGTATTTTAACGTGTCGGCCGTCGGGAAGAATCTGTCTTATCAGTGGTATGTAGACAAGGGGGACGGCGCAGGTTTTCGAAAAATAAACGGCGCCGGGGAAGCTCTGTATCGTGTGATGGTATTTGATGGGGCGATGAATGGTTTTGCATACAAATGCAGAGTGGAATGTAATTCGGAAAACAGTAAAGGAAGTGATGGCGATAGCAAAGAACAAAGCGGCGAAGAAGACAATGAGGAGCCCGATGAAAATTATGTGGAATCGCGAGCGGCAAGGCTGACCATATTTTACAGGATCGTGGGCGGCGCGCGCAGCGTCTGGGTGAAATCGAGCGGCCGCGGGCTGGTCTTTCAGGGTAGCGGACCCTATTCCCGCTTTAGCGGAGTCAACGTGGACGAAAACCGCATCGGTGCGGACGGGTTTAACAAGGGCGGCAGTCAGACGCCTTTTACGGAGGTCACGCTTCTGCGTTCTTATCTTGAAACGCTCACAGAGGGAGAACACGAACTGGAACTCGTCTGGTCGGACGGGACAGCGAAGACTTCTTTTCGGATCGAACCTCCGGCCGCAAACCTTCCGGCAGACGCCACAGGGCTTGGCAGGACGGGGGCGGATACGGAAGGGTCCGGCCGGGCGGCGGGAAAGACGTCTGCCGTCAGGGATGCCGCTGCGGCAGCGGCTGTGGAGAACGACCGGGACAAAGAAAAATCATCTCCGGAAGACAGAGGGCGGGGAGGGCAAGATGAATCTGCTCAGATATCGGGGAATACGACAGAAGCGTCCGCTTCGGAACATACGGGGAAACCCTCTCACGGTACGGCGGCGGATGTGCTTTCGTCAGCGGGTATCTTTGCAGACGGGCAGGGGGAAGAAATGGTAGTGACGCGGGGCGAAAGAAGAACGCAGGCACATACCGACTATGAGAGGAGTCCCGTGCGGCTGACGGCTATGGCGGGAACGCAAAACCGCTATACGCGGACTATCTGTATGGCGGTCACTTTGATCAGTGCCTCAGGCATTGTCGTCGGTTTGCTTGTATACAGGTTGTCTGCTGCGAAAAGGGAAGCACAAACCGGTATATACGAATCCCTGCAAAACCGGGATGAGAGCGGTGTGGAAACGAAGGAAAGAAACGAAGGGAAGAAGTGAAGGGCAAAACGAAAGGAAGAAGTGAAAGGAAAAACGAAGGGAAGAAATAAAGGGAAGAAATGAAGGGTAAAGCAAAAGAAAAGATAAAAGAGAAAACAAAAGGGAAAACAAAAGGGAACAGAGGCGTTCCGAGATGGGTTCTGCCGGTGATTACTTATCTGTGCTTTGTGGCGGAACTTGTCTTTATCATTGTGGGCGAGATTGATTACGGCATTCTTTTCGCGGGATTGTGCTTTTGTCTGGTCATCGTATTTTTTGTGTTATGGCGGGAAGAAGAAACGCATAAGCAGATGAACCTGCGAGACAGTCTGGATGACGCGCTGCGCAGGGAACGTATGGAATATGCGAAAGCAGGGCGAGCGCAGATGAAATGCCTGCGCAAGGAGAAGGAAGAACTGGTCTGCGAGAAGGAAGATGCGCTAAGGCAGCTTAAGACGCTTGCGCAGGAGAAGGAGACGCTGATGAGGCAGCTTGAGACGGCGGAAAAAGGGATGAGAAACGCTTCCATGAATGGGGCGGCGGAGAGCATCCTGCCGCCTGATGAAAACCCGGCGGATCTGGACCTGCTGACGATTGTCGTGCGCGTTGTTACACAGATGGAGGAGGCTTGCAGGAAGGCGGGCATCCGGCTGCGGCTGTCCTGTCCGAATGAGGCGCTTCCCTGTAGGGCGGACGAGCGGTATATTCGGCTGATAATAAAAAATATAATTGATAATGCGACTAAATTTTTGAAAAAAGGCGGCTGCCTGGTCATCACTATATCCGGATTGGGCAATCATGTTTTTTTAGCGTTCAAAGATGACGGTATGGGGCTTTCACAGAAGGAGACGGATCAAATCTTTGACCTGAATTTTCAAGGTTCCAACCGGACCTGTGGCAGCGGTCTGGGCCTTGCACAGGTAAAGGCAGCCGTCCGCCGCTGCGGGGGGACCGTTTACGCCCGCAGCGCAGACGGAATGGGTATCTATATACAGCTTCCGGTTTCCGGAGAGGCAAGAGACGGCATGGATGGTGTGGAAGACAAAAAAACGGAGGGGATGGTCGGTGAAAGAGACGGAGAAAGAGACGGAGAAAGGGACGGAGAAAGAGGTAAAGAAGGAGGCGGAGAATGCGAGAATATTGCTGGCAGGGCGTGACGAGCAGCTTGTGCGGGTTGCCGCCACACGGCTTACCAATCCCCGCTATGAGGTGGTCTGCGTCCCAAGCGGGGGGCAGGCGATCAACGTCCTGCGCAGGGAGCGGATCGATCTCATCCTGCTTGACAGCCGGCTTTCGGATGGCGACGGCTGTCAGTTTTGTAAAAGGATAAGGGAGATGGAGGGCAGATTTTCGGGTCCGGTTATCTTCGTGGGCGGACAGACGGATGGCGCGGATATCGTGAAGGCTTTTTGGAGCGGCGGGTCCGATTATTTGGCCAAACCGGTGAGGGCAGATATCCTGAGGGAGCGGATTGAGGCAAATCTGGAACGGATCAGGAATGCGGAGCCGGGTGGGGAAAGACACTGGTTTAAGCAGTTTATGATCGACAAAAGCCGCAGGGAAGTCTGGCGGGTGGAGAACGGGCGGCTGGGAGAAAAAATTTCACTGTCTCCCCTTGAGTACAGTGTTTTGGGGGCGTTGGTCAGGCATCGCAATGAGGTCGTATTTTACCGGGATCTTTATCGCGATGTGTGGCAGCAGGAAGATCTGGGAGATGTGAGGTCTCTGATGGTGCACGTTTCGAATCTGCGAAAAAAGGTGGACCGCGATCGCACGGAGATGATCATGGCGGTGCGCGGTGCCGGCTACCTGTTTCAGGATAGGTAATGCGGGAGGAGAAACCTTTAAGGAACCTTAAACCAACAGAGGCAAAAGCCGTGCTATGATAAAAACACGGCAGAATTTGGCGGTGACAGGATGACGGAAAACGTAGGCAAAGCAGTGTTTGAAAAGAAAGGGATTGTCAGGTGAAAAGCAGCGGGCATTTACCGTTTAGCAGAAACAGGTATTACAGTGGAAAGATGCTGACATCGGCGGATTTTGAAGCGGAGCAGCTTTATATGAACGGCAAAAGGCAGTTTGTGAACCGGATGGTCACCGGAGCGGGAATCGTTTGCGGATTGAATGTGATCAGTCTGGACGATCTGTCCCTGATGGTAGAGAGCGGTGTGGCAATTGACGGTAGGGGACGCGAGATTGTGGCGGACAGTTCCGTCGTCAAGAAGCTGTCCGCAATCGCAGGATTTGAGAGTCTGAAGACAGGACGGGCCAGCCTGTGTGTTCGCCATCAGGAAACCGAGACGCAGCCGGTTTATGCCATCAGCAGGCAGGACAGCGATAGGGATTTCGAGTATAACCGGATCGAGGAAGGCTATGAACTGTTCCTGACGGACGCTTCCGAATGGGATCAGGTATTTGAGGCAGAGACCGAGTTCTATACGGGCGGCGTTCTGTTTGAAAATCAGGATTACCGGGTGCAGCTTCGGCTGCCGCGCAGCATATGCGCGGGCTATTATGTGAAGCTGGAACTGGAGGCCGTCAAACTAAGCGGCGCCAATGCTTCCTTGCATTATGAGGCCATCCTGCAGGCTCCGGCGCTTTCTGCGCCGGTGGACGGGCCGGAAATGGCTGTCGGCCTGGAGTGCGCTGCGGCGGAAAAAGGGGCGCGCACCGTCCGTGAATATTGGATGCTGGCGCCGGAGGAGGACTGTGAAGATACCTGTATCATGGTGAAGGCGGGAAGCGCCAGAGTTTTGATCAACGATGCGGAGTGTCCGGTTCATACAGGCGTTTCTTATCAGCTGAATATTCTAAGAATCACGCCGGAACTTCTGGCGACGCGGGAGATCAGCCGGGTAAATCTGGAACTGCAGACATCGGCAGTCGCTGCAGAGGCCATCCGCCTGGCGGATATTGCGCTGGTGCGCACCGAATCTGCTTATATAATCGAAAACATAGATGAATCTGTGCGAAATTACATTTCAACTGCTGCGGGCGAGTGGAAGAAGCTTGCGTATGCAGGCTGCTTTTTCAGGCAATATCCTTTTCTAAAGGGCGGGGGCGACAGACAAAAAGGCGATGCGGGAGAAAAGGCGGAGAGCCGGCTGCTTCAGGAGCTGCCGGGGATCGCGACAGGCATTGTAGAGATTCCCATCGGCGATCATGCGAAGCGGGGAGATCTCTGCTTCTCCGATGAGATCATGCACGGCTTGGGAGCGGGAAATGTCCGCGTGGAAGTTGGTTATGAGTATCTGGAGGAGAACGAACTGCTTGAGCAGATGAGCAGGACCACGATCTACGGGGATCCGGACCTGTTTCGGCCTGCCGGGCAGAAAGTGGCGGCGGAAGCCGCGGTAAAAGTTTACAACGATAAGGGAAGTTTTGTCGTGGGACTGAAACTTAAGGCCAATATTGACAGGATTGTCCTGACCTACCGCTGGGTGGCGATCCGCTGTGACAGCGGAAGAACCGGAGAGGAGATCGAGATGGACAATGCGCAGAGCATCAGCGTGGTGACGCCCACGGTCATACTGGGCGCGCGGGAGAGATACTTCTTTCAGGTAGAATACCACAACATGAAGCCCTGCTCTGTCACCTACGCATTGACGGAGTATGACAGCGGAGAGATATCCGCAGACGGAATTTACACGGCGCCCGCCGCAGAGGGAGTGTACGAGATTCGTATCTATTGCACGGACAGGCCGAAGGTACACACTTACGCCTATGCCATTGTCAAGAAAAAAGCTGCCAAAGAGGTGCGGGAAGATAAAGGGAAAGGACGTCTATGATTTATCAATCGGACAAAACGGTATATGCGTCCGTCATGGAAGTTCTGAAAGGGGACGCAAATGACATTCTGATTTGCCGGGATGCGCTTTCAGAGTCCAAGAGATACTACACGCTTCTGGTGATTCATGATCACGAGATCGTCAAGCGGCTGCTTTGTGTGCTGGAAAGATCTTCCCATGGCTATGAATGCTGTGTGGAGATATTTCAGCAGGGCGATGTGTTCTGTGCCGTATTCCCCCATGTAAAAGAACGGCACTTAAAAAGCTTTTATATGCCGGCGCAGTTCACATCGGAAACCTGTGGAAGAATATGTGAAAATCTGATTCTTGCCTGTATGCTTTCAAAGCTTCCCTACCCGCTTCTCTATCTGGCGCTCGGGCAGGAGCAGCTGCATTTGCGCAAAGATGACAGTGTGGAGCCCGGCTATACCATCGAATTGGATGAATTGGATGAGGGAATCGGAGAAAAAGAATGCACAAGGCAGTGCGCGGTCCTGCTTAGAGAACTCCTAAAACCCGCAAAAGGTGAAGGCAATATGGCTTACCGGCTTTTTATGAAAAAGTGGGATTATGAGACTTTCGACAGCCTGTACCGCGACATGCGGCTGGTGGGAAAAACCATTCGTGAGCAGGGAAGGATTGCCGGGCTGCGGCTGCTTATTTTAAGCCGCCGGAAGGAACTGTTTCTACTTTTGCGAGCTGTCTGTATGGGAATCATCCTGCTGGCGCTCATGTGTCTGCTGTGCAGGGCAGTGTGGGGGGAGATTCCCTTTCTAAGAGTCTTTGTCAATCATTTTAAAGTGATCGGGACGGAGTCGCTGACAAAATAGATTGCCTGCCAAACAGGTGCGATCGCGGAAAAATATTGAGTTTACATAACATATAAGGTGACGGGTATTAGGGTGAAATGTACGGAAGAATAGTGGAAGTGGATAGGAATACGATCATAATTGTGTGTGTCGTCATATGGACGGCAGCAGCTACAGCCTGTATGTGCGGGCGTTCCCAGATGATACGCAGATTAGGCTGTATGGAGCTGGTGATTACGGCGGCAGTGGTCGGCAGCGCTTTGTTCGGCTATCGGAAGGCGGCTGATTTCACGACAAAGCAGTACCGGCGGATGCTTGCCATCTCATTGGAGAGCGCGGTCCCTTATCTGGCCGATCTGGAGGATGAATTGGAAGTGTACGGTGGCAGCGACGAAGCTTTTTTGCGGGAGGCAGGGCGGGTCGTGGAGGATGCGCTGCCAATTCTGCAGTCCGGGGAGGCGAGATATACGTTCGGCAGTATGTTTCTGGTAAGGAAGGACGAACAAGGCGTTTACGGGGTGTGCTTTTCTGCGGGAGAAACGGACGATCAATGGGAAGACCTGCAGATGGCGGCGGATTCCTTGATCCGGCGGGCGCGGCGAAACAGCGGAGTGGCGTGGCAGGAATACGATGGGGAGACGGCGCTGCTTGCTGTGGCGGATCAGTCGAGGATTGCGCCGGCTTACGCGCTGGTAGTGACAGTTTCCGAGAAACCGCTGCTGGAGGTACTGTCCGCATGGAAGACGCAGTATTTTTTCTACAGCCTGTTCTTTTTGGCTGCGGCCACATTATTATTGATTTTGGTGATTTTGATGCAGGAAAAGGAGATGCACCGCATTCTGCGGCTGCTTGCGCGGGCGGCAAACGGGCGGGAGGAAGCGGCTTCCTTATTGAAGCTTGCGGGGAAACCGTCAATCCGCAAAGCAAGCAGTGAGGCGCAGGCGCTGCACAGCTGCCTTCACCAGATCGCGATCAACGCGGAGCGCACGGATTATCTGCAATACCGGGTGCTGCAGGCATATTATCGGTTTGTTCCGAGAAAATTGGAAAAGATTCTCGGCAAGCAGTCTATTCTGGACGTGGTTCCTATGGACCGGGTGGAGACGGAAGGCACGGTTGCGTTCGTATCTTTTGAGGAAAGAGACGACCTTTCTGCAGAGGAATATCTGCGGCGGATGCACAGAAATTATGAACTTTTGTGCGAGGGGTGCCGCGAATTTGGAGGCACGATCTTGCCGGGCGGCGGCGATCCGGACGTCCTGCTGCTCCTGTTTGGTGAGAGTAACCGGCAGGCGTTGCGGTTTGGCATTAAGATGACTGTCAGAAAGATGGCGGACAAAGAGGCGGGACAGGCATTTGTGGTTCTGCATCGGACATCCCTCGTCTACGGGGTTGCGGGCGATGAGGAGCAGTCCTTCCCTTATCTTTATTCCGAGGAGGTTCGGATTCTGCACAAATATACGGACAGCCTGCGCGCAATGGGAGTGCGCATGGCAGTCACGGATTGTGTATGGGAGACGGAACAGGAAGAAATACAGGTTCGTTATATCGGTTATATAGAGGAGGGGCAGTACCGCTTTCCGCTTTATGAGATCCTGGATGTCCATCCGGCACAGGAGAGAGAGCGGCGGGTCGCAAATAAGCCCGGATTCCGGCAGGCGCTCGACCTTTACTACCGGAGCGATTTCTATCTGGCACGCAATCTGTTTTCGGATATTCTGAGGAGTTGTCCCGCTGACGAGGTGGCCAAATGGTATCTCTTTTTGTGCGAGGACGGACTGAACAGGGAAAAGACGAAACGGCAATCTTTCGGTCTGTTTTCGGGGAAGTAGGGAGAAGATGCGTATGAGGAAGTTTTGGGATGCTCTGGTTTTGACAGTGACCGAAAAGTTGAGCGATTTGTTAGTAAAACTTAGCCGGTTTGCGTCGCCGCAGTATTTGCTGCAGCGGATGGTTCAGAAATTCAGGGAGCAGTTGAGCCGTCTTCTGGATGTCAAGCCGAGGCACAGTAATGATTACCACACCTTCCTGCGATGGATGGTCAGCCGCAGACTGGTAAACGCGATTGTGATTCTTTTGGGGATCGCCTGTCTGGCTTATCTGTTTTGGCTTAAGCCAATCGGCGCGGGAAGCGACGGTATACAGGTCAGCACCTACCGCTACCGTGCGATCCCGCTGCGTCTGGCGGAGGGAAAAGTGCGGATCCGGGCAAGGAAGGGATATATCGCCTACGAGGGCAATGTCAGCAAGGGGTATGTAAACGGTATGGGGACGCTTTATGGGGAGGAAGGTCAGAAAGTCTATGAGGGAGAATTTGAAAGAAATCGTTATCAGGGAACCGGCGTTCTTTATTTTGACTCCGGCAAGATTAAATACAGCGGCGGTTTTGCGGACAACCGTTTTGCAGGGGAGGGCGTTTTATATTGGGCGAGCGGCGCGAAGTGTTATGAGGGCGGCTTTGCCAACAATCTGTTTGAGGGAAGCGGCATCCTTTACAGGGAAAATGGGATCAAACTTTATGAGGGCGGTTTTTCGCGGGGCATGAAGGAGGGGGAAGGCGTGTTGTACAACGCGTCGGGCAACCCTGTCTTTAGCGGCCGTTTCCACTTGGATGACATTGTTTATACGCAGTTTCCGGGCAGGACGGCGCAGGAGGTACAGGAACTCTATACCGGGGAACAGTTCGTCTATCGGCACGGCCGGGCGGACGGAAACGTGGTTTGGCTGCGAGAAATCGATGTCTGGTGTTTTGCCGGGGATAACGAGGCGAGTCTTTCGGATTCTCTGAAGTACGATATGGTCTGCGTGGGAAAGGATGTCTTCGGGTACGGCGAAACGGTGATCCGTACCATAGAGGAACTGAAGGAGGTCTTTGGAGAGCCAGCCTATGAGGGAAACAGCTATCTGACGTTTCCGGAGGCGGTGGCGATCGACAGCCTGCAGAAACAGGGTAAGGCCATGGGCATTAAGACGGGCATTGACATGACGCCCGTGTTTGACGAGGTGTATACGGTAGATGATTACGCGGCGGACGCAGTCGTTTATCTGCACGCGTACCGAATCGGGGAGAGGACGTATACCTTTGTGTCGGAGGGAAAGAGGGGAGGGTTTTTCCTGTATGAGATTGAATGAGGGAAAGCAGAGGAGAAGAAAAAAGGCAGCGGCATTTGTCGTTTTGACAATGGTGATTTTGACGGCGGGCGTACAGCCGCCGCGGACGGTGCTGGCGGCGGGGGAAAATACGATCGATGTTTCGGTGGTGAAACGCACGGCCTTATCTCAAAGCGCCGCCTACGAGCAGGTGGAGAATAAGCTGGAACTGGCGCAGGCAAAGTATGTGCAGTCCGTCAGGAAACTGAGGCTGAAAGAGGAGAATCAGCGCTCCTTCCGCTGGTCGCCGCTGTTAAATTTTAAGCTGCCGGAGAAGCCGAATCTGGCGGATGAATTTGAATACAACTATACGCCCCTTTCCCTGCAGTCGGAGATCGACCGGCTGGAGCACGAGAGAAAGGATACGGTGTATGCGGTCTATGAGACGGTGGAACTGAATTTTGTGGAGGCCTACCGTCTGCAGGAAGAAATCGCCTTTTATGAGGAAAGACGCGAAGCGGCGGAGAGGACGCTTGCAAAAAACCGTGCCAGGTTGGCCGTCGGACAGGCGAAGGAGGCGGATATTACAGCCATGGAGCAGAAGGTCAGCCGTCTGGAGAACACGATCGCCTCGGATAGCAGGCGGCTTTCGGCGGTCACGGAAAAACTCTGTCAACAGACAGGATTGGATCTGTCGGCCTATACGCTGCGATCTCCCTATGTGGATGCGGATATGGACAGGGAACTGCTGGAGCATTTGATCGAGTACACGCTGAATAACAGCGATACTTACTACAAGACGCAGTGTGCGGCGGGCAACGCGCTTCTGGCACTGAATACGAACTATGACCTGATGGCAAAGCAGTACGGATCGGCAAATATGAGTCTGATAAGTACTTATGTAAACCAAGTGAAAAACGGGGACAAGGTGAATACCAGAGCCTTTAAGCAGGATTACAACAAACTGCTGACGGCGGTGGACGATCCCTGGAGAGGGAATTTTAAGATTCTGTTTATCAAGATCCCGAAGGTCTGGATCAAAGGCGCCATTGACGGCGTTCGCTATGTGGAAGACGAACCGTTCGCCCTCTATGAGTCCGCCATTGAGTACCGGAATGCGCGAACCGAGGAGGAGGCTGCCGGAAAAGAGATTGAGCAGCAGGTAAAGGACAGTTACGAGAATTATGTCTCTGCCAGAAACGCCTGCATCGATACGCTGGAGAACATTGACAAAAAGAAGGAAGAACTGGAAAAGGCTGCGGCCCTAAACGCTATCGGGCAGATGACTTTTGAGGAATATCAGGAGGTACAGGAGGAGTATGAGAACCTGCAGAGCGATTATCTGCAGGCGCAGGCGGATTACAGCGGTATTCTCTACAGTTTTAACAGGCTGACCTGCGGCAGGGTGGAAAATTTTTTCACAGAGGGCGCGGCAAATCCGGAGGCCGGGGAGGGCGGCGTGAGTTATGTGGTGGCGGAAGAAGATGACGGCATCTACTACTATATCCGCACACTGGCGTCAGGCACGGCCTTTGAATTGGGACTCCATGTGCCGGAGGATTACGACGCAGTCTCCGTCACGGACTTTGAACTCCGGATAAAAGAGGGGACGGAGCAGGTGCAGGTGGGCGAACGTATTCCCGTGGACGGAAAGCTGAAACATTTGCAGCTGGACATTGCTTCTGTGGACAGGGTGTTTATCCGGCTCTACAACGGCTCTGAATTTGTTGACGACTGCGATATCGAACCCTCTGAGTATAGCGGTCGGCTGGACGTTGTGACCGGTTATCGGATTGAGAAAAATGAGGATGAGAAGGTGGGAACCTACACGGTGGAGACGACGGGCACAGGGCTTGCGCTCATTGCCATCACGCCGGAGCCCGGCGAGGGAATTGCGTGGTACAGTATCATGGACGCGGACGGCGGATTCCTCCTTGACGGGAGCAGGGTGCCCATAAAGGAGCCGTTCCGCTATCTGTCGGCGCTTGCAGGCAATCTGGAAGAAGTGACGATCCGCTTTTACGACGCGGACGGCGCGACGCTCTATGACGCGCGCTTTGTGACGGCGGATAATACGGTCAGAAAACGCTCTGAAGGGGGAGCAAGATAGGAGATAAGCGGCTATGGCTGAAAAATCATACAAAAAAGAAGTACAAAAGAAACGCATAAGAAGCCTTGCGCTTGTTTTGGCGGCGCTTTTGCTTACCGGGAAGACGCCCGTTTTGGCGGTGGAGAGCGACCGGGATAACAGCATCCGATCCGTCAGCGTGCAGAACAGTCAGATTGCGGTGACTACACTGGTCATCGGCTCCTACCTCATCGATTTGGCAGGGCTTGACGACCACATCTATGAGATTGCAAAGGAATCCGCGGGTGAGTTTGCCCAGTATCAGATGTACTACAAATCGGAACTGGCGGGGGGACAGTGGTTTGAAATCACGGACGCCGTTTCAATCCGCGATATCACAAACGCCGGGACGCCGGTGTCTGCCGGCGTGATTGAAGCGCTTGCGTTTACCCACCGGGTGGCGGCAAACGGGACGGTGACAGACCTGCGGGTACAGGCGGCCGTCAATGCGTTTGACATTCCGGATCCCTATGATCTGGCGGAAATGGAAGAATTGCTGCCCATTAAGATGCGCTGGCAGTATCTGCAGTCCAAAGAGACCGCGACGCCAAGCGACGAGAAATATTTGGAAATGCTGGAGATCTTTTACGGACTGAGTATTGAGGATGATACTACCAGAGACTGCGACGCCTCGCTGGATGCACTCAATCCCTATAAACTGGACGTGATCGCACGGAAAAAGTCGGACTCCTGGACGGAGGCAGTGACAAAGGTCATGGAGGGGGAGGACGCGAGACGGCGGGTACAGTCCTTACATACGCTGGACAGTTATCTGGACGAACTGCTCAAAAAAGCGGGCGGACAGGATCAGGAAGGGTTGAGCCAGGAGGAATTGGATGCGTTTTATGAGACGCTGCGCGGTCAGGGCATTGCATACGACTGGGTTAAAAAAATAAATGACAATAGTGTCAATATAGATGACAGCAACGTCAATAGTGATGACAATAATGTCAGCGAGATTGACAGCAGTGACGGTAACGCACAGGATGAAAACCTGCTTGAAAAATGGCGCAGTATGAAAGAAAGTTATCAGAAATTTTTGGCCGGGTCAGGCGCTTACAGAAGCGTAACGCTGGATGATGATTTTCAGGTCGATGCGGATATGATTTCTGCTATTGGTGAGGCTAAGTCCAATGTAAAGACGAGTATTGCCAAATACACGGGAAAGCTTCTTGCGGAAGGAACGACGGCCTCCTCACAGGCAATTTATCGCTACAGTAAGGAATTGATCGAATGCTCGAAAGCCAATGATACGTCGGCGAGCGACGGGGCAACAGGCAGGCTTAAGGACCTTTTTAATATCTTAAAGGGCGTAATTGAAGATTCGGACAGTGAGCGCGCCACGCTGGAGGATGAACTGACGGGGCAGGCGCTGGCGGTCTGGCAGGGGATTCTCTCGGAAGGCGCGGGCGAGGCGTACCGGCAGGCGGCGGGGGAAGGTGCGGGACAGCCCGCGCTGACGGCCTTCCTTTCACAGCGCGAGACCGATGCCGACAGCGCCCGTTTGGAGTACCAGGCCATGCTCTCGGAAATGTGGAAACGTATGAGCAATTCTCCGGCGCAGATTGACGCCGGGGAACGCATCAACACGATCGACCGGCTGCAGGCGCTGCCACCCGGCGACGCCGCACAGAAAAATCTTCTGGGAACGGTGGAAAGACATCGGGAGTGGCTGCGGAAATCTCTGGCGGAACTGATTGCGGCCTCCGCGGATTCCACGGCGCTCGATCATCTTTTAGAGGAGCAGAGTGCTCTGGAGCGGCAGCGGTTAGATGCGCTGGATGAGAACGATCTGGCCGGGGCGAAAAGACTGTCCGCCGAGATGGAGGCCGGACAGAACGATATCAATGATCTGCGGGAGGAACTTTATCATACATTGACTGATCCGGACAGCAGCGAAGCGGACAAGGCGAGGGCAGCTGCGGGAATGACGGCGGGCAGCACCGGGAAAATGATCGACAAACTGGCGGGCGACGTCGTCTCCGGGATTCTAAACAGCGCGGACCAAGGCAGTCCTGACAATGATCTGGCGGCGCTTGCGGCATTGGCGCAGTATGATCCGCGCGCGGCTGCTGCGGCGGTCTCCAAGGTGCGGGGCGCGCTTGATGGCGTGGCGGGTTCGGGGGTGGATTCGTCAGAGGAGATCAGCGCGCAGTCGGCCGATATCGAGCGGCAGATAGCGGACATCGAGCAGCAGATCGGCGGCGCGGGAACGGGCGCGGACGCAGGCAGGGGGCTGCTCTCGCAAGAGCAGCAGGACAGTCTGTTGGCGGCATATTTCGGCGATTCTTCTACGGCCTCCGACCGGGAGCAGACAGGAGCTTTGATCGCCCTATCCCGCTATGCCGAGGACACCCGCAACAGGACGGCGAAGATGCTGGCGGTTTCAACAGCCAACCGTCTTGCGGCAGGGGGAAATCCGTATCTTTACCAAAAGTACGACAGGGCAGCGGTCCCCTATCTTTCCCTTCAGGCCGTAGGAAGGATATGCGGTTACCGGTATCTGTTTGACGATGTGCACCATATCGTCACCCTGCAAAAGGCGGGAACGTATTACATCTTTACCGCCGGCAGTCCGGTCTATGTATTTGCTGAGGGCACGGAGGGCAGTCTCTCGGCGGAGCCGGTATTGCAGGACACCCTCTATCTGACAGATGACGATGGCAGCCTGCTCTTTGACTGTAAGGGATATTATGTGCCGGAATGTGCCTTTGCGGCGGCACAGACGAAGGAGATGGAGCCTGTGATTGAGGAGGTATATAACAGGTTGATGGAAAATGATTGAAAAATCGCACGGATGTGCTGATTAGGAGAAAACCATGGCAGATTATACAATTATCGCAGATGTCAGTAGCTTTATCTGTAATATGCTGCGGGAGAAGATGTGTCCGGAACCGGTGCCTTCTCCGAACAATATCGAGATATCTTCCCCGGCGTCTCAGGACGTGGACTATATCATCGGGCTGTATCTGTATGATGTGAAGGAGGAGACGATCGTGGCGAGGCAGCCCCGCGTCCTGGCGGGAGGAAGCGGATTTACCAGACCGCCGGTGCCGTACAGCCTTTCCTATATGGTGTTCATCAACGGTTCATCCCAGATGGGATTGAAAGCGCCAGATATTCAGAAGATCATCGGGAGGGTGGCGCAGATCGTCAGTGACAACAGCGCCGTGTACCCTCAAAAACTGCAGCCCTGGCTGGACGCCGGGGAACCTCCAGTCGTGTTGTCTCAGGCGAAGATGACGCTCGATGAGAAAGTGCGGGTGTGGCAGGCCATCAATAAGCCCTACCAGATCAGCCTGTTTTATAAGGCGGCGCCCGTCTATGTTTCCAGCGAAATTCGGACCAATCCTCCCCGCGTCAGCGAGGCGCGGTTTGGCCTTGATATGGTGGGAGAGAAAGGGGGTGATCCGGGATAAGTGGAGAGTATAGTCAGTTACCGGCTCGATCTCGTGGTCAGGCTTGTGGATACCACTGTCGGCTGTCCGGTGACGCAGCGGCAGGTTAGCTTTTGGCAAAATGGACAAGAAATCGTATTCCTTCCCAGAGAAGCAGGAACTTATGTGCTTGTAAACGCGGGCCGAAAGGACGGAAAGCTTGCGATCAGCGTCAGGGGTTATCTGCAAACAGCAGTGGATATATGTTATGGAAAATTGGCGGAAAGGTATCCCGAGGTTTATGTGGAACTGATACCGGAGAGGCCGAAGTACGGCAATTGTGATTTTGCGGATATCAGCGGTAATCTGCCGGGCATTTCGTCCGTCGCGGCAGTGTGCCTGACGAATCCGTCCGCCAGAGCACTTTCCTATAACGCAAAGAAGCAGCGAATCAGGCTTTTGCAGGCAAAGGAGCTTGACGAGAAGGCATATGCGCTGATCCATGCGCAGGCGGAGACTTTCGAGGAATTTCGGGTGGCATCCGCGGGGAAAAAACTTCTCCTGCGGCTGGAACATCCTCTGGAGACAGAACTGAAACCGGAGGAAGCGATTGCGCGCATTGTGAGGGGCAGGACGGAAGAAAACGGGGATTATCTGCTGCGGCTGCGCAGAGACGGACAGGGGATGCGGTATCTGGTCCGTTATGAGGTGAAAGGAAAAGTGACATTTGAGAAGATTACCGCAGCGGCTGCGGACAGTCGGGAGCGCGGGGCGGCGTATGAAAAAGCTTTAGAAAGGAGTTCGGAATGGGAATGATGGTGGTGACGGGAGCAGCCTGTCAATGCGCGTTTGGAACAATTCCCTGTGCTCTGCAGGTGACGTCGCAGATGACCTGCATGGCGGACGGTAAGCCGATCGCCACGATACAGGATATGCAGTCCGGCATCAACCTGTCGGGGTTTGGTATGTGTACGTCGCTTGCCAATCCGGCAGTGGCGGCGGCCACGGCGGCAGCGCTTGGGGTGTTGACACCGCAGCCTTGCAGTCCGGTTCCGGCGGGAACGTGGATTGCGGCGAATCCGAAGGTGCTGGTGGGAGGGATGCCCTGCCTGCTAAGCGATGCCGTCCTCATATGCGGCCTCGGCGCCGGGAGCATCCGCGTGGTGATGCCCGGACAGACGAAGGTGGTTGTATAGAATCCAAAGACAGTGTGAAGAAAGGAGATTTGATATGGCACAGTATTTTTCACCGGGAGTGTATGTGGAGGAATATGATAATTCCCCCAGACCTATGGAAGGCGTCGGCACTTCCGTTGCAGGCTTTGTCGGCTTTGCAGAGAAGGGATCCGCGCAGGACGGACTTTCCGTGATTACAAGCTATCGGGATTTTGTCCGTCGTTTCGGCAGGCCTTTGAGCGAGTTTGCGTACGGCGAGTACAGGTATCTCGCACCGGCGGTGGAACAGTTTTTTGTAAACGGCGGCGGCAGCTGCTATGTGTCCCGCGTAAGCGTGCCGGATGCGAAGGCGGCTTCTGCGGAAATGGGGATCCTCAGTGTGGAGGCGGCCAGCGTCGGAAAATGGGGCAACAAAATCCGGATCACTTTAACGAGCGTCGAGCGGCGCAGGATGCAGATTGTGGGCAATGACGGGGAGACGTATGTGGCAAAGAGCGTGGACGGGTTTCGCGAGGGTGATCTGGTTGTGTGCAATGGCGAGTACAACCGCATCAAGACTATTGATGACAACTGTGTCACATTTGAGCAGGCGTTTGCGGCGGATATTGTGGACGCCGCGCTGATCCCTGCTACGCAGGTATATCTGGCGGAGACCGACATTTCCGTGCGTTGCGGGGAGGAAGCCGAGATCTTCCGGGGCGTGAGTTTTAATACGGCAAACCCGAACTACATTTCCTACCGCATGGCAAACAGCGAGCTGGTCAAGATTACCGTGCGGCAGGAAGAAAAGATCGGCAATCCCGTGGAGGCGATTCTTGGCGAGGGCAGTGCAGACGGGATGTTCCTGCTGGAGAACGGGCAGGACGGTTCCATCGGCAAGGTGACGGCCGGTACCTTTATCGGGGAGGACAACGGACCGGGCAGGCGGACGGGCTTAGAGGCGTTTACGGAATTGACGAACGTAAACATACTGGCCGTTCCGGGCATTACGATGCCGGAGGTGATTGTGGCCATGGTAAGCCAGTGCGAAAACCTGAAAAACCGCTTTGCCATTATTGATATGCCGGGAGACAGTCATAAGGTAAAAGACCTTCTTCAGTACCGTGAAATGATCGATTCCACCTACGCGGCAATGTATCATCCCTGGCTGCAGGTGTTTGACCGTTCCGCCAACAAGACGGACTTTGTCCCGCCCTCGGGAGCGGTAGCCGGCGTTTACGCGCGCACGGACCATACCAGAGGCGTACATAAGGCGCCCGCCAATGAGACGGTGTTTGCCACAGGACTGAGCGTGAACTACACAAAGAACGAGCAGGATTTTTTAAATCCTGCGGGCGTAAACCTGATCCGTGCGCTGCCCGGCCGGGGCATCCGCATATGGGGCGCGCGCACGGCTTCCGGCAACGCGAACTTTAAGTATGTCAACGTGCGCAGACTCTTTATCTATGTGGAGGAGAGTATCAAGGCAAACACCAACTGGGTCGTCTTCGAGCCCAACGACGAATCCCTCTGGGATCGTGTCGGTGCGACGATCAGGGGCTTTCTGGATGATATGTGGAGAAACGGTATGCTGGCAGGGGCGGCGGCATCGGAAGCCTACTTTGTGGAAATCGGACCCTCCACGATGAGCAGGGATGATATTGCGAACGGGCGCCTGATCTGCAATGTCGGCATTGCGCCCTCGAAGCCGGCGGAGTTCGTAATCTTTCGTGTGACGCAGTTTACCGCGGGGGCTTCCGATACTTCCGCAGGGTAGTCTTATTTACGGAAAATTGACGGATACCGGGAATAAAGCAGGAGAGCCGCCTGGCCGCAGGCGGAGGCTTGCGTAAGAGAGAGAAAGGAGACAGAAAAGTATGGGAGCAACAGCAACAGCTAATTCCATGACAAATGACTATCCGTGGACAAAAATGAATTTTTTAGTGACCGTGAGCGGCAAAGCCGACGCCACGGCGGCCTTCAGCGAGGCGTCGGGAATGGAGGCGACCATTGATGTGATCGAGTTCAGGCAGGGTAATTCCGGAAGCTTTTCTCCCGTCAAGGTGCCGGGACTTGTCAAACATGGCAATGTGACGTTGAAATACGGGTATACCGCTACCAACGGATTCAGAGAATGGGCGCGTGAATGTATGTCGGATACAAGAGGGGTGCAGATGCCCCGCCATGATGTGATGATCGAATTGCTGAATACCACGGAAGGTATGAAAAACGGTAATATGACAACGGCAGGCGCTCCGGCGAACCAGTATCTTTTGAAGGACGCCTGGATCTGTAAATATACGGCTCCCGAAATGAATGCACTCCAGAGCGAGATTGCCATTGAGACCGTGGAGATCGCTTTTGAGCGTTTGGAGCTGCCGGGAACAAGCGGAGGAACGGCGGGAAATACGTCCGCATAAGGAGAAGAAATCGATGCAGACAGAATATGAATTTACGCTTCCCAAGGGCTTTCTGGATCAAAACGGCGTGCTTCACAAAAAGGGAAAGATGCGCCTTGCCACGGCGGAGGATGAGATCAGCGCCACAAGGGATCCCAGGGTGCTTGGCAATCCCTCTTATCTGACGATTGTGCTTTTGAGTAAGGTAATCACGGAATTGGAGGGGTTTACCGTAATCACGGGCACGACGATCGGACAGTTTTTTACGGCGGATCTGGCGTTTTTGCAGGATATGTATCAGAAGATCAATGATGTGGAGCCGCCCGTTATCAGGGTGGTATGCCCCAAGTGCGGCGGCGAGGTTGAGACGCCGGTAAATTTTATCACAGAGGGTTGACTCTCTATCCGGAGCAGTCCCTGTACCGGGAAATGTCCTTTATCGCCTACTACTTCCACTGGTCGGGCGACGAGGTGATGAAGCTCGATCACAGGAGCCGGAGAAGGTGGTGCCTGGAAATTTCGGACATTCACAGGAAAGTGAATCCCTCGAAGGAGGAGCGGTAAATTGGCGGATTTGGGAAACATCTTTGTATACAATCAAAGCACGGCCGCGATGCCGGCCTATTCCTTTCTTTTGCGCGTGGAGGCGGTGATCGACGTACCCTGCAGGGCCGTAAAAAACCTCAGGCGGGAAAATGAGTTCGACTATATACAGGAGGGCGGACTGAATGATTTTGTACATTTGAAAAGGAAGCCTGTTTCCAAGCCTTTTTCGTTTCAGGTCGAACGTTATGCGGGGATTGACTATGTGGATCCGCTGACGCTGGGGACGGAACTTTTCCTGCCTGTCTTACTATTTGTTTTCGACATGCCGTCTAAGACGCTTAAGCTGCACAGGACATACACCTTTACGGGATGCACGGTGATTGCCAAGGATTACGGGGAACTGAACGCGGAGAAAAGCGAACTTCTGGTGGAGACTACCACCATCGCCTTTCAGGAAATGCTGTGTGTGGACACACCCTGGAAGGCGGATACCAGTCATATGTAGCGGAGAGGGAAGCGCCATGTTGACCATGGGAAAACCGATTCAACCAAAGAGCATACGGCCTGTGGGAACCTTAAACGAGATGTTTGGGGAGAGAATCCGCGCGAATTATGAACAGATGCGGGGACATATCAATCCTATGGAAATTCTCCATTTTCTGTCGGCAGCGCCGGAAGTATACGTTGCGGAAAGTGGAATGACCATGTTGGTCAATCAAGAAAACAGTGCGGAAATCCAAAACAGGGAACTCTCCCTTATAAACAACGTCCTAAACCGCATTCTGGTATCAGGGCATCTCGCGTTTACTTATCAGGACAGGGTATTTGTGGAGAATATACTGAAAAAACTGGGTGTAGCGGATGTGCGGGAGTGGATGCGGCAGGTGCGGATGATCAAGGAGGAGATCCGAAATGTCAGGGAACTTCTCTCGCTCTACGAGTCGGGGCGGGATGTGATCCGTCTGATCGGGGAATATCGCAGGGAGTATCTGAAACAGGAAAAGACAGGGGAAAGGGCAGAAGATGGGCAGGAGAAAACGGAGGTGCCGGAAGCGGCGGACCGTCTGGCAGCCGTGGTGTTTCACCGTCTGCAGACCGAGAAGATTTATCGTGAGACAGCCGGCCATGCCTTTATGCGCATCGGCGACAGGACAACGATCAATCGACAGGAACTGTCTTTTGGGGAGCAGAGCATCGCCGCCGCCTACCTGACGCTGAACGACTACAGAAGCAGGCTTTTTGCGCGGCGGGAAGGCTTCGTTTATCACCGAGCGGATCAATATGAAATATGGAATATCAGCCGCACGGACGAGACTTACGGACAGACGGTGAACAGTCTGCTGCAGACGGCGTTGTTAAATGCAGTCAGGCAGCTGTTTCATATCCGTTTTCAGGAATTTACCCGGCACACCGGACGGCGGCATATGTTTATGGACGCTCTCCATGTGTCTGTCCGCAATACCTGCCAAAGACTTGCGCTGCTTCCTGCCGGACCATTTGCCGCCGCGCCGGACCGGGATGCCGGACAGCAGACATGGCAGCATTTTGAGAGAGAGGAGATTGCCGGTCTGAGGGATCTGCTTGCCGACAGGTTACAGACGACGATCCGTACAATTCATGATGCGGGGGATGCACAAGCAGCGGCACAGAATCGGACGGCGGTCTTTGAGCCGTATCGGCAGGATGAGAATACCGACGTCATATGGCAGGATCATCCGCATCCGTGGGAGCAGACTTTGCAGGCGGCCGGACAGCTTTACGCGCAGCGGGAAAAGGAGATCATCGCGCAGCTTAAGCGTATCGATCGGCAGAACGTAGAGCGGATGGAACGTCTGGCGGAATATGCCGGACGGATCGGGGAGCCGAAAGAGCGGCGGATCGACCGCGAAAGGACGAAAGTCGATGCGGTCAGGGTGGTCAACGGGACGGGGCAGGACAGGACAGCGTACCGGGAACGGGAGATGCTGCACACGGCGGAGTCTGTACGGGAGACAAAAGAGCTTAGGGAGATCCTTGGGGAGGAGACGGTGCGGGTGTTTGAGACGATTCGCAGGTATCAGGAAGACCCGCGCGGGTATCCCCAGGGGGCGATCCCGGAAGGGCAGGCCGTCAACCTGTTTTTGCGGGATATTGCGGCGGCAGGAAAGGCGCCGAAGGCCGAATTTGAAGCAGGGACTGAAACGGCCGTCTATGATGGGGCAGGGTATGCGGAGCAAAGGGAGGCGGCGCGTCCGCTTTCTGAGACGGTTGTGAGCGTGTGGGACAGTGAGCGCGTGAGAAAGAGGACGGGCAAAGCGGCGGAACGGGACGTGGAACTGTTCCACAGGCAGAATGCGCGGACGATCAGCGAAGAAACGCTGCGGGAGCTGATGCAGAACCGAAGGCAAGACAGAGTTGTGCAAAATACGGACGTCCGGGAGACAGTCCGCACGGAAGAACAGGTGACCGGGATCGTCCAATCGAAGGTGAATGAGATGAAGGTCAGGCAGGACGAGGAGATCGCGCGGATGATCGGTCAGAATGTCAAAAGGCAGCTGGACACGCTGTCTGAGAAGGTATACGGGAAACTGGAGCGGCGCATGGATGCTGAGCGGCGTCGCAGGGGGTTATAGATGAAAGTAGATTTTTCAAAATTTACGAGTGTGGTGTCCGGTTCCATGAAGACGGCCAAGGCGGAACTGCGCTTTTATTCGCCAAGTGGAGTAGTCAGAAAGGAGCAGCTAAATGACGGCGCGGCAAAGACGGCGCTTGTGGGCAATGCGGCAAATAGGCTGACTGAGACAAAAGAACAGTTAAAGCAGATGGAAGAAAAGATCAGTGAACTCAAAAATAGAATGGACGATACGGCCGGTACGGCACAGCCGGAAAGACAAGAAAATCTTAGTAAGGGCAAGAAAATTGATGATTCATTCAGCGTAAGTTTTCAGTTTAATCCCGCGGCGCTTCGTATCAGCGCCTATGGCGGAGGCATGGCGCCGATCACAAGTTACGGGTCGGAAGATGGAAGCGGGAATGGAGATGAGGAAAAAAAGGGCCGCGGGCAGGTGGATTACGGTCCGGTCGATGAGACGGTGACGGTGAGTTTCAAGGTGGTCTTTGACGCGGTAAAAAATGAAAAGGTGTTTCCGACTGATCGGGTCAATCCCAGTCCCACCAATCTGGCAAAGCAGGGCGTCAGTCTGATCAGGTCCAAGTCGTACACGGTCCGGCCGATTGTGGAAGGGTTTCTGGCGTCTATCCGAAACAGCAGTACGAGAAGGGTCGATTTCTATTGGGGCAGTATGCATTACGGCGGTTATCTGAACAAAGTGCAGTGCCGCTATACGCTGTTTGATACCGAAGGGGAAGCGGTGCGGGCCCAAGTCGATCTGGCTCTGGTGTGCAGCAGTCATAAAGAAAATGATAACCGCAAAGAATGGCGGGATCGTTATACGGAATTTATAAAGGACAGACCGGAGTATCTCGGTCTGTCGGATAAAAAATGGCAGTCCTTTTTCCGCGCGTCGGTGGGGAGGATGGAGAAAGCCTGCATTCTGTTTCGCGCAGTAAAAAAAGATGCGGCAACGGGAGGAACACAGGATTTTGAAGCGCCGGAAATCGATGGCCTGTCACGGATGGCGGCAGCGATAGCGAAAGAGGCGCCGAAAGCGGAAATAATAAAGAAAGAGGGCTATGTTCCCGTCATGATCCATTACAACCCTGCTTCCGTCACCATGTACAGCCGTGGCGGCGAGACGTTGACGCGTGAAGGCAGTTTGGCGGATCCGTTGACGCCCGCGCGTTTTCAACGCAACGCAATGCCGCCGGAGACAATGCTGTCCATGGACCTGTTTTTTGATGACACAGACAATGCCAACGCTTTCATGTTGGATGCAGGCATGGGTTCTCTCACGGGTATGGGAAGGACCGTGAAAAATACGGTATCGAGGGTGAAGGACGGACAATGTTCGGTGGCGTCGATCTCGGAACTGTTCGTGGCGGCCACCGCATTCGCCGATACCCGGCCGGTATGCTTTGTCTGGAATAAGATGGTCTTCTGGGGCGAAATCTGCGAGGTGGAGGTGGAATACACAATGTTTAACAACAGGGGGAACCCCATCCGTTCCAAGGTTTCAATCCGCATCCGTCAGGACGGGGATCCGGAAAAAAGCGGTTCCTATGAGAAAATATGGACGAATGCGTATAACAAACTGGAATATGAAGCGAAGAAACTGGTCTCAGACCAAAGCGTGACAGGGTCTTCCCGGAATCATATCGTTTCCGGCCTGTTTCATATGTGATGCCGGGTGGCCGGAATGTGGCCGGAATGAGGAGAAACGATGGCGACCTATTCGTTTAAAGAACTGAAAAGGAAATACGATGTATTTCAGCAGCCGATTGCAATTCTGCAGCTGGCGGACGTGGATGTGGGCGGTAGGAAGGGGTATCCCATATCCGATGTGGAGATCGATCTCACCTGCGGCTACGAAGCGTCCGTGGCGTCGTTTTCGCTCTACCATGTCTACAACAAGGAAACCGAGGCCTTTGAGGTGAAGGAGGCTCTGAAAAAATACCTCGTCCCGGGGGTGAAGACGGAATTATCTCTGGGGTATGGCGTTGCGGCGAGTTTGATTTTCGTGGGCGTCGTCACGCAGGTGAGTTATCGGTTCGAGCAGGATGAGATTCCCTGTATCCGCATCAGTGCGATGGACGTCAAGGGGGTGATGATGGCCGGCTCTTACGCAAAACAGCTGACAGCCGCAAGCTACTCGGCGGCGGTGAAGGAGATTTTTGAGCGAAGCGTTTACAAAAGCCTGCAGGACGGCGGCATGATCAGAGGAATCCGGGTGACGGACACGCCGGATCAGACAGCTGCCGTTCCCGCGGAGACAACGACGGTCACGGATCACAGTGTGGAGATGGTGGCGGAGAGCGATTATGAATTTGTGGTGAAGGCAGCCAGGCGGTACAACTATGAATTTTATACGGAATGCGGCGTTGTGGTGTTCAGGAAACCCAAGGCGGATAAGGAGATCCGTATCGTCATAGGCCCGTCATGCGGGCTGTACCGCTATGATATCTCCTATGATGTGACCGGATTGGTCAACAAAGTGACGGTGCGCGCGGTCGACGCAGGCAAGGCGAAAGTCATATCCTCGAAGGTAAAGAATCGGGCTACACTTCCCGGGAAGGCAAAGGCGCTCCTAAAGGGCAGCGAGAAGATCTATATCGACGCGTCGGCTGATTCTCCGGAGGAGACGGGATACCGCGCGGATTCTCTGATGGAAAATATCTCTTACCGCTACGGATCGTTAGAATGCGAGCTGCAGGGGCTTCCGGAATATCTGCCGGGGTATTTTGTGGAAGTGTCAGGCGTCGGAGAAGGCGCGGACAATACGTTCTACATTACTCGCGCGGTGCACAGACTGTTAAAGGACGGCAGATATGTCGTAAAGCTGGAGGGCAGGGCCTGCGGGGAAAACGGCGACGCCGGGACTGTAGCGGGCGGCATCAATGCTCTGTTATAGTGTGCGTCGTATGAGAGCCTTATAAGGAAAGGGCAGTGCAGGGAAGGATAAAGGGGCGCCTAAGAAGGAAAAAGAGACGCGGGAGGAGAAGCGCAGGTGGGTTTATTTGACATTATGGATGAAATCGCCGCGAGGCAGGTGACAAAATCGGAGACCGGTGACAATCGCATGATTGGCGTCGCTTTGGGCATTGTCACAGCCAACTATGCGGACAAGGCGCCGGGACAGATGCAGGGCCGGGTCTGTGTGGAGATCCCGGTGCGGGATGACGGGGCCAATGAACTTAAGTGGGCCAGGGTGGCGATGGCGGCAAGCGGCAGACGCTGGGGGCATTATTTCCTGCCGGAAGTGGGAGATCAGGTACTATTAGCTTTTGAGAACGGTAATATTGAGCGTCCTTATGTGATTGGCTGTATTCCCCGGGATTCCAATCAATTCCTGACGGACTCCGCGGACAGCGACAACCGCTACAAACGGATCGTCACCAAAAACGGCAACACGTTGCAGTTTGAGGATGTGACGCCGGGGGAGGGCGATCAGGATAGGATAGCGCTCTTTACCTCCGGGGAGAAGCACAAACTGATCCTGGACAACGCAAAAGGAACTGTTTTTCTGGAGGATGAAAAAGGAAATAACGGCGTTGAAATCTGCAGCGGCACCGGCAATATGAGGATAAAGACGGAGCATAAATTGACGATTTGTGTGGGGGACAGTATAGAACTTACCTTGGACGGCGACAGCGGAACCGTCAGGATGAAGTGCAATAAGCTGAAAGCGGAGGCGGCCGGAAGCGCGGCGCTGTCCGCAAACGGAAAACTGAACATAAGCGGCGGCAATGTTTCGCTGGATGCGAGCGCGGCGTTTCATCTTTCCAGCAGCGGTATCACCAGTGTGGGCGGATCGCCTGTCAAGATCGGTTGAAAAAGGAAACGGTTGATCGTTTTGTGAAATGGTTTGGACAAGGAGGGCGGATATGAAGGACAGCGCTTATTTGGGACGGGGGATGAAATTTCCGCCGCAGGTTAATCCGGTGACGGGGCGTTTTGTCATGTCAGAGAAGGAGCAGAGCGTAAAGGAGAGCATCTATCTGATTCTTATGACAAGAAAAGGGGAAAGGCTGATGCGCCCGGCGTTTGGAAGCCGGACCTCCGACTATGTGTTTGCGGATACAAGCCTGACCATGCTGCACGTCATGGCACGGGAGCTGGAGCGGGATATTACGCTGAATGAACCAAGGGTGCAGGATGTGGAGATCGAGATGGACTATGACAGCAGGCCGGAATGTCTGCTGATTCATATCCACTATACGGTGAGCGGCAGCAATACGCCGGAGAATATGGTTTTCCCATTCTATATGGACGGGGAAGCGCAGGGAGAGAGCACGGAATATGAGACAGTGGAAAACGATCCAATCGAATGAGTATCAATTGGAGATAAGAACCGGAAAGGACATTCTGGACAATATCAGGATGCTGGCGGCTTCCTATACTCCGGAATGGCAATTTGACGAACAAGATCCGGATATCGGCTCCGTGCTGGCTCTGCTCTTTGCCGATCAGATGCAGGAAAATATCAGGCGGTATAACCTGACGCTTGAGAGGGATTATGTAGAATTGATGAATCTGTTTGGCATTTCCCCGCGGCCGGCCAGTCCCGCCCGCAGCATCGTGCGAATGGACATGGCGCAAAATACCGTTTCCGGACGGATGCTTCCCGGAGGAACGAAGCTTCTTGCCGAGGGGGAGGGAGAACGGCCGCTGATATTCGAGACCTCCCATTGCATCTATGTCACACAGGCGCGGTTAAAGTGTATGTTTATGGCATCCGGTGTCACGGGAAAGATCATTCCCCTGAAAGGGAAATTTCAGGCGGTGGAATACATAGACGAAGATAGGGGAGGCAGCGTGCAGCCGGTGGAGGATAAGGCGTTTACGCTCTTTGATTTTGACGGCGAGGGCTATGGAAGGACGGGGCTTGTCATGTATCACTCCCACATATTCGACGGAACGGACAGCGATATCCGAATGGAGATCGCGGGGGCCAAAGGGCTTGCGGAGGAGATTCTCGGCGGGAAATACCGCCTTTCCTACTATGGAAGAGACGGGTTTTGCCGGATCACGGATCTGCGCATCGGGGAGGAAGGTTGTCTGGTATTCAGAAAAGATGCGCCCTGCCGTAAGGTGAAATATGAAGACGGAACATATTCGGCGCTGCTGCTGGAACCTGCGGGGGAATCGTCAGAGAATATCATGGCGTCGGATATCCGGTTTGGCGCTGCCGGAAAGCCGATGGCGGCGGAGTATGTGCTGAGCGGCGGGACGGAGACGGATGCGGAGGTTTTTTATCCGTTTGGCAGGACAATGTCGCTCTTTGCAGAACTCTATATGGGACATCGGTATTTTGGGAATCCGGGGGCTGCGGTGACGATCGCGTTTACACTTTCCTTTGAGGAGGTGGTCGTGAAAAGGCCCGAGGCGGATGAGGAAAAGAACCTGAAGATCATCAAACGCAGGCCAATGAGGGATACGGCCGGTGCGGCGGCCGAGGTTTACGCTGACGAGGTGTCCTTTTCCTATTACAACGGTACCGGCTGGCGGAAACTGCCGCTTAAGGCTTCTGCGGAGTCGCTTTTTGCAGCGGGCAAAACGGGGGAAATTACACTCCGCTTTGTGTGTCCGGCGGACTGGCAGGAGACGGAGGCGGGGAGTTATGAGGGCAGATGTATCCGTCTGCAGCTTCTGCGCGCGGACAATTGCTACTATCAGCCGGCCGTACATCATTGTCCGGTGATCCGGCATATGCGGATCTCCTACGACTATGACGGGCGGTTTGTGCGGCCGCAGAAACTGGTAAGCTTCCGGGGAAGCAGGAAATGGGATATCACGGAGAGACTTGCGCGAAAGGAGACGTCGCCGATTCTTTTTGGGAGCGGCTTCCACGAGACGGCGCTCTATCTGGGGTTTGACAAAAAGATGGAGGACGGCCCCGTAGGACTGTTGTTTCGCATAAAAGAGGGAGAAGACGGGAGGAAGGGGAGACTTTCTATGTCCTGTTCTTCCCGGGCAGGTTTTACGAAACTGAAGCCGGTCGATCACACCAGCGGCCTTAAGCACACGGGCGTCATCCTCTTTACGCCGCCTGCGGATATGGAAAAAAGGACGATTGAGGGGCAGGAGGCTTATTGGGTTAAGATCACGGACGAAGGCTATGTGCCGGAGAACGATCCGTCCTGTCGGCCACTCATCGAGGAAGTGGCCGTCAATGCGGTGGCGGTTGATAATATAGAGACCCTTCCGGAAGAAGAATTTTATATTGACGCCTATGGGCCGGATATGACTTTTTTCGTGGGAGCGGTAAACATCCTGCAGATAGACGTGTGGGTCAACGAGACGGCGGAGTTTTTCGACGACGAAAGGAAGCGTTTTCTGCGGGAGCATCTTGCCGATGCCCGCGCAGAGTACGATTCACAGGGAAATATCTGTGAGTTTTACGTCAGGTGGCGGGAGGTGGACAATTTTGACTGCTCCGGGCCGGACGATCGGCATTATCTCGTGGACCGCATCCGTCATCGGCTCTGCTTCGGAGATGGCGTGCATGGGCGCATACCTAAAAATACCGCCGGCCCCGCGTTTAAGACCGTGGTCAGGTGCTGCGACGGCGCAAAGGCCAATGTGCCGGCGGGCCGGGTGAACGATACCGTGGGAAACGTGATGTTTGTGGAGCATATTTATAATCCCGTAAACGCCTGCGGCGGTATGGACAGGGAAACGACGGAGGATGCTCTGCACCGGGGGAGCGCGATGCTTGCCGGCCGCAGCCGGCTTGTCAGCGCAGCGGACTACGAGCGGGAGACGCTGGCCTTTTACCCTGGTATTTCCCGAGTGCGGGTGGTGAGAGACGTTCGCAGGGACGGGGCGGTGCGGGAAGGTTTTGTCTCCATCGTGGTGCTGACGGAGGACTACAAGGACGGTTCGGCTTCTTTTCTCAATCTGAGAAAGCGTTTGCAGGAGCATCTGCTGACGCGCTGCGAACTGACGGTGAATCCGGAACTTCTGGAAGTCGTGGAGCCTCTGTATGTGGAGGTATCCGTGGAGGTTTGGATCAGGACGGCGGATGCGGACGATAACTTTGCGGTGCAGCAGAAACTGGTAACGATGCTGACGGAATACCTTGATCCGGTGAAAAACAGCAGTTGGGAGATCGGCGGCGAAATTACGGAGAGTCAGATCCGGCTGCGGCTTAACATGGAAAAGGACGGCGCACTGATTCGCAGGATTCTGATATTCGGCAGATATCGGGACGGGGAAGGCTGGCACGAGACGGAACTGAAAAACGTAAGCGGTAATCCGTACCTGCTTGTGGTGAGCGGACAACACAGGATTCATTTTGCGTAGAAGGCAGGAGAAAAAACAAATGTTACAGGCGAAAGATATCCCGAAAAAGACATTTGAGGAACTGTTTGGGGAGAATCTGGGAAAGATTCCCATCTATTCCGGAGAATGGACGAACTATAATGCTGCAGATCCGGGCATTACCATTATGGAAAACCTCACCGCCCTGCAGATCATACAGCAGAACAGGATCGACGAGATGCCGGATACGGTCAGAGTACGGCTGCTGAATCTTTTGGGTTACCGGCAAAAAAAGGGAGCGTGCGCAGAGGTCTGGCTGGAGGCGGCAGGAGGCGGGGAAGCCTTCGATCTTCCTGCCGGCCGGCGTTTCATGGCGGGGGATATCAGTTTTGAGACGACGCGTCCGATTCATGTGAGTACGGGCTGTATCATGGGAGTTTTTAGCCGGACGGCGGATGCGGTGACGGACTGCAGCCATATCCTGGATCGAAACAGGAAACGGTATGTCGAAGTGTTTGGTGGTGGCGCGGAGGAAGAAGCCTCCCTTTGGCTGGTCATGGACGAGCCGCCGCAGGCGGGGGAGGAGAGGGTTGTCTATGTGGAGGCGGGTGGCAGGGAGCGGCGTAATCCTTTTTCTGACGAGGCGGCACTTTCCTTTGCTGAAATCTGTTGGGAGTGCAGCACGGAGGAAGGCTTTGTGCCCATGCGGGCAGAAGATGGCACCCACGGTTTCTTGACGGACGGCTTTCTGAAGCTGAGGCAGCCGGAAGGATGCAGGGCGGCGCGTGTGGAACAGGATGGAATTTCCGGTTATGTGTGGCGGGCGCGGCTGGTTCGCGGCGAGTATGACGCGCCGCCGGCGCTGCGTTATCTGTCCGGCTTTCTCTTTCCCGTGTCACAGAAGGAGACAATGGCGGGCATATACGCCTTCCGGGGTGCGGGGACTATTGTTTTACAGAGCATGTTGCCGGATGACGGCTATTTCAGGGTATATGCGAAGGAAGAAAAGGGCGGCTCTTATACCGCTTATGAGGAGGGCACGGGGGAAGGCGGCAGGGGATATTACTACAGGAAGGAGAAACTTGGCCCGGGGAAATATGCCGTTTCCTTTGACAGAAAACGCTTCGGGCATGCGCCGGGCCGTTTTCAGGACGCCGTTAAGATAGTGATATACAGTGAGGAGATGATGAAGCGGTATGATCTGGGTGACGTATACGGCTTTGATGAGCAGACGATCAGGCTGCCCGCGGAACATGTGCTTGCGGCCTCCTTTTGCGTTATCGCCGCGCGGATGACGCCGCACGGCGAGACTGTCTATGATTTTTTAAAGCCCGGACGGCAGGACGGACAGGATATGCACTATTCTCTGTACGGAAACGAGGGCAGGCTGGTGATCCACGATCCCGGAAGTTATGTGGGCGCAAAGCTTTATCTGGGTTCTGTTGCCGTGACGCGCGGCCCGGAGGGGAACGTGAGACCCGGCAACGTTTTTTTCGCGACACAGCCTGTCTGCAAAGAGGAGGTTCATTTCACCAATCCGGCGCCCGGCAAAGGCGGAGCCTTTCCGGAATCTTTCGAGGAGATGCGCAGACGTTTTGTAAAAGATTGGGGCGAGGCGGAGACGGCAGTGACGTCTTTGGACTACGAGACGCTTGTGCGGCGGGTGCCGGGACTGTGTATCGATAAGGTGCGTGCATGGATAGATCATGAAAAGAACGAGGTACAGATCGCAGTGCTTCCCGGAAGCAGAGAGGCATTTCCCGGGCTGTCTGAGAAGTATGAACAAGAAATTGGCAGATGGCTTGAGAACAGGAGGCTGCTGTCAACCGGGATACGGATCAGACAGCCGGTGTATGCGGCGGTGCTGGTAAACGGCGCCGTCTGCGTAAAACCGCATTATGAAGGCTGCCTGGAACGGATTGAGGCTGTCTTGCGGGACGTTCTCAACTATGTGCAAGGTTCTGCGGGTTTTGGGGAGAGACTGCGGTTTGAGAAGATATTCCATGAGGTGGAAAATCTGGACTGCGTAGCGTATGTGCAGGAATTGGTCATTAGACCGGAAAACCCGGCGGATGTAACGATGGACGGCGCGGATATCATTCCCGCGCCAAACTGCCTGCTGTATCCGGGCAGCATCAGACTGGATATTCTGCCATTGACAGGCGGCTGATCGGAAAGGAGGCGGATCGGATGGCAGGACTTACTTTTACCGTAAAAAAAGCGCAGCTTGAAAAGGCGCTCTATAACGGGATGAGGCTCGGGGAGGACGGCACGGTCGTCTGCGGGGCGGGGGAAGGTCCTTTTTCCTGCGTGCTGGATGTGCTGGACAGCGGGGTGGAGGACTGCGCCTGGGGACGTCTGCGTATGCGGCTTAAGCTTCCTGAAAACAGCGTCTTCTATCTCTATGCGGCAGCCTGCAGCGAGGCGGATCAAAGAGCGTATCTGTTGGATTCCAAGGTACCTTTCGCAGAGAAAAAACGCTGCCTGTGCGGTATCCGCTGTCTGCGCTTTGTCAACAGGCAGGATGTGCTGCTGTATGAGATTGCGGGGCGGTATCTGTGGATCGCCATGGAGGTCGTCGGCGGGGGCGCAGCCTTTGGTGATGTGAAGGTGTACGTCCCGGGAGACAGTTTTATGGAGGTGTTTCCGGAGGTCTATCGGGAGAAAAACAGTTTTTTCCACCGCTATCTTTCTATTTATTCCAGTATCTACAATGATTTTCAGGATATTCTGGATCATAGAGCCGATCTGACGGATGTTGACAGTGCGCCCGGTAAGCTTCTGGAACTTTTCCTGCGGTGGATCGGGATCGACGTGGACGGCGGATCTTTGGAGGAAGAATTACTGCGGAGCCTGCTAAAAGAGGCGCCGGAACTGATCCGATACAAAGGCAGCGCGCAATGTATCCGGCGGATCTGCAGGCTCTTTGTGGGGGAAGAACCTACGATATTGGAGAGGAGCCTGATGCGCCGGTATGAGAGCAGCACACAGCAAAAGGTGAACGACCGGCTCTACGGGGACAGTCCCTATGACGTGACGCTGCTGCTTTCGTCCGCTGTGGACGAGCACAAAAAGGAACAGCTGTGCCATTTCTTGGAGCAGTTCAAACCGGTTCGCTGCCGGCTGCGCATTCTGTTTACAAAGAACAGCGGCGTACTGGATACGCATAGCTATATAGACCGGAACGCGGTCGTCCTTTTCGGGGAGGAGGGGCGCATGGATGTTTCGACGCAGGCGGACGGGGCGATTGTACTGGCATAATTATGTAAACTATTCTAAATAGGCGAAAGGATACAAATACGCAAGTTAGAAAAAAGGAGGATAAATAATGAGTATTGTGACAAGTGACTGCGGGACTTATATGAGATTGATCGTGGATGGCAGGGTGGACACGGTCACGAGTCCGCAGCTGCAGCAGGCCATTCTATTGGCGTTTCAGCAGAGAAACGATGTGGTGGTCGATTTTTTAAACGTCTCCATCATTTCCAGCGCGGGTCTGCGCGCCCTTTTGATCGGGCAGAAGACCGCAGAGTCGAAGGGCGGGACGATGAAGCTGGCGAATGTGAATGAGATGGTGTTTGATGTGCTGGAGATGACAGGGTTTCATAAGATCCTGACGGTGGAGTGAGGCATGCCATAGTCATAGAAAAAGGAGAAAAAGCAGGGTGAACATTCGTGAGAAGTTTCATGCGCAGCGGAAGAATATTCCCTTCACTGATTACAGTGAATATATGGAATATATTTTCGCCTGCGTTAATTACAGGCTCTCCGATTATATCGGGGGATTGATGAAAAAATATGACGCCGGGCAGGGCAATTATAAAAATATCATGTATCCGGACATTAAGATCGCGCATGATCTGTGTCGTGATAAAACGATGCAGTTTGTGTGGCGGGAGCCCTCCGCCGCAGACGGCGGAAAGGATGCCGAAGGGTACGGGAAGTATACGGCAGAGACCGGGCGAAGCGCAGAGAATGAAAAATCTGCTGCGAGAGGCGGAAAATATGCCGCAAATAACGGAGAGGAAAGCGGCAAGATCGACAGGGAATTGAGCGATCTGCTGGGTGCGTTCCGTATGAACGCGGACGGGGAGAACTATGAAGAAGTCAGATATGGGGAATCGATATCCGGCGGAGAGGAGGAAGGCAGCCTGTCAATCGAGGAGATGATGGATTTTATCGACGCGAGACTTGCCGTAACGGATGCCTCCGCGGTAAAACTTCCCTTCCACGAACTGTGCCGCAAGTTGGGCTTCGGACATTTCAGCACCTTTGCGCTGGCGAGTGCGGTGCTGTCGTCCACGCAGACCAGCTATGCCGCCGTCTTTCAGGTGGTCAACGAGAACGGTTCGCTGATCGCCCCTACGGTAGAGTCTGCGGGCAGGCTGTATTTCGGAAAGGATTTTTCCATCACCGCGGCTTACGGCGAGATGAGCGTTTGTCTGGAACAGCTTCTTCCCATTATGGATCTGCGGGTCAACACCTATATGCCTTTCTCCACCATTTTAACGCCGGACAAGCGGCTGATCGATTATCTTTTTGGCAAAAATCCGCTGCGGCTTGACGAGAATTACAGCCGCTTTTTTTATATGCTGACAGATGGTCATAAGCAGAACCCGATCCTGGCCAACGAAGCGCAGCTGGAGGCGATGGAGATTTCCTATAAGCAGGGCGTGCGCATCTTTAGCTGGACGGGGGACGAGGGCAGCGGCCGCAAATTTTTTATGCAGCATTTTTGTAATAAGCGGGGAATGCAGGCGATTGCCGTCAACTGTAAAAAACTTTTTGCCTATGATCTTGCCTTTGTGGAGAAGGCCCTGTGGGCTGTGAGCAGGGAATGTATCTTTACGGACGCCTGCTGCAGCATGACGCAGTTGGATTACGGGGAGGAGGAAAAGGCGAAATACGTAAGCTTTTTGGAGCTGGCGGTGAGCAGGCTGCGGGAGCGCGGCATCCTGATCTTTTTGATGAGCCGCGAAAAGCTGCCCCTAAAGGCCGTGACCGATTTGGATGTGACACAGATTGAACTGCCGACGCCGACGACGCGGGAGCGGGAGGAGTGCTGGCAGTATTTTGCAAAGGCGTACGATCTGGCGGAGGATGTGAGTCTGCCTGAGATGGCGGCCAAATTCCTCTTTACGCCGGGCAAGATCAAGGCGGCCCTCTATCAGGCGAAAAGTTATGCCGTGATGGCAAAGGAGTCCCGAATATCCAGAACCAGACTTTTTGAGGGCTGCAATAACCAGATGAGTTCCGAACTGACCCGGAAGGCCACCAAGGTGAAGGCTGATTTCGGGTTCGAAGATATCGTGATGAACGACAGTCAGCGGAAAACCCTGCAGCATGCGATCGATCAGATCAATTTTAAAAAACGGGTTTACGATAATTGGAATTATACGAAGAAATATCCCTATGGAAGGGGGCTTTCCATACTGCTCTTTGGTGCGCCCGGCACGGGGAAATCCATGTGCGCGCAGGTGATCGCCCATGAATTAAATCTGGAACTTTACCGGGTGGACCTCTCCAAGGTCATCGACAAGTATGTGGGTGAAACGGAAAAATCCATTTCCATGATCTTTCGCGAAGCCAAGAAGTGTAATGTGGTGCTCTTTTTCGACGAGTGCGATACCCTGTTTGCAAAGCGCTCCGACGACGGCGGTTCCAATCAGGCGTCGAACAATAATAAGACGGCGCTGCTTTTGCAGGAGGTGGAGGCCTACGACGGCGTGTCGGTGCTTGCCACCAACTATAAGCACAACATCGATCCGGCCTTTTTCAGGCGGATGAAGTATATCGTGGAGTTTCAGTTTCCCGATCCGGATACCAGAGAGATGCTGTGGAAGACCACGATCCCCAAGGGGACGCCGCTGGCGGACGACGTGGACGTCCGCTTTCTGGCGGAGCGCTTCGAGTTTGTGGGCGGTAATATCAAGAATTGTATCCTGAACGCCGCCTTTCTCGCGGCGGCGGACGGGGCGGGGGATCAGGTGCATATGCGCCATTACTTACAGGCTGTCAAGTACGAGTTCGTAAAGACGGGAAAGGTCTTTACCCGAGCCGATTTTGAGCCTTACGCCTATATGGTGGGGCTTGGAGGCGAGGAAGATGATTAAAGGGCGGGCAGGGAGGAAACCTTAGACGAACCTTTAACGCACGGCGGACGCTTCGGTGTTATGATTAGGCCATACGGAAGGGGAGAGGCAGACGCCCGGTTTACTGTCCGGGCAGGGAGGTCATTATGAGAATTTTGAAGGTAACGCCGAAAAACCTGCAGTTTTTTGAATCCTGTCTCACAGAGGATGAGAAAACCCGTCTGGAGACAGCGCAGCTAACAGCCTTGGGAGCGGTAGTGGGCATATCGCCCTGCGCCGTCGTTGTCTTTACGGTCAAAGCCAGAGAGGCGCATCTGGAGAAAGTTTTTGTGGCGGAAGATTTCAGAAGGCGCGGTGTGGCGACAGGGCTGATCGAACAGATTCAAAAAAGTATTCCCGGACTGTTCAGGATGTCATGCAGTTATCAGGAGAACCGTTATCCGGAATTTGACAGCCTTTTAAAAAACAGAAAAGCCTTTTTCTTTGAAGATGAGAGCTTTCCTGTGTATGTGGTGAAAAAAGAGGAGGCGGCCGGCATCAGACTGCCGGGAGAAGCTGTGGATGTAAGCGCCTTTTTTTGCATGGAAGAATATGCCGTGCGCCGGTTTATGAAAATCGAAATGCAAAAAAGCGGGGAGGAGATCGACGAACTGCTGGCCGCTCATGCCTGGGCAAAGGACGCCTGCCTGTGCCATACAGACGGTGCGGACATCGACGCCTGCCTGTTGACGGAGCGCACGGCGGAGGGACTGCGCCTGTACTATGCTTTTTCGGGGAAGGACGGCGCTTTCGCCTTTCTCGCCTGCTTTAAGAAGATCCTGCAAATGGTGCGGGATGGCGAGGTTCCCGCCTACGAGATCGTCTGCAGGACGGAAAGGTCGCGGAGGCTGTTTGCGAAGCTTCTGGGGGAGCGCGGGCCGGACGGGTATCTGGTGACGGCGTACAGGTATTTTGTTTAAGGATGATTGCTGAGGAGGGGTTATTTATGGAGCCGATCATGCAGCCTTGGATGTTTATGGAGGAGCATCAAAACGGGGTAGCGAAACCCAGAGGCGGAATATATGCAGAGCAGAACGCGATGATGGAGCGTGATCAGATCGGGCGGCAGAAATGTCCTATGAAGAGGAAATGGATACACTGATGAGATTTTGTGGGAGATCCTGTATGATTCATTTGCAGATTGTTTTTCAGCTATTACAGCAGAGGATTTCAGTTATACCTTGGATATTCTGAAAGAACGCCATTTGGCACTGTTTAGAAAAAATCAGTTACTTTTGGAACCAGAGTGTTGGCAGAGAATCGTGATGGTGAGAACGGAGAAAGCGTCAAAGGGGGATTGGTGGGTACACACGCTTATGCCATTTTAGATACGCAGAGAATAAGTCTTAACGATAAGGAATATCTCTTTTTAGGTATTCAGAATCCATGGGGACGTACGGGTGTATTACATACGATCAGCGCTGATGGAATCAGAAGAAGTACGAAGGAGTGTATAAGAGGTAAATTTCTTATGGATATCAAAACATTTATGAGGGTGGTAAGTGTTTGGGAAGCAGTGCCGGCATAAAAAGGAGGTATTTAGTTTGGATTCAATACAGCAGATAAACGCGCATAAAAACGACAGACTGCACCTGCTCATAGAAGATCAGGTACGGGAAGCGGAAAGAGGGAACCTGGAGCGGATCATGCGCTCAGAACAGTTTTCCATAGAAAAGCTGGATGATGATGTGGTGGAAGCGGATACAGAACTTAGCAGGAGATTGCGGGAGTATGAGGAAAAACAAGAAAGGTACAGCAAACAAAGGGATGAGCTGGAACAGGGCAGAGTTACGGAGGAGGGTGAAATAGAGTACCAATATCATCTGATACAGGCGGAACAAAACAGGATGAAATGGCGTCTTTTGAAGGCCGCCGTTCTTGACAGACAGCATGTCGCAAAACGAGCCAGGGCGGAGGGCCTTGCAAAGATCATCTCTTTTCGTCAACAGATTCTGGAGAAGTGCGCAGTGAAATCAATCCTCTGGTATTTTCACAAAAAGCAGCTTGAGATAGAACGGGCGGAGTATGACAGGGTAATGGATGAAATGAATCTGGATATTCTTGTAACAGCGGCCCTGGATCGGATCAAGACAGAAAGGGCGGCTAAAAGACAGGGCGCAGACGATGAGCAGGGCCTGATTCGGGAGTTTCTCGATGCTGATTTTTCGGAGCAGGCGCTGCAGCCGGACTATGTGATCCAAAACCTGGATACCTGTATGCACAATGTGGAACTGCTCAGGCGCATTGAGGCGGTGCGACTTGCTCATCGCCGAAATCCAAGATCCGTAGACGACATCTTTACAGAGCGCAAGTTTGAGGCGGTGAGAGAGTATGCGAATGCGGTGGAGAGCGTGCTGTGGGAATATGGCCTGACAATAGACGATACCACGCTTCAGGTCAGGAAAATTGATGAGAGCGATGGAGGTTTTGCCGCAAGAAGGCAGGCGTATCAGAAGGAGGGTGCAATACGATTTAGTCTGGGGGCAAGGAAATACAGACACACAGGGAAGGATGCGGGAGCGGTTCCGACCGGGCAGCAGGAAGATTCCGTGCCGGCAAAAGTGGAAGACAAGCTGGGCAGGCTGGAAACGATGCTGGGGATGCAGGGGGATGGAGACAATGTGAGGATTATGTACCGTACACGCAGTGTCGGAAGCACAAGCCATGCTGATCCGGGAGACGTGATCAGAGCATCTGATGAGCAGGCGCAGGGGAGGATGGACGATCGGCTGATAAAGTTGAGAATATTTAGTATTTATAAATCCATGTGCAGGAAGATCGGGGAACATTTTCCGACAGGCATGACAGCGTTTCAATCTTTGGGAAAATTAGTATTAAGTTATACGTGTACAAATCGAAATCCTTTTGAGAACAGAAGGGAGATCGAAAGAAAAGAAACAAAGGCGCTCATAAAGCTAAAGACTGCTCTTATGAACATGCCGCGTGATGAAGGAAATTTGTGCGGCATGTATGCAGACCTGCTTCTGGGTCTGATCACGGAAGAAAGTAACGGTTATCTGGATGTACCGCAAGATCAGATTCATCCGGTAGACGATCAGAATATCGCTCTGAGTAAACGGGGACACTTTTGGACTTCCATGTCGCGAACATTTGCCGACTGCACGAATAGACCGCTGTTTACCCACAGGCCGAATATCAAGGATATTGAGCAGGGAGGTCTGGGCGACTGTTATCTGCTTGCCGGTCTGGTCTCTTTGGTGGTGCGGAATGCGGAAGCGATCATGAATGTCATGAGAGATAATGGCGATGGGACCGTGACTGTGCGTTTCATGCAGGAGGAAAACGACGGGAGCGGAAATCAGAGTTACACGCCGCATTTTGTCACGGTAAGAAAGACGATCCCTGTCAGCAGAATAGATGAAGACGATACCTATTCAAGAGGGGCGTTTTGGATCAAGATGATGGAGAAGGCGTATGCGGCATCCGGCTTTCATATTTTAGCAAAAATGAACGAAGAGAGAAAAAGAAGGGGAGAAGCTTCCCGGACGGCTGGAGAATTGGAGAGCAGCATCGTGCAGGGAAAACAGAGGGTGGGCTATAACGACATCGAGGGAGGCCGGACCGGTCTTTTTATCAGCTTGCTGCTGGGAAAGGAAAGTGAGGAACAGTATCTTGATAAAAACAGGGCGGATGTGGGAGCGGACATGATCGGCAGGCTGCTGCCGGCAATAAACGAGCCTGAATGGGATCGGGATCCGACAAGAAGATATGGAAATGACAGCGCAGATTCCATTGTGTATGAATATATAAAGAGAGTATTTGGCGAGCCGCTGACGGACACTTTCCTGCATCTGAAAAAGCCGACAGACGATGGCCCGGAGAAAGCTGACTACGAGAGACAAAGGAGATCCCTGCGGTTTTTGGTAAGGCCCTGTATGTGTCAGCTGGACATTATAGCTGCCATAATGAGAGAAAAGAAAATAGATATCTTAAGGATGAGAAGCGAAGCGGAAATTGAGGAGTGGTATACATATTTAAAGAAATCGTTTGTAGATTACAAGTCCGGTATTGAAACACGGCATTGGTTTCCGAGCAGTAAGGGAAAAATAATCGCCGGTGTAAGGAAAAATTACTGGCGGGAGGAAATACGAACTTTCTTTGATGCAATATCAGCAGATAATTTCCAGGTAACGTTAGATATACTGAAAGAACGGCATTTAGCTTTGTTTCGCAGAAATCAGCATATCGGTCAGGGGGCAGGGAGCGAGGACTTCGGGCAGTATCAGCGGGGCTATTATACATATGGAGATCACAAACTATACGAACGGATCAGTAAAAGACTCAAAGCAGGAGCCTATATTGCCTTTGGAACAAGGGAGCTTTCCCAAAGGAGGACCGGTCTGAACGGGGAGAGCGAGTCGGGCGGTATGGTGGGAACGCATGCCTACGCGGTCATAGACACATGCAGCAAGATAATCGGCGGTGAGGAGCGGCTCTTTTTTGTCATCATGAATCCCTGGGCAAGGAAAGGAGTTGTTTATGATGTGAGCGAGGACGGGCTGAAAGAACGTGCTGTTAAGGGAATCAGTGACGGCGAAAAGGAAGAAGGAGTATTTCTTCTGGAACTTAAAAAGTTTGCGGAGATCGCAACACATTGGGACGCAGTGGCGGCATAACAACATGAAGGCCGTCACATAAACAAGAAGGAAAAGAGATGTGACAACAGCATCAACATAGAAGGAGAAAACGCATGAGAATACTCAGATGGAGCAGCAGTCAGCCGGTGGGATACCGCTTTGACTGTCCTGACTGGATCAGGGACGGATTTGACACGGGGACGCTGTACGGTTATGTCTGTGTGGACGAGGAAAAAGCCTGTGTGGCGTCATATCTGGCATTTTACCTGTCAGATGAGGCGGCGGAGGTGATCGCGCACGGGGTGACGGAAGGGTACGATCCGGCAGTCACGCTGGGACGGCTGTATCGAAGGCTCAAACAGCACTGCAGGGAGCGGGAGATCGCAAGGATCGAGGAGGAGATCATCGGGCAGATTTCGGAGGACGTCGAGCATGTCCTGTTGCGGGAGGGCTTTCTTGCGCTTGGGGAGTCGGACAGGATGTGGAAAACAGCGCTTGCGGAGGAAGGCCATACGGATGCTTCCTATGATAAAAATGTCATACGTTTGGTGGATGGGTTAAACGATGAGGAGCGGGAGTCGCTGATCGCGCTGATGATGATGGGCGATGAGGAAGAAGACGCCGGTTATGACGGAAGCCCGATCTCTGAACTGTGTGCGGTCTGCTTTATCAATGGCCGGGCCGAGGCAGGTGTATTCTGCTCGAACTACAGGGGGATCGTCAGGGCAAACAACATTTATATGCTTCCCGGCTGTGAGGACAGTCTGCGGTCGCTGTGGGCGTATATCATGGAGGAAGGAAAGCGTATCCGTCCGCATGCAGACGCCCTGTATCTGCCGCAGACGTCCGAGGCGGCATGTGTTGCCGGGGGAGCGGAAGAAGTCAGTGCGGATGTCTGGACCTGGAGCGATCCCGACATGGACAGTATCTCTTTTCGCGACGCCGAGCTGGAGGCGGACATGGCGGCTGTGGATTCTATGGAAACGGGCGGACTGATGCTTTCGCGGCTTTTACCTTTTACCCATATGCTGGAGGCGGAGGGAGAGGAGTACGACATGTCGCTGGATGTACATATGCTCCCGCAGGTGATGATCAGGCTCAATTGTCTGGGAGCAGACTATCTCGTGGAAGTGGGCTGTAAGGTTGTGGACATGGAGCAGGGAGAGTTCCTGTTTACGGTGCGGACAGAGCTGCGCGGGTATGAGGATGCAGAAAAAGCGGCGCTTTTGTGCAGCCGCATCAATGACGGAATGGAGCGTGCGACCGCGTATTGGGATGAAAGGGGCAGCATCGTGCTTCGGGGCCACGCGGCCGACGATGAATTTGGCGACGTGTTAAGTTGGAGAAAATTTTGGCGGGACTGGAGTATGGACTGTCATACTGCGGGGATGATGCAGAAAGCGGAAGTGCGGAAGACGGAAGCATCACGCTGATGTGTTGCTCTGTCGATCGCGAAAAACATTTTGAAAGGAAAAAAATTATGAAAATCGCGTATTTGGGAATTGATCTGCTGCATCCCGTACTATGCGCCCTTCTGGAGGAAGGCTGCGAGATCTTGAAAATTTTTACCGGCAGGACAGATAATGTGACGGAATTTAATACCGAGGTCATACGGACGGCGGCACAGCGCGGCATCCCGTATACGGATCGGACGATCGCGGAAACGGATATCAGCAAGCTCTCTGAGGCGGGATGCAGCCTCTTAGTCTGCGCGGGGTATTATGACAGGATCCCCGTCACGGACGCGTTTCCCATGATCAATTTCCATCCGTCTCCCCTGCCGCTCGGGCGCGGCGCGTGGCCGATGCCCTGGATCATCCTGAAAGAGATTCCCGTGGGCGGTCTTACAGTACATAAGATCACGGACAAGCTGGATGCGGGAGATATCCTGCTTCAGGAAAACTTTTCTGTAGAACCGGCGGAGACGCTTGTGACTTACATGGAAAAGGTATCGGTCCTGATTCCCGGTATGGTCAGGCGGCTGCTCCGGGATCTGCCCGTACTCTGGGAACATGCGAGACCGCAGGGGGAAGGCGCTTATTGGCCTGCTCCCAACGCTGAGCAGTGGACGGTGAGACAACAGATGTCCGCCGTGGAAGCGGACAGGATCCTGCGGGCCTTTTACGGATACGAATGCCTTTACGAGAGGGATGGACGACTGACGGAACTGATTGGCGGCAGAGTGGTTTTCGGGGAGGAGCGCGGGCAGGCGTTTCCCCTGCAGGGCGGTTATATCGAGATTGAATCTGCAGGAGGGGAAAAGCACAGCAGTCCGGCAGGGAATGAAAGGATGCAAGGCGGAGAAGCGCAGAGAACGGAAGAAACAATGGTCTTGAAAGTGGCGCAAAAGCCGGAGGAGACTGAGGAGATCACGCTGATGCACAGGGGGCGGATCGAGAGGCTGAGGTCTGCCTGCGGGCACACGTTATCCTCACATGCTTTCAATTCTCTGTTTTTGTGGCAAAAGCATATGGAATTGTCTCTGTATCTGACGACGGACTTATTTTCCGTGCGATATGGGAAACGGGGAGACAATACCTGGTTTTTTCCCTGCGGGGAGCGGGAGGCGGCGCGGACGTTTATCGAGAGACATATGGGGGAAGCGGATTTTTCTCTGTGCTATCTGCGCTCCGAAGACGCAGTGTGGCTGACATCGTGTTTCCCGGACAGATGGGAAGTGTATCGAACTCCCGAGGATGATGAATATTTGTATGAAGCGGAAAAGCATTTGCGGCTTAACGGACGCGCTTACCAGCGCTTCCGCACACAGGTCAATAAAGTGGAACGGGAAGACGCGCCCGCAAGCGAGTGGATCTGTCATCATAACGAGCAGGATGCCATACAGGTGATTCGGGAATGGCACAGGCTGCATGAGACGAAAAATGGAGCATTTGTGGGGGATGAGATCGACGAAACGGCAATCGCAATGTGGCGCAGGCTGGGGGTTCAGGCGAGGCTCCTCTATCTTCGGGAGAAGCCTGCTGCGGTGACGGCCGGTTTTTATTTAGACGACAAAACGTTTGATATCGCGGTTGAAAAGACAACGGTTCCCTTGCAGGGGGTTGCCTATTATGCAAGGCGGGATCTGATTGCTTCGGTCTGCTGTGAATGGGTTAATCATGAGGAGGATCTGGGGATACCGGGTCTGCGGAAAATGAAGGAAGGAATGCTGCCCTGTGCAAAGAACGAAATGTGGGCGGCGAGACAAAACAAATGAAAAACAGGGATATGTTTACATCAAAAATGTTTCGGAGGATGTTGATACCGTCTTTGATTTCTTCCGTTGGACTTGCGTTTGCGGATATGGCGGATGCGGTGGTCGTGGGTCATCGCATGGGAACTGTGGGGCTGGCAGCGATTAGCTTTTGTCTGCCTTTTTATATGATTTTAAATGTGTTGATGCATGGGTTGGGAATTGGCGGGAGTACCAGATATGCCCGTCTTATGGGAGAGGGAAAGCCAAAGGAAGCGGTCGCCTGTTTCAACCGTATTATGAGGGCCGGCGTGCTGATCGGTCTGTTCCTGGCAGTGATTGTTAATGTATGTATGGGACTGGTTTTACGTTTTTTCGGCGCAGCGTCTGCCGATACTGCGGTATATGAAGCCGGCCGCAGCTATCTCGGCATCATTGCCGCAGGTGCGCCCTTGTTTTTCATCAGCTATCCGCTGCAGTATTTCCTGTGCAGCGACGGAAATGAAAGGCTTGCGGGAGCGGGCTTTGTCTTGGGGAGTGTGGCGGATATAGCTGCCAATCTGCTTTTTGTCCTGCGTTTTGACTGGGGAATCAAAGGTGCGGCCCTGGCGACTTTGCTCGGTGTTACGGTTTCTGTTTTGTGCTATCTTGCGGGTGTTTTTCCGCGTAGAAACAGGGAGAAGAATCTGCTGCGTTTTGCTTGTCCGTCATTTTGTGCGAGGGAGGTTTTCGCCTGTTTTAAGACGGGAGCAGCCACTTCTTCTCAGCATATTTTTCAGATGGTATTTCTGCTGCTCGTCAACAACGTGCTGATCCGAATGGCGGGAGAGGAAGGTGTGGCTGTCTTTGATATCGTACAAAACGCGTCCTATTTTATCCTGTATCTGTATGAGGGGACGGCGAGGGCGATGCAGCCGCTTCTGTGTACCTTTCATGGGGAGCGGAACGCGGCGGCAATGGGCAGGACGCTTCGGCTGGGATATCGCAGCGGCTTTACCGCGGGGGGAGCGGCTGCTGCGCTGGTCGCTATCTTTCCCGGCTTAATCTGCCGCCTGTTTGGCATGAATGAGACGACGCTGATTGCGTCTGTTTTTCCGGCCCTTCGACTGTTTTGCCTAAGCAGCCTGTTTGCGGGAACCAACCTGCTTTTGGAGACCTATTATCAATCCGTTGAGGAGGAAAGAAGCGCGTTTGTGCTTGCCGGTCTTCGCGGTTTTGTCGTGCTTTTGCCCTGTACACTCCTGTTTTCCTTTACTTCCCTGCGATTCTTTTTCCTGCTCTATCCCGTCTGTGAAAGCGTTTCCCTGCTGGTTTTTTTTCTGTGGAGAACGTGTACGGGGAAGGGAGGGACAGTTTTAGATGAAAAGAGGGTGTTTACCGCTGCGATACAGGGTGTAAACAAGGATATCACAGGATTGACCGAAGCGGTCGGTGATTTTTGCGAGCAGTGGAATGGGCAGCCCCGGCAAGCGTATTTTGTAATGATGGCGGTGGAAGAAATCTGTATGGCGATTGTTGCAAAGAACAGCCGGGAAACCGTGGGCGTGGCTTTGCAGATTACGCTGATTGCCCTTCCGGATGGAACGTTTGAACTACACTTTCGCGACAATACCGAACTCTTTAATCCGTTTTCTTTACACAGTGCCGGAGCCGGGGAACAAAGCGGGTTTGATATGGACGCGCTGGGAGTGACGGTTATTAAACAGCAGGCAAAGGATTATTTCTATCGCAATTATCAGGGATTTAATTCGCTGGTTGTGCGAATTTAGGAGGGCAGACCATGCGCGGAAAATTTTTGTCTCTGAAGTTCAAGGTAGTGCTGATGGTTTTGTGGATGGCCGTATTTTTAACGGCGTCTGCACTGATCGTGAGCTATTATATCTATTCTAAAGTGATAACGGAGCATTATGCAAAGATGACGTCGAATCTGGCGAAAACGACGGCAGAAATTCTCGTTGAGGAGGATGTGAGAAACCTGTCGCAGGATATTCTTGCCCGTTACCGCGATGTCTGTGACGGGAAGATGCCTCCTGACTTAGCAAATGTTTCCAAGCAGGAGCGGGAGGCGTATTTCGCGGCTTTTGCCGGGGCCATGGATACGGAGGCTTACAGGCGGATCAATGACAGCATGGAAAAGATTCGGGGAGCCAATCAGGTGCTTTCTTTGTATCTTGTTTATATAGATCTGCAGACGGACATGTGTGTCTATATGTGTGATAATTCTTCTGATGAGATCTGTCCGCCGGGGACGCTTGATCAAATCGAGGCGCGCAACAGGGAACTGTTGGGGCGCAGGCAGTATGATTTTCCGGCCTATGTCACCAATTACAGTCAGTATGGGTGGCTTTGCTCCGCTTCCGCTGCGGTCCGCAGCGGGGACGGCACTGTGTTGGCCAATGTCTTTGTTGATATTTCCATGGAGGATGTGATGCAGGACAGACGGGATTTTTTAAGAAGGCTTCTGTGCGCGTTGGCGGGTACGACCCTGATTTTAATCCTACTCGGGGTGTATGGGATTTCCATGACTGTCGTTGATCCGATCAATCAGCTGGCAAAGTCCACGGCCGGTTTTGTGGAAAACAGGAAAGAAAACGGCACAGGCGTTGTGCAGAATCTGAAGATTCGCTCAAACGACGAGATTGGCAGACTCGCGGAAGCGGTCGGCAAGATGGAAAAGGATATCAACGAGTACATTGATAACATTGCCAGAGTGACGGCGGAGAAGGAGAGAATCGGGGCAGAACTGAACGTGGCCACCCAGATTCAGGCGTCGATGATGCCGAGCATCTTTCCGAATTTTGCCGATAAGCCGGAGTTTGAGATAGCCGCCTTTATGCAGCCGGCTAAGGAGGTGGGCGGCGATTTCTACGACTTCTTTCCGGTGGATGATGACCATCTGGCTATCGTGATGGCGGATGTGTCAGGAAAGGGCGTTCCGGCGGCGCTGTTCATGGTGATCGGCAAGACGCTCATCAAGGATCACACCCAGCCGGGAAGGGATCTGGGAGCAGTGTTTCACAGAGGTGAATAACATCCTTTGCGAGAGCAACAGCGAGAATCTGTTCATTACAGCTTTTGTCGGGGTGCTGGATCTTGTGACGGGGGAATTTCCGTATGTCAATGCCGGGCATGAGCCGCCCTTTATCTGTCATGAGGGCAGTTTTGAGGCGCATCAGATCGCGCCCGGTTTTGTGCTGGCGGGACTGGAAAATATGCAGTATCAGGCGGGGCGTTTTACGCTCACGGAGGGAGATAAGCTCTTTCAGTACACGGACGGGGTGACGGAGGCCACTGATGCGGGGAACCATTTGTATGGGATGCAGAGACTCTCAGACGTTTTGAACAAAAACAGCGGCGGCTCGCCCGAGGAGATTCTGCGGGCAGTGAAGGGAGATATCGACAGATTTGTGGGGGAGGCGCCGCAGTTTGATGATATTACCATGCTGTGTCTGACCTTTAAGAAGAGGAAGGCCGGGGAACCGGGGAATATTTTATAAGCAGCCATTGATAGGATTACAAATGTTAAGTAAAATAATAAGTGAAACAGATGAATGTTTTTGATGAA
>JAAGKN010000520.1_pt1 | contig 52869 bp, 45 predicted proteins | sample 6206371 | NCBI WGS metagenome assembly JAAGKN01 (sample SAMN11533720, study PRJNA540317) | gut metagenome | isolation source: fecal pellets from male and female animal of same cohort | host: Peromyscus leucopus | place: USA:CA | collected 2017
GACTTTTTCATCTCAAAGGCTTTCTGCCAGTTCTCGTAGACCGATTGGTACAGGGCGGCCAGCTCCTTAAGTCCATGCTTTTCCAGGAATTTCCAGGCGTACCATTTCAGCGGCGCATAGGTTCCCAGAAAGTACTCCATATTCCAGGAACTGGCCATTGCCTGTTTCTGGTCTGGCTCATTGTCCGCCGCCAGGGTATCCCCGCTCTCCAGATGCCCTATCAGGGCGGGATAGGCGGCCAGTCCGCTGGCATTGTCGCACCATTCGTTCCCCAGCAGATGATTTTTGACAATCCGCAGGGTATCGCTGACGATATCCTCCTGAGTCTTTTCCGCCTTACCCGCGATCGTCAGCACGTTCAGAATCGGCAGTTCCCTCTTGCCCAGCAGAACATAATCCATCTCCCCTTCCTGATAGGTGATGGGCAGCACTGCGAATTTCTCAGTCTCGTCATCATATCCGATAATCAATCCCCACTCGCAGACGCCAATATCCCAGCTCACAGCGGGAATGCCCCTATCGATACTCTTCCGAATCAGGTCGATGGCCTGCCGTCTCCGCTCTTCTTCCACATCCTCCTGCCCCCATAGCCTTTCGATGTAGTTACAGCTTATTCCGCCGCTCTCCACACAGCTCTTTTGCAGATCAAACTGCCAGATGCTGGTGGCGCTGGGGCAGAGGTCCGGCGACACCCACATGCGAAACGCAAACCCGCTGGCTGCCACAATATCCTCTGCCATCTCCGGAAACGGACTGTTTTTCACCGCGCAGCACAAGGCCTTCGCGAACGAAAACAGATAGCCTGTGGAGTCAAAGACTCCGTCCCATGTAACATTCAATTTCTTCATCATAAATTTTCCCTGCCTTTCTGTTCAGTGGAATATAGATATCCTCTGAAAAAATTTTGCTCTTCTCACGATAACACTCAAATTCATAGTCGTCCCTGCGCTCATATTCACTGTTGGGAAACCAGATGTTCTTAATGTAGTCCCATGTCCTGTGAATCTGTATCACAAAAGTCTCCTGTGCTGTGGCGGGAGTGGAGAATACCCCATATAAGCCGCCTGTGACGCGCAATTCTAAAGTTCTCTCCGTATCGCCGACGGCATATTCAGACCGGATACCAATATAGTAGTCCAGCCGGTTTTTCTCCCAGTTCCACCGGCTTACGCCGTAGTCCCACACCTCTCTGCCGCCGGACAGCTTTAATGACATCCCCCTGGCGTTGTACCTGTTCCAGAAATTGGGGGGAGAATCCTCGTCACATTTGTATACCGTCAGAGAAAAGGGCTGCACCCACACAATCCGGGGCCTCAGTTCCCACTCCCCCGTTTCAAAGCGGAACTTTTCATACAGTTTCAGACTGTTCTGCGCGGATTTATATTCCGTGGGCAAAATGTGATGTTCCGATTTGAAAGCTCTCACAAAATTTTCCTTGGAGTTAAAACCGTACCGAAAGGCAATCTCCGAGATATACTGGTCCCCGTCTATAATCTCTCTGGCAATTTCAGAAAGTCTGCGTTTTCGGATATAATCCGCCGGAGTCAGCCCCACCGCATCCCGGAAAATGCGCAGGAAATGATAAGAGGAATAACCGCTTATCCTGGCGCAGGCTGTCAGGTCAATCTCTCCCTGTAGATTTTCTTCAATATAATCAATAACCCTTTCTATATGTTTCTGGTAATCCATCCCGCTCCCCATACATACCGCCGACTTAAGTCTGCTCGAAGTGCACTTCTGTATCCATTATACACATTTTTATACCTTCACAGTTGACAAAAATTGCGAATCTGTCTGCTCTCTTATACAAAAATATCCGGCACCAGCCCCAGGGCCGATACCGGACAAATTATTTCACTGCATTTACATTTCCCCGCCGCTGGAAAACATTGGCTCCAGCGCAGTTTCTCAGTTCTCGTTCATCTTCACCAGCTTGGCCGCCTGGTCCGCGGCGATACAACCGTCCAGAATCTCCTGAATATCCCCATTCATAACCTTATCCAGCTTATAGATCGTCAGGCCGATGCGGTGATCCGTCACTCGTCCCTGAGGGAAATTGTAGGTGCGGATCTTCTCGGAGCGGTCTCCTGTGCCGATCTGACTGCGGCGCAGCTCCGCCTCCGCGTCATGACGCTGCTGCTGCTCCATGTCGTATAACTTGGATTTCAGCAGGGCAAAGGCCTTGGCCTTGTTCTGTATCTGGCTCTTCTCCGTCTGGCTGTACACCACGATGCCCGTGGGATAATGGGTCAGACGCACCGCAGAGTCCGTGGTGTTTACGCACTGCCCGCCGTTTCCGGAAGCCCTCATAACGTCGATGCGGATATCTTTCTCGTCAATGACAATGTCAATATCCTCATCCACCTCCGGCATCACCGCCACGCTGGATGGTGGAGGTATGAATCCGTCCGCCGCTCTCCGTCTCCGGCACTCTCTGCACCCGGTGTACGCCGCTCTCATATTTCATGACGGAGTAAGCTCCCTGCCCGACGATGGTAAACTGCACTTCCTTCATACCGCCGATGCCGATTTCGTCCACATTCATCAGCTCCACCTTCCAGCGGCGGCTCTCCGCATAATGCACATACATGCGGTACATCTCCGCGGCAAACAGCGCCGCCTCATCTCCGCCCGCGCCTGCGCGGATCTCCACAATAACATTCTTGTCATCATTGGGATCCTTGGGCAGCAGCAGAATCTTCAGCTCCTGCTCCAGCTCCTCCACTCTCTTCTTGCTGTCATTTAAGGTCTCCTTGAGCATCTCGCGCATTTCCTCGTCGGATTCCTCATCCAGCATCGCCAGGGAGTCCTCGATATCCTGTTTGCATTTCTTGTATTCCCTGTAGGCTTCCACAATGGGAGTCAGATCGCTCTGCTCCTTCATCAGCTTACGGAATCTCTCCTGATTATTGGTCACGGTAGGCTCATGCAGCTCCCCCAATATCTCCTCAAAACGGATTAATAAATCCTCCAACTTATCAAACATCTCTCTTACCTCTTTATTATAAACTCCGTCTATTTCCTACTGACGCACTTGTTATCCTTCGATCCTGATAGGCCAGTAGCCGCACACCACCCGGTCCAGCCCGGCATAGTCCTGTACCACATTGACCTCGCGGAATCCCTGCCGCAATAGCAGCTCCTGCACTGCGTCACCCTGGTCGCAGCCTATCTCAAGATACAGCCGTCCGCCTCCGCACAGATATGCCGGACTCTCCGCCACAATGCGGCGGTAAAAGTCCAATCCGTCCTCCCCGCCGTCCAGAGCCAGCTCAGGTTCGTGATCCCTTACCTCCGGCATCAGGGCTGCAATTTCCCCCCGCCGGATATAGGGCGGATTGGATACGATAATGTCAAATCGTCCCTCCACCCGCTGGAAAAGGTCACTCTCCAGAAAAGCATACTCCCGCTCCCCGTCCAGCAGTCTTTCCGCGTTTCTACGGGCCATCTCCAGCGCCTCCCCGGAGATATCCACTCCCACACCCTGACACGCGTTGCTGTAGCATAGCAGACTGATCAGGATACAGCCGGAACCGGTACACAGATCCAGTATCCGCATGCCATCCTGCAGCTCCCGCAGCACCTCTTCCACCAGAATCTCCGTGTCCTGCCTGGGTATCAGCACATGTTCGTCCACAGTAAATTCCAGTCCCATGAACTCCTGGCTGCCCAGTATATGCTGCAGGGGAACGCGCATACAGCGCCTGGCGATAGCTGCGTCATAGGCCTGCTCCTCCTGCTCAGACAGCTCCCTGTCCCCGTGAACCAGCAGTGTGTTGCGGTCTGTTTTACAGATTCGCTCCAGGAGCAGGCGGGCGTCTAGCTGAGCCTCCTCCACTCCGGCCTCCAGCAGCCGTCTCCATCCATTGTCGTAACACTCACGATATATCATCGTCCTCATCCTTCGGCGCAGTTTCTTCCTGCTCCTCCACATATCCAAACTTCTCGCTCAGAAAAGCTCTCCAGTCAAACACCGCCTCCACGGACGCAATGGCAACCTCTATCATCTGCTCGTCCGGTTCCCGGGTGGTCAGTCTCTGCACCAGCATTCCCGGCGCGGACAGTATTTTAACCAGAAAATTGTTGCTGCGCCCTGCCAGACGTATAATCTCATAGGAAATGCCTGCCACCACAGGAATCAGCAAGATCCGCAGCACCACCTTCTGCAGCGTACTGTCCACTCTGATAAAGAAAAACAGGACGATACTGACGATAAATACAAAAAAGATGAAACTGGTGCCGCAGCGCCTGTGCTGCCGTGAGCTGCGCCTGACATTGCGCACATTCAGAGGCCGGCCATGTTCGATACAGTTGATGCACTTATGCTCCGCCCCGTGATACATGAACAGCCTTCGGATATCTTTCATGAGACTGATTGCCAGAATATACAGCAGGAAAATGGCAATCCGAATGCCTCCCTCAATAATCGCCATCAGGGATTCGTTGCGGATATACCCCTTCAGAAGTCCCGACAGATAGTAGGGCAGCACGATAAAAATGCCCACCGCCAGAACCACGGAAAGCACCGTCACTAAGGTGGTCAGCACCTTCTCCGCATTGCCGCCGGACATCTTGTCCAGAGCCTTGTCCAGCTTGGACTCCTCCTCTTCCTCCTCATAAAAACCGGCGGAGAAATTCAAACACCTTGTGCCCAGAATCAGAGAATCTATAAAATTGAAGATACCCCTGACAAAGGGAATCTTCTTGAGTCTGTTTCCTGCCAGCACACCCGAGTAGCTGTCAATCTCCACGCCGATCTCACCGTCCGGCTTGCGCACTGCCACCGCGTATTTATCCCCGTTTTTCATCATTATGCCCTCCAGGACAGCCTGACCGCCGATCCCGGAATAGCAGCCTTTTCGTTTCGCCATAGATACATCCTTCTCTTATGAGAAAGAAAGGTTGAGATACGGATACCTCAACCCTTCTAATCTTCTTATTTGCTTGTAACGCCGTACTTCTTGTTGAACTTATCAATACGTCCATCAGCTCTTGCTGACTTCTGCTGGCCCGTGTAGAATGAATGGCACTTGGAACAGACTTCAACGTGCAGCTCAGGCTTAGTGGAACCAGTCACAAATGTGTTGCCACAGTTACAGGTTACAGTTGCTTGATAGTACTGGGGATGAATTCCTTCTTTCATGTTTCTCACCTCTCTATGTCATTACGTATTATTCTGTGTTCTCATCCGCACTGCTTATGCAACCACAAACAGCGTTGTTATTGTAACATGAGTTGCCAGGGATTGCAATAGTTTTTTTAAATAAATCTGCTCTTTTTCGCCATTCCCACAAATTCGCGATTGTTTCTGGTGCGGGCAAACATGTCCAGAATATGGTCGGTGGCCTCGTCGGGCTTGAGTCCGTTCAGCGCCTTGCGCATAATACCGATTGCCTCCAGTTCCTCGCTATCCAGCAGCAAATCCTCTCTCCGGGTACTGGACTTCGCAATATCGATGGCCGGGAAAATTCTCTTCTCCGAGAGTTTTCGGTCCAGCACAATCTCCATGTTGCCCGTGCCCTTGAACTCCTCGTAGATCACATCGTCCATTCTGGAACCGGTTTCCACCAGAGCCGTAGCCAGAATAGTCAGGCTGCCGCCCTCACGCATATTGCGGGCAGCGCCGAAAAATCTCTTGGGCATATGCAGAGCGGCGGGGTCAAGACCACCGGACAGCGTACGTCCGCTGGGGGGAACCACCAAATTGTACGCTCTGGTCAGACGGGTAATGGAATCCAGCAGGATCACCACCTCTTTCTTATGCTCCACCAGTCTCTTGGCGCGCTCCACCACCATCTCCGCCACTCTCTTGTGATGCTCGGGCAGTTCGTCAAAGGTGGAGTAAATAACCTCCACATTGTCGCCGCAGATAGCCTCCTTGATATCTGTAACTTCCTCGGGACGCTCGTCAATCAGCAGAATCAGCATATGCATGTGGGGATTGGTGCGCAGAATGGACTGAGCCACCTCCTTGAGCAGGGTTGTCTTACCTGCCTTGGGCGGGGACACGATCATACCTCTCTGTCCCTTGCCCACCGGGCTGATCAGATCCATAACCCTCATGGCGAGACTGCAGCCCGGGGTCTCCAGCTTTATGCGCTGGTTGGGGAAAATCGGGGTCATATCCTCAAAAGCCGTTCTCTTGGCAGACTCCTCAGGGGTGTATCCATTGATGCTCCTCACAAACAGCAGCGCGCTGAATTTCTCCTGCTGGGTCTTGATGCGCTTGTTGCCCCGCAGAATATCTCCGGTCTTGAATCCAAACCGACGAATCTGGCTGGGCGCCACATACACGTCCTCCGAGCCGGGCAGATAATTGTCGCTGCGGATAAAGCCGTAACCGTCCGGCATAACCTCCAGAATACCCTTCGCCTCAATACCGCTGTCCAGTTCCGCCGGATACTGGGTAGCGTCATAAGCCTCGTTCACGCGCGCAGGTCTGGCGGGCTGTTCTCCCTCTGCCCTGGATGTCTCGGTTCTGGCAGACTCGGTTCTCAGTGTCTCGGTCCTGGAAGACTCGGTTCTCGGTGTTTCCGTCCTGGAGGACTCATTTCTCGGTACCTCCGTCCTGGCAGACTCCGTTCTCGGTGTTTCCGTCCTGGAGGACTCATTTCTCGGTGCCTCCGTCCTGGCAGATTCGGTTCTCGGTGTTTCCGCTCTGGCAGGCTCCATCCTGTCAACGGTTCTCTCCGCTCTGACAGGCTCCGCCTTGGGCGCAGCCTTCTCTTCCCTGGCCTTGTCCTTCTCGTCCTGTGCCAGCATCGCCTCCACCACCTCTGCCTTCTTCATGGTAGATACACCCTTGATACCTCGCACCTTAGCCAGTTCCTTCAACTGCACAAGCGCAAGCGATTCATATTTTTCTCTCATTGCTCCTCCTATTTCTCTTTTACAAAATTTTACGAACCCTATCACGGTTCCTATTCAATTCGTCTTAAGGGGTATCACTCGAATATATACCAGATGTGTCCCATAACGGAATGAACTTACTTGCCTTGATTATAATACACTTTTCTAAAAATAGGAAGTCCATTTTCAGAAAAAAAATAAATTTCTTGAAAAAAGTGCATATTCCATATAAAATAGAGTTCAAGTATCGGATGTAAAACCATAAACAGCATGAGTCCAGCCAGTGTGCTGGAAGGGAAACTGCGAAACTTAAAAACAGTCTCGGAACGGAAGGACCCGGGAGAATTTTCAGATGCGTTTTTGCAGATGAAAATTACTCCCCCGTGAGGGTCCTGTAGTGGAGAGACGGAACTCTAATAGGAGGTACTATATGACAACCAGCGAAAAAGCGTTAATGCTCCACAAGCAATGGAACGGAAAACTGGAGACCGTTTCCAAGACCCCTGTAAAATCCCGTGAGGACCTGGCCCTGGCCTACACTCCCGGCGTGGCCGAGCCGTGCAAGGTCATCGCCCAGGATGCGTCCGCCGCCTATACATACACAATGAAAGCCAATACGGTGGCTGTGGTGTCCGATGGCAGCGCCGTGCTGGGGCTGGGAAATATCGGTCCCTATGCCGCCATGCCTGTGATGGAAGGCAAAGCCGTGCTGTTCAAGGAGTTTGGCGGCGTCAATGCAGTTCCTATCTGTCTGGACACCCAGGACACGGAGGAGATCATCAAGGCTGTCACCTGGCTGGCTCCCGGCTTTGGCGGCATCAACTTAGAAGACATCTCCGCCCCCAGATGCTTTGAGATCGAGGAGCGGCTGAAGGCCACTCTGGATATTCCCGTGTTCCACGACGACCAGCACGGCACTGCTATCGTGGTTCTGGCAGGCATTATCAATGCCCTGAAAGTGGTCGGCAAGAAAAAGGAGGACTGCCGCATTGTGGTAAACGGCGCGGGCAGCGCCGGCATCGCTATTACCAAACTGCTGCTTACCTACGGCTTTCCCCATATTACCATGTGCGACAAGGTGGGCATTATCTCCAAGTCCACAGAGGGGCTGAACTGGATGCAGCAGAAAATGGCGGAAGTGACCAATCTGGAGGGACAGACCGGCTCTCTGGCGGACGCGCTGAAGGGAGCAGATATCTTTGTGGGCGTCTCCGCTCCGGGAATTGTCACCCCCGAGATGGTGGCCTCCATGAATCATGATGCCATCCTCTTTGCCATGGCCAATCCCGTGCCGGAGATCATGCCGGACGTGGCCAGAGCCGCCGGCGCAAGAGTAGTGGGAACCGGCCGCAGCGATTTTCCCAATCAGGTGAACAATGTGGTAGCCTTTCCCGGCATTTTCAAGGGCGCGCTGGAAGGACATGCCCGCCAGATCACAGAGGAGATGAAACTGGCGGCGGCTCAGGCCATCGCCTCCCTGGTTCCCGAGGAGGAGCTTTCCGACGAAAATATTATGCCTGAAGCCTTCAATCCCCAAGTGGCCGAGGTGGTCGCCGCCGCCGTAAAAGCCTATATTTGACGGTCATGAACAACACGATGCCGCCCCAAAAGTGGCTGGGGCGCCCCTATTATGCCCTGGACGCTTATCTCAAGAATACCTACGGTCACAAATGCTACAAAATCGCGCTGGACGCCCATATGACCTGTCCCAACCGGGACGGAACTCTGGATACACGGGGATGCATTTTCTGCAGCGCTGGAGGCAGCGGAGAGTTCGCCGCCTCCGGCTCCGATATGCAGGCACAGTTGGAGGCCGGACTGGCTCTCTTCGGCCACAAGCAGGTGGGACAGCATTATATCGCCTATTTTCAGGCCTACACCAACACCTACGCCCCCCTGCACCGACTCCGCTCCCTGTATATCGAGGCGCTGGAACATCCCCTGGTCTGCGGCATCTCCATCGCCACCAGGCCGGACTGTCTGCCCGAACCTGTCCTGAGACTACTGGCGGAGCTGCGATGCGCTTATCCGGATAAATTCATCTGGGTGGAATTGGGACTGCAGACTATGCATGAGAAGACAGCCCTGCTGATACGCAGAGGCTACGAGCTGCCCTGTTTTGAACGTGCCATGGAAAATCTGTACAGATCGAAGATTCCCGTCATCGTCCATGTAATTCTGGGACTTCCCGGCGAAACTTTAGATCAGATGCTGGAGACCATCACCTATCTGAATACCCTGTTTCCCTTTGGCGTCAAGCTGCAGCTCCTCCATGTACTGGAGGGCACGGATCTGGCACAGCTTTACCGGAACGGGTTTTTTTCGGTGCTGGGCAGGGAAGAATATCTGGAAATCCTGATGCGCTGCCTGGAGCGTCTCTCCCCGGATATCGTCATTCACAGAGTTACGGGGGACGGACCTAAAAAGCTTTTAATCGCCCCCACATGGAGCAGGGACAAACGGGGCGTGCTGAACGCCCTGCACAAAAAGATGCGGTTGGAAAACTCTTTTCAGGGCAAGCGTTACGCCTCTAATCTGTCTGCGCCGCCTCCCGCTTGATTCGTCTCATATGTTCTCGAATCTTCTGTTCATAGCCGTTGCCGCTGGGCCGGTAAAACTCCCTGCCGCTGAGTTCATAGGGCAAATACTGCTGCTCCACATAATTGTTGGGATAGTCATGGGCGTACTTGTATCCTGTACCATGCCCCAGCTTTGCCGCGCCCTTGTAGTGAGCGTCCTGCAGATGGGTGGGTATGGGCAGATTACCCGACTGCTCCACCTCCCTGGCTGCGGAAAATATAGCCTCGCAGGCGGCGTTGCTCTTGGGGGCGCATGCCACATAGGACGCTGCCTGTGCCAGAATAATCTGGGCCTCCGGCATTCCTATACGCTCCGCCGCCAGGGAGGCGTTGACGGCCACTACCATAGCCATCGGGTCAGCGTTTCCCACATCCTCCGACGCGCAGATCATGATTCTGCGGGCAATAAAGGTAACGCTCTCCCCTGCATACAACATTCTCGCCAGATAATACACCGCCGCATCCGGGTCTGAACCTCTCATGCTCTTGATAAAAGCGGAGATGGTGTCATAGTGATTATCTCCACTCTTGTCATAGCGCATCACACGTTTCTGAATACATTCCTGCGCTACCTTGAGGGTGATGTGTATCTGCCCATCCTCCGATCGCTGGGTCGTCATAATCCCCAATTCGATGGCATTCAGCGCATGTCTGGCGTCTCCGCCGGAAAGCTCCGCCAAAAAGTCCAGCGCCTCCTCGTCAATCATGGCATTGTACGAACCCATTCCCCGGTCCTTATCGTACACCGCCTTGCGCAGCAGTTCTTTCACCGCCTGGGCCGGAATGGGTTTCAGCTCAAAGACAATAGACCTGGAAATCAGCGCCCCATTGACTTCAAAATAGGGATTCTCTGTGGTGGCGCCGATCAGAATCAGCGTGCCGTCCTCCACAAAAGGCAGCAGATAGTCCTGCTGGCTTTTGTTAAAGCGGTGTATCTCGTCAATAAACAGGATGGTGCGCTTTCCGTACATGCCCTGAAGTTCCTTGGCCTTCGCCACAACCTCTTCCATATCCTTCTTGCCCGCCACCGTGGCGTTAATCTGAGTAAATTCCGCGCTGGTGCTGTTCGCGATCACTCTGGCAAGAGTGGTTTTTCCCGTTCCCGGAGGTCCGTAAAAAATCACAGAACTGATCTTGTCCGCCTGAATCGCCCGGTACAGCAGCTTGTCCTGACCGATGATATGCTCCTGTCCCACCACCTCGTCCAGCGTCCGGGGACGCATTCTGGCCGCCAGCGGCGACTCCTTCTCCATATTGGTGTTTCTCATGTATTCAAACAAGTCCATCTCTCTACCTGCCAAGAGTCAGTTTCCGATACCATACCAGCGTCTGAAGATAGGCATCGTACAGGGTGGACATATCGATATCCTCCAAAATCATCTGACGGGATACTTCCTGCCAGTCTGCGCTCTCATACCTGAGAATAAACTGATAGGGCCTGGCCAGCTCGCCTTTTCCCTCCACCAGCACGTCCCGTATCTGCTTGCTGACATGCACCATGGACAGAGCCTCTTCCATGGGCTTATCCAGAATCACGTCCAGCACGGAGAACAGTCCCATCAGGAACAACTCGGACGCCTGCCCGGCCATGCCGAACGCGCCCGCCAGATTCTCAGCAAATCTGGCCCGCAGCAGAGACAGACGGGTGATCTCGTTGGGTTTGTCCGCGCAAAGTTCGCCCACCACAGCCGTGGTAATCCATTTTTTCAGTTCCTTCTGCCCCAGCATGGCGGCGGCATGGCGGATGGAGGTAATCTCCGAGTTGATGGCCATGCGGTTCACCATCCGCAGCAGGGATATGGTGAGAGCCGTGTCCCTGCCGATAATGTCCGCAGCCCGGGTCAGCTCGAAATTGTTGTTGTTCACAATATTCAGCAATTCGATATAGTTGACTTTCAGGGGCGCTACCTCATGCTCATCCTTATTCATGGGAATCCGATAGAAATCGCCCTCGTATAGCTGATAACCTCCTGATGACTTGAGGGCAGCAAACTCCTCCTGATTGTCCACACCCACTGCGCACAGCTTGATCTGCGGATACAGCTTATTAAAATAAATTTTGGCCTTGCTGATATCAATTTTTTTGTGGTTGAGGAACACATAATCCGTCAGTTTCAAAATTTCACGATAATTCTCAAACTCCGCTACCTGGAGTTTTCGCATCGCCAGCTTGTAGCCCTGCTGCTTTAGCTCAGCTAATCTCTCTATGTACATAGGTTCCGGTTTTACAGAAGGGTCCATCAGCACCACCAGTCTCTCGTGGGGCGCGTCGCACTGCTCCGACAAATCGGAAAAGACAGACATATTACTCACCTCCACAAACACGTCTCCGTCTGAGGAGAGGCTCTCGATTCCCATGGTCTGAATGACCTCCAGACCCTCTACCCTGGCGGCCCCGTCGAACCGCCCCGATCCCAGCAGACTGGGATTCAGGAAGACATTCTTCTTCTGCACAAACAGAGAATAAGCCCCTATATTCAGATTTTCATCAAAAAGCGGAATTAACGTAACCAGCATATTTTCTCCCTCCGTACTTACCAGTTCATAATCTTTTTTATATAAGGCGCAAGCGCCTCTGCCGCCGCCAGGTGAAACCGCTCCAGCGGGTGATAATCTGCCACATAGCCTATGTTCCCGTCCTGCTCCGGCAGCCGCAGCGTGTGTATCCGCTCATCGCCAGTATGTCTCCGGTGGTTCTCACAAGCTCTCTCCATCCAGGGACAAAGCCGCTGTCCCATAATGCCCAGTACACAAAACAGCTCCGCCTGGGGATTACACTGCCGCACATCCCACAGAAAACGCTCATACGCTTCCATGTACTCCTGCTGTTTTTCCTCCGTGTCCTGACAAAAACTGTCGTCATTGGTCCCCAGATTGATCACCACCGCCTCCGGCCGCAGCCTGGAAAAATCCCACTCCTTCTCCGTTGGCTTGGTTCCGTCCGGGAAACGATCCCGGCTGAATCCCACACTGTGGTAATAATCGGGAATTCGCTGCTCCGTCAGACGCTGCTTAGGATTCTCCGTAAAACCGGATATAATTCCAAAACCGCTGGCCGAGAACAGGGTCCAGTCCGCATCCAACAGCCTCGCAGTATGAAAGGCATACGCTCTGGTCACATCCTCTGTCGCTGTGGAAAAACGATGGGTCTCATCCTCGTCGTCCACGCCGTAGCCGCAGGTGATGGAATCTCCTATGAACTCCACCAGATGCGCCTTAGGTGGCAGGGGGACAATTCTGTCTTCTTCTCCCACAATCAGCGGTTCGACGCCGACCACGGACATGGCGCTCTCCGACAGCTTGATAAGCTGCACCTCTACATTGACAGGAGACTCCCTATCCACTGCCACAAGCCGCCTTTGCGGACTGTCGATCATCTCATCCTGTATTCTGACGCCGTCCACATACACTGCCACTCTGGCATAGTTGCCGTCCGGTTCGCCATGTTCCGTCACATAACCGCCCCGCACAGGAATCTCCAGATATCTGCCGGTAAACTGCAGGCCTATCCCGCTGCCTGACATGGCCAGCCACAGGGTATCCCCGATCTGATGGCACCTGCCCATCTGTTTCACATGCTCCTCATCTGCCTGAATATATTTCAACCTGACGCCCCCTGCTTTTCTTTTGAAAGGTTTCTATATAGCACTTTTATTTATTATAGCACAGGTCCTCTTTTTTTTAAAGATTCTTTTTGTGAATGCCTCTCACAGCTCTGAGAATGTAATCGGTCCGGGGGCCGTGCCCATGCATTTGCTAAACTGCTCTATCCATTCGTCCTCTTTAATCAGTACCCTGGTATTTTCTTCATCTGTTAAACGTGTTCCTATAACATAATACACATCCTCTTCTCCATAATCAGATTTACTTACCTCTTGTGCCCAATCATATTTCGACAGAAAATCTATTAGTTCCATTTCGGTTAATCCATTTGTATCATATACTTCAAAGAATTTATTTACTTTTAATTCTCCCTCTGGTTCACATTCGCATACACCGTAATAATCGTAGTCGAACGTGCCAGAATATGAATAATAATAAATAATTTTGTTATTATACAGAAAATAAAATTCTCCCGTATCGTGAGGATCCCAAACAATACGCTTAGCACCCTCATGTGAAACAACAAAGATGGCCAGTATTCTATGTATCTGACTATTTCCTACAACATCTTTTTCCTGCCAGATAAGTTCTGGCAGGCCATCCTTATTTATATCTGCATATATCCATTGTGTATCATTCCTTTGCTGGCAACGAATATATTTCCAATTAAGTTCTTCTATTAGTTCTTCACCCAATTCTCCGATCGATGTAAAATTTCCCTCACTAATCTGTTCCAGTACATTTCTATGAATCCTCTCGGTATAGTGTTTGCATTGGATAATCACTAATGTTATCATAAAAGCAATTATAGCAAATGCAGCTACTGTTTTTTTCCTGTTCATCACTCTAAAACCGCTCCTTTTTTCGGAAAAGTGTTCCGAAAGTTATCTTTCCTTTTCCATTGTGAAGTTTGTAAGAAAAATCCCTTGTCGCTCTGCCTGTTGCTCTTTTGCATAATCCTTTGCATTAACAATATGAACCGTATTATAAAAAAGTTCAGCTAATGCCCTGCAGTCTAACGGCTTATATCTTCTGATTACCATTTTATTTTCCTTTGATTTAAGCAAATTCCGATCCGTTAGTGCAATTATAATCCATTTTTAACGGATACACAATTCTGAAAAGGAAAATCTACATATCTCATTTTTTAATCCGCGCAATATTTAGTGTGCTGATTTCTTTGAGCCACATTTGTACTACTAATCAAACAATATCTCCTCCACCGTCACGAAGGTATACCCCTCCTCCATAAGCTCATCCACCGCCTTGAGCGCCGCCTTCACGGAGCTTTCGTAGTAGTCATGCATCAGGATGATGTCGTTTTCGTCCACCTTGCTGACAATCTTGCGCGCGATGCAGTCCGCGTCTCTGGAGCACCAGTCCAGCGGGTCCACAGTCCACAGCACAGGGAACATATTCAGTTCCTTCTCAAAGCTCTTGTCCCAGGAACCGTAGGGCGGGCGCACATAACTCCACCTCCTCCCCGGTAATCTCCTTCAGAATCTCATTGGTCTTGATCAGCTCTTCCTTGAAAACTTCCCGGTTCCCCCTGCGTCAGCTGGATATGGCTGTATGTATGATTGCCGATCAGATGCCCTTCCTCCTGCATACGCTCTATGATATCCGGATGCAGCTGGGCATGTTCCCCCGTAACAAAAAAGGTGGCCTGCACGCCCCGTTCTTTCAGCCCGTCCAGCAGTTGCTCCGTGTAGCTCGGGTGGGGACCGTCATCGAATGTAATGGCAATCCTGCGAACCTCCTGTGCCTGTTCCTGCGTGCTTTCTTCCGCCACATTTGCCGTCACTGTCTGTCTCCGGGACGGACTGTAGCCATATCCGTAAAATCCCAGCAACGCCAAACCCAGGAGCAGACCGCCCACAGCCAGCACCGCACTGATCTTCTTCAAACTTACCTTTTCCCTGGGTAACACGGACCGTGCCCGTGTTACCCCATTAATCCGTATTTGAATGTGAAACATTCAAACTTACCTCTTTCCTGCACAAAGCAGACTCTGCCTTTTCTTAGCAATATATGTGTCCGGGTCTATCCTTATGCAGACGGAGAATCGTGGGGCAAACGTAAGGTGTACTGCAAAAAGCCCCCACACTCCGCCGGAGTAGGGGGCCTCATTTGCTCAGGTCTTAAACATGGCAATTTCCGTCTTCAGTTCATTCATATTGCTGCCCAAAACATCGGCTGTATGGCTCAGATTGTCCACATTTTTCATCAGTTTCTCCGAAGTCTGGCTGACAATCTCCGCGTTGCCCGCGGTCTCCGCGATAATCTGGGAGATATTCTGCACAGCCGTCAAAGTTTCCGCTCTCTCTTTGTCCGCCTGCTCTGTGCTGTCCACAATCTCCTTCAGGCCTTCCACCAGCTCCTGCATACGGTCGCGCATATCCGCAAATACCTGAATTACCTCCTGCACCGCGTCTCCCTGCAGCGCCACCATTTCCTCTGCCTGCTTGGCGCTCTGGACGCTGTCCATAGTACGGGTGCTGATATGCTGCACATGATTGCTGATCTCCCCGGCCGCCTTGGCGGAATCATCTGCCAGCTTTCGGATTTCTTCAGCGACCACTGCAAAGCCCCGGCCGGCCTCCCCCGCTCTGGCCGCCTCGATGGAGGCGTTGAGAGACAGCAGATTCGTTTGCTTGCTGATACCGGTGATGGTCTCCGCAAACACATTGATGCTCTCCGTCTCCTGGCTGAGCTGTTCAATGCTGTTTCCCACCTGATTGGTGATATCCGTAGTCTCCTGCGCCCGCTGCCCCAGCAGCCCGATAATCTCGATTCCTCTGTGGATCATGGCGTCGGTCTCCTGCACCAGCATCTCCACCTTTTCCACTACCTGGCTGACCTCCTGCATATCATCGGACAGCAGCCCGGTCTTGTCCACACACTCCTGCGCATGCATGGACTGACGGCTCATGCCCTCGTTAATCTCCGTGATGGCCTGGGTAATGTCCAGAGAGTAATCGCTGATAATCTCGGAGGCGCTCTTCACCTCGTCAGCGGATATCTCAAGCTGTCCAGTGGCGTCATGCACCTTGGACACCAGCTTTTTGTTGTTCTGGATCATATGATTGGCCGATTGAGCCAGGTCGCCGAACTCGTCCCGCCCGGATACTTTCACGCTGCCGGTCAGATCACCTTCCGCCACCTGCTCCAGTCCTGTGGAAATCTTTTTCATATTGCCACGAATGCTGATTGTGATGGTAATACCGATAAAGCCTGCCACCACCATGGCAATCACCACCATGGCAAAGGTGATCCACTTGATCTGATCCGCCTGTCCCATCACCATCTCGCTGGGAACCAGCATACAGATCGCCGCGCCGCTGTCCTCCACAATTCCGTATACAAACAGATATTCCCTGCCTCTAAAGTCCACCTCCTGGTGCCCTATGCTCTCACCGGACTGTATGCACTCCTGATAGAAGGGTTCATTGTACAGCACTGTCTCGCCCTCCACGAAGGCGCTCTCCTGTCCATCCTCCAGATATTCCGTCACAATCTCCCTGCCGTTGGGGGTGACAAACGCCGCGACGCTCCCCTCTCCCAGAATCAGGTCCTGCAGCAGCTCCTTTACAGACTCCTGCTTGATATCCACCACGATCATAGCCTTATTGTTCTTGGACTGTATCTGATAGGCCATGATATACCGCATCTCTGCCAACTGCATATTCGTGTCCATGACATGGTGCCAGTCTGTCCAAACATTGCCTCCCTGCTCCGCTACCTCCTTTTGATACTCCGTGAAAAAGCCGTTGGTGGTCATGGAGTTGGTGGTAGAAATCAGTGTCAGCTCCTCGGAGGGTATAATATGTATATTGCTGATAAAATCATTGCCGGACTGGGATGACAGCAGATTGGTCTTCTGATTGCTGATCAGATTCTTGCGGTCCACAGCATATCCGTCCTTCTCATACACGCCGCTGAAATAGCGGTTCAAATCCGCGTCAAAGGCATATCTAAGCGCCTCGCCCTCCACAAAGGAATTGATAGCGTTCATATAGCTGACCGTCATATTCATGGTCTGCTCCGTAGAGTCCAGAAACTGCTCACTCATACCGGTGGAGGCCTTTCTGTACGCAATGATTCCCACCAGAATCATAAACACGATCGGGACGGCAAAACATACTACAATCTTGTTCTGCAGGCTGCTGAGCCGCAGTTTTTTCTTGCTCTTGCTGGGCTTACCGTTTTTCAAGTCATTGTCCTCCTAGTTAGAGTTCCGCATACGCCTTGGCGCATATTTCTATTTTACCTTATTTTGACGCAAATTCCTAGTGGGAATATTCACTTTTTTTGGTTTTTGGTTTTGTTCATCGTTCCCAAATTCCTGTCAAAGACATATATCTCAAACCGCCTTTTCCCTACATTCGTCTTCTCAACCCTGAACCACTCGTCTGAAACAATCTTCTGTCTCTTGTCCATGCACACCGCCAGAACCGTTTTCTCCGTGGAAATCTCATGCAGATGATGCAGCATCGCGCCCAGCCTGTCGGGGGACATATCAGAACTGCTCCACTCCACCAGATTCCCATAGGGCACATCGGTGATAATAACATCCGGGGCTGCCATCTTTGGCAGTTTCAGCGTACAGTCCGCTTCAAACGCCTCTGTCTGTATATGTTTCGTATGAAACGCGCCCAGCCTTTTACAGCTTGCCAGCGCCTCCGCATGTGATTCTTTGTGGTACAGACCATACAGGAACTCTATTTCCGCCGAACGCTCAGCCATCCCTTTTTCGGATAAAAGAGAAAGGTTTTTTCCCGCAATCCTTATCATCTCCGTGTCAATATCACTGCCGCATATTCTTCCAATATAGTCTCCAAACAGAAAGCCCAGTATCGTGAGCGAATATCCGCCGCCGCAGCATGGATCATATACGCACAGCTCTGTGTCTTTCTTCAAATATTGTCTGGCCCGGCAAAATATCTCGGCCTGGAGTCTCACCGGAAAATTGGGAACTCCCCTGGCACTGTACAACACCCGGCCACTGGAAAAATCATCATAATTCGCTTTGGGACTGTATCGGTATTCCAATTGCATTCTCTCCTTTATCTCGCCATTTGACATTCCCATATTCCGCCGATATCGCCGTGTTTTCCACCAGTACTTTTATAATCATGTCTCCCGTCCCTCCGTCACAATCCCTGCCGCCCCGGCGGCATGTCCATCCGCCGCAGATACATCGCGTCTATAAAGCCGGACTCAAACTCCTGCCGCCCGGCCAGATTCAGCACCTGGGTCTTCTGGCAAAGCCGCTCTGCGCGCTCCTCTCCCTCGGCCGCGTTCCCATAGAGCCAGGCTCCCGCCAGCGCCGTGTTGCCCACCGCTGTCACCCGCCCCTCAAGCCCCTGGGGAATCAGTCCCAGGGCCACCGCCGCTGTCACATCCAGAAAATACCCGAATCCACCGGCCAGCCATACCTGTTCCACCTGCTCTGTACCTGTCAGACCATAGGCAGCAATCAATGTATTTATTCCGGCGCAGATGGCGGCCTTGGCAGTCTGTAGCTGGCGTATGCGCTCCTGGGTAATCAGAACTCCCCCGATGGAGACGCCCCGCTCAAAGTATGGTTCCGCCAAAAGCCCTGTATCGTCCACCAATCCCTGTTCCATAAGGCGGGCCGTGAGAGCAATCATATCCGCTCCCCATAGATCGCCGCCCCCCTCGAAAGCCGGCCCCGCTGCCGTGCCGCAGCATATTATTTTCTCCCTGTTTCCCAGCGCCAGTTCCCCATTGGTGCCCAGATCTACCAACAGCGTGACCTCCTCCCTGCGGTCCATACCGCAGGCCAGAATCCCCGCCACGATATCCCCGCCCACAAAGGCCGACAGCCCCGGCAGCGTCACGGTCTCCACGCCCTCTATCATCATTTTTTCCGAGGATACATGCTCCGCCGCAAAAGGAGCCGTGCCCAGAGGAGCCGGGTCATGGCCCAGCAGAAGATATTGCATGGTGGTATTACCCGCCACAATCAGCTTTTCAGGATTCCCCCCTTGCCGCCGGAAATGCCGCAGTCCCTCCGCCAGCGTCTGCCGCGCCAATTGCTGCATCTGCCGCCGCTGCATGAGATTTTCCGCCGCCTGAATGCGGGAAATTACGTCTGTTCCAAAGACCCTCTGCGGATTGGCAAGCACATATTCGCCCTGTTTTATGCCCCCATCGTCATACCATTCCACGGCGATGGTGGTGGTGCCCAGATCGGCAATGGCCAGCTCCTTTCCCAAAAGCGGCCCGGCTGCTCCCTGCCCCGGCGCTTGAAAAGAAGTAGTGACTACCCGCATTTCTTTCTCCAATCGGCCGCCGGGCGCGCATCTGCCGCAGCCGGTACAGATTTGGCACCTGTTTCCTTTATATTCCATGGGTTTTCCCTTTCCCGCAATACAAACACGCAAAACATAACCGTTATGTCTATATCGTACTATGCAAAGCCAACTTTATCAAGCATTTTCAGCCTGTGATTACCCTAAAACATAGATATCCGTCATATCAAACCGAATATGACGGATATCTATAAGCTTATTTTAGTTCCTCAGACAAACTGATTTTTCTCCCGGTCATAATGATAGTCGATGCCGGAAAGTTTCTCCAAAATCTCCTTCCCAGACACGTCCAAATCTTCGCACAGGGCCTCCAGATCGGAATAATAGTCCCTGAGTTTCAGGTTCACAAAACTCAGCAGCATCACCGGGTCCTTGGGTATCATAGGCCCGCCTTTCTCTCCACGGCGGTGGAGGCGATGATCTCCATGTCTCCCTGCATCTCTATCTTACCGTAGCCTGCGGGAATCAGCAGATGCGCACCCTTGCCCACGCTGTGGCCCTCGATAATGCCCGCTCCCTCCAGCACGCTGACGATCAGGAAAGGATGCTCCTGCTCAAAGGTAAAGCCGTCCTTCACCACCAGTTTCCACACCTTGTAATAATCACTCTCTGTCAAAAGATTCCATGCATTGGCCCCCTGCGGCTCCGCCTTCTTGATGGCATTCTTATACGCCTCATCCGGCACATTGATCACGTCAATGCTCTGGGCCACATGGAGCTGGCGGGGCTTGCCGTCTACCAGACGGTTATAATCGTACACCCGATAGGTAATGTCACTGTTTTGCTGGGTCTCCAGAATTAAAAAGCTCCCTGTGATAGCATGCACTGTGCCGGGATTAATCTGAATCATATCCCCCTTCTGCACAGGCACCCGGCGAATCAGCTCCTCGTATCGGTTCTCCTCCACCATCTGTTTTAGCTCCTCGCGGGTCCGGGCATGGTGGCCCACCACCAGCTCCGCTCCCGGATCACAGTCCATGATGTACCAGCACTCGGTCTTGCCAAAGGGTACCTTCTCTCTGTCCCGGGCATAGGCGTCATCGGGATGCACCTGAATGCTCAGGTCGCTCTTGGCGTCAATAATCTTGACCAACAGCGGGAACTCCTCATAGGAGAGATTTCCGAACATCTCCCTGTGTTCCCGGTACAGCCGGGACAGCGTCTGCCCCGCATATTTTCCCTGGCTGACACGGCAGTCTCCATGGGGATGGGCGCTGACGGCCCAGCACTCGCCCACTGCGTCGCTGTTCGCCTGGTAGGGGAACTCCGTCACCAGCCTCTGGCCCCCCCACACGCACTCCTTCAGCACAGGCTCCAAATACAGAATCTCCCCGCCGGGCTGATTCATGGCCAGCGCCCCGCCGTTAGTCTCCATGATCTTTTTATACCAGTAGGCGCTGTCCTTGACAATGCGCTGCTGGCTGCGATAGTCCACATACACCAGGCCAAACCGCTCGTGATAGCCATTGGACCACTCAAAATTGTCCAAAAATGTCCACAAAAAGTATCCCTTGATCTCCACGCCTTCGTCTATGGCCCGCTGCACCTGGTACAGGTATTTTTCCAAAAAATCAATGCGGTTAGGATCATGCACCTTGCCGTCCAGAGAAACGGTGTCATGGCAGGAAATACCGTTCTCCGTGATATACATGGGCATGTGATAACGCTCATACAGGAACTTGCAGCCCCAATAGATGCACTCCGGCGTCACGGGCCACTGGATGGCCGTCTTGGGAAAGCCCGGATAACGGTCCACATACTCCACGCCGCCGTCTGCTCCCCGGCGCACCGTGTAGCCGTTGTACACATTCTGCCCCATGAAATCCAGAGGTTGGGAGATCAGTTTCATATCCTCCTCGGTTATCTCCGGCAGATACTCCGCAAAGCGTTTCAGTCCCTCCTGCGGATAGTGGCCCAGAAATACCGGATCGCTGTACCAGGCCACGTTCCAGGTCCAGTTGTCCATGGGATTGCACAGGCCAAAATAGGTCTCTCTGGCCGCGGCGATATCCTCCGGGCTGTCGGTGGCGGGAATCGCTACGCCGCAAGTGGGCGCAAACCCTATTTTGACGGGGCCTTTAGCGTATTTTCTCAGATTAATTACCGCCTGTCCATGGGCTTTCAGCACATTGTGGGCAATCTGAAAGGTGTCCTTGTAAGGGAGTTTCAACCCCGGCGCATGCTCGCCGCGCAGATGTCCCAGCCCCACAAAACACTGAGGCTCATTCAATGTGAAAAAATACTGACAGTCCTGAGAAAAATTCTCCGCCACAACTTTGGCGTACTCGCCAAACCATTCCACGCTCTCCGGGTTCAGCCAGCCCCCTTTATCCTGCAGCGCCTGGGGATACTCCCAATGAAACAGCGTCAGGTAGGGTTCAATGCCGTTGGCGCGCATTTCTCTGAGCATGTCCTTATAATAGTCTATTCCAGTCTGATTGACCCGGCCTGTACCCTCCGGCAAAATCCTGGCCCAATTCAGAGAAAACCGGTAATTTTTCACCCCCAGCATTCTCATCAGTGCAAAATCCTCTTTATACCGATGGATATGGTCGCAGGCCACCTGGGCATTCTGCCCCTCGTACACCCTGCCTTCCTCGCAAAAAGTATCCCACACGTTCTTCCCGCAGCCATCCTGAGGGTCTCTGCCCTCGGTCTGATAGGCGCTGTCTGCTACGCCCCACGCAAAATTCTCTCCAAACATCCCTAATACCTCCTATTAAGAGTTCCGCTGCGGCCCTCACCCCGCTGCAATCACCGACACCAGATAGAACCCCGACACGTCCTTTTCATGGGTTCTGCACACCTCTATCCGCACATGATGCTCCGCCCGCTCCTCCCGCTCAAAAATCGTTGTCAAAGCCAGCAGGTCCCCCCAGGTCTCGTCAAACTCACCGTCCAGCAGCACAGCCCCCGCCTCATCGCCGTCCACGATCACTTTGGCTGCCGGGGCAGGCTTGTTGATGGTGCGGCGGTACTGCACCGCCAACGCGCTGCCTGTCATAGTAAATTCCAGATATGCTCCCTCCTCCCAGGCCTCCCAGCCACATTTGAAGATGTCGGTCATATGCCCCTGAGGAGCGCGGTCCTCGGAAAAGCCCCGGCAGGTGTCAGCCACAAGGTTCTGATTGCGAAAACGCCGGGAGTTCTCATAGCGGTTGCGGGTCATGGGCTGGGCAGGAAACACCGGCTCCGTCTCCGGGCTGTCCGCCTGGGCATAAACCCCGTCCAGGAAATACCGAATGGTGTCCGCCAGCATGGCATGTCCCGCGTCATTGGGATGCAGATCATCGGCAGTGATGGTTTCCGCCGCCAGGTCCCCTGCGGCAATCCTGGCGTGGACATTATTTTTGATGCTGACACAGGGCAGATCATAATATTTGCCTACCGCAGTATGTATCTCTTCGGCGCTGACTCCGGTACTGAAAAAAGAGTTATGCAGCAGCACCACCGCAGGCAGAGACTCCGATGTATAAACATGGCGCACCAGCCCCTCGTAGGTCTCCTTGAAATGCTCGTCATTGTCATCATTCACACTGAACTCAATAAACACCACATCAGGCCTTGCATACAGCAGATCGTCGTCCACCCGTGCCACGCCGAACTGAGAGGTGGTGGCTCCGATACCCGCATTATAATACTCCACCCTCGTCTGGGGGAAATGCTCTCTCCACCACTGGCAGCTCAGAAAAGCATAGCACTTTTCCGGTACTGTGGCCACGCTGCCCATGGTGATGGAGCCACCCAGATAACCGATGGTCACACTCTCTCCGCGACCAGCCCGCAGCATCACATTTTTCAGTCTCTTCTGATTGCCTCTGTTTACCACAATCCTGTCCAGATATTTGTCCGCCATAATCCGTTCCTCTCTTAAATTAATGTCTTACGTCCTCTGTCCGCGCCCTGTTAAAATCTATTCCCAAAAACCATACTCCGTGTTCAACTGTTCGATATAACCGCTCAGTTCCTGAGCCATTCTTTCCGCCTCCGGTCTGCGAATATGTCCCTTGGTGCCCACGCTGTTGTTACTGTAGGCAAAATAGTGAATATGTTCATCCGCCTTCTCGCCCACTACCTGTTCTATGGCACGGTCCCAACTTTTGTCATGCTCCAGAATCGTGGTTTTGCAGATTATATGAGCATCGGGGTAAATCTCCCGCAGCCTGTCCAGAAAGTCGCTGTAGTCCGCCCGCCAGCGCCGGGATTCCTCGCCATTGTAGTCCTCCGCCATAAAGTCCCGAGGGTGACTGTCATTCTGTCCGATGGCCAAAATCACCACCTGGGGCCTGTATCCGGCGAAATTCCAGGTCTTGGGCTGGCACAGGCTGGGCTGGTACTGTATCTTGTCATACAGCCATACCATACCTCTGGCGTCCGGCTCGTTGAAATATCCGTTAAGATTTTGCAGCGCTATGCCGCCCTGGGCTATGTCGTGGAGCTGCGCCCCCAGCTTTCTGGCCGTTATCCAGGCATAAGAGTAATAGCTGTTGGAGTACTCCCCGTTGTGTTCCGGGTCCGGCTGTCCGCAGTAGTCCACCGCCTCGGACACCTCTCCGGCGGACACGGAATCCCCGAACACCTCGATCCGGCGCTCCGGCAGCGGAGGAGGGTCTAAGAGCTGCCCGTCCCCGGCCAGCAGGAGTCCGTGAAACAATGCCATATGGCAGGAATCCATCCGTTTGAACAGGCACAGCTCATGCACCCCCTCCCCCAGATTCTCCCCCAGGGTCAGAACCGTCTCTCCCTCGTCCGCCAAGTCTCCCCGGTACTGCTGTCCATCCAGTATCCATCCCATACACCCGGTCCAATAAGCGCGAATATTGGTAAAAACCGCACGGATACTGCTGCCCGTGAAACGAATCCGCACAAAGCTGGCAGGATAGACCATCAGCGCTCCGTCCTCCCGCTCCCTGTCAATTCTGCCGCAGTACTGCAGGGCCTGCTCCCGCCAGGAAATCATCTGCTCCCCCGATACAGCATAACGCTGTATCATTTCCATATGCATATCCGTTTTCATGCTAACCTCCATGCCGCAATTCTTCTCACACTACCCCCTCAAAAGCTCCAGATTTTTCTCAATCAATCCGCATCTCTGGGCCACACATTCCACACTGCGCAGCGGATCCTGGGGCGTGTTAAACACATAGTCCTTAAGCTTTTCAAGAGTGGTGGTAGCCACATGCATGCGGGTGTCGCTGGATGCATAATAAATAAACACATCCCCGTTCTCCCTGACGATAGCGCCGTTGGTGAACACCACATTGGACACATCGCCCACCCGTTCCTCTCCTCTGGGACCAATCAGCAGGCCGGAAGGTTCCGCGATCACTTTGGAGGGGTCCTCCAGGGCAGTGGCAAAGGCATAAATCACATAGCGCAGTCCTGCCGCCGTGTTGCGCACCCCGTGGGCAATGTGGATCCAGCCCCGGTCCGTCTTGATGGGTACGGCTCCCGCGCCGTTTTTCACCTCGGTGATGGTATGGTATTTTCTCATGCTGGTGATGTCCTCCCGGTCGATCACTGCATGGGTGATATCCTCGCACACCCCAAATCCGATACCGCCGCCGGAACCGGTGTCAATAAAATCGTCCATGGGTCTGGTGTAAAAGGCATACTTGCCGTCCACAAACTCAGGATGCAGCACCACATTACGCTGCTGGGGGGAATTCAGGGTCTTTAAGTTCGGCAGACGCTCCCAATCCTTCAGATTCCTGGTGCGCACAATGCCAGCCGCCGCCACCGCCGCAGACAGATCATTCACGGAGGTATCCTTGCTCTCGGAGCAGAACACACCGTAAATCCAGCCGTCCTCATGCTGGGTCAGGCGCATATCGTAGACATTGGTCTCCTCCGGGCAGGTGTCCGGCAGCAGAATGGGATAGTCCCAGAACCGGAAATCGTCAATGCCGTTGTCGCTCTCCGCCACGGCGAAGAAAGACTTTCTGTCGTTGCCCTCCACTCTCGCCACCAGATAGAATTTGCCATCCAAATAGATAGCCCCCGAGTTCATCACTGCGTTGATACCCAGTCTCTCCATAAAATAGGGATTGGTCTCCTTGTTCACATCAAAGCGCCAGTGTATCGGCGCGTGCTCTCTGGTCAGCACCGGGTATTTGTACCTCTCGAACAAGCCGTTGTAAAAGCCCGTGTCCACCGCATTTTTTCTGGTCAGCAATTTCTCCTGCTCCGCCGCCAGGTCGTAATATTTTTCATGTACCATCGCCTGTCTACCTCTTTCTTTCCTGATATTCTCCATGTAATATTTTTACCTATTACTCTGTGTCCGTCCGCCGCATCATCTCCATACACATGCGTCCGTTGTGATAAGGACATTTCCAGGGTTCCACAATGGGCTTGTCCAGATCGGGCCTGCCGTTCTCGTCGGTGCGCCAGAACCACTCCCCGCCCTCTCCCGGGTCTACCACATGTCTCTTGATAAACTCCCAGATATCCAGAGCAGCCTCCTTAAAATACGTCTTTTCCGGAGCCTTCTGCCAGGCATTGTAAAATCCTACCACACTCTCAGCCTGCACCCACCAGATGCGCCACTCGTCATCCACCCCCCGCTCGCACTCATTTTTCAGGGAATGGCTGCTGTAGGCCGTCTCATACACATTTTGCTCCAGATCCGCCGTGATGGGAGACATTTTCTCCGCATAGACCGGATCACCCAGCACTTCCACGCCCCGGTCCACCAGCCACGCGGTCTCGATATCATGACCATAGGAGTGCAGGTCGATCAGACTGTTCATATCATTGTCGAAAAACACCTCCTGACGGTGCAGCGCGGGATTGTATATCTTATCCGCGATCAAGTCCATCATCCACCGCAGCTTTGCGGCCGCCGTCTCGTTCCCGGACACCCGCAGCAGCTCTGTATAAGCCTCAAACACATGCAGCAGCGTGTTCATGGTGCGGTCCGCCATGACGCCGTTCTCCGACAGCTTATCGTTGTCCGTGGGCTGAAAATCAATGTCCAGCGCCTCCTTATATCCATGCTCGTCAAAACATTTGGTCTCAATCACTTCCTGCAGCTCCCGGGCCATGCACAGAGCCTCCTCGCTGCCAGACGCCGCATAGTAGCTGGACAGGGCATAGATGGCAAAGGCCTGGTTGTAGGTGTGCTTGGTGGTATCCTCCGGCTTTCCGTCATAGGTCACGGACCAGTAGATACCGCCCCGCTCCCGGTCCAGACAATATTCCTTCATAAAATGGTAGGCATGATCCGCGTATTTTTTCAGGCCCGGGTCCCCCAGCGTCATCCAGGCGTTGGAGAAAAACCACAGGATGCGGCTGTTCAAAATACAGCCTTTGACCGCCTGTCGGTCCACATTTCCCTCCGTGTCCATGTACCCATAATAGCCGCCGTGTTCCTCGTCCCTAAGTTTCTCCCAGAAAGGCAACAGCTTATTTTCCAAATGCTCCCGCATCTCTTCTGCTATGCTCATCTCTTTCCTCTCCCTTTCTCCATATCCACAGATTCCTTTTCCGGCTTTTTCACACTCTCCCGAAATACCGGCTCGCCCTCCACAATCTGCATATTGCAGCGGCTGTCATCCCCGCCGATGCGGCGCACCAGTATGTCGATGCCGCTCTCTGCCATCCTGGTCATATTCACCGAATAGGTGGTGATGGGCACATCACACAGTCCCGGGTACAGCCAGTCGTCATACCCCACTAAAGAGATGTCCTCCGGCACCCGGTACCCCGCCTCCTGAAGGCTCCTGCACATTCTGCTGGCGGTCAGATCACTGTTGCACACAAAGGCAGTGGGCAGCTCCTCCGGCAGGGAAATTGTGTCAAAACAATAGACGCTGTTTTGCTCCCGGTCTCTCAATATCCAGTCTTCCCTCACCTGTACGCCGTGTTCCATCAGAGATTTCAGATATCCCAGGTATCTGTCCATAATGCTCTCTGTGGACAGCACGGTTCCCACAAAACCGATTTTCTCATGTCCCATCTCAAACAAATAGTTTGTCATGCTGTATGCGCCGTAAAAGCTGTTGCTGATAACGCAGTCCCCCTGCAGCTGCTTGTCGTAAAAATCCATATACACCACTGGCACCTTACACTTTTTCTTCAGCATCTGCAGATATTCCGTGCGAATACTCCCCAGTATGAGCAGCCCGTCGATCTTGTCTCCCTGCACCAGTTTAGGCTCCTCCAGCTCTTTCTCCCGAACGCTGTCCAGCACCTCCAGTATCACATAAAAATTTTTCTGCCCGGCACAGGTAATGATTTTCTGATAGAACTCCCAGTAGAAAGTGGCATATTTCTCCACATACTGTTCGCCCATGATCACACCGATATTATAACTCTTCTCTGCCTCCTGCCGGGCGCTGGCCGGCGCCTTGTATCCCATCTCCTCTGCCAGCGCTTTGATCCGCTCCCGCATCTCCTCACTGACGCCCTTTTGGTCCGCCAGCGCCTTGGACACTGTCACGGTGCTGACTCCCAATCTCTGCGCTATATCCGACATTCTTACGCCCTTTGCCATTCCTCAATCCACCCTCTCTCGTTAGTCTTGTCCCTGTTTTCTGCCAGTGGAAAGTTTCCCTCTGATGTATCGTTGCTTTTCTTATTGCCGTTTTATTATCGTTTCAGCCAGATCAGCTTTGCCATAAAGTCTCCCCAGAGACGTTCCACAAGCACACCGCCGTTTTGCAGCAGCTGCCCGCTGTAGGCTCTTTGGGTGTCCCGCATGATGTCTTCCCCTGCGTCTCCCTGCATATCCGCCTCATATAACCGGTACACGGCGCTTTCGTCCAGGCCCTGGAGCCGCAGTATCCTGCCGTGCTGGTTTGGCTCCCCCAGCACCTGCACATAGACGATCAGGCTCTCCGCCTTATCCTTGCTCACCACCTGGAAACAGTCGTATAAATGATTGTCCCCATAGGACGCGATGCGGTAATAATCGCCCTCCCGCACCAGATCGTTGAACCTGTGGTACATGGCGGTCTGCCTGCCCACCATCTCCTTGTCCTGTGGACTCAGCTTGGTGATATCCAGCTCATAGCCGAAAGTACCTGCCAGCGCCACATAGCCTCTGGTTTCAAAAGGAGTGTTGCGCCCCACGGTATGGTTGGGGCACACGCTGACATGGGCGCCCATGGCCGACAGCGGGTACACCAGGGCCGTCCCCTCCTGAATCGCCAGTCGCTCAATGGCGTCCGTGTCGTCAGAACACCATATCTGAGGGCTGTAATACAGCATACCCGGGTCAAAGCGGGCGCCGCCGCCGGAGCAGTTCTCCAAAAGCAGTTCCGGGAACTCCGCCAGCAGTCTCTCCTGCATCTCGTACATGCCCAGCACATAGCGGTGATACAGTTCCCCCTGTCTGTCAGCCTCCAGCGCGGCGCTGCCCAGATCGCTCAAAGGACGGTTCATATCCCATTTTACATATTTAATATTGGCGCTGTGCAGCACCTTAAACATCTGATCCATGATACAGTCCCGCACCTCCCCACGGCTGATATCCAGCACATACTGGTTGCGGGCCAGACCGGGAGTACGCCCGGGTATGGCGATGGCCCAGTCGGGATGTTCCTGATAGAGCTTTGACTCCGGAGAGATCATCTCAGGCTCAAACCAGATACCGAACTCCATGCCCAGAGCATTCACGCCGTCCACCAGCTTTTTCAGGCCGCCCTTTAATTTCTCCTCATTGACCTGCCAGTCTCCCAGCGCCCTGTTATCGTCATAGCGGTTGCCAAACCAGCCATCGTCCATCACCAGCATCTCGATGCCAAGCCCGGAGGCCTCTCTGGCAATGTCCAGCAGTTTCTCCTCGTCAAAATCAAAGTAGGTCGCCTCCCAGTTGTTAATCAAAATGGGACGTTTTTGGTTCCGATAGGGGCTGCGGATCAAATGTTTCCTGTACAGGTCATGATAGGCGCGGCTCATGCCGCCCAGGCCATCGCCGGAGTAAACCAGTATGACCTCCGGGGTCTGAAAGCTTTCGCCGGAGACTAATTTCCAGCTAAAATCTTCCGGCTCGATTCCTGCCGTTACTCTGACGCTGCCAAATTGATTCATCTCGGCCTGCATCCTGAAATTGCCGGAGTAAACCAGACTGAACCCGTAAACGTCCCCTCTGGTCTGGGTGGCCGTATGCTCCAGCAGCGCCATGAAGGGATGCTCCTGATGACCCGGTTCTCCCCGCAGACTGGACACAGCGTGCTTGCCGTGACTGACCCTGCGGCGGTCCATATGCCGCTCCCTGGCCCAGGAACCATGCAGCGTCAGCATATCAAAGTCCCGATTGTCCATATCCAAACAGGCGCTCATGGTTTTTTCCAGATAGATGGGCTGTTCACTGTCATTGTAAAAGCGAACGCTGCGTGCAATGGCGTCCGTGTCCTCGAACACGCTGTACTCCAGCACGGCGCGAAGTCCCAGCACGGCGTCCCTGCAAGTGATGGCCAGTGTGGTCACCTCACCCTCGCTCCCGAAGGTGGCGGGCAGCCCCTCCAGCCCTCTCTTACCCCTGTATATCTCATGGGAGTCATAGGTCAGCAGCACGGCGCTGTGGCCCGCCGCGCTGCGCACTCGTACACTGCTCTCCCGGTAATCGCCCACGCCATGGGCGGAATACTCCGTGGGAAAGCTGTCCAGAAAAGAGAGCCTGTCCCGGGCGTTGGTTTCGGGCGTACAGGGATTTTCAAAAATGCGCATCAGCGCAGCCATCCCCTGTACATCTTCGATTCTCCTGCCGTAGTAGGCATGGCCCAGAAAACCTTCTCTGTCAATGATGCCAATACAGTAAGTGGTGTGAGGGGTATCCAGCTTGAACAGCCGCTCCCCGGGTATGTAGGTAATGCCCATTTGTATACCTTCCCTTCGCTTTTAATATGTTATCTGTTTAGCTTAAATTAGCCTGTCTGTTAGTTACTTATTAGTTCGATATTAGCAAATTTTCAAACGGAATACAATGGTATTTTGAAAGATTTATTCGTTTCGTGGAGTTTACCAAAATAGAAAGGAATAACTTAGTAAAGATTGCCTAAGTAATCAAATAGTACTTTCCGCAAGAAAGCGGCCGGATTCTGCCTCCTGGGCAATATCCAGCCGCTTTCTCGCTTTTTGGCCCATCCGGCCCTTTACAAACCCTTATGTCCGATGAGCTTTTCCACCTCTTCTTCCGTGGGCATGACCCGCAAAGCCCCTTTTCTGGTGGTTATAATAGAAGCCGCCCCGTTGGCAAAAGTCAGCATCCTCACAAGCCTCTCTTCTGTCAAATTCTCCAGGCCGTACTCCAGTATATAGTGCAGACAGCAGGCGCCAAAGGTATCTCCTGCCCCTGTGGTCTCCACGGTGCCCTCCTGCAGAAACGCGGGAACTTCCACTCTCAGCCGCCCGCTGTAGGCCCGGCTCCCTTCTCTTCCCATGGAGAGCAGAATGAGCGGGATATCATATTGATCCCTCAAGCTGCGTATGCCTGCGTCAAAATCCTGCTCCCCGGTAAACCAACGGAGTTCATTGTCGGAGATTTTCAGAATATGGCACTGAGAGAGTCCATAGGCCACCTGCTCCCGTGCCTCCTCCAAAGACGGCCACAGGGGCGGGCGCAGATTGGGGTCAAAGGAAAGGAGGGCGCCGTTTTGTTTTGCTATGGCCACCGCTTTCCTGGTAGCCCCCCGCACCCCTTCATGGGTCATGGACAGAGTGCCGAAATGAAAGATTCCGGCGCTCCGCAGCAATTCCTCCCGCAGCTCCTCTTCTCTCAGCAGCATGTCGGCGCCCGGGTTACGGTAGAACGAGAAGTCCCTGTCCCCGTCCGGCAGCGTTTCCACAAAAGCCAGAGTGGTGCGGGCGTCTCCGTCCATAACCAGACCCGAAGTACAGATTCCCTGTTCCTCCAGCACCGCTTTCAGACGGTTTCCGAAAATATCCCGCCCCACCTTTCCGATAAAGGCGGTCTTTCTTCCAAGCTTTTCCAGCATGGCCAGCACATTACAGGGGGCGCCGCCGGGATTGGCCTCATAGACCGGGTTCCCCTGGCCGCTGATTCCGTTTTCCGTAAAGTCGATCAGCAGTTCTCCCAGCGCCACCACATCAAAGTTCTTCATATTGTTCCACCTGTCTTTCTTATTTATAGTTCCGCAGATTCCCTGCCAGCGCACTGATGAATATCAGGCCGCTACAGCGTCCCGATATCCATCAGTGCGCTGTACGGGAATCTGCTGTTTTAGCCCCATACTCCATCTCAGAGCGCCGCGCTGTCTCCGCTTTATTCCTCGCATTTCAGATATAAAAATCCGTATGGGGCGATATCCGCCTGTCTCAGCGTTGTTGTCTCTCCCGACAGCATATCCTTATATATCCCCAGTTCATGCAGCTCCACAGTCTTGTGATTCTCACTGAAATTAAACAGGCCTATCATCTTTTCGCTCTCCATATACCGACCGATGCACAGTACCGCCGGATCTCCCGACTCAATGGTCCAGAAATCCGCGCAGGACATAAACACCTTTTCCGATTTACGGATCTCTTCCAGACATAGCAGTCTGCCGAACAGCTTACCCTGCACCGTATCCGGGTCGTCAATATTTCCGGTCAGCTCCCAGTTCATGGTCCCTCTGTGGATATACCGGGTATCCGCCGCTTTGGCCGGATCAATCTTATAAGAATAATCGTTGACCTGCCCGATCTCATCTCCGCTGTAAAGCACCGGGATCCCTGACAGCATAAACATGTAGGCGTGCAGCATCACATCCATCTGTATGGCCCGTTCCATGGCCTCCCGGTCATGCTCAAATCCGGCCTTCTCGATACCGCACATGGAGGCCGTAGTGCCGCAGAACCGTGCGTCCCCGGTGACCGGGTCCGCATTGTAAAGCTCTCCCCGGCTGCAGCTCCCTCCCGCAAATCCCTGAAAATAGTCGTTCAGATATTGCTTGTGAGCGCGCTCGCTAAAGCCTTCTTTTTGCAGAGTTCCATAATCCAGTCCCCAGCCGATATCGTCATGGCAGCGCAGATAATTCAAAAACACATAGTCCTTGGGCAGGGAACTCACAATATCAAGCTGTCTCTTCAGCAAGCCCGTATCCCGGGTAGCCACGGTATGCCAGGTAGTGGCCATGGTGGTAACATTGTAGAGCATATGGCACTCCGGCTTTTCCACAGTGCCAAAATACGGAGCCACTTTTTCCGGCTCCATGACCACCTCGCCCAGCAGGAGCACTCCGGGGCAAACGATCTCGGCGATCATCCGCATCATGCGCACAATGGTATGCACCTGCGGCAGATTGCGGCACTGTGTATGCAGTTCCTTCCAGATATACGGAACCGCGTCAATGCGCAGAATATCAATTCCCCGGTTGGCAAGATACAGAAAATTGTACATCATCTCGTTGAATACCCGGGGATTCTTGTAGTTCAGATCCCATTGGTAGGGATAAAACGAAGTCATCACATAGTGCCCCACATCCGCAAGATAGGTAAAATTTCCCGGCGCTGTGGTGGGAAACACCTGGGGCACTGTCTTCTCATACTGGGCAGGGATATCATAACTGTCAAAGAAAAAATAACGGCTCATGTACTCTCCGTCGCCCTGTCTGGCCCTTCTGGCCCACTGGTGCTCCTCCGAGGTATGATTCATGACAAAGTCCATGCACACACAGATTCCCCTGTTATGACAGGCCGCGGTCAGGCTCTCCAAATCCTCCATGGACCCAAGCCGGTCCTGCACTTTTCGGAAATCCGATACGGCATATCCGCCGTCGGAGCGGTCCCGGGGCGTCTCCAGAAAGGGCATCAGATGAATGTAATTCACCTGACACCGTTCAATATAGTCAAGTCTGGATTCCACCCCTTTCATGTCGCCGGCAAAATTGTCAATATAAAACATCATGCCCAACAGGTCATTGCGCCGATACCATCCCGGGGCGGTTTCCCGCTCCCGGTCTGTATCTTTCAGCGCCTGTCCCCGCTCTATGTAAAAACGTTCCAGATTGTCGCACAGCTCCGCAAACATATCCCCGTTATCGTACAGTTCCATATAGAGCCAGCGGAGTTCGTCATGATGTCTCCCAAAGCGCTCCCGGTAGATTCGGAGCGAATCGTCTTTTTTTTGCTTTTTTCCCATAACAACCTCCAAACCGGCGGTCACTTCACTGCGCCGGAAGTCACGCCCTCTACGATATAGCGCTGCAGGAACATATACAGGATCAGGATGGGCAGCATAGCCAGCAGCAAGGCCGCCATCACCAGGCCGATATCCGTTGAATAAGTCCCGTAAAACACCTGGGTGGCAATGGGAATGGTATACAGCTCCTTACGAGCCAGTACCAGACTGGGGAGCAGGTAATCATTCCAGAAAGCCATGGCGTCGATGATCGCCACAGTTGCCACCGTGGGCTTTAACAGCGGGAACACAATCCTCCAGTAGGTCTGCCAGCGGGTACAGCCGTCAATAGTAGCCGCCTCCTCCAGCGCTATGGGTACATTGGTATGTATGGCCCCGTGGAACATAAACGTAGCCATGGACAACGAGAATCCCACATGCATAAAGATCAGGGTTATACGATGGTTCAGCATCCCCAGCACACCGCCGTACAGAGATACCAGCGGAATCATCAGCACCTGGAAGGGAATCACCATGGAGGCGATCATCAGGCCGAATAAAGCGCCGCATACCTTCCATTTGTTGCGGACAATCACATAAGAGGTCATGGAGGCCAGCAGGATCGTCAGGATCGTGGACGACACTGTGATCACCATGGAGTTACTGAAAGAGCGCCAGAAATTCATCTTCTTCATGGCCTCAGGGAAATTCTTCAGAGTAAAGCCATGCTCTCCAATCAGAGCCAGCGGATTGGAGTTGATATCCGCCTTTGTCTTAAACACATTGATCACTACCAGGATAAACGGAAAGATAAACAGCAGGAACAGCACCACCAGGACAACGATCGCGATCGCGTGTCTGATCTTTCTGTTACGGGCAGCTTTTGCATTCAAATCATCCATTACGCCGACACCTCCGCTTTCTTACCGATATGCACCTGCAGCACGCCCACTACCGCGCAGACGATAAACAGGATCAGGGCCTCCGCCTGACCGGTACCATAATTTTTATAAGTAAACGCCTGATTATATACATGCATTGCCGCCATCACCGAGCTGCCGAAAGGCTCGCCGTTTGTCAGGGACAGGTTCACGTCATACACCATAAAGCATCTGGTGATGGTCAGGAACAGACACTGCACAAAGGATGAAACCATAAGGGGCATGGATATCCGCACCACAGACTGAAAATTGGTACAGCCGTCGATCCGGGCCGCCTCCAGTACATCCGCCGACACGCTCATAAACCCGGCCACATAGATCAGCATCATATAGCCTGCGTACTGCCACACCGACACGATGATCAGACAGAGCATGGCTCCGTTGGTGGTGGCCAGCCAGGAGGTGGACAGTGCCTCGATGGACAGGGCGTTCCCCACCGCCACAAACGCGCGGTTGAACACAAACTTCCACACATAGCCCAGCACGATGCCGCCGATCAGGTTGGGGATAAAGAACCCGGCCCGGAAAAAATTCTGTCCTTTCACACCGCTGGTCACCAGAAATGCCAGCAGAAAAGCCACCAGGTTTACCAGCACCACGGCTATGACGGAGTAGATGATGGTCCTGCCCAGCGCCTGCCAGTAAGCGGCGTCCGAAAAGGTGGACAGATAATTGGTCAGCCCCACAAAGGGCTTGCTTGTGGAGACGCCGTCCCAGCTGGTAAAAGTCAGGTAAACGCCATATATAAACGGCACGATAACAACTGCGGCAAATATGACGGTCGTCAAACCGGCAAACATCATAAATTGCTTGCATTTATAAGACATGGTATTTGTTTTCATAGTTCTTCACCGTCCCTCTTATAGATAATTCTCTATCAGATAATTCTCTGTCAGCCCGCGGACTCAATGTTCTACTGGCGTGGTGGATGACCAATAGGCCTCGATCTCAGCGGCCAGTCCCACGCGGTCAATCTGTCCTGCAAGATACTTCTGCATGGAAGCGCCGCAGCGGGACAGGTGGTCGTCCGGGAAATAATTGTAATTGTCGATCAGCGCTCCCGCATCCGCATATTTCTTGACCGATGCGGACAGAGGATCCAGCGCGTCCGCGTTGATGTTGGTGTAGGCGGGAACAAGGGCGCACTTTTCTGTCAGGAACGCGTTCCCATCCGCCTCAAACACGATCCAGTGCAGGAAATCCTTGGCGGCCTGACGCTGCTCGTCAGTGGTATTTTCAGAGGAGTCGATAAACATATACTTGGAACCGCCGCCCACCAGTCTCTCGTTGGCGCCGTCGTCCGTGTTCTGGGGCACGGGCATCATACCCATGTTCTCCGTGTACTCATAGGCGTTGATCACGGACCAATCCCAGTTACCGCCGAACATAAAAGCGATCTCCCCCTCCGCCAGTTTCTGCTCTGTCACCTCACGCTCCGCCGCAACGGGAGACCCCGCCGCGTAATTGTATTTCATCAGCGTGTCAAAGGTATCCATCTTGGCATTCCATTTGGAATTGTTCGCAAGATCCGCCGTTCCGCCATACAGAGCGCTTATGTACGCCTCCACATCCGCCTGCTCCTCATAGACCTCAGGCAGATAATGCGCGCCCAGGGACCAATCCTCCTTCATGATTCCCGTGGGAGTCTCCATGCCGCCGGCGACCAGTTTCTCCAGCAGACCCTGAAAAGCGTCCAAAGTCTTGTAGTCCTCGGGGTTAAATGTCTCACCCGTAATACCTTCGATGGCGTCCGCGTTGTAGATCAGCCCTCTGGCCTCGATACACACCGGAAAACCCACCACCTTACCGTCCACAGAGATGGCGTAATTCGTATTCGCGACCCAGTCCTCACCGCTTAGGTCTATGGCATGCTCCGCCGCCAGGGAATAGATATCCTTCGCGTCCACCATCGCAATGGTGTAAGGATCATTTGACGAATATTTGGTGGCCATATGCGCCGCAACCGTATCGCCGGAATAATAAACCTCCACATTCACCCCTGTGGCCTCGCTGTACTCCCTGGCCATCTCCTCGAACTGATCCTGGATCTCCACCTTGGAATTAAAAATCGTGATGGATACCCCGGAGCCGTCGCCGCCGTCCCCGGTCCCACATGCCGCCATGGATACCGTCATGGCCGTCGCCAGTGCCATTGCAAGTAACTTCTTCTTCATCGTTGTCTCCTCCTTCTTATTTTTATGTTATGTGCAACGATTGTTATAAATCCGATGAATAGATACAACCACTTTCTCTTATGTATGTCAATCGTTTAACATATATTTCGGCATTATGTTGAAATTAGTGCCTGTTTTACTATAAATATATTCCGCTTTTTTGTGTAATATGACCATATTTTTCAAGAAACTTGCAGAGAAGTAGGTATGTTAAACCATTGACATATTTTGCGTGATTCCAGAAAAGACGCAAAAAAATGCCGGAGAACGACTCCGGCAATGTTCTTGTTCTATGTTGTTTCCCTCTCCACCAGACTTACTGGAAGTACCGTCCTCTTGGGGACCAGTTTTCCGGCAGCGGCGTCATGAAGCAGATTCACAGCGATCTCCGCCATCTCCTTGACAGGCTGATGGATCGTTGTCAGTTGGGGAGTTGTGATAGAGGCGATGCTCACATCATCAAAGCCGATGATCTTGAGCTGATCCGGCACGGATATCTGAAGTTTGCGGCAGACCTGCAGAGTCTGGGCCGCAATCAGGTCACTATTGGCAAACAGGCCGTCTGTCTGGGGATATTTTCGCAGAGCCTCCTCTATGACTTCGCTATACCGCAGATCATTATATTGGGTCTGTTCCGCCATCAGCTCCACAAAAGGAACCTGTCTTTGCTCGCAGACCTCCCGAAACCCTTCCGTACGCATATCCGCGGGCATGAACACACCGCCGATATTGCCAAAGTGCAGCAGATTCCTGCATCCGCAGGCGATCAGCTTTTCGGCGGCCAACGCTCCGCCCTGCCGGTTGTCGCATTCCACGGACGCCGTACCGTTGTCCACAAAGCGCTCTATGGTGATCACAGGTACTTCGATCTCGTCAAACACTTCCACCGCCACGGACCCGCTGCACAGAATGATGCCCGCTACCTGATTGCCGGTGCAGATATCAATATACTCCTTTTCCTTCTCCCGGATGCTCTGGGAATTGCACAGCAGAATCCGATATCCCTTTTTATAGGCCTGGTTTTCCAGATTGCTGATCATCTCCGTAAAATAAGGATGCCTGATATGAGGAACGATCAGCCCTATGGTATTGGTACTCTTCCGGTGCAGGGACCTCGCCACCTCATTGGGCCGGTAATTCAGCTTTTTCATGGCTTCGTCCACTTTCCTGCGGGCGTCATCACTGATATAGCCCCTGTTGTTAAGTACTCTGGACACCGTCCCCACTGTCAGCCCTGATTCTCTTGCCACATCCTTTAAAGTCGCCATCTCTTCTATACCTCATAAGCGGCATACTCCGCCGCATACGCATCCGCCAGTTCCAAACTGACTTGCCGTTCCCTGAGAAAAAATGTTCCCAGACAAACGCCGCCGTCAAAAAATACTTCCAATATTCTGTCATCTACAATAAAAGTCATCTCCCTGTGCCCGCAGCCCACCAGACACTCTTCTCCGTCCACCGCAAACCGTCCGCCGTCCGGGGCATAGCAAACCCTGCTGCCGTTGATCTCCCAGACATACTCCTTCGGGCAGGCGTCCGCCGCCCGCATTTCAAACATCAGCGCCCTTCCTTTTTGCGGCCTGCAGACGATCTTTCCGTCCTTGTGGGCAACAGCGCCGTCTCCCATTCTGACGCGCCGCTCCAAAAGCTCCCGCACCGGCCTCTGAATCAGCACAAAGCCCGCCTCGGTCTTCTCACAGCCCAGTTCCACCGGAATACCATAGGTGCCGGTAAAGGCTCTGCCGTCGTTCTCCATCCGCAGCCAGGGAATGGAGATTACACGGTCCATAGCGCCGTAATAGGTCTGGGCCGCATAAGGTACCTTATTCACATATGCCTGCTGCTTGCTGCCATGAGGCCTAAAGCGATATCCGTCAAATTCGCCGGGAAAACAGAAACCGTCCGCCGCCCAAAAAAACCAGCAGGACTCTCCGTTTTCGCCCCTTAGGCGCAGCAGATCCGGACACTCCCAGGCGCCCTCCAGCGTGAGTCGGTCCGACTGCTCCCAATGCGCCAGATCCTGAGAGCGGAATATCCCAAAATCGTTCTCCTCCAGCCACAGCGCCATCACATATGCCTGTGATTCCTCATGCCAGTATACCTTAGGGTCCCTGTTCTCCCGGCAGACAGTGGGCAGACAGGGTTCCTCTATCTTGGAAAGCGTACTGCCCCCGTCCAGACTATACGCTATCTTCTGAGTAAATTCCACGCCCCTGCTCCACTCGCTGCTGCCCCCGGCCGCCGTGTAGAAGAACAGCAGCGCCTCCTTGGGCAGACCCAACAGCTCCCGGTCATTGGCGATGGCACAGCCGGAAAACATGGTTCCACTCCCGTCCGGAAACAGCACCGTATCCTCCTGTTTCCAGTGGAGCAGATCGCTGCTCACCGCATGTCCCCAGCTCATATTGTTCCAGGATGTGTTAAAAGGATTGTATTGGAAATACAGATGGTACACTCCATCCGCATAGATCAGGCCATTGGGATCGTTGGTCCAGCCGCCGTCCGCAGTAAAGTGAATGGCCGGACGTTCCTGATCCCTGTCCCGCCGTTTTCCGGACAGGATAATTCCCTCCTCGAAAGCCTGGGGGAAATCCCCGCAAAGAAGAAGTTCCCGGCCCTGATACTGCCGTACCGGAATCTCGGCATAAAACCCACAGACATACTGTCCGACAGCGTCCGCGTCCACCGGCACCATAAACTCATAGAGCTTTTCAGGCGTCTCTCCTTCGGTTTTCAAAAATATCTCCAGCTTTCTTTCCTCCCTGCCCGGACAAATCGGTATATATAAATATTCACTCCCAATCCCGCAAACTTTTTCCATGGCTGCCCAACCTCTTCCTTTCCGTAATTATGAATCATCCCCATTTGCTCTTGCACAAAACGACCTTATAAGCGGTGGGAATACCGCAGGCATGTTGTGTCAAACGGTTGACATACCTCTAAAACTTAGCCTATCACAGTTTTGCCCATTTGAACAGAGAAAAAATATACAAATAATTGCAGAAAATTTGTTCAGCCCTCCTTATACCTTCTGGAAATGCATCTGATAGGTATGATATTCGCCCATTTCCACCGGCAATGGGACGCCAGTCTCCATCAGCGCGTCCGATGCGTAGACCACACCGCTTTCCTCCTCGCGGTACAGACAGCCCTCCGGCAGCCCCTTCAGACGTACATAGTTCACCGTCATATTCCCATGGACTTCCAGCATCACCACGCTTACCAGCGCTTCTGTTCCATCCTCCGCCAGAAACTCCCAGGCCCCCATCTCCTGTGACAAGGGATCGGACAAGCGGTAATAGAGACCGTTCCTGATAAGGAGCTCATAGCGCTTATACTGCCTGATCTGCTCCCGTATAGCCTGTTTCTCTTCCTCTGACAGTTTCTTAGGATCCAATTCATAGCCGAAAGTCCCTGCCATAGCCACCACAGCCCTGGTGGAAAGCGGCGTGATCCGCCCGGTCTGGTGATTGGGAACGGCGGACACATGCGCCCCCACGGCAGAAACCGGATACCCAAAGGACGTCCCATACTGGATGCTCACCCGGTCCAGAGCGTCGCTATTGTCACTGCACCATATCTGGGGAGCATAATAGAGCATCCCTGCGTCAAACCGGCCGCCGCCCCCGCTGCATCCCTCCAGCAGCAGGTCCGGATACCGCCGCAGCAGCCGCTCCAAAAAGTCGTACAGCCCCAAAACATAATCATACTGCACCCGCCCTTGATCTGCGGTTTGTCTGGAATAGCAGTCCGCCAGGCTGCGGTTCATATCCCATTTCACATATTCTATATTTCCCTGATCCAGAACATGGCACATTCTCTCAAAAACATAATCCACCACTTCTTTTCTGGAGAAATCCAGAACCAGCTGATTTCTGGCCCGCACCGGATCCCGCCCCGGAACAGAAAACGCCCAGTCCGGGTGCTCCCTGTACAGATCGCTGTCCTCATTGACTGCTTCCGGCTCAAACCAAATGCCGAATTTCAGACCCAGGCCGTTGATCCTTTTGATCAAGCTGCTCAGGGATACTCCCAATTTCTCTTCGTTCACATACCAGTCCCCCAGGCCGCTGTTATCGTCGTCCCGCTTTCCGAACCAGCCATCATCCAGCACCAGCATATCCATGCCCAGCTCCGCCGCCTGCTGCGCCAGCCGATAGATGGATTCCCCGTCAAAATCAAAATAGGACGCTTCCCAACTGTTCAGCAGAACAGGCCGGGGGCAATCCCGATATTTTCCCCGGCAAAGGCGCGTTCTGAAACAGATATGCAGATTCTGGGACAGTCTGGCCAGCCCCCGGCTGCTGTAGCTCAGCGCCACCTCCGGGATATGGAACACCTCCCCCTGCTCCAGGGGATAGGAAAACAACTCATCGGAAAGTCCCAGCAAAGCGCGGGTCTGGTGGTATTGGTCCCTCTCCACCTCCCCTTTAAAGCCCCCGCTGTACACAAAGCTCATGGCATAACAGCTCCCGGCGTCCTCCGTTGTCTCCCTCTGGGCAAGGATCATCATGGGATTATACTGATGGCTGGAGGTTCCCCTGCGGCTGCCAATCACCTGAGCGCCGTGAGCTGCAGCCGTCCTCTGCACGATTCGCTCCATGGCGTGGCGGCCATAGAAACTGATCAAATCATAATCTCCTGAGACCCAATCCAGACAGGCCGCCTGGGCTTTTTCCAGATATATCTTTCCGCTGCCGCCATTTATGATCCTGGCGCTTCTGGTGATAATATCAAGCTGGAGCAGTACTCCATAGAGGAGCGTAACCTGTACGCCGCTGGCCTCATCCTCCAGATCAATCTCCAGTGTCTGCGCCTCCTCCTCGCTGCCGTACACTGCCGGCAGTCCCGGTATGCCATATTTTCCCTCCAGGATGCGGTAGCCCCGGTAGCGCAGATCACACCCATAGGAACCGTCCGCGTTTTTCACGACGACAGCCGGACTCCTGTAATCTCCTGTCCCCTGGCAGGGCAGCTCCTGCGGCAGCACATCCATGGAATAGGTGCGGTCCTGCCCTGCGGCATAAGGGTTACCGGAAAATCCTCTGTCCGCGAATGTCAGCAGATAATCCATGCACCCCTCTGTCCTGCGCCCGTAGTAGAGATGCAGCAGGAATCCGAACCGGTCCACCTGCATCTGATAAGTACTTCCCTTCGTATGCAGGGTAAACGTCTTTTTCCCTTCCTCAAAAATAATGCTCATCCGTCTCCTCCTCCCGTTTCCGGCAAATATCTATAAAGCGCCTCCGGCGCATAAGCCTCCCGCTTTCCTGTATCTATTATAAAATAATCCGCCCATCAGATCCGCCAGTCCCCAGCCGATGGGAATGGCCCACCAGATACCTGCCACTCCCACAGACGGGATAGCCGCCAGAGTGTAAGCCAGCGCCACACGGGTCCCCAGGGATACGATAGTCAGCACCACCGATATCCCTGGCTTTCCGATAGCCCTAAACAGCCCATAAAACAAAAACAGGCAGCCAATTCCACAGTAAAAGGGGCCCACCGTATGCAGATACCGCACACCTTCCGCCAGAATCGCGCTCTCCTCCGGTTCAATGAAGACCAGCATCAGGGGCTTTGCCAGAAACCAGAGGACAAACGAAACTGCCAGACAATATGTGACGGTAGTCAGCACGCCGCAGCGCACTCCTCTGCGGATCCGTTCCCCTTTTCCCGCCCCCACATTTTGAGCGATAAAAGTGGAAAAAGCGTTTCCGTATTCCTGCGCGGGCATATAGGCAAAGGCGTCCACCTTCACTGCGGCCGCAAACGCCGCCATGACGGTGGTGCCAAAACTGTTGACCAGGCCCTGCACCATCAAGATTCCCAGATTCATCACAGACTGCTGTATGCAGGTCAGTCCGGAATAGCCGGCAATCTCCCTCAGGCCGGCCCCGCTGACCCTAAACCGGGCAAAGGCCTCTCTGACCACTTTGCTGGTGGCCAGAACATATACGCCGATCCCCAGCCCCGATATGTACTGAGAGAGGATCGTCGCGGCTGCCGCTCCGGCGGTACCCTGCTGCCAGAGGGCCACAAACAGAAGATCCAGACCAATATTCAGCACCGTGGATATGCCTAAAAATACCAGCGGCGCCACAGAGTTCCCCACAGCTCTCAGATAAGCGCCGAAAAAGTTGTACAGGGCCACAGCGGGAATCCCCCAAAAGATCAGGACCAGATACTCCCTCGTGATATCCTTTATCTCCGGCGGAATATGCATCCAGACCAGAATCGGCTCGGTGGCCCACAGCGCAAGGACTGTGAGAAACGCCGCCACAGCCGCCACCAGCAGCGCCGAGGCGCATATCCCCTTTTTTAACCCTTCCTCATCCTGTCTGCCAAAGCACAGGGAGAACACCACTCCGCTGCCCATGCACAGCCCCAGCAGTACGGAGGTCAGAAAAGTCATCAGCGCAAAGGCCGCTCCCACGGCCGCCAACGCGTCAGAACCGGCGTAATGCCCCACCACCCAGGTATCTACTATATTATATCCCTGCTGCAGTACATTTCCCAGTATCATGGGCAGGGCAAAAAAGCACAGTGTGGGGAACACGGCCCCCCGGGTCAGATCTTTTCGCGTCATAGATACCGCCTTTCTCCTAAAAAGGCCCTATCTTCTTCCACGACAGGGCCTCTGCAAAACTGTATTTATGATATTTTATGGATCGGCGCCGCCGTCAGCGTCTCTCCCTCCACCTGTATCTGAATGGTGTCGCCCTGCTCCACCTGATCAGACAGAATCAGCTTGGCCGACAGGGTTTCCACATGTTTCTGGATATAGCGTTTCAGGGGGCGCGCTCCGTAAACCGGATCATAAGCCTGGTCAATGATAAAACGCTCCGCCTCCGGTGTCAGGCTGATGGTCAGGTCACGGTCCGCCAGACGCTGGTTCAGCCCTTTCACAAGCAGCGTGATAATACCGCCGATATTCTCCCTGGTCAGAGGCTTAAACAGAATCGTCTCGTCCAGACGGTTCAAAAACTCAGGTCTGAAATGCGCCCGCAGCTCATTCATAACCAGCTCCTCCGCGTCCTGGGAGATGCTGCCGTCCTCCTGTATGCCCTCCAGCAGATAAGGCGCTCCGATATTGGAGGTCATGATCAATATGGTATTCTTAAAGTCCACCGTGCGTCCCTGAGAATCCGTGATCCGCCCGTCATCCAGCACCTGCAGCAGCACATTGAACACATCGGGATGAGCCTTTTCAATCTCGTCAAACAACACCACCGAGTAAGGCTTTCTTCTGACCGCCTCCGTAAGCTGTCCGCCCTCCTCATAACCCACATATCCGGGAGGCGCTCCGATCAGCCGGGATACGGAATATTTCTCCATATATTCACTCATATCGATACGCACCATATTGTTTTCGTCGTCAAACAGCGCCGCCGCCAGCGACTTTGCCAGTTCCGTCTTGCCCACGCCGGTAGGTCCCAGGAACAGGAAGGAACCGATGGGTTTGCCGGGGTCCTTGATGCCTGCCTTGGAGCGGATGATGGCCTCGCTGACCTTGGTCACGCCCTCATCCTGACCGATCACCCTCTTATGCAGCTCCTCGTCCAGATGCAGGGTCTTGTTGCGCTCGCTCTCCGTCAGTTTCGCCACCGGAATTCCCGTCCAGCGGGAGATGATCTTGGCGATCTCCTCATCGGACACCTTCTCATGCACCAAAGACATATTCCGGGCATTGACCTTCTCCTCCTCGATCTCCAACTGCTTTTTCAGAGCGGGCAGCGTGCCGTAGCTCAGCTCCGCCGCCTTCTCCAAATCCCCATCCCGCTGGGCGATCTGAATCTGGCTGTTGACCTCGTCAATCTGTTCCCGCAGCCTGGATAAATCCTCCACAGATTTTTTCTCGTTGTCCCACTGAGCCTTGCGTCCGGCAAACTCCTCCTTAAGCTCTGCCAGTTCCCTCTGCAGGTCCGCCAGGCGCTCCTGGCTTAAGCGGTCGTCCTCTTTTTTCAGAGCCGCCTCCTCGATCTCCATCTGCATCACCTTGCGCTGCAGCTCATCCAGCTCCGTGGGCATGACTGTCCAGCTCCGTCTTGATCAGCGCGCAGGCCTCGTCCACCAGGTCGATGGCCTTATCCGGCAGGAAACGGTCGGAGATATAACGGTTGGACAGAGTGGCGGCGCTGACCAGCGCATTGTCCATGATCTTCACGCCGTGATAGACCTCATAGCGCTCTTTCAAGCCCCGCAGAATGGAAATCGTGTCCTCCACCGTGGGCTCATCCACCATCACCGGCTGGAAACGCCGCTCCAGAGCCGGGTCCTTTTCAATATACTGCCGGTACTCGTCCAAAGTGGTGGCGCCGATACAGTGCAGCTCCCCTCTGGCCAGCATGGGCTTTAACATATTGCCCGCATCCATGGCGCCGTCGGATCTTGCCCGCGCCCACAATGGTGTGCAGCTCGTCGATAAACAGGATAATCTGCCCGTCGGACTGCTTTACATCCTCCAGCACCGCCTTCAGACGCTCCTCAAACTCGCCCCGGTATTTGGCTCCCGCCACCAGCGCCCCCATATCCAGGGAAAACAGCTTCTTGTCCTTCAGCCCCTGGGGCACATCCCCCCGGACGATCCGCTGGGCCAGACCCTCCACCACCGCGGTCTTGCCCACGCCGGGTTCACCGATCAGCACCGGGTTATTCTTGGTCTTGCGGGAAAGGATACGGATCACATTGCGGATCTCACTGTCCCGCCCGATCACCGGGTCCAGCTTCTGGCTCCGCGCCCTCTCCACCAGCTCCTGTCCGTATTTCTCCAGCGTATCATAGGTGGCCTCCGGATTGTCGCTGGTCACTCTCTGATTGCCCCTCACGGTGGACAGCGCCTGCAAAAAGCGCTCTCTGGTAATGCCGTACTCCTTCCAGATGGCCTCGATCTCCCGGCTGGGGAATCGCAGCATGGCCAAAAACAAATGCTCCACGGACACATACTCGTCTCCTAGCTGTTTGGCCTCGTCCTCCGCGGAGATCAAAGCCTTGTTCAAATGCTGGCCCATATAGACCTGACCGCCCTGTACCTTTACTCTCTTTTGCAGCGCCTGTTCCACGCGGTTTACAAAGTGTTCCTTCTGAATCTCCATCTTCTCGATCAGTTTCAGGATCAGACTGTCGTCGATGGTCAGCAAGCTGTACAGCAGATGCTCCTGCTCAATCTCCTGATTGCCGTACTCATAGGCCAGCTTTTCACAGTCCTGCACCGCCTGCATGGACTTCTGGGTAAACTTGGATATATTCATAGATGTCACTCCCTTCAACCTGTGTTTTTGTTTCTTGTTCTACAACAAATATAACACAGGTTTTCAGAAAATCAATAATTCTTTTCTAAAATTTCTATTAAATCCTGTCGTCTGCTGCATGCTCATGCAGCGCTGGCGCGGCGATTCCCTCGGCGTCAGCGCGTATGGCATAAAAATCCCTGAATGTCCCCGGCTCGCTTGAAACAGTGTCCTTCATGGCCTCCAGCCTGCGTTTTCCAACCCGCCTGTCCAAAACGGCAAATATTCTCACCAGCAGGTTCTCACTTTCCAGACTCTTCTCAATACTTTGGTTGTCAAATTCCCGAAAAGCGGAATAGAAACAACGCTGGTCAAATACCCCCAGTCTCAGCGCCGTGTCATCCATATACGCGTTTTCGACGAGCATTCTCCGCTCATACTTATCATCTCTGGGAAACAAATGGGCCTTCATCCAGTTGTTCCAATAGCAGCCCTGTATGATTTCCTTTCCATCATAGCGTATGGCCGCTCTGCCCTCATGGTCGCGTTCACCCCTGTAAGTAGTGGCAAAATATTGGATATGACCCCGCAGGCTTTCCGCCAGATACTCCTTTTCCAATTTATTTCGCATACTGCTCCACCTCAATATGGCCATACACTTACTCCTTCTGCCTGCGGGGCGTCCATGAACACATTTAAGGGTTTCCTACAGGTTCTCGAACACAAAGTAGTCCGCCGCCACGCTGCCGCACGGGCCGTCTCCCTCATGAATGGCTGTAAGACCCGCCTTTACGCCTACCCAGCGTCCGGGAGTGGCCAGCACGGTCTCTCCTACAGGGCTGTATGCTCCGTCCTCGGTCAGGCTATAGCAGAAGGATACCTCCGTCTCCTGCCTTACCAGCATCCGCAGATACAGTTCTTTCGTTCCCTCCGGCAGTACCGCCGCATCCCTGCGTGTCTCGTCATCCTTGGTCCAGTTGCCGGCGCGCTGCTGCAGCACCAGTTTCCCCTCTTTTTTCTGTACCAGCAGGCCGGTATAATGGCCGCACTGGGAAACCATTCCCGCGGCGTCTCCCTCCTTCAGGTCTGCCAGGTGCAGGCAAGCAGTAATCTGGAATTGGGGCGCGGGCCATTTCTGAATCAGCAGATTGGGCACATCGCACAGTTGTGTCTCCTCGGCGCTCTCCTGGGCATACAGCGTCAGCTGCCCGCCGCCCAGGCTGTACCAGTCTTCCCGATAGTTGGCGTTCCACTGCCACTGTAAGCCCAGCTTTTCTCCCTCAAAAAAGTCGCTGTCCTCCGGCGCGTCAATGGGGTATGTAGCGCCCACGGAGGGCTTTTCATACTGCATTACCGGCTCTCCGCAGCCGTTCTCGTCGGGATTGACACCGATCACCGGCCAATCGTCCACCCAGCACATAGGCTGCAGATGTATAATACGCCCTGCGTTGCCCACATCCTGAAAATGTAAAAACCAGTCCTGACCGTCCGGCGTATCCACCCATGCGCCCTGATGAGGGCCGTTTACCGGTGAATTTCCCTGATGCATAACGATTTTTTCCTCATAAGGGCCATAGATGTTCCGGGAACGCAGCACAGTCTGCCAACCGGGTTTTACGCCGCCTGCGGGAGCAAATATATAATAGTATCCGTTTCTCTTATACAACTTGGGACCCTCTATAGTGGGCTGGGTAGCATGACCGTCATAGACGAACTGGCCGTCATCCAGCACGCCGGAGCAGTCCGGCTCAATGGGAGACATATAGAGGAAACTCTTAAAGCCGATGCGGCTTCTGGCAAATGCCGTCACCATATATGCCTTCCCGTCGTCGTCCCAGAACGGGCATGGGTCAATCCAGCCCACCACCTTGCGCACAAAAGACGGCTCGGACCATTTTCCCCAGGGGTCCGTGGTCTTGCTCATCATGATTCCCTCATCCGGCATGGGAACAAACACATAGTAGGTTCCCTCGTGATAACGGATGGAGGGCGCCCACGCGCCGCAGCCGTGCAGAGGCTTGTCATAGGTGTCAAAGGGCATCTTATCCCAGATATAGTTGATAACCTTCCAGTTCACCAGGTCACGGGAATGCAGCAGCGGAACCGCCGGAGCATTGCAAAAGCTGGAGGCCACCATAAAATAGTCCTCCCCTACCCGGATGGCGTCAGGGTCAGAATAGTCCGTGTACAAAATGGGGTTTTTGTAAGTGCCGTCCCCCTGATCCGCAATCCACATTTTTTTGATACTGCTCTTATCCATAGTCTCCTCCTACATTAGAGTTCCGCATATCCCCTACTGGGCCATCCGGGAATATGCTGTTTTTGAGTTCCGTAAAATTTTGTTCTCAAACTATGGAAAAGTATATCACATTTTTTCCCGGTCTACAACACCCACAGGCAATCCTGGCCGCTTTTTACCCACATGGAGCCTGTTACGGACAGGTCATAGCTGCCCTCGTCCTCCTCCACAGTCATGGACACATGGGTGTCATAGCCATCCCGGGCCAGCGCCTCTCTATCATATTCCAAAAGCAGTTTCCCCTTTCCCACAAACTCATTCTGCATCACCCTGGGACGAAAATAGTCTCTGGTCATCTCCGCGTTCCGCTCCCCGGCCTGCAGACGCAGCACCACACCGCTGTCCGTCCGCAGCAAAAACTCGTTGCCGCGGGGATACAGGCGGATGATTTTGCCCGATGCTGGAGCGTAAACCCGGTTCTCCTCGGGGGTGAGACGCACGCCCCTGCGCCCCTGGCCTTCCAGTATGTCCACCTGTCCTGCCACGGGGCTGGCAATGGGGTGGCCTGCTGGTCTTGCCTGCTGTTCCCGGTGGGAGCGGCTGTGATATCTGCGAGGGACGCGACTTTTCTGCCACTCTCTGGTCTCCCCCTGTCCAGTGCGCCAGGCGCTTTCTCTCTGGGACCACGCCTGTGTTGCCGGCGGTTCCGCCCGGTCAGGCTTCTCCGTCTCCCTCGGCTCCATCTCCATCTCTTCTTTCTGAGCCGTTTCCCGCAAGTCCGCTCTGTCAAACTCCTGCGCCTCTCTCTGTTTTGCCCTGCCGGACCATGCTTTCTCGCTCTGTTTCATGCCCTCCGAACCTGCGCCCTCCAGCGCCAGAACACGGCCCATGGTTCTGCTCATCAAATACCCCATAATATATGCCGCCCCAATAATTCCCGAGAAAACCCATACATTCAATGTAATTCCCATTTCTGCTCCTTTCCTGCACAGCAACTGATATTCATCTAAAATGTATTCTCTGCCAATAGCGGTAAAATATGCAAGGTTCCTGCCATTTTTGTTGACAAACCTCATACAATAAGGTATGATAAAAAACACTTACAGAGATGATGAGGGAGTAGTTTGCAGCCTTGGCTGCGGCAATGTCAACACAATGACGGTTTTCCGTCTGGCATTGCCTAAACATGCAGATGTGAAAACGAGACTCATAGACAATCGGCGCAAAGGGTGCGTCTGTTGTCTATGAGTCTCGTTTTTCCGAAAAACATCACAACAAAGGAGAGGATTGTTATGACACTGCTTAATCTGTTTCTGATCGCCGTGGGACTGTCCATGGACGCTTTCGCCGTGTCCGTCTGCAAGGGTCTTGCCATGGAAAAGGCCCCACTGAAAAAAGCCGCCACCGCGGGGCTCTGGTTCGGTGGTTTCCAGGCGCTGATGCCCCTGCTGGGCTATCTGCTGGGCAGTCGTTTCGAGAGATACATAACCCACATCGACCACTGGATCGCTTTCATACTGCTGGCGCTGATCGGCGGCAATATGATCAAGGAATCTTTCTCCAAGGAAGAGGAGAAAACCAGCGGCACCATGTACTTTAAGGAAATGTTTCTGCTGGCAATCGCCACCAGCATAGACGCGCTGGCGGTGGGAATCACCTTCGCTTTTCTGCGGGTGGATATCCTCCCTGCCGTGGGTTTCATTGGAATCACTACCTTTGTGCTGTCCGCAGCGGGCGTCAAAGTAGGAAATCTCTTTGGCAGCCGGTACAAATCCCGGGCTGAGCTGGCAGGCGGCATCCTTCTGGTTCTCATGGGATTTAAGATTCTGTTAGAGCATCTGGGAATCCTGTAAATCTGCCGCTCACCGCGGCAGGGAGGCAGATTGCTACTCCGCCAGTCGCCGCAGCTCCGTGTACGCCAGCAGCAACGGTCCCACACCCTTGGCGTCATCCTCCACAACCGGCTCCGACATATAGTATTCAAAGCTGCCGTCCCGGCGCGGATTGTCCGCAGGCCCCAGACCAGCCACCAGGCAGATACCACCTAGGCTTAAATGTCCGTCCTTCTCCTTGAGATACATATCACATACGCCATGGAACGCTTTCAGGCCGTACTCCCGATAACTTTCCGGCAAAATTCCCAGGCGAACTCCCTTTAAAAGACAATATGCCATAATGGAGCTGCCGCTGGTCTCCAGATAGTTCGGCTCCCTGCCGCCCAGTGCGGGCAGCTGATACCACAGTCCGCTCTCATCCTGGAATTTCAGCATGGAATCCACCAAGTCAATAAATACCTTTTTCAGATTGTCATATTCCGCCCGGTATTCCTGTCCCGGCTCGCACTTATTCAGCGTGTCCAGCAGCGCCATGGAATACCATCCCAGCGCTCTCAGCCAGAAATTTCTGGACAGACCAGTTTCCTTATCACACCAAAAAATCTCCCTGCTGGCGTCATAGCCGTGATAATACAATCCCGTCTCATCATCCCGCATATCCCTTACCACATTGGCAAACTGACGGAAAATATCGGCGTAATGTTCCCTCTTATTGAATTTCGTCTCATACTCCATATAAAAGGGCTGCCCCATATACATGCCGTCCAGCCACACCTGATTGGGATAAATCTTCTTGTGCCAGAAATTCCCCTCCGCAGTCCTGGGCTGGGTCTGTATCTGGGAATAGATCAGGTCTATGGCCCTGCGGTACTTTTCCTTGCCGCCTATCTCATACAGGGCAAAGAGCGTCTTCCCCGCATTCACATTGTCAATATTGTACTCGTCCACCCTGTATCCGGCAATACTGCCATCCTCCATCACCCTGTGATCGATAAACGCGTCCGCGAACTCGTAGTACTTTTTCTCGCCAGTGGCCTGATATATCTCCAGCAGGGCCAGAATCATACAACCGTCTATGTAATTCCATCCGGCTTTCATACCCTCCTTGGCCTTTTCAATATTCCAGGCGGGCACGTCCAGCGTACTCTTCTCCAACAGTTCATCAATATATTTTTCAAAAATCGGCATCTGCATTGCTGTTACCTCCCAATCTTTTTTCCACCTTTTTCAGTGTACCCTAAAAAAGTCCAGCCGTCAACGGGCAATACGTCCTAGAAGGACTGCGTTCAGACCGCAGGAATGTCTCCCAGGCCCATATAAACGCAAATCAGATACAAAATCAAAAGGTGCAGCGGATAAAACAGATAAAATATATACTTCAGCCGCAGCCCTCTCTTACCGCTGTAAAACGCTATGGGAATAAATGCGATAGGCGCCCATATCTCCCAGGCAAAAGCCAGACAGCCTCCCGCGATCTGCATCCATTTAACCCGGCGCAGCGCATACAGCACCATGATGCACATGATCCCCAAATATCCGTAGTCTGTATTCATCAGTTCCGCAGCTCCCGCTCCCAGGGCTATGACCGCCCCGCCGCCGAGTATCAACAGCAGCCTGTTCTTCGCGTATTTTTCCAGCAGGGACACCGCCCACATGGTAATCACCCCCACCAGCAGCGTCAGCATAACGCTCTGGTGGCTCAAGGAGAACGGCTTGGATGTAAAACACAGGTCAAAGGGCACCTCCGCAATCAGCGCAAAAAGCCCCAGCCGCAGAATGTATTTTTTCAGGCTCCGGGTCTTCTGAAAGCCCTCCACCAGCAGGAAACAGTAAATGGGGAAAGCGATTCTGCCGATTCCCCGCAGCACCCGATAGAACATCACCAGTTGGTTATATTGCTCTACACTGGCGATATGGCTCTGCATATCCAAAATATAGCGCAGCAACACGGCTGCGCCAATATGGTCGATCAACATGGTCACCATTGCTATGATTTTCAACGCGCTGCCGCTCAGTCCCCGGCGGCTTTCTCCCATCGTCTGTTCCATTGCCCTCTCCTTCGCAGTGCGTCCCCGCACATTCTCTTTACAGAAAAAAGCCCCATATCCATGAGGCTTTTCAAGCAGATAACGGGAATCGAACCCGCCTCTCCAGCTTGGGAAGCTAGCGTTCTACCGATGAACTATATCTGCGCATTCACAATTATGAGTATAGCACAAAACTTCTCAGTTGTAAACTGCATTTTTTCCTCTGCATGCATATCGCAAGCCGTGCTTACGATACTACGCCAAAAATTTCTCAGATTACTCCGGCGGCCTTCAGCAAAACCAGTATAAGGACCAGCACACCGATCCCCCCAAATATCAGGAACCCAGCATTCGTTGCCTTTTCATCCTCCAGGCACAACGTTTCCCCGGTCTGGGGATCTATCAGAATGTGCACTCTCTTGCCTATCTTTATTTTAGCGCTGTGTGAACTCTTAAGACGCTTCTTTTCACCGCACCACTCGTACTCATAGATGGGAAAACGGTTCGTTACTATATCGTTGTCACTGTTGTATCCCTGAACCTCAACCCAATCCACCATAATGCCGGTGACTGTGCGCATGTTCCGTAGCTTTTCCGCGAACTTTGCTTTTTTATAAATACCCAGGATTCCTACCGCTATAAAGAGAATACATATAAAACCGGTAGAAATCAAGATTCCCCCCTCGGACATTTCTCTCTCACTTTCTCTTCGGTCCACCTACAATGTCAACCTTAAATTCCCGGCGAAGAAAAATTTCCGCCGGGAATTCTGCTTTCAGACGCGTATTCTAAGCCAGCTTAGTCTTAGCCAGCTCTGCCAGAGTGGCGAATCCGTCCGCATCATTCACTGCCATCTCTGCCAGCATCTTTCTGTTCATCTCCACGCCTGCCAGTTTCAGTCCATACATAAACTTGCTGTAGGACAGGCCGTTGATCCTTGCCGCCGCATTGATACGGGCGATCCACAGCTGTCTGAACTGACGCTTTCT
>JAAGKN010001035.1_pt1 | contig 52846 bp, 91 predicted proteins | sample 6206371 | NCBI WGS metagenome assembly JAAGKN01 (sample SAMN11533720, study PRJNA540317) | gut metagenome | isolation source: fecal pellets from male and female animal of same cohort | host: Peromyscus leucopus | place: USA:CA | collected 2017
TTTACATCTTTTTTGTCCGGGGGGCGGGTTGCCCCGCCCCCCGTGGCCTTATTCAAGGCGGTTGTTTTGCCGGGTGTCGGTGTAGCGGTGGGGGGTGTCGGGGTTTTCCTCACCTGCGATGAACAGCGGCGGCTTTACCTTGCCAGCTGTCTAACATTTCATGGTACAGCTTGGCGGGAGTACGCCAGGGCATAGCCTTGATTTCAAATGGGGGGCGCTTCTTGCGGCGGAGAATGGCGGACAAAATAGCGGCTTCAATTTCAGCGTCCCGGCCCCCGGTGTGTTCCTCTGCGAACTTGGTGTTACCCGTGATATACTGGAAACAGATTTCCGCATTTGTCCGGGGGTTCCCCTTGGGGCTGATATGCCCATTCTTTACGGCCCACTTGATGAACTTTTCCGTATTCAGCACACTTTCACAAGCCCCCCGCCAAATATCCCACAAGGGGACGTTGCGGTTCATCCAATTTTCATTATCGAAAAGGTGCTTGCAAGTGTTACGCAAGGCCCGGTTATCAAAGGCCATATTATAAGCCGGAATTGCGGAAATGTCGTGGAAGTCAACCAGCGCAGTCAGCTTGCGGAGTACGTCCGCAAAATACAGCGGCTTGATGTTGCCTTTTGCGACTTCCTGCCAGTAGACCGGCATTTTATCGGCGTAAAATGCGCTTGCCATAATGGCGGGATTGCCGATAATCTCCAAAACCGCCCAGTGAAAACGCTCGTGGATATATCCGGTTTCATCCACGACCACGCCACCCACATCGTAGGTTAAGGGGTTGGACAGGCCCCCGGCGGTTTCGGTGTCCATGACAAGGTACTTTGGCATTAGTGTTATAATCACTCCTTATATCTATTTTGCCTTGGGATAGGGTGGGGCGGGAGTTTCCCCCCGCCCCTTGGGGGTATCAGCCGATAGCGTAGGCGGTATACTCCTTATCCGCCTTGAGGCCCTTGCCATTGGTGGTGGTACGCACGACCTTGGAAGTCACCACGCCGGGGATGAACTTGCAGGCGTTGGCAACCTGGAGGGCCGTATAGTCAGCGCCCAGGGCGGCGTTAATCTCGGCGGCAGTCATGGGGGTGGCGGACAGCACGCCCTCGATGGCCTTGGCCTTGGCGGCGGTATCGGGGGAAGCACCCTTGGCGGCGGACTTCTTGGGGTGGGCGGCGTTATAGGCGGCCTTGCTCTCCTGCGTAGCCAGCAGGGCGGCGGCCTTGGCGGACACACGCTCGGCCACAGCCGGGGTAATCTCGATTTCACCCTTGACGATGCCGATAACCTCGGCGGCAAAAGCGGTATAGGTGTACTTGGAAGTGTTGTTAGCCATGATAATTTCTCCTTTTCATAAATCAGATTTTTTTGATGGTGTGAATGGGTATCAGGTGCGGGGGTTGCTGAACACGATTTTGTAGTGTACGCCGTCAAGGTCAAAATCCAAATCCCGGAAATTTTCCTTGTCTTTGGGGCGGACTACTCCACCGATAGACTGAACATATTCCACCAGTCCGGCGAAAATGTTCTTCTTGGGTTCGGGGTACTTCTTGTTATAGCCGCCCTCTCGTGTCTTGCGGTCTGCCTTAGTCATAGCCGATTGTACGGCCTTTTCTTCGGCGGTCATGGGGCGTACCATATCAAGGTATGCACCGTCCTTGTAGTCACAGAGGAAGTCGTATTGTCGGACGGACAGCTTTTCGAGTGCTTCATCCGGGGAAAGTCCGCTCTCGATATGCTTTTGACAAATCCGAACCAGTGACTTTGCTAAATCCTCTTTCGACTGACGGGGCGGCGTCTTGCGCTGGGGAGCGTCAGCCATTCGTTTCTCACCTCACTTTCTGTATTCATTATAGCACATCTTGTGCGGTTTGTCAAGAGTTTTTTTTCGACCTCTTTTGAAGTCTACTCTCTCGACTTCCCTTACAGTATACCATACTTTCGGGGGTTTGTCAAGTCCTTTTTTTCGTCCCCGGCTTGCTGTCCCGCTTGGCGTTCATCCGGCGACCCGTCCGGGCCTTGACTTCTCTTATAGTATAGCATATCGTGGGGGGTTTGTCAAGAGGTTTCAAAACTTTTTTTCCGGCTTGCTGTCCCGCTTGGCGTTCATCCGGCGGTGGGCTTTGTTGCCCTCTTGACAATACTAATTATAGCAGATTCCAGCCAAAATGCAATAGTGAGTTTTGACAAAGAAACGCCGATTTTCAGCCCTCCAATTGTGGGATTTGCACAAACTCAAAATTTCTTTCAAAAAAGGGTTGACAAAAGGGGTCAAGGTGTGTTATAATTTTTCGCCGGCCCACGGCCGGCGACGCTTTCGCGCTTTAGTGCGCGAAAGTGAAACGGCCCCAGCAGATTGCACAAAAAGCGGGCCGAAATTTTGTGCAATTTTTTTGGGAAAATGGGCGCCGTCAAATTGCACAAAAATCTGGGGCGAAATTTGTGCAAAACGGAGAATTTTAGCTTGCGGCCCGCGCCGGGGGTGCGCGGGCCGCTCGATGAAAAGGCCCCGGAGGGCGAACCCATCCGGGGCAAATGCGCCGCTTACTTTACCCCGAACCCTGCCGGGGATTTCGGCCGCGACTTTTGCATATTTATACAGGCCCCGCCGGGGAGGGGAGGGCTTAGCCCTCCACCTCGTAGCGGTTGACCCAGGAGTGGGTTGCCATAGTAGCGCCGCCCTCGACCAGCTTGCCATTCTTGTCAACCTCGGCAAAGCGGCGGGTGACGTTGACCTTGCGGCCCTTAACGTGGCCCTTGCGCTGACCCGTGGCCTTATGCTTGGCGTTGATGGTGGGCTTGGGATAGCTGGCGCCGTTCATATGCTCGCACATAGCAACCATCATCTGGCCCACGACCTCCTGGCGGCTCATGTCCCCACCCAGGGCGGCGGCAATCTCGTTAGCGGTGGGGGCCACGCCCGTATCCTGGTAGATAGCGGCGGCGGTCTGGAACATACGCTCCACCAGGGCGTTTTCCTCGGCGGAAATCTTCTCCCGCATCTTGCGGTACTGCTGGCGCATGGTTTCCACCTGGGCCATCATGTTCAGGTAGTTCTTGCGGACGTTCAGGGCGGCGGTCAGATTGGTATTGGTCTTCATAATTTTTTCCTCCATAATTCAGATAATTTTTTGAAGTTTTGTTTTTAAGGGGCTTCCCTTAACTTCTGTACTTATTATACCACAGGTCTTGGGGTTTGTCAAGAGTTTTTTTTGATTTTCCCGAACTTTTTTTTACCTCCCGTCCGGGGGCCTCTCTCTTAACTTCTGTACTTATTGTACCACATCCGGGGCCGTTTGTCAACCCCTTTTTTTACTTTTTTCAGAAAGTTTTTTGCCCTCCGCCAGCTTTTCCTTTACTGTAACTACATTGTACCATACAAAACGGGATTTGTCAATCGTCAAGTTGCACAAAGATTTCGCGCAAAAATAGGCGGCTTTGTGCAATTTGACGAAAACGCGCCGCTGCGACAGTGGCGGCGCGCCAAAAGAAAGGGGGCCGGGCCATCGGCCCAGCCCCTCCGGGGGTCACAGATTGTCGAACACGCCGCACTCGTCCAGGAACTCGAAAAGCTCCTCGTCCTCGTGGGGGACCTCGATGGTCTGGGCGCGGGCCTCGTCACTGTCGTTCCCGGCGTCGATTTCCTCACCGTCCACATAGGTGGGGTAGGTGTTCCAGCCCAGCTTTTCCATCAGCCGCTCAAACCGGAGAAACTCTTCGCAGTCGCGGGTTGGCTCCACATAGATTTCCTTAGTTACGATGCTCATTTTCCTTTCCTTTCTGGTTTGGGAGGTGTCCTTCCTCTTTATGTTTGTATTATACCACATCCGGTGGGGGTTGTCAACCCCCTACCGGATTTTTTCCGGAATAAATTTTATCCATTTGTCTCCGAACTGGTCGGTTTCCTCCATCCGGGCGAACATGGGAGGAACCCAAGATTTCTACAAACTTGTCCATCAGCGTGCGGCGGAAGGCTTTCAGGTAGTACCGGTATTTGATGTTGAGCCAGCCCTCAACCCGGATACTGTAATAGTGCCACTCCTTGCAGTACCACAGACAGCCCTCGTCAACCTCGGCACGCTTGGCAAGGAAGGCGGACAGGATTTCATCATCCTTTTTATCGTCCAACTTCTGCCGCTTGACCATCCAGTCCTCAAAGGCCCGGAAACCCAGAATCCAGAGGTAGACCGGGAAGAGGATGACCCGCCAGACCTTGTACCCGTTGCGGCTCCACCAACTGGGGCGCTTGGGCTTGTTGCCCTCTTTGATTTTCTGTTTTAGTTTGTCCATCGTGTGAACTCCTTTCCTTTACTGTACTTGTATTATACCACAAGCCCGGCGGCTTGTCAAGGGGTTTCTTGAAATTTTCTTTACTTTTTTGGTCGGGGACCGGGCCGGATTGAACCACCTCACAGTGGCTACCCGTCCACCCGGCCCCCTCCCGTACAGTAAAGGGGCCTTGTGGCCTTTGGGGTGGGGCTGTTAGGGACAGCCCCCCAGAACCCCTATGTTTACCAGCGGTCGGCCTTGGTCTTGGCCCGGTAGCCGCTGAAGTCCCGGCGGATTTCCTTGACCTCGCCGCCATCCACCATCTGGCCGTTCTCGTCAATCTCCGCAAACTTGCGGGTAACGGTCACGCTCTCGTGGCGGATGCCCTGGGAGTGCATGGCGGAGAGGGCGGAGCCAACCTGGGTGGGCTGGAACCCGGTAGCCTGGGCCACATCCTTGCAGGTCACGACCTCGCCGGGGTGGGCCAGCAGGTAGTCCCGGACGGACTTGAAAACGACCTCCTTATAGTCGGCCCACGCCTTCTTGGCGGCTTCCATCTGCTGGAAAACCTTGTCGGTATCAGCGGGGTTGCCGATGACGAAAGTGGTGGGGCGGGCCAGGGTCAGCTCGGTGTTGCCGCAAGTAGTGATGGTAGACATAATTTTTTCCTCCATAATTCAGATAATTTTTTGTCTTGGGGTTCTCCCCTTAACTGTCTTTATTATACCACACTCTGTGGGGTTTGTCAAGAGTTTTTTTTGATTTCTCTTGACTTTTTTTCGGGGCTGGGTGGCTTACGCCACCCAGTCAGCCGCCGCCAGCCCGTAGCCGGAGGGGCAGTCCCCTTGCACGAACAGGGTTTCCAGCGGGTACATAGCGGTCAGCCCGTCAATGGCGGTATCCACGCCGTCAGCAGGGACAGGCCCCGCAAGCACCTCGCCCGTGGTCAGGTCTACTACATAGAACATCGGGGTTCAACTCCTTTCCTTTACTGTACCTTTATTATAGCATATCTTGCGGGGTTTGTCAAGAGGTTTTTTCAAATCTCTTGAATTTTTTTCGGGGCCTGAGAGAGTGACCCGCCTGGGTTTCATCCCCTTCCCTTACTGTACTTACATTGTACCACACAATCCGGGATTTGTCAACCGTCAAATTGCACAAAGATTTCGCGCAAAATTCAGCAGATTGTACAAAAAAGCAAAAACTCGGCGCGCCGACCGCCGCGCCGAGCCGAAAAAAAAGGGAGGGCATCAGCCCTCCCCGCGCTCCTTGGCTCGCTCGGCGTCCTGCCAGGTGGCCCAGTAGATGCAGGCGAATGGCCCGAACTCGGACAGGTCGCAGGCGTCTCGATTGGGGCAGATGTCGCAGGGGCATCCATCGGCAGGAGTCCAGTTGTACAGAGTTTTCATTTTGATTACCTCGCTTCCTTTACTGTACTTGTATTGTACCACAATACAGGAGATTTGTCAACCGTTAACCTGCACAAATTCCGCGCCCCAAAACTATGCAACCTGCACAACCTGACGACCCGGCCCCCCGGCCGCACTCGGCGGCCGGGGATTTGGCAGTCAGCCCTCCGGGCGGATTTCCAGCTCGGCAATCATGTGGGTGGGGACTTCCATGATGGGGTCGGGTCTACGCCTGTCCTCCTGATAGAACCGGGTCACGTTTCCGTGCTTACAGGCCCACCCGAACATTTTGTAAACCGTCTTTGATGGCTTGCCTTCCTCGTTCTTTAGCCGCAGGGTCATGGTTCCGGCGGTCATCTTGATACCGTCCGCAAAGTTACGCATTTCTCTTGCCATTTTGATTTACCTCTTTCTTTCATTTGATGTATGTATTATACCATATCAGGAGGGGCTTGTCAAGCCCCTTCCTGAATTTTCTTGGATACTTCCGCCGCCCGCTTGGCGATGTTCTCCATATCCAGCCGGGCCAGGTCTTTGGTGGGGTATGTGGGGCAAGCGTCCCCATTTTCCAGGCACCCAAAGGGGCACTCACTGCACTTGATGCAGAACCAGTCACACACCCGATAGCTGACAACCTGGCCGTTCTGGACGTAGGGATGGACTTCCTCGATGGTGCCGGCCTGCCGCTTATACTGGGTTCCGGCGTAGAAGATGTACTCGATGTACCCACAGCTCTCCCAGCCGTACCAGTTGCCGCTGTTGTCCTCCCACTTGTGGCCGTCATACCAATTCGTCTTGACAGCGGTGGGGTCGTTCTGGATGCGGGTCTTGATGGCGTCAAATTCCTTGTCGGTGATGTTCATTCTGATGAACTCCTTTCCTTTACTGTACTTGTATTGTACCACAACCGGGGCGATTTGTCAACCCCTTTTTTGAAATTTCTTGAGATTTTTTTTGAGGGTGGAGGGCTTTTCAGCCCTCCAGCTTGGCAACCTCTTTCTTGAGGGCCAGCACCTCCTGCCACATCTTGCGGTCACTCTCGAAATCGGCGGCACTCCAATGGTCTTTCATGGAGAGGTAAAAGCGGCGGCGCTCCAGCTCGTCAATTCTCTTGTTCATCTCGGCGATAGTCATTTTGTATCGCTCCTTTCCTTTACTGTACCCTTATTATAGCACGGCTTACGGGATTTGTCAATTGTCAAATTGCACAAAAATTCTGGCAAAATTTCGGCAGATTGCACAAAAAACAAATTGCGGCGCGCGCCGGCCACCCGCGCGCCGCTCGGAAGCCTTTGTGCAAAATGACGAAACCGGGCCTTTGTGCATATTGCACAAAGGCCCTGGGGTTACTCGCCCCGCCGGATTAAAAAGCGGTCACTGCCGTATCGGGCGATTTGCTGGATGGTTTGTCTATCTCCTTTCTCCTGTAATGCGTGTACTCGCGTCCATAGAGCGTCTACGGGTTTAATTTCGTATCCTATGAAGTCCCCCCAATCTTTCGCCCCTAATGCTTTCAGAGCTTTAATTCTGCGGTATCCTTGCATTGCGTCAGATTTGATACGGTAGATATCCACAAAGGCCGTACCTTTTGCGGCGTTCTTCCGGTCGCTTAGATTATACACCAGATACAGTGCCCATAGGTCACGTTTTAATATTCGCTTGCCCATGTTGTCCTCCCTGGTGGCGGCTTACGCCGCCACCGTATCGAGCCACTTGTTGACGTCCGGCTCGTTCTTCATCAGCCATTCGGCTACGGCTTCCGTGCCGTGCTCTGTGCAGAGGTCATCCAGCAGTTGCAGGGCTTCGAACCCGCAGACCATGTGCTCTTTAATCATCCAGCAGAAGTTTTTCATGTCCTTGTTCATTTTGTTTACCTCGTTTCCTTTACTGTACTTGTATTATACCATAGGGAAGGGGGTTTGTCAACCCCCTTTTTCAAATTTCCCTCCAGACTTTTACGATTTCGTCATCTTGCACATAATCAGGCGTCCCCATGTCGTCAATCCATACAAGATAAAACGCTTCTTCATCAAGTCCATCATAGCCCCAGAGGTTTCCCGTTTCATCCTCAAGAACGTCCTCGCAGTAGGCCCAGCCGCCCACCATGCGAATTGTCCCGGTAGGCTCGCCGCACCAGGTTTCCAGAACCTGGGTGTTGAAGTGACTGACCGGCTCCGGCTCTGTTGCCGCTTCTGCCGTGGTGGTGAAGCAACCAGCCGCCCACAGAATCATAATGAGGACGAACGCCCCAGCCAGTGCATTGGTGACAACCAGCCACAAATCTTTGAAAGTCTTTTTCATATCCTTAAATCTCCTTTTCGTATTTTGTTGGTGGTGCTGGGTGGCTTACGCCGCCACCCAGCTAACCAGCTTCCCATGCTTGCGGATTTCGTTGCGCTTCTCGCTTGCGCTCCATCCCATCACCCAGCCGTGGTGGCCGTCCGCAAACTCAAAGTAGAAACCCCGTCCGTAGTTGTTCGATTTGGTCATCTTCATTTTGATGTACCCCTTTCCTTTACTGTACTTACATTGTACCACAGCTTGCTCGATTTGTCAAGCCCTTTTTTGAAGTTTTCGAGAAGTTTTTTACTTCTCGAAAACGTAGCAGACTTCACAGCGGTCAATCTTGCACTCGAAACCGGAAGGAAAACGCACACACTCGCGGCGTCCGCTGGGATAGAAGTTGTAGCAGGTGGACACAACCGCCCAATCCTCACCCTGGTAGTTGTTTCGATAGGACTTCTCGCTTGTCTTAGCCATCATAACCATCTTCGCCATTTTTCATTACCTCGTTTCCTTTACTGTAATTACATTGTACCACATTCAAGGAAGTTTGTCAACCGTCAGATTGCACAAAATTGATGGGCAATAATTGTGCAAGGTGCACAAATCGGCGCTGGTGGTTAGCGACCGCTAACCGCAGTTACGGAAATAGCGCAAGCCTTGCGCTTGCGCTTTTCCTTGCCCCTCCTTTTTTAGTTTAGTCTGCTGATTGTTACATCTTTGACCATTGAGTGATGGTGTCCTTTTCCGTCTACCTCCAATCTGATTCTTACCTCTGGAAAAGCAACTTTCAACTCTGTCCATGCTTGCATGAATTTGTCAAACGCTTTTCTTTCTTCGTTGGCTCTTCTTTGCTTTAGTTCTTTGCTTGCTTGCTCAATCATCAAAGCAAGTTTTTCGTTGCTCATTTCTTCCAAGTTGCCGAACTCGTTTTCGGTTAAATCTTCGGTTTTAACTGCGTTTCCTTTTGGGTCAATCATCCAAAAGTAAGAACCATCGTGAAACGTAACAGAAAAACCGTCAATTTCGTAAACGTCCACTTGCGTTTTTTCGAGCGAAAACGGCAACTGTGTTTTCTCGCTACTCTTTAGCTTGCCTTTTGTTTGCGCATCTTTGACAAGCTGGTGAAACTTTGCCCAAGTCATTTGTTTGTCACCTCTTTTCTTTAGTCCTCATAATCTTGCCTGATGAAATCATAGTCATTCTCGTTCTTGACAACACCTCTTTTTGCCATTCTTGCAAGTGCGTCTTTCATGCTGTAACCAAACCACAGTTCAGTTTCACCAGTCATCTTGTTCCGCATTTCAAAGCTCCACATAATCAATCACCATTTAACAACCTTGTTTGTTGTTGTCCTTTCCTTTACTGTACTTGTATTCTAACACAAACAAACTCATTTGTCAAGTGTTTTCTTCAATTTTTTTTCTTTTTTCTTTCGTCATTTTGCACAAACTTTGCTTGTGAAATTTTTAACAATCGCGCTCGTTTTTTTCAGAACATTTGTTTTCGTCAAATTGCACAAACCATTTTCTGGAAAAAGGGTTAGCCCAGACTAACTGAATATTTATTCAAAAAAACTGCATTAGTACATTTGTTCGACGCTGCGGTCGAACGACCGTACTCGTTCGTTCGATTATTTTTTGAGCATCACTTCTATTTTACCACACTTCGGTGCATTTGTCAAGCGTTAATTTTTTAACAATCTTGCCCGCCCCACCACCAAGAAGATGGTTAGTAGTAACTAACCTTAGTTACTTGATTAGTTGAATTAGTGCATTAGTGTTAGCTGTTACTAACTGCTTGTTAATTCTTTAACAATCTTGTTCGTTAATCTTTTAACAATCTTGTTTGTTAATTGTTTAACAATCTTGTTTGTTAAATCTTTAACAATCAAACTCGTTCATTCATTGAATTAGATTGTTGTTAAATTTTTAACAATCGAATTCAATCAATCAACGAATTTTGTGGGACAATCGAATTGAGTACAAACGTTCGATTTTGATTTCGCTCCAATAGCTTTTTCTCTTGCAAAGCCCACCCCACCCCCTGCCCCACCCAGGTGGGGGGGGATGGTTTTGGGCTTTAACACTTTAACACGCTAAAGTGAAAAGGCCGGACAAAAAATCATACCGCTTGCTTTTTTCTGGAATCACGGGAATCGCGGCGACTACGGGAAATTCTTTTCAAAAATTTTCCTCACATCACCAGCCCCTTTTCCCTTCTCCGCTTCTTCTCCTGCTCATTCTTCCACAGCTCATTCACCGCGTCCACGATGACCATCCGACCAATCCAGTACGCCCCACCCAACAGCAAAGCACACACTAAAATCGTCAGGCCCCACGTCGTGCTCACAATCCACTCACAGACCATAATCACGCCGATTGTCGAGGCCAATCCACCGGCCAGGAAAACCGGCCCGAAAATCAACGCCGTCAGCCTGGGATGGTCATGCAACCAATCTAACATTTTCGTCCTCCTTAATACGGATACCAATACGAAACAAGATTTTCGTCCAGCACGCTCTTGGTTCCCTGTTGTAGTACCTTGCCTTCGTTATCCAACACCCTGAAACTCTTGCCGTTCGGGATGCTCTTAACGGCGTCTTCAATACTCTTGAACGCTATCTTCGCCTTGCCGTTATCTACGACCCACACATCCATCGGCCGGACTTCCATGCCGAATGTCCGCGCCATCACGCCGGGGAATACTTGCCATTGGTCGGCGCTCAGCGGCGGCGCTTTAACTTGCTTCGCCGGGTTCGGCGGCACAGGTTTTGGTATTGGCGGCGGAACAGGTATTCTGTCCCTCATCGGGACCTCATACTCATCCTCCTGCTCGCCGCCAAATACCTCCGCAAAGCTGTGGTCAAACAGCCAAGTGATAATCCCCGTCACCAGCCAGATGCACACGGCGATAATTACAATCGCGCTCACAATGCCGCCGGCAATCGCGCCGAGCCCAGCGATGAACTTCCACATGGTCATACCATCACCGCCATTCCTGCGCCGATAAACAGCGTCGCCCACCAGAACAGGGCAATCACCAGGCAGCTCACCAGCCGACACAGCGGCACGGTCCACTTGGTTTCCTCATGCAGCCAGTCCTCCAGCGTGACCTCAATGAAGCCCATCGCCGACAAGTACACGATGCCGACAACGACTTCGCCAATCCACTTAAAGAACATCTTTACCTCCTTACCACAACACGATTGTCTTAGACCACTCAAGGAACTGGACAATGCTCCACCCGGCGCCGACGACCGCCGCAACAATAGCCACCGGCAGGAAATACGCTACGAAGAACGCCAGCGGCTTGCAGTCCCAGCCCCAATCTGTGTCTGTTATAAACACAGAGTACAGGGGGATATAGAGAAACGCGCCGACAATACTGTAAAACAGAACCCACTCAACCAGATGAAACAGTGTCATATATCTTTTCCCTCCAATAGATAGATAGCTTTAGCGATGCCGACGGACAAGCCACAGGCAATCATCAGGAACACGCAGCCGACCAAAATCAGCGCGCAAACGGCAATCGGCACCAGCACGATGTTCCAGAGGTCGGCGATGCACATCGCAATCCAGATGGCAATGCCAATCGCCGCAATCGCCGCGGCCCACGGGAAGCACTTATCGGTCAGCTCATCGACTGTGTATTTATCGCTGAACTTAGTCATCAATATGCACCTCCAGCCACTCCCAGAACTTGCCGCCGACCAAGGCGACGAAAATCAGCGCTCCCACGCCGCCGATGACTAGGTGCATCAGACCACCAAGCCCAAACACCATCGTATACAGTAGCGCGTACAGGATGAAGAAGCCGATGGCAATTACACCTTTCAACGCGTCAGTCTTTGTTAATGTCTCCATTATCTTCGCCATCCTCCTTTCCATCAGAAATAACGGGCTGGCCGTCGGCGGGGATTATGGCGGACTCGGCCGCGACGATGCGGTCGTACTCGTCCTTGATAATCATGCCAATGGCAATCAGCATAGCGCCGACCATCAAGGCCCCCATCACGTAGGGAACTGCGCCGCCGATTGCCGCCAAAATCCCCTCCGGCACGAAGCTCAGCAACCAGGAGATAAAGGTGACAACGACACCAAAAGCGAACAGGATGCCCGCGCAGCATACAATGATAAACACAAAGAACTTCAGGAAGTCCCACACACAGTGGCCGATTGCCTTGAACACATTCTTGATAACTTTCACTTTTTATGGTCCTCCTTCCACGACCAAATTAGTTGGGCACCACTCTGGGCAAAAACGGTGCCAATAAAGGCGCAGCCAACGCCCCAAAGGACGGCAAGGGGCCACCAGCCCAGCATTGCGAAACCGACCACAGGGCCGACGATAATGGCCATAATCGCTAAAGCTGCGGCGGTCGATAAAACGGCGCAAACCATTGCGCTGCCGGCATCTTTCACAGCAGCCTTTAGCATGACTGGGAACTTTTTCTCTTTCACGGCGTTCTCTGGCGGCCAGTAGTAATTTCTCCAAGCTGCCATAATACCTCCTTAATTGAATGTTATCCACAGCATCGCCGCACAGAAGCCAATGGCGATGAGCAGTATTGTTGGCCCTGCCCAGTTACATTCCACCAGGTCGCCGGCCGAGCAGAGCGGCTGATAGTCGGGGTCTTGTTGTCTCCTGCGGTTTTCCTCGGCGACAACCATCGCACAAATTGCTGCCGCGCTCATAATGTCACCCCCTTAACGCATACCAGATACACCCAGCCAACCACAGGACTGTGAAGCCTACGATTGCCGGCACAATCCAGTCGTATTCGTCGCTGTGCGTCCAGCTCAAATCTTCTGGTTCGTTGCTGAGGTTGGCGGCCAGGATAGCGCCCATCATTGCGCCGACGTTCATACTTCACCCCTCTCATTGAAGCGAAGCCATGAACGCAGCGCGACCACGGCGAAGCCGGCGACCAGGGCCATCCAGAAGTTAGACATAGCAGCCATTGCGGCACCGGTGCCGATGAACCACAGCCGCTCCAGGTCAGTTTCCAGAGTTGTTTGAATCTTCATACCTTCCTCCTTATAGTAGCAGTAATGCCATCATAGTAATCAGTACCACGCCGCCGACGCAGCACAGGACAAACATCAGGCCGGAGCTGTCATCAATGATGAGGTCATCATCTTCATCCCACATAGCTCTTTCCTCCTTATGACATAATTACGATTGCGGCGAAGAACACGGCGAACAACGTAACTGCAATGATTGCGGCGAGCGTGTAGCCATCAATGTAGAGAGTGCCATCCTCATCCTCGCCGCACTCCTCGATGTCCTCGCGCTCATCGTATTCGTCCTCCGCCGCGCGAGTAGCGTTGTGCGCCGCCATCTGCGCGCACCTGATAGCGTTCTGCGTAGCAACATTGCACGCAATCATAGGGGCGATGTTCATAAATTTCTCTCCTTTTCTTATCTTATGGTATAATTATAGCACAAAAATTTTTTTCTGTAAAGGCGCCGAAAATTTTCTTAGTTTTGACATTATAGAAGTCGTTATATTGCGTAAACGCAATATAACGACCTGAGGGTCGAATTTATAGGAAAGGAGTAAAAGGGTATGGGTGCTTATTCGACAGAAGCCGAAAAACGACTTGAAAAATTACTTAATTCTCATGATATTAACGCGAGTTTTGAAATTATCGTAGCCAATAATTCGTTAAGAGTAAAAACAACTGGACTTAAAGGAATTGAGTTAGAAATTGCCAAGGCAATAAATGATGCTATTGGAAGAAAAAGGGCGTCAACCGCAGCAACTTTATTAGCCAATATTAAGATTGACTCAAAAATTACCTATACAGGGGGCACGGCTGCGTCGATTGACAAGAAAGTAAAAAACTTAAAAATAGGTCGAGCGATAGACGCAAAAGGGCGCTATTTTGAATACCTCGTATTCAAAAAAATCGAAAATTATTATGAATCATTGGGGGCAAGTGATTAGATAGAAAAATATGAAGGATATGATGAAATGATGGCTTAGAAAAAATATGCTTCGACAATAAAAGATATTGGACTTGACTAGGCGCTGGAATCTTGCGCCGAAAAAGCTTTTGAGTGGGTAAAAAAAACTTATCCAAATGTTGAAGCAATTCGGCAAGGAATTTTATAGGCATTGGCGCAATCGAACTCAAAAGGAGATATTTCTGCTTTTGGAATTACTTTAGAGTTAAAAACTACGTCAAATTGGGGGCCAAATTCATCAATAAAATACTTTGAATTAAAAGATTATGATAATTTTGGATATGGATTGATTTCTTACGTTTATAATACTATGGAGTAGTAGAGGGGGATGTGGAAAACGGAAGATAAAATATTCAAAGAAGATGAGTGGTCGAAAAATATTGCTACGAAGGGGTTTCAATAGTATCTTACTCGGTATCTTAAAAAAGGATAGGATAACGTAACTTTCTTAAATTATCTTTTATAGAAAGGCGTTGGAGGAGCGTTAAATGCAGCAACTACAACTCCTCAAAAAACAATGGTTGTTGGTGTAACCTAGAAGGGGGGAGGAAGTTTTACCATAATTGTTGATTTTGATATTTTAATTCAAAAGTTAAGGAGCGAAGAAATAAAAAAACAAATAGAGGAAAGCTGGTCCGCTCCTGGCGGAACTTATTACTTAAATTGGAACGATTCTGATAAAACAAAAACTTTAGTAAATTTTAGTCCAGAAGAAGGTAACATACAGCAGTACGCGATAAAAGATAACGGAGACCCGCCAGAGAAAGAGATGAATGGCGGGAACGAAGTCGCTTTTACTTTGCGACTTAACCACGCTTTTTTTGAACTCGCCAATCAACTTGGCGCGCGTTCTAAATTTTAAGTAAAAGGAGGTCCAATCATGGACATTAACACAATCTTGGCTCTTAGCGCAGAATCTCCTCAGGAGATTTATTTTCAAAAAGGAGACGTGTGCGTAACAATTACTCCTGCGCCATCCCATAAAAAGTTGGTTGACGCAGCTCAGCAGAGTCTGAATATGATGATTACCGACTCTCCAGTTATCAGCGCCGCGGTTTACCAGATGGCTTTAAACCTAGGGATAATTCGCGCTTTCACTAATATCCCCCTGAAATTTGCGGATGAAGATGAAACATATAAGCTCTACGATGCTTTGGTATATACCGGCATTTTGGCGGAGGTTAAGGATAGAGTCAATCCTGACGCCAAGAACTTTTTTATCGTTTCGGTCAGGGATACTCTTAAGGATATTCTTAACTATAAGCGCAGCGCGGCAGGAATTGTTGATAGCATTGCAGCTTCTGCCGATTCAAATATCGCGGTCATGAACGAAGCGGAAAATATTTTAAGTGATGAATCTAAAATGGAGAAGGTATTGGGCCTGCTCTAGGTTCAACAGTAGCTTTCTTCTCCTATTGCAGAATAATAGGAGAAAAATAAAAAGAAAGGGGTGAGTAAATGGCTATTACCTTTGATATTGGTTTTAGGCTTCAAGGCAAGCCGTTGAATGAAGTTATTGCTCCATCTATATTGGCCTTAAGTAAAGAAATTGACCAAGCTTTTTAGAATTCGAGCGCTCGTGGAGGTAATTTATCAAAGCCAATTAAGGAAGCCATTTCTTCAGCAAATGCCCTTGGAGCTGCCCTAAAAACCGCAACTACTGATAAAGGTTTATCCTTTTCTCTTATGGAGCGGTCCTTAGCCAGAAGCAATACTTCTGTTGCAGAGATGGTCGCTAGGCTAGGCAGCGGAGGGCCGGCGTTTCAATAGAGCTTTAATTTAGCGTTAAATTCGATTGCTACAGCGAATAGACAAGTAGTAACACTTTCTTCTAAATTACAAGAAGCAGGGAGAGTATTTACTCAATCTCTGAAATTTACGACGGCTCAAACGGCGATTCGTTTTATTACGGGACAGATTCAATCAAGTATTGGCTGGGTAAAAGATTTGGATAGTACCTTAGCTCAAATTGCTACGGTTTCTGGTAAAACTGGGACTGAGTTAGAAAAAGTATATAATAATATTATATAGGGCGCTGCCGACTTAAGAGTTGCCGCAGGTGAATATGCTGAAGCCTCTTTGATTTTCTATCAACAAGGTTTGAACGATAGCGAAGTTGCGCATAGAACAGAAGTTACTATCCAGGCGGCAAAAGCTGCGGGGCAATCCGTTTCTACAATGGCTTCTCAATTAACCGCTATTTGGAACTCTTATAGGATGGTGGGCGAAGAGCAAGAAAGAGCAGCAGCAGTTGGTGCGAAATTAGCGGCGAGTACTGCTGTTGATTTTAAGGATATTGCTGAAGCCATGCAGATTGCCGCCGCCGGCGCATCGCAGATGGGGGTTAGTTATGATTCTTTAGCTGCGATTATTGCAACTGTTGGTGATGCTACTCAACAATCCGCATCAATAATTGGTAATGCCTATAAAACAATTTTCTCCAGATTTGAATAGCTGACAGTAGAGGGATCTGACGGAGAAATAACATTGAATAGTGTGTCTTCTAAATTGCAAGCTTTAGGCGTCAATATTATGGACACCTCTGGAAAGTTAAAATCATTAGACGACGTAATTTATTAGGTAGGTATTGGATGGGAAAATTATAGTGAAGAATAGCAACTGGCTATTGCTCAATTAGCCGGTGGTACTCGTCAATATGGTCAATTTTTATCCTTAATGTAGAATTTCCCAGAGTATCTAAAAAACTTAAAAGTCGCAACTGAAGAAACAGGTTCAACTTTAATTGACTAGTTCTTAGCAGCAAGAGACACAATTGAGGCCGCGGCAGAAAATTCTCGTGAAGCGTGGTCAAGAGCTTTTAAGGATTTATTCAAAGCAGATAGTATGAAAGATTTATATAAAGCAAGTGAAGATATTGCTAATGCGGTAAAGAAGATAATTGATGGCTTCGGCGGATGGCAAGGAATAATTGTTTAGATAGGGGTATTATTCCAGAAGAATATTTCAGATAAAATTCAAGATGCAATGATTTCTAGTAAGAATTTCTTTAAGAATTTGACTCCCGAAATGTCTAAAGAAAATATTAAGAGCGAAAACGTAAAGGAAACTTAGACCCTAAATGATTAGATTAAATAGAACGGTACAGATTTGAACAATGCCGAAGCCGCAAGAGCAAAATTAAAAGCAGCTCAAGAAATGAAATTGGTGATGGTGGATGTAAACAGACTGATTTCAAGCGGAAATGCAGAAATGCGTCAAGAAGGAGAAAATCTTTTAATAACCTTAAATAATGCCCAGAATAGATTAAATGGTTGTGTTGACGCTATTACTGAAATGCAAAGTGGCTACACCGCTTTAACTTAGGAAGCTGAGAGAAATTTATCAATTATTGAAGCAGAAAGAGACGTTACTGCCTTCTTAGATGAAGACCGTCGAGCTGAACTCGCGGCGCTCCAAGAGAAACAAGTTATTCTTCAGCAACAAGAATCTGCGGCTTAGTTAGAAGTAGAAATGGCTACAATTGAAGCAAATATTGGATTAGCACAAATTCAAACAGAAGCAACAAAATTAGATTTGAAATTATAGTAGCTTGAAGCTGAACGGGCGATACAAGAAGAGAGAAAAAGGAATGCTTCTGCGAATGGCAATACTGCTGAAGCGGAGGATGCAAGAAATTAGTTAAAAATTCTCGATAATCAAATCGAAAGTGCCAAAAATTTGGCGAAAAGTTATTAGAAAAGTCAACAAGAAATAAATTCAGCTTTGGCCAATATTACTAAAGCGCATAAAAACTTAAAGACTGAAGTTGACTTAACAACGAAAGCAATTCAAAAGTTTACCAACGCTGGCGCCGAAGGAAAAGATATTGCTAAACAAACACAACAGGTGAGTAAAGCCTTTACGAAAATGGCTGATGATATGGGCAATGCGATGAAGAGTAATGATAAATCTTCTATGGGGGCGATAATCCAATAGATGAAGAGCGATATCGAAAGTAGTGACTTACCTCCATTATTAGCATAGAGTTTGAATGAAGCTTTTGATATTGGAGATATTACTTCAGAAACCACTTTCAGCGCAATGATTCAGAAATTTACACAACAAATTACGGCTTTTAATGCTGACCCTGCTAATACTATTAAGATAGATTTTGACCCATCTACTTTGACAGAAATGGCGAGACAAGCAGATATCGGTGCTCAATAGTTGAATATACTCGGCAATGCCACTCAAAATGCTGAGGCGGCTATCAAAAAAATGTAGACCACCTATGGCACAAATATTCAATCAGTAACTTAGCTTACAATGTCAATAACTGGTCTAGCGAGTGGCTTAGGGTCTTTAGCGGACATGGTTTCATCTGGCAATATGTCATTTATGGGATTCTTAACTGTTTTGACCAGAGTAATGCCGGCCATAAAAGGATTAAGTGAGAATACTGTTGTTGCTGGTATTGCAACAAAATTGTTTGGCAAATTCGCAAAGATAACTGCTGTTGAAACCACTGCTTCTGGTGCCGCTGCTGAAGGTGCAGCGGTAAAGATTACCCTGTTTGGTCATGCCATTGATACCGCGACAGCAGGTATTACTTTAATTATTAAAGTAATTGTTGCTTTTGTGGTAGCATTAACAGCATTAGCCGTAGGAATTGCGACATGGGCAAAGCGCCAAAGAGAAGCAAGATTAGAAACCGCTGAAACCGCGAGAACAGTATCTTAGACGTCTAAAGAGCTTTCTGACGCAGTTGGTGAATAGGCAGCTGCTTATGATGAAGCTGCTGAAAAGATGGAGTAGTATAAAGATGATAATTAGAAAGTTGCTGAAGCATAGGCAGAAATGGGTGAAGCGATTCAATCAGTTATAGATACCTTATCTGAAAGCGACGATGCTCATGATAAAGCTATGGCTAAAGAGTTAGAACATCAACTCGCAATAGCAGAATTAACCGGGAATTATGATTCATTAACTGAAGCAATTCACAATCTGAATCAAGAAATGCTTGAGAGTTCAATTACTGATGCCCAAATATCTAAGGACGCGGCGGAAAAGGTATTCAAAGATAACATGACTCAAGGCGTAGGTAATACTTGGAACTATGCCGATAAGTATTCTGCTGATATAGCAAGCTGGACTAAGGGTACTGGAGAAACAATTACTAAAAGTAATGGAGAGAAAAAATCTGTAAGAGATACTATTACCGAAGGTGAATATTCTCATATTTCAAGTATGGGAACAATTCTCGCAGATAAAAATGATGTCAATGATTGGATTAAAGCGTATGAAGAAGCACTTGCTTTGCAAAGACAATTAAAAGAAGAGGGATTTACTGATACTGACTATTATGAAAATTTGAGCGATTGGTTGGGTAAATCTGCTGATTCTTATAGCCAAATCGCCGAGTCACAAGATTATATCAACGAACAAGCACTTGAACTTTTAGCCATAGACCCAACAGCTTTTGTTGACCGCTTAAACCAAGATTTGGCGGAAACAGATAAAATTTCCGAAGATGTTGCGGAAAAATTAACTATCCCCGAAGGTGGATTTGAAAATCTGTCTGAATACGAAGCCTTTAGGAGTGAACTGCAAGCCCTTGCAGACTAGGGTATTTTAACGCAAGATGCTATTGATGGCTTTTTATTGACAAATAGCGATACTTCAAAATTCGAAGTAGTTGAAGATTATATTGGTAAGCAAATGAATGATTATAAAGAATTATAGCAAGAAATGTCTAAGCCCCCGGAAATGTCAGATGAAGAGTGGCAGCAACAGTTAGACACCGATTTTGCTGCGGCGGAACAAAAAATAAAAGATTTTATGAATGGTCTTTCTGAAGAAGATAGAAATATAATGATGGGAGTAGAATTAGATGCCGATGACTTACAAAATTTAGACACAAGTTTATAGGAAGCGTTAGATAAAGCAAAAGATTTGCAAATAGTCGGAAAAGTAAAAACAGACATTGAAGATGAAAATTGGTAGAAACGTATGAGCGCAGCGGAAGGATTAGAAACCGGCGGAACAATTTCTGCGGAAGACTTTAAGGTTTTCGAAGATGGATACGCAAGTTTCTTCTAGTTAATGGAGGATGGTACTTATCAGCTAATTGGTGATGCTCAAAAATTAGCTGATATGGTTGAAAGCGCTCATCAACAGGTCTTAATTGATGACTCAGTTGAATCTGCACAAAAAGCTCAAGATTATGCTCCAGGCAGCGGCAATTATGATAAAGAAATGTATGACCAATTAACTGAAGCTTCTCGATAGGCACAACAATAGTTATTAGTTACGGCTGATAGTCTAAATGAATTAGATGCTTTATATTAGAATTTAGCTCAATCAATGGCAGAAATTGGGGAAGGTGTAGATTATAGCGTTTATGCCGAGGCTCTTCAAGGTCTCGCAGCGCAATATGAAAATACCGCGGATGAAGCAAAGGATTATGCTTTAGCATTATAGTAGGGAACAGTGGAGCAAATAGCCGCGGCAGAAAGTGCTTTAAAAGCGGCAACAATGATTGGAGAAGCCGCAGACAAATATGGGTTATCAGCAGATTCTCTTGAGATTTAGGCAAAAGAATTGCGTAAAGTTGCTGGTGAAGAAGAAATGACTGCTGAACAAGCAGCGGTATTAGCAATCAGAAATCAAAGAATGAATAAAGGTGTTACTGAGTTATCAAAGAATTGGAAAGATTGGTCTAAAGAGTTAAGCAAAGCAGATAAAACATCTCAAGATTATGCAGATACGGCGGCAGATTTGTCGGATGCCGTTGCTGATTTAGTAAACTGGTATGAAGATTTAAGTTTAAGTTCTGATTTTATTACAGAAAATATGGAGTTAATGGGAAAAGCCGCTGAAGGAGATATCGTAGCTATTGGATAGCTTGGAGCGGCGGTTGCGTAGGAAGCAATTTCAAATGCTTAGTTGGACGAATCTTTAGTAAATGTCACTAGCAATGCTGGCCCGTTAAATAAAACAATGACTGATGTCAATACCGCTTTTGAAGAGTATTGGTAGAAAATGGCTGCTGGAACTACCGCACAGGAAGCTTTTAATAGTGCTTAGAGTGGAGTGGCCGCAGGATTCGCAGCAATTAAAGCAAATATGGAGGGATTAACTGATGGTAGTTTGTCGTTAGATGATGTTCTGGGTGATCCAGCTAAGTTTGTCGAACAATTAAATGCTTACGCCGCAGCCACGGGAATGACAGCTCAAGAGATGCAGCAGATGCTTTCTTCGGTCGGAGTTTCTGCGGATGTTTAGACAGAGTATATTGAACAAGATGTTGAAGTACCAACATATTATGAGTATAGCGAAAGAGATGGTGACGATACCTTTACCTATGTTGATAGCGACGGTGAAACTAAGACTTCGACTAGACCTCGAATCAGAAAAATGACTATTCCAGGTGCGCCGGTAACAACAAAGGGATATGTTGGTGTTGCAAAAATTGATATGAAAGGTGCAGATGGAAAGGGTTCAGGAGTTCCAGATATTAAGTTTACCGGTGTGTAGAAGCCTTCGACTTCTGCGGTCAATGCAGGAAAGTCTAGCGGTGGAGGTGGAAGTAAAAAATCATCGAAAGCGCCGACAAAGAAAGGCGACCACAAAGAAGCCGAAAAAATTAAAGATAGATATACTAATATTTAGGCATCTATTGATAAAACAACTCGTTTAATTGAGCGTCTATCTGATGCGGAAGATGACGCATGGGGATATAAGAAGTATAAAAACTTAAAGCTAATCAATCAACAATTAGGTATTCAAGGCAAAAAACTTCAAGTTCTTTATAAAGAAGCTCAAGACTACTTAAAAGTTGACCAAGCTGCATTACAGAAATTGCTTGCAGATTCGGGTTTGACTATGGCAGAATTCAACTCTGATGGCTTCGTTGCCAATCATGAAAATATTACCAGGGCACTAAATGAAATGATGGCTCCATTAGACGCTGCGATAGAGGCCGCTGAAAAAGCATATGACGCTGCCGTTGATTAGGGGTTAACCGATGAAGCCCTTGAGCCATATTAGGAAGCGATTGATGAAGCAAATAAAGCGATGGATAAATTTGATGAAAAGGTAAAGGATAAAGTTATTGAAGCTCTTGAACAAGTAGATGAAACGGCGCAAAAGGTTCATGATACGATGAATTAGTTGATTGAAAACATTCGCGAAACAATGTAGAACTGGGTAGACAAGGAAAATATTAAACTTTAGCTACGTATTGATATCAATGACCAGGATATTCGTACCGCAGAGCATCTAATAGAACTCTGGGGCGAGATTGGTACGAGAATGGGTTGGGCAGCGGATAAGTACCATGAATCATTTAATGCTAATTATGATACCGCCGAGGGGCTACTTAAAAATGCGACTACAATGAAAGACATGATTGATGGTTTGATGCGTGGGGATAATGATGCCGCAAATTGGTTATTAGATAAGTACGGAAAAGAAGCTTATGACGAGTGGATTAACGGTAATGGCGGTATTCCAGATGTAGTTATGGAACAATATGAAGATGCCATAGATTAGTTGCAAGATGTAAGAGATACAATGCAACAAACATTGCGCGACATGATGCAAGAATGGACAAAATATCTACAACTTATTATGGATGATTTTGATAAACTTAGCGAAAAACTTGACCGTAATCAAGAAACTTTAGATATGTGGAATAAAGTTCTTGATGGTATGGGTATGGCAGAAACGGTAGATGGCGCCAAAGCAATGTCTAAATTAGCAAAAGCTACTTATGATACCGCAAAGAAAACTGCTCACGTTTATAAAGAACAAGCTCTTACAGCGAAAAAAGCAAATGATGATGCAACTAAAGCTCTTGAAGACTTTAAAGCGGCGCATGGCGGTGCTTCATTCGATGTTGCTAATTTGACAGAGAATGAACTAATTCAATATTAGGAGTTCCTTGATTGGGTTGAACAATCAGAAGAAGCGATGAATGAAGCAGAAAGCGCATTTAAGTCGGCTGTTCAAGATATGGTCGATAAAATGGGTGAAGCTATGGAGGCCGAAACCACCAGACTTCGCGCAGAATTTTTCGATAAAATTAACGGAGCTTTCACAGATTGGGATACAATGCAAGAAGTTTATGATGGATTAGAAGAAATCGAAGAATTAACTCTTGATGACTTAACAAAGAATTACGAATTAGATAAACTGGGAACTTCAATTACAGACTATCTTAATAGCGCAACAAATCCTGAAGCACTTGAATTTGGTAGTAAATTATTAGATGAAATCAATGAAAAATTAGCGAACGGTGAAAAAATTACTTAGGAATAGTTAGATGGTTATAAGGCTCAATTTGAAGTTATGCAAGCTATGGATGCTTATGAAGAAGCAAAAAATGCAAAGAATACTATGCGGCTCCATAGAGACGCATCTGGTAACTATTCATATGTATATTCAAGTGATGAAAGCTCTACCGAAGATAAGGCCCAAAAGCTTAAAGATGCAATTTATGAGTATGAAAAATTACAGTAGGACGCTGTTGATAAATATGAGGATTTATGGATAAAAACTTATGCTACTATTGGACAATTAGAGGAGTTAAAGAATACTGCAAGATATAAGAACGATGCTAAATATAGAGCCTATGTAGATGAAATGTTAAGACAAAACTATGAGAAATTAGACTTTTATGCCCAACATATTGACCTCCATTATCAGCAATTATATGATTTTCATGAAGCGGCCTTAAATAAAGATTCTATTTTATATTAGAATCATGTTGACCACCAGTTAATGACGTTTAAAGATAGTAATTTGAATATAGTTATGGGAACACAAGATACTTTTGATAAAGTTACTGATTTCCATGAGCATTTCGTTGAATATATGAGCGGTCCTGGCGGGTTTGCTGATTAGTTGGAAAAGACGGGAGACTAGATTGTTTCTGAAACTTGGAAAGATATTGAAGAAGTTGGCGAAGGTCTGGAATTTATGGAGGGAGATTACCGTGATTTAGCAGCTTTGGTGAGCGATAAAGCAGATGAAATTATTAGTGATAATAAAGACATTGCTCGCTCTGCAACAGAATTAAAGAATACCGCCACATAGGCTATTGATTCAATGACTAGAAATATTGTCTCAAACTCTAATAGTATGGTCACAGCATTAAATAAAGTAACCAAAGCAATAGAAGAACAGATTAAGGCGTTGTAGGCATTAAGAAGAGCTTAGCTTGCATAGATGGAAAAAGATGACGAAGAAAATCCGGATTTCAAAGACAAATACTCTCAGCCAGATTATTCTTATTCTGCTATCACTAACGCAGCTTAGGGGAATGATTATTCGCAAGATATTGAATTAAGAAAAGAAAAAGAGAAGCTAGAGGCTTATAATGGTAAGGTCGCCCCAACAGCTGTTGTTGAAGCTCTTGCGAAGGCGGTTTCTGAAAAGTCGCTTAGTGAGACAGAAGCCTTCAATGTATTAAAAGTTTATAACCATGGGCTACAACCCGACAAAGCCGCTTTACCTACTTTTGACATTCATGCGTTAATGAATAGATTAGATGATTTGCGAATATCTTTTGATAGAAGATTATTTAATGAAGTTAGAAAAGAAAAATGGTTAAAAGATTATGGCAGTCTTGATGGTTTCAAAGAAGCTTATACTGGAGGTCTTTTCACTCAACCTGACGTAACAAGAATCGCGGAAAAAGGCCCAGAATTGGTTCTTAATGCCGACGACACAGAGAAAATTTTACAAGCAGTTAAACTAATTCGAGGGACAGTTTAGACTTAGCTTGGTACAGTTGATGCGAAACTTTTTGCTGCTACTGGAAGAGTCGCTGAAATTACACCTTACAACCCGCCTAAGGAAACCGACCAGGCCCTTGAGCAGTAGGTGCATATTGAAGCCAATTTCCCAGGAGTATCTGTGGCTTCCGAAATTGAAGAAGCCCTCAACAATCTTGTGGTATCCGCAGCCCAATATCGTTCAAAATACCACAAATAAGAACGAAAGGAGATTTTTAATGGCCGGTGTGAACGATGCCGTGCTGGGCGTCATTGATTCAATGATTGCCCAGCACGTATCGGCCACTCCCATGGACTTAACTGTCAATGCGGAAGTGGTCAAATTAAAGAACGCCGCGACCTGTGAGTATTTGGTAAAGTACGAGAATGATACTTTCTCTGCTTTTAGTCAAAACCCGCAGGTAGTTTACAGCGTCGGCGAAAAGGTCTATGTCCTTGTGCCGCAAGGCAACTTCTCCTCTAAGAAGATTATTATTGGACGTTCAAGCGCTCAAGATAATTTATCTTATACGGAGATGTATGAAGCGACTAACTTCTTTATCCCGTGGGGCCCTAACTGGGTAGATGATGATTGGTACGGCATGGACCATACAGAGTTAGGTATTTGCGCAGCTCCGCGCAATGCGCGTAATTCTTTAGACCGAAGTAAAAATGCAAACTATACTGATTACGGATTTTCTCGATGGCCATACGCAAGAAATGATTACAATATTAAGGTTTATGGTAAAGATGTGGGGAGCGATACTCCACCAACCAACCATCATTTTGCAGAAGACCGTGACCCAACTTGGTATCCTACTCCAGGACGGTTACAAGAAGCGGATAAGATGGTTTAGCAGTGGAGTAACTCTGGATTAACGTGGATTGGCGTTAAAGTAAAATTTAGAACAGAATTTCTATCAGAACATACTCATGGTAAATATGGTATTCGTCTTGAGTATTTGACTCAAAATAACGCGTATGTCAAATATCCTTATGAAGATGAGCCTGAAACACCCAACGAACCAGAGTATATTGTTAAGACGCTTGAGATGTCTTTTGATAGTTTTACTGGAAATCCTTATGCTTATGTTGTTGATACTGAGCAAGTAGCTTATTTTGAAGTGCCGCAAGGAGTAGTTAGAGGGTTAAACAGAGTTTGTTTATTTCAAAATGATGAAAATGACGGAATGAGTGACGAGCAAATCAATCAATATGATATGGAAATGGACTTTATGCCCGTATATGATGAGCACGGTGACTTAAAATTCTACCCTGAAAATCGCGTGAATGACCGTAATAATATTTTCGCTTCCGAGGTTGATATTAGATGGTACGAGAAAATCAATCTTCTTGACTCTATGTTCCGTGTTCATATTACCTCTGAGCGTGGCAATCGTGTTTTCAATGAGACTGGAGACCATCCGGGTGTGCGCAGCGTTGTTCTAAAAGCGCATCTATACTATGGAGGAAAAGATATTCTTAATGAAGATGATTATGAAGTGTATTGGTATCGCGAATGTCCTGATTTTCGGTCCGCAAGTTGGCCGGGGTCTTAGAAAGATTTGCACAATAATTATCTTTCAGATTATATGCCAAATGGATGGGCGCCGATTTTTAGGCCAGATAATGTGCCAAAGGACCCTTCAGAAGAAGGATATGCGCCGTTTGGAATGTTTGTATCAGAATTCCAACCATTTAGAGTAAATCAATATGCTCAATTTGTTCCTGAAGAAGAAGCGGTATTGGTCGATGAAGCAAATTGGCCGCCAAAGAATCCAGATGGCACTTTTAATAAAAATGATGTCACTTCAGTTCACGAAGCGGAGAACTATCGACTTGTTTCTTATCGTGAGCTGGAGGTGCCGCGTGATAAGGTTCCCTGGCAATGGTATTATTCTTGTGCTATTGTTCAAAAGAGAAAAGCAGAAGTAACTGATAATAGTGGCAATGTTATTTCAGAAGATAACGATAGGGCGACAGTATATCGGTATGAGCCATCTTTTGGGGTGCAAGGATATTTGGTTATTCGTAATGACTCACTTTATGACCTTGAATTATCAGATGTAGTTTCTCGGAGTGAAGGATTCGGCCAGTAGGACTATTTATATATCATTGATAAAAATGACCTTAACAAAAAGGCGAAGCCGGTATGGCCAAATAATCCATGGTATGGAAACTGGTGGTATTCACACGACGGTAAGTATATGCATCCATTCCAAGATTAGACAAAGAATTTATTGGGAGGAAAAGCGACTGACGGATTGGTTGAAATTACTCCATTTGAGGAAGAAGCATGGTGTGAATTTATTGTAGGAGCCATCGACCCAAAAGTTGTTGATAGGCTTGGTGTTGATGGTGTTTCATCTAAGTTAGGGTCTAACCGAGAGATGGTGGTTGGTGTGCTACACAAAACTATTGGGTCTCCTGAAGCTGGCGACATAAGTGTTGCTTGGGAGGGCCAAAGGCATTTTATTTATAATTACGATGGAACGGCGAAAAAATGGTATACTCAAGAAGGTTTTTCTATTCGACCTATTGTTAAACTTTTGCATAATACCGGCGCCCGCCTTCGTTATATTTTCTACGGTCCAGAAGGAATTGATGATGCAAATATTATCAAGAGAATTTAGGATTATAATGAATCAAGTGCAACAGGTCATAGCCCAGAAATTGCATCTATGCTTTAGAATATCTACGCAGAAACGATGGATAATAACTTATACGGATTCCACTTCGGCGTAAAGCAAAGATATACTGAAACAGATGCTAATGGTGCGAACTCAATTTATATGAGGGTATTAGCAATGAATGGCGAATATTGGGATTTCGAGTGTAAAATTACTTTTGACAAGGATGGGCTTGGCTCGAATGGAACAGGCTGGGATGTCGAAGTATTTCCTTGTATTACTCCGCAGGATATTATTGATAACGGAAAAATGAATATGGCTTATACCGAGCCTAAACTTTTCCAAGCCCCTTTAGTTCTGCGAGGTGATTATTTTGGAAGATGGACTGAACAGAAGATTGGTTCTCAACCTAAGTTCCCCCTGACGGTTGTCCCAAAGATTTCCAAAGGTGGTCCAGGAACTGGTATTCGCCCAGATAAAGAGTATGACATTACAACAGAAAATAGTATGATTACGTCGTTCTTCGATTTCGAGCCGTCTTTGGGGTACTGGGCAGAAACTTACTGGGATGTTAGATGGCCAAGTACCACCGGATGCGGACTTTACTATAATAGTTTACTAAGACTTTATAAGATTGGTTCGGACTCTCCTTATTCAGTGGATGATTGGGAACAAGATATTACGGCCACTTCAATTAGCGGTAAAGCAATTCCGGCACCACGTGGTCTAAAAACATATCCAGGTGTTTGCGCTTATACCCATACTGGATAGACAGGAAAAGGAGCTATTAAAGTTCGTTGGAATGACGACCTCCCATTCTCTCCTTCCGAAATTGCTGCGGAGAATTTCTCTCCCGTAATTTGTGCATAGACAGTTATTTACAAAAATTGTACTTCAGGCGACGGTAAAGATGCAAAGATTGACCCATAGTCCCCAGAGAAAACTATGATTACTACGATTTGGAATTATTACCCTGTTGATATCTTCCTTTAGACTGGAGACGGTCCTGACCCAATCGACCCAACCAAACAGTTCGAATTTGACCCTCGTTGTGTGGATTTGAACTGGCCACGTCAGGTATTATTTAGTGGTTCGGGAAGTGACCCAGATTGTGATTAGCCAAAAGAGGGTCTTTGCTTCTACTACGGTAAAACAGAAAGAGAAACTAAAGAAGGATATAAAGAAAAAGTATGGGCGGGGTCTGCCGGCAAACATAACTTCCCATGGTATCCAGCAGTGCCTTTTACAGATAATATTCAAACTTCTTTCTCGGCAGGAGAACCAGTTGAGTATGACGACACCCATCAACAGAAAGTAGCAAAATTGAGATGGTAGCAATTATTTACGACAAAAGAAAAAGACGGAACCATTAAAAGCGAGACCTTACAATGGTTAAATGAGAATTATGTTTCTCCGCAGTTAATTCAACCAACGTCTTACTGGCAAAGTGTATTGACTACAGACTACATGGGTACGGTTGCAGGACCAAATGGAGAAAAGACTGACCCATTTAATGGTTTAGGAATTTACTTTAGAACTCAGGCTTTTTCAATGTCACGATATAGTAATAATGGAGTTAATGTATGGGATGGCCGAGGAATAAGTATTGACCACGATACCAATACCATTTGCGCGCCAACCGTCGCCGCGGGGTATAAGAGCGCCCTATCAAACGATTTCTCTGGTGTGATAATGGGTATTGATTAGAATATGCGCAAAGATGGAGTTTATGGTAAACAATCTGGTAACAGAGATTTTGATATCACCGATAGAAGTGCTGATAATAGACAATACTTGAATAGTGAGTTATTCCAGATGTATGAAAAAGAGAATCCTTACCTCGCCGGAGTATACGGTTATCAAAGAGGTGTAGTTTCATTTGGTTTGATGGAGAACGGTACTGCTTTCTTTGGTAGAGCAGATGGCGGAGCATAGATAATGTTAGATGGTTCGAATGGAACTATTTATGGTGGTGGCAATGGACTCGTTGGGTCTCCGAGCATCACTGATGATATGTGGAACTGCATGAGAATCAATTTGGTTGATTTAACAAGAGATGCAGATAAAAGAAGAACGATGCCGGCGGGCGGAGATGGTACGGTTCCAGAAGGACAAAGTTCTTATACTTCAATGCCCAATAGGCTTCCTGCGGAATTTGATGAAGAAGGAATAAAGTCTTGTAGTTTAGAGGGGGAAGAAGTTGGTAGTTCTCGATTGGACTATAATACTTATTTTAGCGGCGTTGGAGGGATAGGAGAAAGAAATCATAACAAATTCCCATGGTGGTACGCCGAAATTTGGAGAAACGCCTATATTAAAGACGATGGAGAATTACCTTGGTTTGTAACTCCAGAGAATGGACATAAAACTGTTAATGATTTACAAGATGCAACATATCGCGGAGATAATCAATGGAGTCAAGGACATATAAATTATTGGGAAGATGAAACAGCATTAACAGAAGCTAAACAAATAGCGCACGAAAAATCCACATTAGAGGATTAGAAGAAGAATAATGAGAGTTAGCTTAAAACCCTTCAACGCTCAACTTTCCATTATGGCAGAGCGTCTACAACGCCAGCTATTGAAATTGGACAACATCCTTCTGGGCTAATGCCAGGTATTCTTGATTGGTGCCGTTCTTCAGACGTCCTTCGCAGTATCTATGTTCCTGGTGATAGAAACTTCATGGTTACTTATGACGGCACTTTATGGGCGATGAATGGCGTGTTCCTTGGAAACATTATTGGTTCAAATATCATCGGCGGTCGTTTACAAGGTGCGGAACTTGGCGTCGGATGTACCACAGATAGAGCACCTTATAAATTCCAAGATATTACAGACTGTGAATGGGCACCATTGATGGCACCGGGTTGGGAATGGATTGACGACCCATTAACTTCTGGGGTTGAAATTGCAGGGGATAAAACAAATACTCCTTCTTTCTATGTTGATTATTAGGGTAACGTTTCATGCTCAAGTATTCGCATTTTCGGTGGTTCTATTGACATTGGAACATTCCATATTGTTGGTCAAGACCCTAATGCGCAAGCAGAAAGTGATACAAGTTATGGTCAACTCATTCAGTTTGGCGAATCTGACTTCGTTGGACTAGTTCACTGCTATGGAAACCTTGGTATTGGACCAAATATGAATAAGGATGTGGATTGCGGTAGTAACTATGGACATTTAACTCAAGTAAAAGGCCAGGTGCTTTTAGGAATTGCTTATAACGAGAATGAAGGAACAACTATTCATGAACAAGTTGCCGAAGCACTGGGTATGACAAGAGATGGCGGCAGAAACTCAAATAAAATAGGTACTTACATTGGTACAGAAATTGGAACTGGTTCGGCGGTGGAAGAAGTAGCTTTCTTTGGTATTGACGCTAGAGATATTCCAAGAGCAGAATCTGGAGACGAAGATAAGTATCAAGGACACTGGTGGCCGATGACATATAAATATTATCCTAAGAAGATATTGGAGTCAACCGGATTAAGTTGGAAAGCTGAAAATCATATGCCTGCTTGGTTTACTGTAATGGACGCTTTTAAGAGTGACGCCGGTGCAGTACCAGCAGCGTGTAACGGTCAAGACGACAGCGCGGTCTCTGAAGGAGGAAATTACTTTAGAGTTAGTCCTTATGGTACAGAAGCCCGTTTTATTTTCTTATTGAAGGAATGGCAAGACGAGGATAAATAGGTGCGTCCAACAAAAGACAATGCGTACGGCTACATCGGAACAACAGAAAGAAAAGGTAATAAAGAAGGTAATGCTACCACATGGGCAATCGGTATTTCGTCTTGGGGGCGGTCACCAATTATCTTTAACTCAGATGAAGCTTTAGCTGGTAGATGCCAATACCAATGTGAATTTAATGCAGGACCGATAAAAACAGAAGAAAGAGAAGATTATGACCACGTGCCGAGTGCTAATACTTATAGCTCTCTAATTCTCGGATACTACAATGACCCAGATAGCTTACAAAATGGCCGCGTTAAGGGGACCGCCGTTGAAGGGTCTATTTGCTTTACTTGTCCTGAAAAACCAAGTGGAGACTAGACTGCGGGTTATATGGACCCAAGTCCGTCAGATAAAGTTAAAGGCGGAATCATGATTAAGCCATGGGGCAAAGGTGATGGAAAAGATGGCTGGTGGGGCTGGGTTTGTAAAGGTAAGCCCTTACATTTGTTCCAAGGAGATAAAGACAACGCCGCGGAGACAAACGAAATTTATATGGAAGACGATAAGTTTGGAATTAGCGCCGCAGGAGAATTCTGGATTAACATTAAAAAGAGTGCTCATACAAAAGGAGACGGTCAACCTGGTTTATTCTTTAGTGAAACTGAAACTAAAATCGGCGGCAAAGGCGGTCATATTAAAATGGGAGAAAAAGAAATTAGTTTCGAGGGGTCTTACGCTGAAGAAGATAACCAGAAGAACATCTATGCTCGGTTCGCATAAAAAAAGTGGGCGCCCGCGGGCGCCCACTTTCATTTTTTCTTCTATTTGATTAGTTGAAGTACCAGGTCGGTTAGCTCACCACGAGCTATCTTTTTTGGCATTTTTGCGTACAGGTAGTTGTTCACCACCTGAGACGGCGTGGTTGTGGTATTAGCCTTTCGCGGCTTCCAGAACCTATCGCCATAAGTTCCTACCATGACTTCTCCTATTTCAGCATAAAGATAACCGTGGTCAACTAATCGCAGAAGGTGCTTTTCCATGTCATCTAAATATTTATCTATACATTCAACACTCCATAAATTCCAGATATGCGAATAGGAACCAATGGCTTTTCCATTTCGCGACGCACGGCGCGGGTCACGAAGGGCTTCTTCTTTAAGTATTGTTCTCCAGACAATAATCCATTTGTCCGGTAAAGGTATTCCAAAGAGGCTCTTCTACCGCTTGATTTTATCCCATTGCTCTTTTGTTAGCTGGTCCACCCACTCATCAACAATTTTGTCGATGTGTTGTAGGCAGACATTAGCCGACGCTTTTGAGTCCCCTACCGTTGAGTTGACCAGTTGCTCTTGTTGCCACTGTTCAAGGCCGTCCGTAGCGACAACTTTCTTGTTATCGCACAGAAGGGGTAGCTCGCCGTCGCCGCTAATGACAGATTTCAACATTAGAAAACTCCTTTCTTCATTTTCTGATTTTATTATAACATAAAAATATTTTTGGAGCAACTTTTTATTTTTGAAATCATAAAACTTTTATCCTGTAAATGCACGAAGCAAATTCCTGCATCCGACGCCGGCCCTAACCCGGCTGAGCAAAAGGAGAATTAAAAAGGAGACTTTGTTATGAAAATCGACTTCAACAACGTGAAGGACTTGTACCGTCCAGGTACCGTGGCCATTGTTAAGGGAAATGGCAAGTGCTTCTGTCCAACCTGTAAAAAGACCCTGGATGAAAAGAACTTTTTCAAGACCAGGCGTACAGACAAGCACCCAACCGGTGTACTGCCGGAGTGTAAAACTTGCGTCGCTATGAAAGTGGATGACGCCGACCTATCAACATTCTTGCCAATTTTGAAAGAAATTGACGTCCCTTACATTCCGCAGGAGTGGCGCAAACTCGTCCAAAAGAAACCGGCAGGTGGCGCATCCATCGTCGGCAAATACGTCAGCGCGATGCGCATGAACCAACATAAGAAGTATTCATGGGCTGACAGCGAAAAGCTCTGCAAGGATGAATATGACGCTTTGCTCGCAGCTTTCCGGTAGGAGGGCGGCACTGAGACCGAAGCTGAAGCTAAAGCTGAAGCCGCTCAAAATCTCAGCGACATCACCGGAACCCAAATGCGGCAGATGACGACCGCGCCGGCCCCCTCTGTGATGTATGGGCTTACACCTGAAACGTCCAAATACGGGCTGACTCAGGAAGAAATTGACGAGTTAAAACTGACTTGGGGCGAAGACTACACGGAGGACTAGTATCAGCAGCTCGTTTAGCTTTTCACGGATATGAAGGAGGCCTATATTATCCAGGACCCCATCGCGATTTCAAATGCAAAAATGATTTGCAAATTGACCGTAAAAATGAATAGATTCCTTGATATTGACGACGTAGAATCTTCATCGAAAATCAGCCGTCAATTGGATACTTTCATTAAGACGGCTAACCTGGCACCCGTCCAACAAAAAGACAGACAGCAGACGACTTTCGCTATCTCTCAGCTTGCGTTCCTCGTAGAGCGTGAGGGTGGTTTTATACCCGAATTTTACATCGACCAACCCAACGATAAGATTGACCAAATTTTGGCGGATATGTAGAGCTATACCGAGCATCTGGTAAGGGGCGAAAGCAATATCGCCGAGATGGTTGAACATACAGAAGAAATCCTCGCCCAGGATAAGCTACCTGACGCCGTGGATGACTATGATGATTTTGCGCGTCTTGAGGCCGAACTGCTCGGTGATATCCAAGACATTGAGCAAGGATAGGAGGACCCAAATGCCGCTGCCGATTAAACACAACAATGGCACGAATCTTTTGAATCGTGTTGTTAGCCGGCAGATGATTGAGGAAAACATGGAGGAATACCGTAAGGCCATTTCCTTCTATCGGGCTTATCCTGATAAGCTGGTAGATATGTATATCGCAGCGAGCGGTGAAGAATGTAACTTCAAACTGTTCGCATACCAGCGCGTTATCCTCAGAGCATTTGCCCGCTATCAGGAAGTATTCTGTACTTTCAGCCGTGGTACTTCCAAATCCTTCTTAGACGACCTATGGAATATGCTGGAGTGTATCCTATATCCAAATACCAAGTTGGCAATTGCCGCCACTACCAAGGGTCAGTCTGCCGCAATCCTCGAAGCCAAGGTTACAGAAATCCTGAATCTACTTCCAATCCTACGATTTGAGATTAAGCGCATTACTAAGATTAAAGACCAGTTTACGATTCAATTTAAGAATGGCTCCGAAATGAGTAACTTGGCTGCCAAGCAGTCTTCCCGTGGTATGCGTTTCACTGGTCTGACTCTGGAGGAGATTATTGAGGGCGACCCCGATATGATTCAGGAGGTTATCCTTCCTACTCTGGCAATTTCTCGTCGCGCAGCTAATGGTGAGTTTAACCGCGACGAAACCATCATGCAGCAACGTATCTACGTTACGACTGCTGGGTACAAGGACACATATGCGTACAATACCCTTATTCGCACCCTCCTGCGTCAATTAACCGAGAATCGAAAGGCTATCGTCCTTGGTGGAACCTACAAGATTCCAATTATCGCTGGCCTTCAGAATATGGACTTTATTCGGCAGCAAAAGCTAAACGGTACATTTAACCCAACTTCATTCGGCCGAGAGTATCTGTCGTATTGGTCTGTCGGTTCTGAAAACGCCTACTTCCCCGCGGAAATCTTTGACCGGTATCGTGCCATTCAAGAACCGGTATTCCAACGCGAAGAAAACATTGGCAAGGGTGTGGGCTACGTTATGTCCATCGACGTTGGCCGATTCAAAGACCAATCCGAGGTTGCCATCTGGAAATATATTCCACAAATGGGAACCACATCTACGAAGCATTTGGTGAATATCGTTTCATTTGCGGGTATGCACTTTGGCGAACAAGCTATTGAGATTAAGTTGCTGTACAATAAATATAAGCCTGAAAGAGTCGTAATCGACGGTGCTGGTTTGGGTGCAGGTTTAATTGACGAGTTAATCAAGCCACAAGTCGATGTGCGGACAAACCAATACCTTAACCCCTGGGGAGTTATGAACGACGATAAGGGGTATTACCAACAGTTCAAAACGGCCGACACAATCTCTAATCTACTTTACATCATCAAGGCCAATGCACCTTTCAATACTGAGATGTATGCAAACCTTCAGACTCAACTAACTACCGGCAAACTGCGCTTCTTGATTGATGAGCGGCAAGCTAAGCTGAAGATGGATGCTAGTCGCGCCAAGAAGTTCAAAGATATGACTGATGAGGATAAGGCGGCGTGGATTATCCCATTCACACAGACCTCCCTTTTGAAAGACCAGATGGTCAACCTAGAGCAGAAGAATGATGGTATTAACATCATTCTTGACCGTACAAACCAGAATATCAAGAAGGATAAAGTATCTGCGATGGGTTACGGCCTTTGGTATATTAAGGTTGAGGTTGATGATGTCGCTATGCGCCGCAAGCAGATGACCATCGACCAGATGCTGAAAGTTGGCAAGTCTAGCGGACAAAAGAGTTCGCTCTCCAGCCGCATTACATTCCACGGCAACCGTCAGTATAGCTCTCGAATGAGGGCGAAGAAAAGATAACAGATTTTTTATTTTTGATATTAAGAAATCGTTATCTTTGTAGCAATATGCGAAGGAGGATTTTATGCCCTATCAAGAGAATAGTAACCCTTCGATATTGGAACGAAAGTGCGCTATGCTTCTGGACCAAGGGGATGTTCTGTATCTTACAGAGTTCTCCTTCCCAGACCTGAAATCGGAGCGCGGCAATTTACTGCGCTTCGACTTCGCGGTATTTGAAACTCCAGAAGATATGGAGGCCGAGCGCCCAAAGTTTCTAATCGAGATGTAGGGTGAACAACACTATAAGCAGAAGTTCCAGTCTCGCGAGCAATTTGCTCGCCAGCAAGCCAATGATAAGCGCAAGCGGAACTACTGCAACGCCAAAGGCTATGTTCTTGTGGCGATTCCATACACAGAGTACAATTCCATGACGCTTGATTCGATTCTCGAAGCAGGCAGATATTTTGATTAAGAAAGGAGGGGTATCTATGAGACGACCACCTCTCAGCCGTAAGTCAGCACCACCAACTCGCGACTTTGGAGTGCTGAAAGTGCGGCAGATGAAAGTCAAGCAGTCTGAAGCCGTCATCTATGATAAACTGGACCAGGATTTTTCCAGGATGTCGAATGACCGACTCATCAAGATTTGCACTGGGAAAGACATTTCGCAGAAGCGAGCATTATCTCGTTGGTTTTTCGAAGTCAACGGTATGTATAACCGCGCCGTGCGTTACTTGGCGGATATCAACAAGTTCGATTTCATGCTGTACCCAAACCTCGACTTGGATAAAGAAATTCAAGATAACGAATCAGAAAAAATTCTGAAGAAGTTTAACGAGGTTCTGGAACATTTCGACAATTCCGCCATTTAGCTCCTGTGTCGGAAATGGGCAGCTCAAATTTGTCTTGATGGCGCATACTACGGCTATGTCTGCGACGACATCAACGACAAGTTGGTCATCCAAGATTTACCCACAGACTTCTGTCGGTCACGATTCCAGCACCGCGGCTGGCCGCTGGTTGAGTTTAATGTTGATTACTTCAACAAGGTCACCAGCAATGAGGATACTCGCGAACAGTATCTCGCGCTATTCCCTGACGAAATCCAGAAGGCTTACCGCAAACACAAGAACGGTAAGCTGAAAGCTGAAACTCAGGGAGACGAAGACGGATGGGTATTGTTGGACATTAAGCGGGCGTTCAAGCTTAACTTCTACGGAGACTGGGGCGACGACGTTCCCCCCTTCCTCCAGGCCATCCCTGCCCTGATTGAGTTGTCTGAAGTGCAGGATTTGTCCAAGGAGAAATTGCTTCAGCAAATCCAAAAGATTCTGGTTCAATAGTTTGAACTGGATAAGAACGGATAGATTCCGTTTACCATGCCGGAACTTCAGCGGCTAAATCAAAACGCCATTGACATGGTCGGCGACGCCGTCGGCGTAAGCGTCTTGTCTACTATCGCTAACGTCCAACTGTTAGATTTGGCGAAGGATCAGAGTGACGATGCTTAGGACGCAGTTGATGCTGCTCAAGATAATACCTACAATGACTGGGGTATTTCCTCAAACCTGTTCAACACTGAGGGTAACCTTGCCCTGGAGAAAGTCCATCACGACAGATGAGGCTTATGTTAAACCCTTGCTACTCCAGTTCGAGGCTTTCTTTAACCGCTACCTTGAGTGGAAGTTCAACAAGAACAACCTCAAGTTCAGATTGAAGATGCTGGCAACGACTATCTTCAACTTCAAGGAGCTGTCAAATACTTATAAGGATTTGACAAAGATTGGTTTCTCTCGATTCCTGCCAATCGTCGCCCTTGGTCACACCCAGAAGGAAGTCACCTCTATGGCCAAGCTGGAGCAGCAAATCATGCAGCTCGACGCTTATATGTTGCCACCATTCAGCTCCAATACTATGTCGTCCGATACATGGTCTGATATTAAGGCGCAGCAAGAGATGATTATCTCTGGTCGAAAAGCTGGTATAGCAAATCCAGCAACCGTCGCAAACCAAGCCGGTTCCGGCGGAGGCACGGCCGGTCGTCCGTCAAAGCCAAACGACCAAAAATCTGACAAAACCCTGGCCAACGAAGCGGCCAAGGGATGATAAAAAGGAGATATATTATGGAAATCAAACTTACTCTCGGCCGAGTAAATGAAATCGGTATGGGATTTCTTTCTGTTTGGGATAAGGTGAAAGACACAGTCACCTTATCTCCAAAGGCAACCTATGCTCTTATCGACCTAAAACGGAAGATTGAGCCGCATTTTCAAAGTCTGCAAGAGACAATCTACACAATGGCTATGAATAACGGCGGCGAGCAGCAGAGCAATGGCACGGTCCGAGTCCCTCCAGAAAACGTGGAAACGATGAATGAAAAACTCCACGAAATCTATGAAGAGGAGATTTCAGTGGAGTATTTGCCGATTAAAGTCCGAGATAACGATGTTTTCCCGGCACATCTCATGGAGATTTTATTTGACTTCCTTGAGATGGAATAAGAGAAAGGAGGAAGTCAATGACTTCAATATTCCCTCCCGTACTTGAGTCTCGACATGAGTCAATCTGGTACCGGCCAACTGGGGATATGACGTAGGAGTTTTTGGTAATCCAATTTCTGATGCCAACGTTAAACACGGTGGCATCAGACCTCCGTCATTTATAGCTTTCACTTCGGTATAAAAATAATAACCGATGTGCTATCCAGTCAAGTAAGACTCCGGACCATGCGACTTTGTACTGTGGAATAAAAGAATAGACTGAAGTATGGCACGTAGATGAGTCTACTAAGGTTTGTACCTTAAAAGTTCCTTATAATCTCTTTGATGGCGGACGGCCTAAGCAAGGGTGCGAATATATGCTGCAAATTCGTTTTGGCGACAACACCCTTTGGCAGGACGCGAATGGCTGGCTCACAGAAAATTTCACCGGTTTTACTACTTGGCATAAAAATTCAGTTCAAAACGTTCCTTCTTCTTTTGGAGAATGGTCAAATTTGCAATATGTATTCTGTATTACAGAAGCAATGACCGAGTTAAAAGTCGAGTGTGATACTGACTTTGTTCCTACTGTAACATGGAAATATGCTCCAAAATCAAGTAACGGAATGTCATATAATGACCCTATCGAACAAATTGTATTGCAATATGATTGGGATGCTTAGGATGGGTTTGGTGGAATTGAACGTCAATTTCGAACATTAACTTTTTCAGGGCAATATAATTAGGGCGACGAATTCGTATTGTCACAACTGATTCCTGTTGCCCCATTGACTAATATTCATGTTTCTATCGATGCTATCACTTCACATAATTCTCATTATGTCGATAACGTGATTTTGCCGTCCAATGAAAGAACTCCTTTCCCTTCTTCTCTTGGAGGGACTATTACCGACGCCAAACTTGAAGCAGAAGAGACACAAGACGGAGTAATTGCAAAAACTTTTACTTTAGGTAAAAATATTGCTCTTGGTGGAGAGTGTTTTTATAGTATCTATCGATATAATATTAACACTTATGATTGTGTAAAACTTTTTGATAAACTTCCGCTTACGGGAAGCGAGTCCTATACTTTTAAGGATTACAGCGTAGAAATGGGGGAAGAATATTAGTATGCTATCATGGTTAGTGATGAAACTAAGATTCTTGGATTGATTCGTCCATTACATGAGTATGGAGATGGAACATAGGGCTATGGTAGACTAATGAATATGGAGGTTTCTTTCTTAGACGACAAGTATCATCAACTGCGTCTACATGGCGGAGTGAAGATTTCCTCTTTCAAAAGGAATACCAGCGACCAATTCCAAACTACTATTGGTAGTAAATTTCCATTTTATATCCGTAACGGTGCCCAAAACTATCGAACCGCGTCGGTTTCAGCAGTAATTTCAATCAATTTTGACCCAACTTTTACTTTCCTAAAACTACACGACGGTATTGGGCTAGTGTGGAAAAATAGTGATTATAATGGAATCGTCATTCCCGAAAAGGATTTAATGCAGGAAGAAGAATTTTCGCATAGCCGCTGGCGTATTGGATACCCAATGGGTTCTGAGGATGAATAGCCTCAAATTGCTTAGTTGGGTCTCGATGCCGGAATTACGGTTTATCAAACAAAACCGATACCCGGCACGCTACAAGAGAAATATCACCTCCTATTAACACAATATATGGATGTTTTAGAAACGGTTGACACAGAAAAGTATTAGAAAGATATAGCTTATCAAGAGCATATTAAATAGGGTTTGAATAAAATTATTGAATAGCTAGCACATATGAATGATTAGATGACTGATTGGAAGGCCTAGCAGTACGCTGTTATGTTAAATACGAAGTCGATTTACCATGAGAGATTATAGAAGAATAGGACGAATTTTATTGGAACTGAACAGAATAATTAGACTATTTTCATGGAAAGAAAATTTAGAGATATGGTAATGAGTTGGCTTTCTGACGGAAAACCTAAATTATACAGGTCAGAGACTGAGGGAAATATGATTGTTATGATTACCGGCGCAAACTTTACCCCATTAGATAGAACGCAACGGATGGTTTATCAAGTAAGTTTTACTATGACTGAAATTGCAGAGTATAATTTACAGAATTTAATAGAGTATAATTTAATTCCTATGGAGATTGAATCCACTTATAATCCTATTGGTGAGTGGGATTTTAATACGGGGAATCCTGACCCATGGGTTAATTCTACTCTTGCCTTTGCCTACTACCCTAAATTTGATATTCCATCCACAAGAGTGGGAAGTACAATTACTTCCATTGATATAAGCGAAGGAATTATTACTTCCTTAGATAAGAGTACTTTAAGATATAAAGCGGATAATTTACCTGATGGAATTAAAATCAATGAAAAAACTGGAACCATTTACGGCACGCCAACCACTCCTAATGAACCAACAAAAGCCGTAGTTACCGTGTATTCAATCAATAACAAAAGTATTTCAGATTCCATTATTATAAATGTTGGTCGTATCTATGCAACAATTCGCATCACTCCCGAAGCATATCAAATTCCTTAGACGGTCGTTGGTAATCCAATCGCAGAGCGTAATTTTACTCTCGTCGCTTAGGAAGAAGGCAGTCCTCCGTATACCTGGTGGCTCGCCGGCGAACCAGAAGGAATTGTTGTTTCTATGTCTGGAGTAAATAATCAAATTTGTACTTTAAGAGGAGCTTTCAGATAGCCATATACTAGCGGCAGCTTTAAGCTATTTGTTAGAGACGCTTTTAATCAAGTTGCTGAAGCCACAATTAACATAGGAACAACAACGCTACCTCTTGAATATGGGATGAAAGATGAATGGAAGTCTTTAGGCGAATATGAAGAGGGAGTTGAAATTGAACCAGTGGACTTTTCCGTTACTGTTAGTGGAGGTACTCCTGGCTATACATTTAGTGCGAAAGGCATACCCGCGGGACTTAAGTTTGATTCCAAAACTGGCATCATGTCAGGCGCGCCTTTGAAGTCTTTTGATTACCCTATTGAAGCCTGTGCGGCAACTATCACAGTAACTGACGCGAAGAAAGATTCTCGCAGTATTGTTGTATTCTTCCAAGAAATTTTAGAGGAATTTCTCTTTAGGAAGCCAGCAAATATAGATTTTGGAAAATCAACTGAAGCAGTCAATATTGATACCGATTGGACAGATTATTATATTATGCTTGAAAAAATGGCAGATGAAAGGCCCCCTGTTATTGGAGGTAAAGCCAGGACAAAGGAACCAATACCTTATATATTTACTGCAACTTCGCCATTCGCAGGAATATTAGATAACTTTAGTGTGAGTTCAGAGGGAAGGCTTAGTGGACACCCAATCCAAACTTGCCAGGGTGGCTACATTACCGTTAGAGCCACCGACGCGCGAAATCATTATCGAGAGATTCAAGTCTTTACTCCAAAAATTATTGGTGGTTTGGAGATAATTCCAAATGATAGATTTGCAATTCCATCCATGCAAGTAGGAGAGATTCGTCCACAGCCATACTTTAGAATTTATATGAGCGACTTCAAAAACGCTCAAGGTTCTTGGTCTAAATGGTTTGTTTCCGATGAAAACCTCCCAGAAGGAATTTCTATCGTAAAATCAACCGATGGCGGGCAAGCTTGTTTTGAATGCGTTGGAATTCCAACAGCACCTCATCCTGGCGGAAAGATTACTGTTTAGATTACAGATGGAGCAAACCATTAGGCAGCTATGGAAGTAAATGTCGGGTAGATTTTTGATGAAATGCACTGGGGTGGCGATATAGAAATTCCTGCAATGAATGTAAATTCCGGCAGTCAAGTTTATGTTGAATTACCACAAATTTACGGGGGAACTCCGCCATTCAAGATTTCGGGAGAAGTCTCTCCTTATAGTTTTAATTTTTCAAAGACAAACTTTAGTCAAAGAACAGGATTGGCAATTAAAGGAGCACCTGGTGCAGTAGCAACACCTCAAAGGGTTGTTGAGTTAACTCTAACAGATAAAGCAAATAATTCCGCCACGATTTATGTGACTATTGGTGAAATTAGAGGCCCATTTTTATTAACAACTAATCCCAAGGCTATTCCAGATACTTTAATGATAAAAGGAAAAACTTCCATTCCAAAAGATAAAGAATTTGTGGGCACGGTTTCCGGCGGTAGCGGACAATTTATTTGGTCGGTAGTCGGTTCAACAACCAATACCCTACCTAATGGACTAATAATTGATAAAGATAATGGTAGTATTTATGGAACTCCAACAGCAGAGTACACCACAATTGATTTATCTAAGTATGTTAAAGTGACGGATGCGATATCTGGTATGGAAGCTATGCTTGGAAGTTATATCGTTCCACAATGTGTTAGTGCGCCGACAAGAAATCCAAGCGTCTTCAAAAATGGCGCCACTACTTTAACTATTCCTGCCAAGAACTTGAATGATTCGCCGGGGGTTAATGACCCACTATTCTTGCCGAGGATGGTCGGAGCAAAATTAGACCCAGTAACTTTACCAACAGGCATTTACTTAAACGATGATTACCGTTTAGTGGGTAATTTTTCATTGCCATTCAGTACACCCATTACTTCAACAATAAAATTGGTTTTAGCGGCTTAGACATATACGCCCGAAGTAAATATAACAGGAACTGTTATATTTACTGCGGTATCTGGTAATTTCAAATTTGAGATTCCTGATTCGGCTTAGACAATTCCGGTTTTAGAGGTTGGAAAAGCAATGACCGCCTTTAATGTTGGGTAGTATCGTTCTGGTGGTATTGGACCTTATACATGGTCAGTAACTGGATTGCCCACGGGGGTGACTTTGAAGACATCTGGTACTAATAACGAAAAGGCCGAGATTTCTGGTACACCTACTACAGAGCAATCATCAGCGAAAACACTTACTATTTATTGTACCGATTCCACAGGAAAAAAATTGTCGTCTCAGATTACTTTCCGCGGAGTTGCTAAAGCTATCACGATTTCTGCGCTTACCCCAATTCCAAATAAAAAAGGTGGAGAAACAGTTGAGGTATCTCTTGCAGGAAAAGTTACTGGGGGTTCTGGTAATTTCCGTTGGACAGAGAAATCTCCGGGGATTTTAAGTGAATATGGATATCAAATTGATAACACCCCCGGAAAGCAAAAGATTTATGGAACCGCTTCTTCAATTTCTAAACCCGAGGCCACTACTACTCTTATTGTAACAGACACGTCAACATCTTTAACCAAAGAGGTTACATTAAAAGTAGGAAAGATTGATGGAAAGATGGGCGTCAAATAGAAAGAAATTACAGTTACGTTCACTAGCGGCACAACGGGGCGGGGCAAAGATATTGCAACGATAGAGTTAAAAAACTATGTGGTTGGAGGAGAAAGTGGAGCAAAAACTTATGCAATTAAAAACAATTCTAAGATTCCAGATAACTGGGCAAAAAGTGGGACCTATGGTATTGAACTTACTAATGGGCAGATAAAGGGAAAATCTCCAAATAAAGCCACCGCGGCGTCTTCGTTTGTCGTTTTAATTACAGACACAAACGGAGATACAGCAGAAATAACCATTAAACTGCCAAAAATCACCTAAGGAGGGGCTTATGGAATTTTTGTAGGATTTCACATTCCTTCAAAAATTGAACAAGTACAAGGTTAAAGAGTACTGGGCGGCGATTATGGTACTTGATTTTAGTACAGAACGCCCTCTTTAGCGGATTGAAGGGAAAGTAGTTAGCGGCAATATCAGTATTGCCGCTAACTCTCCCGTTCGCCGCTCAGGAACTTTAACAGTTGTATTTGACGAAGGATTTCGCGATATTACCAATATCAATAATATAATCGCTATTGATAAGAAGATAGCGATTTCTATTGGTATAACAAATCCGTATTACGATACTTAGGAATATCGACAATACGGTGATATTTTATGGTTTAAGTAGGGTACTTTTATTTTAACTAAAGCTTCTTCAAGTATCTCTGCGACAACCTCTTCAATTTCAATCAATTTCGTAGACAAAATGGCGCTCCTAAATGGGACGTGCGGAGGAGTATTACCAGCCACAGTGTCATTCCATGATATGCTAATTACAGAGTAGGATGGTACGACAACTACTGATTATCCCCTTATCTCTCAAATCATCTTAGAAGCTGTACATCACTATGGAGGGGAACATCCTTCAAAAATTGTAGTTTCAGATATTGAGGACGTAGGAAGATAGGTGGTAACATATCAAGGTGGCACCCCAATTAACTTTCAAACCTATAAAGACGTAAATGATGTGGTTAGAAGACAAGGAGGAAATTTTGTAATAGGCAATCCACCGATTGAAAACTTTGCCGATACTTATTATAAAGGAGATATAGTAGGATACCTTGAAACGCCGCTGACATATCCAGGAGAGCTTATTATGAAAGCTGGAGCAACAGTAACGCAAGTATTAGATGCTATTGTTGATGCTTTAGGTAATTATGAGTATTTCTATGATACCGAAGGTGTATTTCATTTTCAAAAGATTAAAAATTATCTTGCTACTGGAAACGCTCCATTAAATTTTAACGCGCAAGCCGATGAAACTTTAGATAATTCAGATAATAAAACTTCTTTATCTTCAAATGAAGATTTATAGATTGGATATTTGCCAAAATTTTAGGCAGACGCTTATTTTAATGAATTTTCTGATACTCATTTGGTAACATAGGTAAATTTCTCTCCTCAATATGAGAAGATAAAGAATGATTTTATTGTATGGGGAACAAGAAACTCAAATGAAGAAAATGCTCAACTTGTTCGATATCATCTAACTATTGATGAACGGCCAAAAGATACTCCAGAAGCATTATGCCATTAGAATATTTATATGGTATACTAGCCATATGAGAAGATAAATGAAGATGGTACAACTACTATTGATGAAGATGATGGCGTTCCTGTCCGTTATCAAACCGACCCTGTAATTGTTGATAATGTTTATGGTTATAAAATTAAACAAGTTTGCCGCCCATTAAAAGAATGTTTTCCAAATTTGGATTCTTGGTACCATTTTAACTGGAGAGAAGAATTATATCGGATGGCGTTAATTAACTACGGGGCTTCTACTGATACTTTAATTATGAGTGATGGGTCATTATATTCTGGATATGCTTATTATTATGAGGAATTGAGAGCCGAATGGAGAGATATTTATGACCCGGAGAGTAGTATTAAAAATACTACCGATTCTTTCCAAGCCGGATGGGAAGATTACTATGGCATTAGTTCTTAGAATCCCTGGTTTGGCTATAATGTAAATGTAGCAAAAGACCCGTCTAAGCTACGTTACTGGCTAGATATTTTGGATTCAAATGGAACTATCGGACAATTTTCAATTAAGAGAATTGGTCGCCGTACAATAGCAAAAGAAAATAGCAAAATCAATGAAATTTTTGCTTCCGACATAAATGACATTGTTTTTATTGATGCATCTAACGAAGATTGGAAGTACAAAGAAGTCTTAGGAGAAGAAGGTATTCAAGGAAGAATCAAATATTATAATTCCATTGGGCAAACCTATTGTTTATTAAGTAAGAACCATATGCCATATTTTTCAGTTAGAAATTCTTATGGCACTTGTTATGATGACATCAGAGAGCTTCTCTATACCAATTTAGTTTATAATTCATCTGTTACTTTAACTTCTATTCCTCTTCTTTATTTTGATGTTAATAGAATTGTTCGCTTGAATTTTCCGGAGCAAAAAATTCAAGGCGATTACGTTATCAATCAAATTTCTTGGCAATTCGGAAAAATTGCTACAATGAATTTATCTTTACAAGAAGCATTGGTAATTAGTTAATCAAAAATTTTTTCTACAAATTTTCTTATTTTTAAGTTCAAGAAATCCCACTATATTGCGTAATCAATCGGGGACAAATCAAAAAGAAAATTGAAAAAATTTTATTTTTGACATTATACAATCCTCATTTATTAAATCCAAACGTAACACGCGAGGGTGTTTCGTCACGGGTTTAATCTTTGAAGAAAGGAGGAACCGAATGGATTCACAGGCGATTGTCAATACCATGGAGGTACTTGAGACCAAGCCTATAAACGAGCTGGTTACAGAAGCCACCATTAAGGTCTGTTGGGTTTCCGAAACTGAGAATCCTAACCTAACCGTCATCAACAAGGAAGTCGGCCGCCAGATTGCTGCTACACTTCCCGGCGCCCCAGTCGTGGGCTTCTTCGACGAGAGCACTGGCGATTTCGCCGAGCACTCCCGTAAGTTGGAGATTAAGGACGGTCAGATTTTCTCTAAGGATTTAACCCGCCCTTACGGCTTTGTGTCGTTCGACCAACCGTGGTATCAGGATTTCATGGAAAACGGCGTTGTACGCACCTATCTGATGTGTAAAGCCTATCTGTGGACCCGACAGTACGCTGAAGCCTCCTTAGCTTTGAATAAGGGCCAGTCAATGGAGCTAAACGAGAACACCATGTCCGGCTACTACGAGGGTGATGTTTTCGTCTTTACCGCCGCTACCCTTGACAAGCTCTGCATCCTCGGAGATGCTTTTGCGCCGTGCTTTGATGGCGCGAAGATTATGAGCACCTACGCGCGCCAGTACAACGACTTTACCGAGCGCGTTGAGGATATCATTGGAAGGAGGTATTACGTCATGAACGGCAAACTTGAACCCAAGCCTGAGAAAGTGACCCTCGAATACGCACTCCAGCTTGGGTGGAACCTGACTGACGCGGTTTACAACCAACTGCACCTGCGCGGTTGCGACAACTACGACGTTCAGGGGATTTACAGTGAAGGCGGTCAGGTCTTTGTTATCATTCAGGACCGGACCTCCCTTGAATTTTTGCGCTGCGACCTGGATATCACTGGCCAGGACACCGTAGTGTTAGGAACGGAGATGATTGCTGTGTCCCAGTCATGGACCCCAAAGGCTCCCGCGGAGCCAGAAGCTGTGCCTTCTCTCGGTGGTGACCCTGTGGCCGCGTCTCAGGACCCGGCAACTGCACTGTCTACCCCTGCCGAGCCAGCGCCAGCCCCTCAGAGCGAGCCAGCCCCAGCCGGCGTCGCTGCTTCCTATTCTGCTGAACCCGAGCCTCAGCCCGAGCCTGAGCCTCAGCCTGAACCCCAGCCTGAGCCTGCGCCCGAGCCACAGCCCGAGCCAGAACCAGCGGCAGACCCTGCCGCAACCAATTTCTCTGCCCAAGAGCCTGCTGGCGACCCCGCCTCAACAGCGGAGCCAGAGCCTCAGCCCGAGCCTGAGCCAGAGCCGGAGCCTGCTCCTGCTACTGACTTCGCCGCACTGACTGCCCAGGTGGCCGCTCTTCAAGCGGAACTCGCGTCAGCTAACGAGAAGCTCTCCGCTTACCAAGCTGCTGAAAACGCCGCTGCCGAGCAGAAGAAGGCCGACCTCATCACCGCTTACAGCACAATGCTGACCGAGGATGAGATGAAGCCAATCACCGACAAGAGGGCTGAGCTGTCCCCCGAGGACATGGAAGCTCGCTTCGCCGTGACCTATATGCGCAAGCATCAGGCCGAGCAAGCTCAGCTGCAGCCTCCCAGCTCCAGGTGAACATCGGTTCCATCGGCGCGCCCGCAGTTGCTGACGACCTGCCTGAGTTTATGAAGCAGGCTATGGAAATCGACAAGCAGATGCGCGGCGGTATTACGCTCAAGGCGTGATAAAAAGGCAATAAAATATTTTGTGAAAGGAGAACTTCTATATGCCTGCTAAGTATGCTCAGCGTGGGTACGGCCAGGTCGAGCCTAACCGTCTAACCGGTATTACATTCGGCAACATCGAGGCCCAGGCCCCCGCTTACCAGAACGTCGCCGCATCCAAGCCCATCGAAGAGCTTGAGAACGGTATGCTCCTGTGCGTGATTCCTGATACCACCGAGACCTCTCCTATGGGCCGCCTGGCCGTTCTGCCCGGCGTCGCTCCTGCCACCGCCACCCCATATCTCGTATTCTCCGAGAAGAAGATGTACGACGAGCGGATGGGGTACTGCGACTATGTGGACAAGGCCGCTGATAAGGTTGATGGTACTCTGTACCCTCGCCTGGTTGGCCTGACCCCTGATTCCTGCATCTTCACCACCAATACCATCAACGAGGAACCCGATTCCCTGAAGGTGGGCGACGTCCTGTTCGTGGGCGACGACGGCTACCTCGCCAAGACCGCCGGTGTCAACAGCGTGTACCAGTTCGAGGTCGTGCGCAAGTACACCATGCCTGACGGCCAGCCTGCCGTTAAGGTTCAGGTCAAGACCAAGGCTTAATAAGAAAGGAGGATTTGACAATGGCTTTTGTTTATGCTGACAACCTTGCGCTGTCCAAGGCCCTGATGTCCAAGAAGAATCCTTCTGGAATGTTCAGCCTGAACGGCAAGGACGTCTCTTACGACGCCCTCAACGAGGTCCTGAAGAACAATATGCGTGAGCTGACTCACGATGATGACGGTAAGGGCAAGTTCAACTTCTACCGTTACCAGGACAACAAGAATACCATCTTCCAGCTGCTGGGCCAGACCCTGAACGACGTCATGCCCAAGAACGTGCTGGAGACCTACGGCATGTTCGCCGACGTCTCCACCATCGGCCAGGGCGACACCATGGTCTTCCACAAGAAGATTGGCGAGCAGCGCGCCAAGCAGTTCATCACCCGCGTGGCGCTGGCCGGTCGGTACGAAGTGTTCGAGCTGGCTGACGAGAAGTTCACCATGCAGACAACCGCTTACGGCGGAGCCGCACGCCTGCCCCTGGAGGAGTTCCTGGACGGCCGCGTGCAGTGGTCTGATTATCTGAACATCGTCAACGAGGGCATGAGCGAGGCGGTCTACAAGGAGATTGCCAAGGCCCTGAACGCCGCAATCGCCAAGTTCCCCGCCACCAACAAGGTGAGCGCCGCCGCTTTCGACGAGCAGCAGTTCGACCGCCTGATTCAGACCGTTTCCATCTATGGCTCCCCAACCATCTACTGCACTCTGGAAGCCGCTATGACCCTCCTGCCCAGTGACAACTGGATTTCCGAGGGCATGAAGGACCAGCGCTGGCAGCATGGCTACTTCACCAACTACAAGGGCACCCCTGTCGTGGTCCTGCCTCAGTCTTTCACCGACGAGACCAACGCCACCAAGGTCATCGACCCCGCCTACATCTACATCTTCCCCACCGGCAACGAGAAGCCTGTGAAGATTCTGTTCGAGGGACAGACCCTGGTCAAGGAGTTCGAGAACCGCGACTGGAGCACCGAGCTGCACACCTACCAGAAGTTCGGCGTGGCCGTCATGACCACCAACAACCTGGCAGTGTTCAAGAACACCGGACTGGTTATCGACAACGTCCCCGGCAACTGGGAATAATCCCCGGCGGCCTAAATCATAACGAGAAAAAGGAGTTTAGCTATGGCAATCAAAGTATACAACCGTAGCGACTCTAACGTAACTTACAGCCTCCCAGAGCTGCGCCAGAGAAGGGTGTTTGCTCTGGGAGAATGTAAGGAGTTGGAGCCGGAAGAGCTTAAAGCTCTCTACCAGATGGACGGCGGCAAGACGCTGATTGAGCAGTATTTGCTGGTTGACGACGAAGAGTGGGTTAAGGCTAACTTCAGCGAAGAGCCACCTCTTGAGTATTTCTGGAAATCAGAAGATGTCAAGAAGTGTCTGCTGGAGGATTCTCTGGCCCTGTTCCAGGAAACCCTGGAGTACGCGCCGCTCGGCGTTATTGACCTCATCAAGATGTACGCCTGGCAGTTGCCGATTTCCGACCTCAATAAAATTGAGGCCATCAAGATGGCGACCGGGTTTGATACCCTGGCTGCCGTTGAAGTCATGTCGGCGAGCAAGCCACGCGCCGCCACCCCCAAGAAGGAGAGACTTCGTAAAAGGGAGGGCTAATCATGACTCCTGTTTCAGAAGTTTATGACGCCTTCTTTGGACTAATCGTGGATGATATGTACTTGGAGATTTCGGAGGAAGAAACGCACGAAGAGTGCTTGAACTTCTTGCGAAAGTCCATCCCCATGTACGAGTTCCCGAAGGCGCCCATTAAACTTGTGAAGCCCGCCACTGAGGATGGTGAGTACACACTCAACCGTACCCTCAATGACGAGGAAATAAACATCCTGGCCTACGGGATGTTGCAAGCCTGGCTACAACGCCAGATGACCACCATCGAGTTGGTCCGCCAGAAGTTCACTGGCACCGACTTCAAAATGACTTCCCAAGCATCCCATCTTTCCAAGGTCCAGACCTTGTGGTCAGCCACTAAAGACGAGCATCGCCGTTTGCAGATGCTTGACTCGCGCCGCCGCGAAGTGGATGACGGAGAAGGCGGCACTAAATATGAGTCTGCTTTTGACCTGTTTGTGAAGAGGATGTATTAAGAGCAAAAGGAGTGCGAACATGAAGAAACCTTTTCGTTTCTCCTCTGATGCGTGGAATCATAACAACGTGCGCCTGACGAACCAGATCTTCAAGTTGCTCCCAATGTACGAGAACGAAGAGGATTGGGGACGCCAGCAGGAAACCATCATCCTTGAGCTGCACGGCTACAACGATATGTTCCAGAACAATCCGAGCTTCATGGTTCTGATTGCGAAGCTGCACGCGTTAAATCACGCCGAGGATAAAATCCAATTCCGTAAGACGGTTTTTGAAGCCATCACGGAGCTGAAAGGAATTACTCTATGAGTTTAGCGAGCATGAAACGTCGTATAGACTTCTACGGCGGGGCCGCCCAGCAAGACCGTATGATTAGAGACAAACTCTGGTCAATGCTCACTGCTACAAAACATTCCTATCAGGCGGCCCGCTTCAAGAAGTATCCCGACTACGCCAACGAGGTCGTGGGTCTGTTTAATCCTATCACACAGAATATGGATTACGACACCAAGATGATTTCTACCCAGTTCAAGTCCGGCTACAAGGTTGGGGATGTATTCAGATGGGAAAACACGCAAACCCTCTGGATTATCTATTCCCAGAACCTCACCGAGTTAGCTTACTTCCGCGGGAATACCCGCAGATGTGACTATATGATACGATGGGTCGACGGCGAACGCAATCTCTGCGAAACGCCAATGTCCGTCGTTGGGCCTAATCAGCCCGACCACACGCGGATGATTAACGGCACCATGCAAGGCGCCTTCATCGTACCCACCGGCAACCTGGTATGCTTGGTAACGGACAAAGCCGAAAACCGAGCGTACTTCCACAACGACCAGACGTTCATCATCCAGGGCTTAGGATACCGGGTGACAAACCTGGACTACATCTCGATGCCCGGCGTTATTCAGATTAACGCTACGGAGTATCCAGTCAACAAAATCGAAGATGATGTTGAGGAAGATATTCGGAACGCCTGGAACATCCAACCAATCATTCCGGAGCACGACAACGACTATGGTATTAGTGGTCCTCTCACCGTCAAACCTTACGAAGAAGCTGAATTTGAAGCCATCGTCAAGGGCGGCACTTGGTTTATCGCTGAAAACCGCGAGGGCGGAAAGCGACTCCCGGCCAAGTTTGTCGAGTATGACTGCTCGCAGAAAATCGTCCATGTATTCTGGGATGCGCCGCAGCGCGGCGGTTATACCATCATGTACGAGCTGCCTGACGGTACTCGATATGAGAGATACGTCCTTGTTGAATCTTTGATGTAAAGGAGGAGAGCCAATGCCTATGTTGAGAGATTCCCGCGAGAAGCAGTTTATCGGCCGGTATTCAACGTTTGCGAGTGTTGAGAAATACTTGCAGGAGGTAGTCGGTGTTCTCATGCAGAACGAACGGCTCAAGCGGATGCTCTACTACACGGACTCTAAGGCGCTTTCGCTCCCTAAGCTGACACAGCAGCAGGCTTTTGGTCTGCTTAATCACCAGATTAAGACTGTGCCACAGCTGAACCTGGAGCCGGACGCCAAACCCTATGTTATCATTTCGCTGGATAACTTCGTCCCTATCGAGGGTCAGACGACCTTCCGCGAGCTGCAACTGTCATTCGACATCGTTGCCCGCTTTGAGGACTGGCCGATGGAGGACTTCAGACTGAGGCCCTATTCCATCGCCGGCGAGATTGATGCGATGATTAACCACTCGAACTTCTTCGAGGGCATCGCAAACTTCATCGGGGCCAAGCAGTTAATCCTCAACGATTACATGGGTGGCATCACCCTGTATTATCAAATCAAAGCCTACGGTGACGACAAGAAGCTTCACCCTGACAACGATTGATAGCGGACAGGATTGACGAATTACAGCTGGAGTCCGGCTGTAACCTCACTTTTCCGGAGTTCCCGGACATAATTTTCCGGCAGCCGACAGTTGGTTAGATTGCCGAGAAGATGAATGAGCAGGACTACTTCATAGCTCTGCAAGTGTTCCGAATGAATAAGGAATCCATGAAGATAACCTCCCCGGAGGTTACTGACTGGGCGGTATTGCAGGAATCGCTCAAGCAGGAAATTGATGGAATCCCAAACCTGCAAGACCTTGTTCTTCGTTTTCTACGACTTTTTGTCGAGAAGATAAATCTTGGTCCGAGGTCATTCATCATTCCGACCAAGGAAGGCATGAGCAACATCGAGCCGGAGCAACTGGCCGAGTTGCAAGCCATTATTGGCAGAGTAGGCGGTGCCTACCTGCTAAAACCAAACGAGGAAGAGTTCCGACCCCTGAATAGGCAAGCCGCTGAAATCGCGGAGAAGATGAAGAAGGCGCGAGCGCGATTACGTGCGTAGCAGCCACAAAACACTTCAAAGGGATTTATTTCCCGGTATCTTCGCGCGGTATCCACAGCGACCCCTCACACCTTGCACG
>JAAGKN010000570.1_pt1 | contig 52842 bp, 41 predicted proteins | sample 6206371 | NCBI WGS metagenome assembly JAAGKN01 (sample SAMN11533720, study PRJNA540317) | gut metagenome | isolation source: fecal pellets from male and female animal of same cohort | host: Peromyscus leucopus | place: USA:CA | collected 2017
TTGCTTGACAGAATGCGGATTTTGGGATATACTATCTCTGCTGTCATGGCGAGAGGGCAGCTTTGGTTCTGAGTCTGTAGCTCAGCTGGATAGAGCAACGGCCTTCTAAGCCGTGGGTCGGGGGTTCGAATCCCTTCGGGCACGTTGAGGCTTTTACAGGGTCTCATAATTGAATATGGTGGGTATAGCGCAGTTGGTTAGCGCGCCAGATTGTGGCTCTGGAGGCCGTGGGTTCGAATCCCATTATCCACCCTTTCCTATCATTAATGTAGGATGTTGGGCTATCGCCAAGGGGTAAGGCACAGGACTTTGACTCCTGCATTCGCTGGTTCAAATCCAGCTAGCCCAGTATGGCTTATTACAAGCCACGCAGGAGAACAAAAAGAGCAAAATTATCTTTGTAGCATTCAAATAGATAATTCTGCTCTTTTTTATTTGCACCGTCCATGGTTCTCATCTTATCTTTTTAATCGCAGTCTTCTTCGTTCTTATCCTTCATCACGGCACCCCGGAACACCAGCATCTCCTCTGTGAATACATCCCGGTCCACGGTACCGCTGATACCCCGGACACGTCCCCGGTCCGTATACTGCCATCCGCTCCACTGCCTCCAGTGGTTCTGCATTTCGGGACGGGAAGTTCCATACTGGGCGATCCAGAGCGGATATACCGACAATCTTACATCAAAGGTGTTTTGGGCATTGTTCGCATCGCTGTAGATCGCCACCGGTTTCCCCGTCGCCTCCCTCACCTCCTGCAGAAAAACAAGAGAGATCTCATTGATCTGCTCCTTGGAAAGACTGCCGAAGGATTCAAAATCCATGACCGGCCGCCCCTGGTATCTCTTCCCCTGAATCACTTCCGCAAAGTGCCTCGCCTCATTTCTCGCCGCCTCTACGGTCCTCGCCGTCACATAGTGATAAAAACCGATCTTTAGTCTCGCCTTTCTCGCCTCCCGGTAGTTGCGTTCAAAGTCTGGATCGATATAAGTATCTCCCTCGCTGGACTTAATATAGACAAATCGTATGCCGTCCCGTTTTACCTCCCGAAAGTCAATGTCTCCCTCCCAATGGCTCACATCAATTCCTTCGATCTCTCTTCTCTCCCGCATCGCAGTTTTACCCCACCGTTTAATTTTAACACTATTATATGGAAAAGAAAAAAGAGCGTTCCGAAAAACGCTCCTGATCTCTCAATGTAAAATCTCCTCCACGGCTCGCAGAAATAAGTCCATCTGTTCTTCCGTGCCGATGGTGATGCGGAGATAATTATTAATTTTTTCTTTATTGAAATACCTCACATAGATTCCCCGGTTTTTCAGCTCTTCAAATATTTCCTTTGCCGGAACCGTTTTATGAGCAGCAAATAAAAAGTTGGTGCAGGATTCTTTCACATCAAATCCTATCGCTTCCAGTGCCTCTTTCGTGCGCTCTCTCGTCGCCATAACCTTTTTAAGATTTTCCTGAAAATATTCCTCATCCTCCAGGGCTGCTGCCCCGATGCAGATGGAGGCCGTATTCATGGTGTAGGAATTGACGGACTCCTTTACGTCATTCATAGCCTGGATCAGCGCTTCATTTCCCATAGCATAGCCAATACGCATACCCGCCATGGAACGGGATTTTGAATAGGTGCGCACCACCAACAGATTATCATATTTCCGGATCAGGGGAAGTACTGTTTCACCGCCAAAATCCACATATGCCTCATCTATAATCACCACAACTTCGGGATTTGCCTGAATGATTTCCTCTACCTGGGAAGCGGCCATAGAAATCGATGTGGGGGCATTGGGATTGGCGATCACAACACCGCCGTTTTCCCCTTTGTAATCTCCGGGATCGATGGTAAAATCCTCTCTGAGCGCCGGACACTCATAAGGGATACAGTACACCTCCGCCCACACCGGATAAAAGGAATAGGTGATATCCGGAAACAGCACCGGCCTCCCGGAATTAAAGAAGGTAAGAAATGCCAGGGACAGCACGTCATCCGAACCAACCCCCACAAAAACTTCTTTGTCTGAAATGCCGTGATACTTCGCCAGCGCAGCCATAAGGGAGGCGGCAGAAAGCTCCGGATACAGCGAAAAACGGCTCACATCCAGCTTCTGATGAGCCTCGAATACTTTGGGTGAGGGCGGATATGGATTTTCATTGGTATTCAGTTTAATGATATTTTTTTCATGGGGCTGCTCACCCGGAACATATGGTGTCACTTTTCGGACATTGGCGGCCCATTTTTTTGTATTGTCCATTCTTAACTCCTCCTATCGGTAAACTCCTGCCAGTTTTTCAAAGGCGGGCAGGGCGCGAAGGATCATTTCATGATCCACACAGTAAGCGATCCTGACATAGCCAGGACAGGCAAAAGAACTTCCCGGCACCAGCAGAAGATTGAATTCCTTGGCTTTTGCCACAAAGGCAGTATCATCCGGCTCCAGCGATTTGACAAAGAGATAAAAGGCTCCGTCGGGACTGGCGCATTCGTAGCCATAGTTTCTCAGCTTTTCCACCAGCAGTCTGCGGTTTTTATCATATACCGCCACATTCACTCTGGCATCCACACAACGGGCAATGACTTTCTGCTGAAAGGAAGGTGCGTTCACAAAGCCGAGGATCCGGGTTGCGACATTGGCAGCCGCAGCTACCTGTTCATAATCTGCCGCTTCCTCCGGGATGACTAGATAGCCAATGCGCTCTCCCGGAAGGGACAGCGACTTGCTGTATGAATATCCTACAATGGTATTGTTATAATACTTCGTCACATAGGGCACTTCTATGTTTCCATAGACCAGCTCCCGGTAAGGTTCATCAGAGACCAGATAAATGTCTGTACCTAACTCCCTCTGTTTCTTTTCCAAAACCGCCGCCAGATCCTTCAGGGTCTGCTCAGAATATACAACTCCTGTCGGGTTATTAGGGGTATTGATGATAACCGCTCTGGTCCTCTGGCTGATCCTCCTTTCGAGCTCTTCCAGATTCGGCATAAAGGTGCTGGTATCCGGGGGAACCACAACTACCCTGCCGCCTGCATTTGCCACATAGTTGTTATATTCTCCAAAAAACGGAGCAAAGACGATGACCTCGTCATCAGGATCAAGAAGGGTTTTAAATATCACGTTCAAACCGCCTGCCGCCCCTACAGTCATGATGATATGATCCCTGGTAAAATGGGTATCAAATCTCCGGTTCAGGTGACCGGCAATCCGGTCCCTCACATCCTCAAACCCGGAATTGCTCATATAACCGTGCAGTGTGCCGGGATCTTCTTCCCGGATCACATCCAGCATCGCCTGCTTTACTTCCTCCGGCGGTTCCACACTGGGGTTTCCCAGGCTAAAATCATATACATTTTCAGCGCCGTACTTCTCCGCCATCTTTTTTCCCTCTTCAAACATGGCGCGGATCACGGAGCTTCCTTGAACCAGTTTTTCCATCTGTTTTGAAATCATCTCTGTCTCCTCCTTCTGAACATCCTGTCTTCCATTATAATCATTTTCAGCCAAACAAGCAAGAACTCAGAGATTTTTTATATACTTCCGCCACCAGGCTATTCAAAGGTAATGCTCTCATAGGCATCCACCGTACCGTAACCCCATTCCCGGCTGGGAAATTCTTCCCCCCGCCTTTCGGCTCCCCGGATCAAAAGCTCTCTGACTGAGTTTCCACTGATGATATAGTTGGAATACTCCTGCATGAACAGCGCCGCGATTCCTGTTGTGACCGCCGCAGCCACGCTGGTCCCCGTCATCGTTCCATAGTTGTTTTTCGGAAGGGGACCATAGATATTTACACCCGGCGCAGTCACATCCGGCTTAATGGTTCCGTTGGGGGTAAATCCCCGGCTAGCCTGTATAAAAAAAGCTTCGTCTACGGGATTGTACGCAGACATGCAGATCGAGCGCCGGCTGTTCCCCGGTTCACAGACCGTTATGTCTGGATCGGGCTTTACAAAATAAGTCTCCCCCGCGAGAAACTGGGTGATGGGAAGCCACATATGATAGCGGATATTCGGCTCGCTGGTATATACCCGGATCTTCCACACCCCTGCCTTGCTGTTTTCAAACCGGAACATAACCACCTGGTCCCTCGCCTGCTGCTGTATCTCCCCTCCGATCACCTCCAGCGTAGTATTTTCCACGACAAACCGGTGCCTTTCGCGGATATATGCCGCCGCCCGGGTAATGCCAAGAGTATTTCCCCCCGGAGCAACGACGTCAAATTGAAGAGTGCCCGGCGTCCGCCACCAGAGCTCCGCCACAAATCCCAGGGAGGACTTTTCTACATTGATGGAAATCTCCTCGTATTCCTGAGTAATCAGATAATGATGTCCGGCATTTCCCTCGTTTCCGGCACATGTAACGATACTCACCCCAGGCAGCATGTTCAAATAATCGATCATATTACAGAGAGGGGTTTCCCCTTCGTGATTTCCCAGATTCGAGCCCATCCCAATGCAGACCACCGCCTGCTTTCCGAGATCTCTTGCCTTCCGCAGAATATAAGAAATCCCGCACATGATATCATTTTCCTGATAACAGGGCGCATTGCCGGGAACACGGTAAAATTCACGGTAGCTGCTCTTAGCCTCCTTGCATTTGACCACCACAAGCTGGGAGAGAGGAGCCACCCCGGAAAACTCCTTTTCCGGCACCTCATTTCCCGCAGCCAGTCCAGCCAGAAAGGTACCATGTCCGTTATCGTCCCGGGAGGGAAGCCGTGACAACGGTTCCTCGTCCGCCAGAGCAGCATTGATTTCCTCTTCGGTATACTCTCTGCCGTAATCAAAATCCGCCGGCGTATTCCCATCCCGGATCGTCTGGTCCCAAATAGAATAAATCCTTGTTGTATTGTCCGCATTAATAAATACCTGATGGGTAAAATCAATGCCGGTGTCTACAATACCAACAAGGAAATTCTGGCCGTACAAGTCCAGATAAGGCTGTCTGCGTATCTTCAACACCCCGGTCGCCTCCAGTGCCTCCTCGGACATCAGTCCATACACGTGAGGTATCGCCCCATAGCCAAATCTGCCTATACTCTCGCTATTTATTTTTTCTTCTTCCTTATAGATAACTGCCCTATAATCATCTATCTCAGTAATACAAATGGGGTCATACCGCCGCTGAATAAATTCGGTTTCACGATAATAACTCAGAATATAGTCCAGCACATTATCCGAATAAATTGCCTCCTTGCATGTCATAATGAATCTCCTGTAAATCCACAATTACTATATGATATGCTGGTTTTCACAAATTATCCGTTGCCCCGCATCTCGATCTTCGGTGCACCGGTCCCCTCTATATACTCTTTTGTGATAGTCACACTGCCGATCATATCGTCTTTGGGGATCTCATACATGATATCCAGCATAAGATCCTCGATAATAGACCGCAGCGCCCTGGCTCCTGTTTTCTTTTTCATCGCCTTGGCTGCGATAGCGAGAATGGCCGGATCCTCAAATTCCAGCTTTACCTCATCCATGGCAAGGAGTTTTTGGTACTGCTTGATCACAGCATTTTTCGGCTCCGTCAAAACCTTCACCAAAAGCCGTTCGTCCATCTGTTCCAGCGAATATACGATGGGAAGTCTTCCGATAAACTCTGGAATCAGACCATAGGCACGGATATCTTCTGTTTCTACGTGGGAAAAAATATCCTTATCTTCGTCAAAGCGGTCTTTCAAATCCGAACCGAAGCCCATGCTTCCATGCTTTGTCAGTCTTTTTTTGATAATCTCTTCCAATCCTGGAAAAGCACCGCCACATATAAATAAAATATGACTTGTATTCACGGTGGTCATCGGAACCATGGCATTTTTATTAGTCGCACCTACAGGAACTTCCACATCGGCGCCTTCCAACAGCTTCAGCAATGCCTGCTGCACAGATTCGCCACTGACATCCCTCTGGTTGGCATTTTCTTTCTTGGCCAGCTTATCAATCTCGTCGATGTAAACGATGCCGCACTCTGCCCGTTCCACGTCATTGTCCGCATTGGCGAGAAGTTTTGAGATCACACTTTCCACATCATCTCCGATATAACCCGCTTCTGTCAGCGCCGTTGCATCTGTGATCGCCAGCGGCACATGAAGGAGTTTTGCCAGTGTTTTCACCAGATAGGTCTTACCACTGCCGGTCGGTCCCAGCATGAGCATATTGGATTTTTCGATCTCTACGTCGCTGGCCAGCACGTGGTCGTCTCCCTCCAGCTCTGCTTTCTCCACCTCCTTCATGGCAATGATACGCTTATAGTGATTATATACTCCTACGGATATCACCTTTTTCGCCTGTTCCTGTCCCATCACATATTCATCCAGATTTCCCTTGATGACATGTGGCGCCGGAAGACGGTGTATATCCAGCACCGGCTCGTTTACCCTTGCTTTCTTCTTTTTTGGTTTTACAGAATGCTTCGCCTGCATCTCCTCAGGCATCCCGGCAAATGGACCGGCAAAATTTATAAACTCTACTCCTGGTATATTGGGCATTCCGTTCAGATTCGGCATTCCCTGAATACCAATCTGGTCAAAAGTCTTCTGCATACAGTCGGAACATATACATATATTATTCGGAATGGTAATCATTTTCTCTACCTTATCCTCCGTTCTGTGGCAGAGATAACATACCCGGTTGTAACCATCCCGGTCATTTGTATGATCTATCTGATCTGTTTTAGTAATATCTTCGCTCAAAATAAACCTCCGTTCTCTATAGTTGAAGTTCAAAAGGAACTGCTATCTCAAAAGATAACAGTTCCATTCATATGAAGCCAGGGTTAAAGAAAACTTTTCCCCACACCAATCATACTATATTTTCTTGTATTCGTCAAAGTCCCTCTTTTGAAAAATCATTACCATGGAACTATCTGATCCCCACCAAAGGAATCATTTCCGTATCCGAAGGGATTGCTGCCGGACCCGCCGCTATTTCCGCTGTCCTGAGTGCCGTTATCCAACTCATCCAGTGTCTCGGAGCTCTTCAGGACTACCTTGACATCCTGCTCCTTATATTCTCCCTCCTGGCTTCTGGCAATAGTCACCGTGATCTCCGTTCCTGCCTTTGTATTATTCACTTTGTTCTGTACCTGCTCGATGGAGGTCACTTTGTTTCCGTTGATCTTCGTGATGATATCACCCTGTTTGATTCCTGCCTTTTTCGCCGCACCGCTTTCCGATACCTCTGAGATATAGATACCGATCGGGAAACCATAGGCCTCACTGACTTCCTCACCAATGGTTCGGCCAGTGATCCCCAAATATCCTTTTTCTTCATCTTTGAGCACTTCACGGTTCATCAATTCATTGATGATCGGAATCGCATCGCTCATAGGAATGGCATATCCGATTCCCTCTACCTTCGTATCGGCATACTTCACAGAATTGATACCAATGACGTTTCCGTTTACATCCAGCAGAGCTCCACCGCTGTTTCCCGGATTGATCGCCGCATCTGTCTGCAGAAGCACCATAGTATTGGAACTGGAGGAATTTCCATCTCCTACCTCTACCTGTCTGTCCTTGGCACTGATATATCCCACTGTCACTGACTGGCCATAGCCCAGTGCATTTCCTATGGCGATCGCCATCTGGCCCACCTTAACATCTTCGGAATGTCCCAGGCTTGCCACTTTGATGTGCCCTTTGGTCTCTGTTTTCAAGTCACCGACCTTTACCGATATGACCGCCAGGTCTGCAGTGGGATCTGTCCCCTTCACCGTAGCTTTTGCCGTGGTATTATCGATAAACGTAACGGTGATGCTGTCCGCCCCTGCCACTACGTGATTGTTGGTAACGATCAACAGTTCATTGTTATCTTCTTTTACGATAAATCCAGAACCGGCTCCTTCTGTGGGATAACTCTGTCCAAAATAGGAGGTTGCTGTGCTGGTCTCTGTGATGGAAACGATGGATGGCATAACCGCTTCAACGATAGAAGACACGTCTCCCGGACCTGCCGCTCCGCCGGACACCGCCGTAAGCCCGTTGTCTGTCTCAAAAGGCTCCACGGTTCCAATGGAACCACCGGATTTCTCCGGCCCCCATACCCCGGTGATCTTCACCAGCGCAAAGAAGCACAGTGCCGCCACCACACCAAATACTACTGCTGCCACAATCGTTTTTTTCATTCCACCAGACTTCTTTTCCTTGCTTTTTTTCTCCGCAGTCTCTTCTGGTCTAACGTTCTGGAAGCGATACATATTATCCGAAGACGGCATAGGCTGCGGCCCCTCATCCACGGAGCCCGCCTGCCAGATGGTGCTGTCTTTCACCGGTTCCTGACTCTGTTCCGTTCCTTCATAATTTCTATTTTGTGAAAATTCTGATCCACCCTGATCATCTGCCTGATTCCAATTTTCTTCGTTCATGAAAATCCCGTCCTTTCTCGCCGGACTGTCTGCATCCTGCAGTCTGAGCCCGGTTCAATTATCTGACTTGATGTATTTTTTCCCCATCTCAAGTTGCATTATACCCATCAAATGTGTTTAGTTTGTGAATATATTAATTTTATATTGTGAAATTGCACAAAATAATTTATAATCTAATAAGTATATGATTTGAAAAAGTTACCTAACCTGCTATATATTAGAAAAGAACCGTCACCAAACATGAAAGACGAAAGGAAGGATTCAAATTGATAAAGGGAAACCAAAAATTACTTAATGTCATTCGTTTTATCATTGACGTACTTATACTGATATTTTCTTTTGTACTGGCATACAAACTCCGTTTTGACGAAGAATTCAGTGTTTTAATCCGCTATGGGTTTATAAAGGAACCATTGGGGTTTTATGGAACTCTGGAAGAATATATGCAGCTGCTGCTTCTTCTGGTCCCCTGTTATTTATTTTCCTACTATTTTTTCCATTTGTACGATCCCAAGCGGGTGACAAGCCGCAAATCCCAGATGTACAACATTTTCAAAGCAAATGTAGTCGGAATCCTTTACTGTACCGCAGGTCTTTATTTTATCCGCAGCGGAAACTACGCCCGCCTTTTTATCATTATATTTGTAGGAATCAATTTTATTCTAGAACTTATTTTTCGGCTGCTCATCACGACAATCCTCCGCCGTTTCCGCCGGAAGGGACACAATCTCAAGCATATTCTCCTCATCGGCTACGGACGTTCTGCCGAGGGTTATATCGACCGCATCTGTTCCCATCCGGAATGGGGCTACGTCGTTCACGGTATTCTCGACGACAGCAAACGCAACGGAAAATCCTACCGGGATGTCCATGTCATCGGTGATATCGATGATCTGGAGACCGTTCTGGCCGATAATTCCTATGATGAGATCGCCATCACTCTTGGCATCGACCAGTATGAGCGCCTGGAAGGAATCGTCGCCATCACGGAAAAATCCGGTGTGCATACCAAGTTTATACCGGACTACAACAATATCATCCCTACCAAGCCTTATACTGAAGATTTGGATGGGCTTCCGGTCATCCATGTGCGGAATGTACCCCTCACCAATTCTTTCAATAAATTTGTAAAACGAACGATGGATATCGCCGGCTCTCTCGTTCTCATTATACTGTTTTCGCTGCCGATGCTGGTAATTTCTATCATCGTAAAGGCCACCTCAGAGGGAGAGCTGATCTTCAAACAGGAACGGATCGGACTCCACGGCAAACCATTTATGATGTACAAATTCCGCTCCATGGCAGTCCAGAAGGCGTCGGATGAGAAAAAAGCCTGGACAACTCCTGACGATCCAAGGGTTACCCCCATCGGAAAATTCATCCGCAAGACCAGTCTGGACGAGCTTCCTCAGTTTTTCAATGTACTCAAAGGCGATATGAGCCTTGTGGGACCAAGACCAGAGCGGCCGTTTTTCGTTGAAAAATTTAAAGAAGAAATCCCCCGTTATATGATCAAGCACCAGGTTCGTCCGGGTATCACTGGCTGGGCACAGATAAATGGCTACCGGGGTGACACCTCCATCCGGCTACGCATAGACTGTGACCTGTATTATATCGAAAACTGGTCTGTGATGCTGGATATCAAGATCCTCCTGCTGACGGTGATAAAAGGCTTTATCAACAAAAATGCCTATTGATCCCACAAAAAATATTTTTAGATAACAAAAATACCCCCTTCCCAAACGGAACGGGGGTATTTTTTATGATCCGTCATCATGAACTCGACGGTGCCGTCGAGCCAGGGCGTGCCTGAAAACTAATCCAGCTTTTTGTTGATAAACTCGTCCCACTTGCTGTCGTCTTCTGCCACGTCCTCATCTTCGTCAAATTCTTCTTCATCCAGCATTTCATCGAAGGCATCTGCCAGTGCTTCCAGCGCTTCCTCATCGTCGATCTGGAGAAGCGTGATCTCCGGCTCTCCCCCCTTGTCTTCGATCTCAATTCCAAAAAAGTAAATCTCCTCAATGCTTTCGTCTACCGGAGTAAGAGCGGCATAATCATCACCACCCCATTCAAATATATATATGACTTCGCATTCCAGTGTGCTTCCATCCTCCAGCTGCAGATCTACCTTCATTTCTTCTATATCTTCCAAATTAAATTCCGCCATCGATGAAACCTCCTTATATTTTAATCATTTATCCTATCATAACATATCATTTTTACCAGTTCAAGTTTAGATATTGACAAGATTCTATATTTTATATAAAATATTTTTCAACCGTAGCATTTTTTAGCGTCGGGGAACATCATAAGAAGGAGGCAGGGGGCAATTTGGCTCCGTCGAGCTACTCATGGACCAGGAGGTGAAATAAATGAAATATTCATATCGAACAAAAGGAACCTGCTCACAGCAGATCGATCTGGAGATCAACGATGATGTGATCACCAATGTTAAGTTTTACGGCGGATGTGACGGAAATCTTAAGGCAATCCCAATCCTCGTTGATGGGCTTACCGTCGATCAGATCGTAAAAAAATGCTCTGGCATTCAGTGCGGTTTTAAAAATACGTCATGTGCTGACCAGCTCTCCAAAGCAGTGCTCGCAGCACAGGCAGAATGTGCCGCCAAATAATCAGGGGCACAACAGCCCCTGTACTGTTTCAACCCGTGTGTTCGTAACCATCCACACGTAAAACAAAACTATATAAAACAGAGGTATATCTGCCCCTGTACTGTTTCAAACCGTGTGTTCGTAACCATCCACACGTAAAACAAAACTAAGGAGAATAACAATGAAAAACAAAAAAATCATGTATCTAAGTCAGGCAGCCATGATCGCTGCCCTCTATGTCGTGCTGACACTTCTGGCAAATGCCCTGGGACTGGCTAACTACGCCATCCAGGTGAGATTTTCTGAGGCTCTTACGATCCTCCCCTTTTTCACCCCCGCCGCGATTCCAGGACTTACCATCGGATGCCTCCTGAGTAATATCCTTACCGGCTGTGCGCCACTGGATATCCTGTTTGGAACTCTGGCGACACTGATCGGTGCTCTGGGGACCTACGCACTTCGCCGCTTTGAGTGGCTGGCGCCACTGCCTCCAATCCTTGCCAATACCATCATCGTTCCCTGGGTTCTACGGTTTGCTTATGATATACCGGATGCAATTCCCTATCTGATGGCTACGGTGGGAGCTGGTGAACTGATCTCCTGTGGGCTTATCGGAATGCTGTTATTGCGTTCCCTCAAACAAATAAGGAAAAATATATTCAAAGTCAATTGACTTTTTCTATAACCTAAGAGTATAATGCTTGTTAGAACTTTTGGAGGTACACATGAAGAGATATATACTAGCCGGCATTATACTTTTTTTTGTGGCGACTGCAATTGTGATATTTAAGCCGGCAAAACCACAACATAAATCCAGCAATAACAAACCAGCAGCCTATGAATATTATTATAATGAAAAAGAAGACGACGAGGAGGACTCACTCTTGCCAGAAGATCTGAGTTCTATACTTTCAAACAGCCCGACAGTACCACTTGATACGATACCAAGCAGCAAAACTGTACTGGTAAACCGTGTCTATCTTCTACCATCGGACTACATTCCGCCTAATCTTGTGGTGCCAAATGTTAAATTTAGTTTTACTTATTCTTCGGATAAGCGAAAACTCCGCAAGGTGGCAGCAGATGCTCTGGAGAGACTGTTCCAGGCAGGGGAAAAAGAACACGTAGAATTGTACGGTGTGTCCGGTTACCGTTCCTATGCCCGCCAGAAGCAGATTTACGATAAAAATGTTGCCACCAGGGGACAGGCAGCTACTGACGCTGTGTCCGCCAAGCCCGGCAGCAGCGAGCACCAGACCGGACTGACCATCGACGTATCCGCCCGAAGTGTGAATTTTCGGCTGGATCAGAGTTTCGGTGACACCACAGAGGGGCAGTGGCTGGCAGAAAATGCCCATCTCTATGGATTTATCATCCGCTACCCTTACGGAAAGTCCGAAATCACCGGATACAGTTATGAACCCTGGCATATCCGTTTTGTAGGAAAAGCCGTCGCCACCTATCTGTATGAAAATGAACTAACTTTAGAAGAATATTATGGTGTCGAAGATGCGGTCAAAGAAGATGCCGCCAAAAATGAATCAAAACCCCGTGTAGACGTAGAGGATCCGGACTCTGTAAAATATGCGACACCAAAACCGACAGTTAAACCAAAGGTAAGTGCTTCTCCAAAACCGACAAAAAAACCGAAGCGCCCCAAAAAAGCGAACGACAAACCTAAAAAGACAAAGAAACCAGTACAGACCAAAATGCCGGCTACTGACAATCCAACGGCTCCACCTACAGCAACGCCGGAACCCACACCGGTTCCCACCACGGCGCCTACTGATCCGCCAGCTGCCGAGTCGTCTGTACCCACATTCCAGGATCATATTACCCCACAATAGAGAAAGGATTTCAACACATGAGAACGATACTGTTAGTACTTCTTTACCTTCTTGTCTGCATCATAAGCATTCCCCTTCTGCTGATGGAATGTATTGTACGAAAGATAAACAATAAAGCGGCTGCGGCATTTGCCATAAGGATCGTGCGCATCGTTTTCAATACTACGATGTTTCTATCTGGCTGCAAAAAACACATTTGCGGTCTGGAACACATTCCAACGGACAGACCTGTGATGTTTGCAGCAAACCATCGAAGCTTTTATGATATCATCCTGGCATATTCATCCATTGCCGCCCACCATGTACAGGTGGCATTTATTTCAAAAATTGAGATTAAAAAGTTCCCTATGATCGCCCAGTGGATGTATTTTCTAAACTGCCTTTTTATGGACCGGGGCGATATGAAACAAAACATGGGAGTGATCTTAAACGCCATTTCCCTGATCAAAGAAGGATATTCGATCTATATTGCACCGGAAGGCACCCGCAACGCCACGGATCATCTCCTTCCTTTTAAAGAGGGAAGTATGAAGATCGCCACAAAAACCAATGCTCCCATCATTCCTGTCTGTATTAAGAACACAGAAAATATTTTAGAAAATAATATTCCCTGGATCAAAGGCGGGGATATATACATCGAATATGGCGAGCCGGTTTATCCGGATCAGCTGGATAAGGAAGAGAAAAAACATATTGGCGCCTACGTACAGAATATCATTCAGGAAATGTATGACAAACCATATCCTGTTGCATAACAAATCGGAATCCTGTACAAAAATTACTTTTCATTTTCTGGAAAACATGTTAAAATAAACTCTGTCGAGTTTATCGGCGAGTTTTTGCAAAACTCGGAATGTGCAGAAATCATGCACAAAAATTATGATAAAATAAGTTCTGACGGACTTATTTTAGCGAATTTATTTTATCCTATCGTTTTCAACAGCGACTGAGAAAATATCGAGAAAGAGAGGCACGATAATCCATGAAAACATTTTTGATCGTACTAGGTATCATCCTGGCAGTACTCATCATTGTATTTATTGTATTATCTATCATCGGAAAAAAACTTCAGAAAAAGCAGGAAGCATCCCAGTCCCAAATGGAAGCCGCAGCACAGACTGCGTCTATTCTGGTCATAGATAAAAAACGAATGAAATTAAAAGAGGCGGGACTACCAAAAGTAATTCTGGAAAATACACCAAAATACCTGCAGCGCTCCAAGGTTCCGATCGTCAAAGCAAAAATTGGTCCAAAGATTATGTCCCTGATGTGTGACGAGAAGATTTTCCCTCTTCTCCCTGTAAAGAAAGAGCTTAAAGTCGTGATCAGCGGAATCTACATTATGGATGTAAAGGGATCCCGGAACAATCTTTTGAATCCTCAGGAAAAATTAGGCTTTTTCCAGAGAGCAAAACTCAAAGCGTTAAAGAAAATGTGACTAAAGCAGCATCTCACAAAATTGTTTCTTAAAACTTGTGAGATGCTGTTTTTTCTATTTACGAAATGCTACTTTCAAGAGAATTGGTGTTACTATGGTGGTAATGACTACTGTAATGATGATCGGTCCGTACAATTCCTGCGTCATAAGTCCCACCGCCATCCCTTTGCTGGCAACAATCAATGCCACCTCTCCACGGGAAACCATTCCCACTCCGATCTGAAGGCATTCTTTGTTAGAATATTTCATGATCTTTGCCCCCAGGCCACAGCCAATGACTTTACTTGCCACCGCCACAAGACAGAGCAGCACTGCAAACATAACAATCTTTCCAGACATCTCAGGAAGCACTACCTCCAAACCAATGCTGGCAAAAAAGATCGGAGACAAGAACATATAGGAAACTGTCTCAAACCTCTTGCTTATGTACTGGATCTTCGGACTGACAGAGATAGCAAGCCCTGCCACATAAGCTCCGGTAATATCAGCCACATTGAAAAAGTATTCGGAACAGAAAGCAAACAGAAGACAAAAAGCAAAGGCAATGATTCCGTACCGGCGGTATGGATTGTGCTCCACATCAGTCCATTTATAATAAAGCTTTCCTACCCCGAAAGCTACCACAAAGGCAAAAATAAAGAAAAGTACAATTTTCAGCAGCACCATTCCAATACCGGAACCACCCTGCCCGCCTTCTCCGCCTGTACCAAGCGTCGTTATGATAGTCAGGGCAATGATACCTAACACATCATCGATGACCGCAGCGCCAAGAATGGCATTTCCTGCATCGGTATTCAATTTGCCCATCTCCCGCAGCGTCTCTACTGTTATACTCACGGAAGTAGCTGTGAGGATTACTCCGATAAAGATATTCCGATACATCACCTGTTCCGCTGCAGCACCGCCTCCATCCGTAAAAAAGTGCGCCACCACATATCCTCCCAGACAGGGTACGATGACCCCCATCAAAGCAATGACCAGAGATGCCAGACCGCTCTTTTTCAGCTTCTGGATATCAGTCTCCAGCCCCGCAGAAAACATAAGAACGATCACACCGACTTCCGAGAGACTCTCGATCATGCTCTGGGACTCTGCTCCTGCCAAAAGGACTGAAGAAAGATTTAAACAGGCGGGTCCGATGATCAGACCAGCCACAAGGGCTCCCACAACCTGAGGCATATGAAACTTTTTGGTCACAAGCCCAAGACATTTTGTACTGATTAGCACGACTGCAATAAATAATAAATATCCATATTCTTCCATTTTTCTTCCTCCTTATTTGAAACCAAACCCATTTTATACCCCTTTTTATTAAAAATCAACACAAAAATAGAACTGATTTTCCGAAAAAAACCAATTCTATTTATCATACTTTTCTTTTATTATATTTCAAGATAAAAAACTTAATTATGTTAAGCCGCTTCTAATCTTTACTCAAACTCCGTGGATCCAGTTTTTACTTTATCAAATTCCGCTAAGATTTCCTGGGATGGTGCTTTTGTAGCCAAACTGAAAACAACGATGCACACAAGGCTCACCGCAAAACCTACAAGAAGGGAATAGATCCCTGTCACATCACAGAGCTTCTCTCCGTGGATCAGCGGAATGTAATCCCATAGAATCACCGTAAGTCCGCCGGAGAGGATCCCCGCAACTGCCCCGGCAAAATTTGTTCTTCTCCAGAACAGAGAACAGACCACCACAGGACCAAAGGCAGAGCCAAGTCCTGCCCAGGCATCCGACACCAGCCCCATAATGCTGCTGTCCGGATCCCATGCGATCAGAAAAGCAAGAACTGCCACGATCATTACCGTGATCCGGCTGACCTTGAGAACAGTCTTGTCCGAAGCATCCGGTTTCACCACATTTTTGTAAATATCTTTCGATACAGAGGAAGCACAGACTAAAAGCTGGGAATCCGCCGTAGACATGATCGCCGCCAGAATGCCACAGAGGAAGATTCCTCCGATAAAGGGCAGCGCCAGATGTTCATTGAATACCTTATTGATCATATCTATAAATACACTTTCCGATGATGTCTTCCCATCTGCCCCCAATACCACAGGCGCCAGAAAAGCCCGGCCCACCACGCCGATCACACAGGCGAAAATAAGGGAAATAAATACCCAGACAATAGCGATCACACTGGATTTCTTCAGTTCCTTCTCATTCTTTACCGCCATAAACCGGACAAGAATGTGGGGCATTCCGCAATACCCAAGGCCCCATGCCAGCTGGGACAGAATCTCCACAAAAGAATATGGCTGATCCGTCGCCCCATTGTAAAAAAGACTCATATAATGGTCATAGTTCGCCACACCAGTAGACTGAATGCTCTGCACAAAATCACTGCTGATAAATCCATACGCCACGATAGGGACCACAAGAAGCCCCACCAGCATAAGCATACCCTGGATAAAATCTGTGGTGCATACCGCCAGAAAGCCTCCCATAAAGGTATAGACCAGGATCACCGCCGCACCAATGGCGAGGGAATAATGATAATCTACACCAAATACTGTGTTAAACAGCTTTCCTCCGGAAGCCAGCGCGGAGGCTGTGTACACAAGGAAAAAGACGACGATCACCAAAGATGAGATACTGAGAAGCACTTTCTTTTTATCATGAAACCGGTTTTCCAGAAATTCCGGAAGCGTCAGGGAATTCCCTGCCACGATGGTGTATCTTCTGAGGGGTTTGGAGATGAACAGCCAGTTTGCCACCGTTCCCAGAAACAAACCAATAGCGATCCACGCCTGCCCGGTTCCCATAGCATAGATGGAACCCGGAAGTCCCATGAGCAGCCATCCGCTCATATCCGACGCCTGGGCAGAAAGTGCCGCCACCCATCCATTGAGACCGCGGCCACCCAGAAAATAATCTTCTGTACTGTTGGTCTTTTTCATCGAATAAATACCGATCCCGACCATCATAAGTAAATATGCTGCAAAAGCAGACAATACAATAATAGAATCTGTTGACATAATATCCTCCATTCATATGTATTTCACTGTTGACCAATAAAATAAACAACTATGAATATTCTACCATATCCGAGAATTTTATGCTATACTAACTTTATGATGCAAGGGTCAAAAGGTCAAAATGCCGTTCATGCTTGTATGATAAGGCATTTGAACATGGGACCCGCCTAACATGAGAAAGAAGCGATTTACGCAGTAAATCAGCGGATTGCGAATGTTGGAGTCAAAAAGGAGGTTTTCATCGTATGGAGCGATTTGTTGATCTTATACACAATAAAAAAACAGGAAAAGAACTATCCGATGCGGATATAAATAATATGGTCCGCGGCTACTGTGACGGCAGTATCCCGGATTACCAGATGTCCGCCATGCTTATGGCGATCTGCTTTAACGGTCTTTCCGACCGGGAGCTGACCACAATGACACTGGCGATGAGAGACTCCGGCCAGATCAACGACCTTTCCTCCATCCCCGGGGTCAAGGTCGATAAGCACAGTACTGGCGGTGTCGGCGACAAGACAACGCTTATTATTGGTCCCATCGCCGCGGCATGCGGCATTCCTATAGCGAAAATGAGCGGCCGGGGACTGGGCTTCACCGGAGGCACCATCGACAAGCTGGAATCCATCCCTGGCTTCCGAACAGATCTTTCCACAGAAGATTTTTTCCAGGCCGTACAGCATACCGGAATCTGCCTGAACGGACAGACCGGGGAACTGGCGCCCGCCGACAAGCTGATCTATGCCCTGCGGGACGTAACCGCTACCGTAGACAGCATTCCCCTGATCGCCGCCTCTATCATGAGTAAAAAACTGGCAGCCGGAAGCGATAAGATCCTGCTGGATGTGACCACAGGAAATGGCGCCTTCATAAAAGATTACCAACAATCCCTGGAACTTGCCCGCAAAATGGTGACCATCGGTACACAAGCGGGAAAAACCACGGTAGCACAGCTGACCTCCATGGATGAACCCCTTGGCTTTGCTATTGGGAATAATCTGGAGGTAAAAGAGGCGGTCCAGGCTCTTCATGGAGATGGTCCTGCCGATCTAATGGAAGTATGCTATTGTCTCGCCTCCCACATGATTTCTCTGGGAAAAGAAATCTCTGTGGAGGATGCCAGACTGCAGGCAGAAAATGCCATCCACAGTGGCTGTGCCTGGAACACCTTCTTAGCCATGGTTCGTGAACAGGGCGGTGATACTTCCTTTATGGAACACCCGGAACGTCTGCCACAGGCATCTGTTATCTACGAATACAAGGCTGCCGGGTGCGGCTATATCACCGGTATGGATGCAGAAGGCTTCGGCACTGCTGCCGGCATCCTTGGCGCCGGACGAAGTAAAAAAGAGGACAGCATCGACGTTTCCGCCGGTATTGTCCTCTGCTGCAAAGTCAATGATCACGTGGCCAGGGGAGACACCCTTGCCCGTCTCTACACTTTTTCCCTGGAGCTTGCCCGGGCTGCTGCCAGAAAACTCGACAGCTGCTATCAGTTCGGGGATCGCCCTGTAGCAGCAATACAGCTGATTGGAGATGTTGTGATGTAGCTCGACGGCACCGTCGAGCTGGATTATCCAGAATCCGGCGTATCGTGTCGCTTTTGGGAAATTTTCATCAAATATGCTGCTACCTGAGTACCCGGCTTTTCACCATAAGATGTTTTAAGCTAATTATCCGGCCAGGACACTGCTTCCCGTATGGTCTCTACTGGCTCTCCGGTCAGATCACGGATCTCTTCCGGCGACAAGCCTCTCTCCAGCATGCCGGCCAGCAGTCTGCGGCGTTCCCAGGCAGCCCCTTCTTCCTTCACCGTCGCCATATGCAGTTCTTCATCATATTCAAATATGCTCATCTGGATCACCTCCGCCCGGTTGGCTCTCAAGAATTCTTCCAGGATCCCTTCTTCTATGCATTCCGATACGGCTCTCTCCACCGCTTCCTGGAAATCCATCTCCCGGCTGTAATTCCGGACTCTTTCTACATACTGCATGTAGTCATACAGGGAACGGCACTTCCCAAGAAGCTCTTCATTATGGCCTGGATTGATGTTCAGCTGGAGTACTGTCAGCTCCAGATTTGCTTCTTCCGTCTGCCGGTAAAAGGAGTCTGACAGGCGCAGGATCTTCCTCTCCGGCTGTTCCTCTGTTCCGTTGTAAAATACAACAAAGCGGGGCGACGGTATCTGGATTCTTTTCCCGGAATACAGGTCTCTTTTTTCTTTCTGGATCATTTTCTCGTATAGTTTTGCTATGTAGAACAGGTCGCGCAGCGGCATGTTCGGATTTACCGTGGACTGGTGCTCGTACAGGTTCAGCCGCAGGTCCACCACGCAGGATACGTCGTTTTTCACCGACATATAGACAGCATTTTCCAGTCCCGCCGCCTCCAGTTCCTCCGGGTCTGTGTACTGGGTACCGTTTACTGCATTGTACAGCTCAAGAAGCTCTGACTTGTCCCGGTACAGCATCCGGAATACGGTGTCTTTGTAATTTCTCTGTGCCGGCATCCCCAGAGGCGGGTCTGCCGTTACGTCATCTCTTTTTTTCATCTGCCCTCCGTTCCGCAGAGAGCCACTTTCCTTTATTTTCAAACAACCTCTCTGCTTTTTTCTGATTTTAGGAATTAAGCATTGACGTTCTTTGAGAATAAAAGATTTTCATAGATAAAAGAATAGTAATGCTTTTTATTAACATAACATACAGGTATGGTTTTGTCAACTGAATTGTTTAGTTTTTTATTCCCGTATAAGGAATTGTTATCACTTTATTAAAAAAGTGCGGCTGAGAAACGCACACCTCTGAAGAACCACAAGTGATTCTTCACTCTGCACTTCGAGAACTTTCCTATAGAAAAAAACCACCCTTCCTGCCACAGCATGATTTCACAGCTGTGTATACAGAAAGGGATGGTTTTATCATTCAGATTTTTTCTGTTATTTCTTAATCTTGATCTTCTTCGTGGCGCTCCATGCCCCGTAGACTTTCTTTTTTCCTTCCAGACGGTAAGCCCGGACGCGGAAATAATAGGTCTTTTTCTTTTTGAGTTTTTTGATTACCGCTTTGTTTTTGGAAACCAGCTTCTGTTTTTTGTTCTTCCATTTCCTGGAGGTGCTGTAACAGATCTGGTAGCCTTTTGCTCCGGCGGTTTTCTTCCAGGAAGCTGTCACGGTACCCCTCTTCTGTTTCAGTTTCAAGGCGGATACATTTCCGACCGCGGCTTTTGCCGGGTTAGGTGTCGTTCCTGGTTCTGAGGTCGCCTGGGGCTTCTGGGTGCTTCCCGGTTCCGGCGATGGGATAACTGGCGGGGTAGCAGACGGTTTTTCCGTGTTCCCCGGCTGGGATGTCGTTCCCGGTTCTGATGTCGCCTGGGGCTTCTGGGTTTTTCCCGGCTCTGGCGACGGGGTGACGGAAGCTGTCGGTTTCGGTGCTCCTGTCTCTTCCACTTTTCCATCTGAGGTGACGGTACCGGCGTATGACCAACTTGAATCAGATGATAGATTCAAATGCAAAGCCGGGCGAACGGCGCTATGATTGTTGTAGGCACTGGTGCCACCCATATAGACATCCCCATAGTCATACACAGCAGAAGCGTAATAACTATAGTGACCCAGCGACCGGAGCCACCAAAGATCAGCGCTTCCAGCGATGCCCATCACGTCTGATTCAATCTCGCCACCGCCTGCCACATAAGCAGTATTTACTGCTCTCCTTGTGGCAGTGCTATTAGTAGAAGACGTAAATCCATATGCCGGATTCATCACCTCATCGATGGACAGCAGATACACCTTGTCTGACGTATCGTTTCCGCCCACTGTGTCATAATAAGGGTTGTTTTGATTCACTACATTTGTCGTCTTAACTGCCTCACGTTCCGTTGCCGTAAAGGCATTGTCCAAAAAACCAGCTCCACTGTAATCTATTCCTTTCTGATTCGCCTCTGGTCCATAACCATTCAGCCAGCTACGCATCGTGCAGGTCTCCCAGGTGACACTACTCATATATTTATCATTGTACTTCTGGCAGTCCAGGTTCTTGTCAGCTAGCAGAAAAACGTCGTCACCCTCCACCGAGAGTACACGCCACTTGATGGGGGTTTTCGCATCCTTTTTGTCAGCTTTTCCGTCCCCGTTGGTGTCCTCCTGCCAGTAGTTTCCGAACCAGATGCAGTCCCAGGTGGTGATGCCATTTTCTGTGGTTGGATTTTTCAGCTCTTTCTTCCTATCTGATTCCGGCGGTACTTCCTGAGTGGTCTTGAGAATGCGGGGATTCCGGAGTGCAGGCTGCTCCGTCGCCCGGCTCTTCGCCCCTGTCCCCAAGGGCAGGATACCTGCCAGCAGGGCAATGACCAGAAGCAGGGATACCTGTCTCTTTCCATAAGATTTTCCTTGTTTCACTTTATTCATAATGTGTTCCTCCTTTTATCGCTATCTCTTAATCTTGATCTTCTTCACACCGCTCCATGCCCCATAGATCTTCTTTGCCCCCTCCAGACGGTAAGCATAACCTTGGATGATATCTGTGCCTGTTGTCTCGGAAGAATACATTGGCATTCTCTCGCCACCATGGAAAGATATGACAGAAGACGAAGCTGTGTCATCGCCTCATGCTGTAGTGTAAGTCTCTTTTCAAACTGAAGATCTCTCTGGGATGAATCACCTAAAAATACATGATTGGCTTTGTACAGAGATTCAATCACAGACAGGAAATAATTCTGTAGTCTGCTGATTAATGTAAATCGAAACTTTTTCGGAGATTTGTCTGTGACTGTTAATATGTACTGGCACAGCTCCTTTGCTCTTGTAATTACCGTGAGTTCACTTTCCGTCCCTCTTCTCATGCCATCCTCCTTGAAACCATCTCCACTCCCATGATAGTACAAGGATTTTCTACTGTCAAATTAAGGCAGGTATTTTAAGACATTCTAATATCTTCCACCTGGCGCATGCCTTAGAATTTAGCTCAACGGCGCCAATCATCATCCAATCTGGTCATAATACTCATACAGCTTCTGCACCCCATTTTCCAAAATGTAATAATGCCGTATGTAGGGAATCAGAAGTACAAAAAACATCAGGCACAGAAGAAGTACTGCCGGCTCCTGTATGATCAAACCTGCCAGGATCGTGATAACCGTCAGCAGCGCAAAAAGCACCGTCACGATCAGGTGGATAAGCCTCTCATGCTGGAAAAACTGTATCTGAACCAGCATTTCCCCGCGAAATCTTTTCCTTTCCCCGATATCTATCTCCCCCTCCGATGCACTCCGGTAATATTCTAAATAATGTTTCAATCGTTTTTCCATACTGCTTCCTCCTCAGCATAATAATGGTGCAGCTTTGAACCCTGCTTTATTCTGCGCCAGTCCGTTGACATGCCGGACAGTGGTGCTACCCAGCCATAACCACTACAACAAATGATGCGGATTGTTTCGTTGTACTAATCCACAAGGATCACATGCCGGCGGAACTCTTCCGGCAGCCTCTTCCCGCTTACTGCCATCACCACAGTACGGTATAGATCCGCCGCCTTGATATCCTGCATCAGCTTGTCCCGGTCCGCACCATCCATCCCCTCCATATCCTTTGCCAGCCTGCCCAGCACCTTCGTTTTCGTTACGCGTTTAAGATTCACCGCCGCACTCCGCCTCATTCCCAGCAGGCGGATATAGGGAAGGCTTTCCTCACTGCAAGATTCCTTTTCTATTCTCAAAAGGGTCTGGAACACACACCGTTTAACTCTTGCCAACGTCATATTTTTCGTCTTGCAGCGGTTCGCAAAATCATCCAGTGACACCGCCTCATACCAATTTTTCCGAAATAAATTGGCCAATTCCTCAGAAAGATCCTTTATTTCTTCCAGCCTGTCCCACCTGTCCCGAATGGCAAAAGAACACATCTTCCAGAAATCCTCAGAGCGCAGAAAACAGGGAGCTTTCTTTAACAAATCCACCGCTCCTTCTGACAGCCCGGCAAAATTCCCCTTCCATATCTGGCTGCGCACTGCCGTTGCTGACAAAAAGCTCCGTCTCTCCTGCTGCCCAGTCAGTTCTTCGTGGTAACCCATTCCCCGTCTTCTTATCACCACAGGCTTCATGGGAGATTCCAGCCGCACAGCTGCCTTGATGTATTCGATCCCCAGCGTGTTATTGGGCATAAACAACTGCCCTCTCTCTTCCCCTGTCAGCTCCACACAATCGGAGTATGCCCGTTCCCTTGCCGCCGGGTATGAAAATCCCTCACGGAGATAGTGCCCAAGCCGTTTTTTGTAATGTTCCGGCTCCTTCGCCAGATAGCGTCCAGCCTGTTCCAGTTTCTCCTGGACGGCCCCTTCACTTCCAAAACAATAAAAATCTACGAAAGACAAAGAATCCAGTGCCAGTATTCCTCCCCTGGCAAAATCCTCTGCACTGGACAAACCATAGCGCACCGGAAGTTCAAACACCATATCGGCCCCTCCTTCCAGTGCCATGCAGGTGCGGATGTATTTGTCCACAATGGCCGGCTCTCCCCGCTGGACAAAGTCACCGTTCAGCAACGCCACCACCGTATCTGCCCCGGTTTTTTCACGAACCTGCCGAATATGAAACTGATGTCCCTCGTGAAAGGGATTGTACTCACATATAATTCCGGCGGCTGACATAGTACACCAATCCTTTCCCTTTATTTACATTCTGCTGACTTTATGATATCATTTAACTAAAAAATACGCAACTTGGAGATCCAATATGGAACAAAAGAAATACATACTTTCAAGAATATTCGCAGGGCTTGTCACAGGTATCTTCTCCGGGCTGATCATATGCCTGTTCCGTTTTTCCATGAACTTCTGTGACAACACTCTTAATCATAAGATCATTCCCGCTCTCCACAGCGGCAGTTTTCTCTATCCCGCCGCCTGGGGCGCAGGGTTATTACTCCTGTCCCGTTTTGTTTACTGGAGCATCTGCCTGGAGCCAAAGGCAGAGGGAGGCGGTGTTGCCCATTCTATTGAAGAGGCCAGAGGCATCGCTGATGCCAGATGGTGGTCTGTTCTTCTCGTAAAACTGACCTCTGCCCCCCTGTGTATCCTCGCGGGCTTTTCTCTGGGAAAAACCGGTTCTGCCGTAGAGATCGGAACCATGTCCGGAAAGGGAATCTGCCGTTTTCTACGATGTTTCCGCAGATATCGTCAGCCACACCTCTCCCCCACGGAATACTATTGTACCGGCGCCGGAGCAGGGCTGTCTGCCCTCTTTTGTGCCCCGGTATCCGGTCTAACATTCACTCTCGAAAAATTCCCGGCATGCAGGGCGATATCCGTACTGACCATCGCTGTTGGCTCTGTATCTGCTTTTTTGATCAGCCATCTGATTTTTGGAACTGCTCCCATTCTGGATACAATCATTCCTATGCAGCAGTATTACTATTATCCCGCACTTGCCTTTCTGGGAATCCTTTTAGGTATCACCGGAACACATTATGCCTTCTCCCTAAAACGATATTCAAAACTTCTTACAAAGTATAATAAGCGCAGCAATGGGCTGCTGTGGAGCCTCCTCTTTCTTCTGGCTGGTGTCGTGTGTTATTTTTTCCCTGCCATTACGGGATCTGGAAATAATATGCTCGCCCTTCTCAAGATGCCTGCTGCCTATTCCACTCTTTTTCTGCTTCTCTTTGGAAAATATCTCTTTTCCATGATCTCCTCTGGCTCCGGGCTGCCCGGCGGAACCATATTTCCCCTGCTGACAGTGGGTGCCTGCATCGGTCAGCTCTATGGACTCGCTTTGTGCTCTCTGTTTCCGGAAATCGGCTTTTCTCCCGCCTGCTTTCTTCTGGGTGGCATGTCTGGTTTTTTCACCTCTGTTCTCGGCACCCCTCTCACTGGCGTATTTCTTTTGTGTGAATTTACCTGCTGTTACGGAAATCTGCTGCCGCTTTGTACCGTCTGTCTTTTTTCCCATTTCACAGCACAGCTCATAAATCACAAAACTCTGGCATAAAATATCCTATGATATTAACACAGCGACAGGGCCGTGTTTGGAAGGGCAGGCGGAAGCGCAGAAGTGAGGTAATCCATGAAAAAAAATTCACTCTATACTTATACGACGATGGAAAAACGTATCCGGGAGCTGGAAAAACAGTATCCACCAGAATATTTTCGGGTAAAATCACTGGGTATCACCCATGGCAAACGCCAGCTTTATGCCTGCAGCCTAGGATCCTCTGAGGCACCAGGCCAATTTGTCATAACCGCCTCGATCCACGGCAGGGAATATATCAATACCACCCTTCTCTTACGAATAATGGAATATTATCTGGAACATTACGAGGGCTACTACCGAGATCTCTGGAAAGAGATCTGTGTGATTTTTCTGCCGATGACAAATCCGGACGGTGTTTGTATCTCCATGTCCACGGAGGCGAAAACCTGGAAAGAAAATGGTCGGGGCGTGGATCTGAACCGAAATTTTCCCTGTGGTTTCGGCCAGTCTCCCGACCGGGCAAAAAGAAATCCTGGTGTAACTGCCGGTGACCAGCAGGAAACCCGGTGTCTCATGGAATTCGTTAATGGGCTTATAAATCCATTGGGCATCATACACTATCACTCCCGCGGCAATCTCATCTACTATGACTATGATGTTCATGGCTCTCTGAAAAGCCAGATCACCACAATGGCCGCTGTTACCCACCGGGTAACCGGATACCGCCTCGTGGAAAACACCAAAGACACCCGCCCTGCCGGCGGTTTTGGAGACTGGTGCGTCTATGAGAAAAAAATACCCTCTGTCACCATCGAAACCGGTTTCCTAAAGACTCCGGTTCCTCGATGGCAGCTAAAGGGTATTACCGCCAAAAATCTATTTCTGCTTCGTGAGCTTTTTACCTGTATTCTGTAATTCTCCATGGAGCAAAATATATAACTCATACTGATCCAGGGGCAGCTGATCCAGCCACATGGCAATCCGGTAATCTGCATCCTCAAAGGTTTTCATGGTCTGCCAGGCATCTGAAAAATCCACCTTCCAGACCCCCTCATTCCCCCGGAGATAAACCGCCCCGATGGCATGGTCCAGCTCATGGATATAGAGAAGGTCTTCCTGCATCCGGTAAAATACAAAAGGATCCTTTACCCTCGGTGCTTCCTGAAAATCCAGGCTTTCCGCCTCGTCCTCTGTCAACCGCTGAGGACGTTTCAGGTCTCCACCTAGGTAATCTGTATTTTTCACCAGTGTCTTTGACAGGGACACCATATCCGGTAAAAATTCATGGGCCCGGAAAAAACCCGGCTTTACATAGTATTCGCTGAGCACCTCCATGGAATCAAAATCGTATTCCCGGATCAATCCCAGATTTTCCTCGATCTCTGGCACCAGTGATCCCGCCATGGCATAGAGATGCCTGGTTTCTTTATCAAAAATGGCATTAGAGCGGATCTTTGACTTGGGGCATGGAAAACGCTTATACAATTTAACCGTTTTTTCTTTTTCGTTGATCTCATAAAAGCTGATATAACTTAACTTATCCTTGTCAAAAAATTTGACTTTCCGACGTTTGTGCCAGTGGTTGTCAAATACCATAATGTATTTGATATCCGGCCTTTTTTCCTCCAGCTCCACCTCGAATACGGCGTGCTGCTGGTAAAACCATGGCACCTCACCCACAGGCAATAACAGCTTATCTGCCATCTCTGTCCCCTCCCAGAACCGGGGATCAGCCAAAAGCCACCGGATCGCATCCCGGCTCCAGTCAAAGGATGCCACAGAATGGATATTTCTCATGGATACCAGCATGGAATCCTGCTCCACATCATAGGATGCCGAATTGATGTGCGCCCAGTCCATCATATCCTGATAAGTTTCATCAAAAAGATCCCCCAGCTTGATCTGATGCACGATCTCTCCATTTTCCCGGTTCAGTTCCAGAATCAGATCTTCTGAATGTTCTTCCAGACTGTTTCCCGCTGTCAGAATATTGCCTCCCGTTGTCTTTTCCTCTACAGTATGATGGGCTCCATTCTTCACAAGATAGGTTCTTCCTACCCGGCCGAGATAGTCCATGTCATACATCTGGACAGAATGTGGATTGGTAAAGGAAGGAGCAGAAATCTCCCTCTCCATAAACAGAAAACGCCCTTTTGACAATGGAAAAATACCATACCCCTTTGGCTTTCTCCGCAGATAATACCGGATCTGCCCCTCCTTATCAAACACGCAGGGCTTGATATCAATGCCACCTGCGATCAGAATATTTTTAAATGCTGCCTGGTCATTTTTCTTTTTTACCGTTATGATATCTTTTAAGTCTTCCGGAAGAGGCTCCGTCATAAGGGGAAATCGGCGATTGTCACAAACCTGACCATTCTCATCCAGAAGTTCAATGACCACTTCGGTGCTCCGTCCCGGATACAGCCCCAGGATAGGAATGCGATGACGCTTGGCAGGCGGATACTCCGAGATGAAGCTGGTGTCCTCTGTGTCTCCTTCCACGGTAACCCGCACACTGTAATCCATAAGTGTAGTAAACAACACAAGAGCTGTCAATGGCGCCTCCCCGAAGGGATTTACCACTGCCAGCATATTGTTAAACGTATATTTTTCACTTCGCAGCTGTAATTCTAAAAACCAGTCTTTTGCCTGAGAAACGAGAGAATACATCTTCTTCGTCTTTATATTGGTCTTAAAGGAATCTGCCTGTTCCCGTCGGAAAACCTCTTCATAGGCTTCCGATCCCCGGATCACCCATGCTTCCGGCCGAACTGTGATCGTCCCGCCATTACTGTGATAGACTTTTTTTACTCTGGCACTTCTGGCGGTCTCAAATTCCCGCTTCCAGCATTTTATCTCCCGTTTGAGCTTTTTGACTAAACTACTCATGCCTCTCTCCCCATATTCTCTCATAAATCTGCCTTGCACATTCATAAGGAGTATGATCTACTGTATCCAGTATGATCTCCGGATTCAGAGGTTCCTCATAGACAGAGTCCTTTCCGGTAAACTGTTTGATCTGTTTTTTATACAAACCCTTTGGGTCCCGCTGTCGGCAGGTCTCAAAGTCTGTATTCACATAGACCTCTATAAAGTTCCCCTCACCCGCTCTCTCTCTGGCGAACTGACGCATCGCCCGGAACGGAGAGATAAAGGATACCAGAGTGATCACTCCCGCATCCTGAAACAGCGCTGCAATCTCACTGATACGACGGATATTTTCATTGCGGTCTTCGTCACTAAAACCAAGATCCGAGTTAATACCACAGCGGATATTATCCCCATCCAGACGATACACTGCCCTTCCCTCATTATTGAGCATGTGCTCTAATTCCACTGCCACCGTGGACTTGCCAGATCCTGAAAGCCCGGTAAACCATACTACGATCCCTTTCTGGTTCAGAACCCGGCACCGGTCTTCATAAGATACTTTTCCATCATGCCAGATAATATTTTCGCTTTTCTTGTCTGAAGCCATCCTTTTCTCCATCTCCCTGATCCGTCAGCGGAACAGGATTCCTTTGTCTTTAAGAAGCGTCCGGATTTTTCTGATATTTTTATCATAATCAAATTCACTGTCCTTCAGCCTCATATCCATTTTGATATCCGTACTTACCTCGTCACCGATCCAGAAAACATCCATTTCACCCTGGATCACCGCCTCCATAATCTTGCGGTCACCCTCCGTCAGCTTAGTAGCTGTAACAATCAGTATCATCCCGGCATCCAGCATAAGATTTGCCACTTCAGCAAAACGCCGTATCTGCTCCTTGTGGTCCTCATCTCCACCTGATTTCGTATCAGCGCCTACACCATACAGGTAGGATACGATCCCCATGTAGTACACATATCTGCCACTGTCCAGAAGACTTTTTTCTAATGCCTTTGCCAGATCCTTTTTGCCGGTATTCTTTTCCCCGGTCAGCACAATCAGCTCCGGTCTCTGAGCGTAATGCTCAATCCTGGACTCCAGGCTTATCTCACCGGTCTCCCATTTATAATTGCGGAGCATGGCACTGCTTCTGATGTCACTTTCTTCATCTTCCAACGCTTCGGTTATGATTCCGCCTCCGGCAATCTCATAATTGTCCACAATAACAAATCGGCTTGTGCCGGCGCTCTCCTTTACCGTGTCGAAGGCGATAGGCTTATCGGTTTTTAGGATAACCTCCGCCACCTCGTGCTTCTCCACCACCTGCTTCGTGTCAGTGGAAGAAAGATTGGAGGAATCAATGACTCCTTTGACCTCTTCAACTTCTACCCTGACCTTTTCGCCGCCGATCTTCAGGTAGTATAACCTCCCTGGAACAAAATCTTTCTTTCCCAGCCAGAAAATGTTGGCCGAGATCCGTGATGCTGTCTTGGGCTGTGGCTCTCCGGCGATCGCCATCATTTCCCCGCGGGTTATATAAATCTGTTCCTTCATGGTGAATCCAATCGCCATACCCGGCTTGCCCTCCTTGATGGGGTCGGTATTGAAGGACTCTATTTTATTAATATGGCTCTTCTTGCCGGAAGGGTAGAAAATAACCTCCTGTCCGGCGCGGATCGTACCGGTCTCGATCGTTCCCGCCACAATCCTCCGGTCATCCCCGTTTCTCGTAAATTTGTATACATCTTGTACAGGCATACGGAATGGCTGCTTATCGTGCTCTTCCTCACACTCAAAGGCATCTAGTACCTCTAAAATACACATCCCATCATACCAGGGCATTTTATCACTTTGTTTTACGATATTATCCCCCTGGAAGGAACTGACTGGAAGAACAAACTTGGGCGTAATATTTATTTGTTTTAAAAATGTAAGATACTCTTTTTTTACCTTCTCATATACTTCCTGGCTGTAATCCACCAGATCCATCTTATTGATCACCACTGCGATCTGCTGAATTCCCAGCATAGACAACATATAAGCGTGCCGCCTGGGGTTTTCCTGAACACCTTCCTTTGCATCGATCATAAGTAATGCTGCCTGGGCGCGAGAAGCCCCTGTGATCATATTTTTTAAAAACTCGATATGTCCCGGCGCATCCAGTATGATGTAATCTCGTTTTTCTGTTTTAAAGAAACACCTCGCCGTGTCAATCGTGATCCCCTGGGACTGCTCATCCTTCAGGGCATCCAGCAAAAATGCATACTCAAATGGCTTTGAATTTCTGCGACAGGTCTCTTTTACCTGCTCTAACTTTCCTTCGGGAAGGGAACCGGTATCTGCCAGCAGGCGTCCCATGAGGGTGCTCTTACCGTGATCCACATGACCGACAATGACTATATTCATGTCTTCTTTTTTATTCATATCACAATTGCTCCAATCCTTTTTTTGACAAGTTCAGTACATAACATGTGACCTGTGCTGTCGCACAGCTCATTCACGCAGGCTGCATCACTGACTCACCATACATGTGACCTGTGCTGTCGCACAGCTCATTCGCTCCGGGCTTCGCCCTTCGCTCATGATGTACGTCCGTCATATGTCCGGACACAAATAAATTTGCGTCCGGCCGCATGACAGACTTTGTCACATGTATCCGTCTTTGCGCAGTTCTTCCAGACCGCCGCCACCCTCTTTATCCTGGGCACGCCCGGATCTCTCAGCGATATTGGCAAATTTTCCGGTTTTTAATTCTTCTATGATCTCTCTTACATTTTTTGCTGTGGAATCTACCGTCCCAGTACAGGGAGCGCACCCCAGAGAGCGGTAACGCTTTCCATTTCCCTGGTCAAAATACAGTGGAACAACAGGAATATTTTCTCTTTCAATATACTCCCAGATATCCAGCTCCGTCCAATCCAGCAGAGGATGCACACGCACATGGGTACCCGGTGCAAAATCGGTCTTGTACTGGTTCCAGAATTCCGGTGGCTGGTCTCCCACATCCCAGTCATTGTTTTTATCTCTTGGCGAGAAATACCGTTCTTTGGATCTGCTTCCTTCCTCGTCCGCCCGGACGCCGACGATCACGCCGGTATACGGCTCAATGTTGACATCCTTTTCGTAAACTCCCTTCCCATGATTAAAACGGTAACGTGGCCAGCTGGCATTGAGAGTATTGGTCAAAGCTTCCGTTTTCAGCGATTTGCAACACTCTAGATGAGTGGCATTTCCATCTGGAAATGTAGCCTTTTTCTCCAGCGCCTCGGTATTTTCTCCGTAAATCATATCCAGATTCCACTCTGCTGCCAGACGATCTCTGTATTCAATCATCTCTTTGATCTTAAAATGGGTGTCCACATGTACGAGGGGAATCGGAACATGTCCAAAAAAAGCCTTTCTGGCAAGCCAGAGAAGAACTGTGCTATCCTTTCCGATCGACCAGAGCATACACAGATTTCCTAATTCACTGTATGCCTCCCGCAAAATATGAACACTCTTATACTCCAACATATCCAAATGGTCCACAGCATTTCCTCCAATTTCATAAATTTATCATACTAATGTTATATTTTACAAAAATGTTACAATTATGTCAATTTGCAACTATTTTCATATTTTGACATAATTTATGACAAAAATTCATTCATTTACGCTGATTTCCGTCACCTCTCCAGTCGCATGGTCGTGATACAACGCATACACAATACCATCACTCATCACCACACGCCCCTGATACTGCAGGTCCTCTAAACTGTAGTATACAGAAACTTCGCTGATCTTATAACTGTCGCTTTGAAATTTTTTTGCATAGCGATTAATAGACACTTTGGCCATAAATGGATACAGTGGGTTTCCGAACATTACCACACTGCCTCCAAAAGTGAGAAGCGCCCCCAGCAGGCAGCAAAGTATTCCTACAGCCAGCGGTCTTTTTCTCCGAATCAGCACCCTCACCAGAAAACCTCCGGCAATGCCAAGAATCATAAAGATTATTATTACAGGTAAAATTGATACGATTACTTTTATTTTAGAAGTCTCCACGATGCCTACGGAACTGGATCTTTTCTCTACCAGCTGGTACACAATGCAGATCAGTGCAGCGGCACCTGGCACCACCCATCCCAGCTTTTTCAGAAAAATCGCTGATACTGCTCCGGCAGCTGGCAGAATCACTACCGCCTGAGGGATATCAAAATACAGATACAGCTGCATATACTCCCACAATCCCACCAAAGACAACAGGGTAATGAGCAGTCCTGCTGAAATCTTTTTAAATCGTTCTTTCATTTCCTTCACCTCCATGTCATGCTTCTATGCGTTTACCTGAAGCAAAATAGGAATCATAAAAACGATGGCAACAAGCATGATATTCACAACTGCTGCCACAAATCCCATGACCACCCGTTTTAGAATGTCCTCGCACGACAAAAGTACAGCATTGATCACCCAATCCGCGATCACGCAAATTCCCCATATACTGTAAAGCACCACCCCGGTAAATCCTCCTGATCCAGTCAGAGCGACACCGGTGATCAGAACCACTATGTTGAGAAGGACATAGAGGATAAAATGATTGTCAGTGCGGGAAAGTTTTGCAAGGATCACGCTGGCAAGGGAAAGCATTGCCGCCGACATAATATAAAAGGCATACATGTCAAGTACCTTTCCGGATGCGATCTGCCATATAAGCCCCGCCATCAACAAAACCAGAGCGGTCAAAAGCCTAAATCCTGGTGTTGACATTTTTTTGATTTTTTCGAGCATATTTTTTCTCCCTTCACTTTGTTTTTTGTCCTCACGTTATATTCACGCAGATTTGATCTGCCAGTTCTCGGATATTGCGGATTCCCACCAGGCGGATGCCAGACAGGTCCAGTCCCCCACTCTTTTCGATCATCTTTTTATTTGCCTCCGGCAGAATGCAGGTCTGATATCCGGTCTTCAATGCCTCTGCCACTCGTTTTTCCGCCTGGGGAACTGCCCTTACCTCTCCCACCAGACCTACCTCGCCAAAGATCACAGTGCGGTCATCCATGGCTCTTCCGCTGTGACTGGACATGATAGCAGTAATGATAGCAAGATCCAGTGCCGGTTCCGTAATCCTCATGCCACCTGCCACATTGACGTAGGCATCACTGTCTGAGAGGCGGATGCCCAGACGCTTCTCCAACACTGCGATCAGAAGGTTGATCCGGTTGTAATCCGTCCCCGCCGCCGTTCTCCGGGGCATATTAAAATACGTATGGCAAACCAGAGCCTGCACCTCGATCATAAAAGATCTCGTTCCCTCCACAGCACATGCCACCACGGAACCGGATTCTCCTACCGGTTTTCCCTGCATCATGTATTCGGAAGGGTTCGGCACTTCCACCAGACCTTTTCCCTTCATCTCAAATACACCGATTTCATTGGTGGAACCAAAACGGTTTTTTACTCCTCGCAGAATGCGGTAGGCAGCCGCTGAATCCCCTTCAAAATAAAGCACTGTGTCTACCATATGTTCCAACATGCGGGGGCCCGCCACATTTCCTTCCTTTGTCACATGTCCCACAATGAAAATGCTGATTCCCCTGCTCTTGGCGATACGTAAAAGGATGGACGTAATCTCGCGCACCTGGCTGATACTGCCTGGCGCTGCATCGATTCGTTCATCGTACATCGTCTGAATCGAATCTACAATAACTACCACTGGCTGGACTTTCCCTATGGCATGATCGATAGCAGAGATATTTGTCTCCGACAGCAGATAGATGGAATCGGAAAATTCTCCAATCCGGTCTCCCCTCAGCTTAATCTGCTTTAGAGATTCCTCTCCCGACACATAAAGAATCTTTTCACCCTGGTCAGAAAGCATTTTACACATCTGCAGCAGAAGGGTTGATTTCCCAATCCCCGGATCTCCCCCCACCAATACCAGCGAGCCAGCCACTATCCCGCCGCCCAGAACCCGGTCCAGTTCCCCGATGCCAGTCATCATCCGGTGCTCGTTTTCGATGGTTATGTCCTTCAATTTCGCGGGCTCCGCCTGTCCGGTTCTGGCTGCTCCTGCCCTGGTCTTTCTCCCCGGAGAACCGGTATCCGGCGCCTCAATCAATGTGTTCCACTCTCCGCAGCCGGGACACTGCCCCTGCCATTTTCCGGTTTCCGTACCACATTCTTTACAATAAAATATGTTCTTTGCTTTTGCCATAATTTCCTTTCATCATCGAAACTAACAGTGGCGCCAATCTGAATCACCAGATTGGCGCCGTTCCCAGTTCAGGTAACTGTATTTCATTTTGCTAACACTTCCAAACATGCCGCCACAGGCGGTACAAACAATCCATGAAGAACGCCGCTTTTTGCGTTCTTCGGTGTGAATCGGCGGCTTTATGCCGCCGTAGAACTTCTTAGCTTTTGTTCTTTGAAAGCTTAGTAGTTCTATTCACACTTACTTACCTTGACATCTGCCTGTTTTCCTTCATCAAGTTCAATGCTTACATTGAGCTTTCCTCCCAGGTTGGTCTTCATCGTTCCCAGCTCATTTCCGTCAAGCATTACTTTGTACTCCTGCGATGGCTCAAGCTCCAGGGTAAAACTAATGTCCTCCGCTGCTTCCACAACAAAAGATACATCGTTTCCATCGTCCACATAATTTGTCACGGCGCTTCCAGGTACTGACTCATACACAAACAGACCATTTTTCTCCAGCTTTGTTATCTCCCGAAAGGTCTTTACCTTATACATATCTCCCTGATATTCAAAATCAGATTTTTTTGTTTTTGAATCCAGAAGATAGTTTCCAAAACTGAGAGAACCATCGTCTTCCTTGCGGATCATTTCCTCAACTACACCCATACCAGTATCCTCCTTAGTTTCTTGCTGATAATATCCTCCTGACCCTCTTACAGGCAGTTGATCTCTACTTCAATTATAACAAAAAACACATGCCAATGCCATCATTTTTTTATGAAGTTTTGAACATAAATTTTCCCCGATTTTACCGTGATCTTTACTGTATCGCCGATCTTAACCGCCCCGTTAACCAGCTCCTGTGCCAGAGCATCTTCGATCTGGTTCTGGATAGCACGGCGCAGAGGTCTTGCTCCGTAATCTTTATCAAAGCCTTTCTCAGCTACAAATTCTACAACAGACTTGCCATAACGGATCGTGAGATCCATCTGCTCTTTCGCCCGTAGACGGAAACTCTCCAGCATATGGGAAGCAATATCGGATATATTTTCTCTGGTAAGGGCATGAAAAACAATAATCTCATCAATTCGGTTGATAAATTCCGGTTTGAAAAGATGTTTCACCTCTTCCATAACTCCCTCTTTCATCCGCTTGTGATCCTGTTCCGCATCTTCGCTGGATAGAAACCCGAGGGTTTTTGGGGAAATGATTCGGTTTGCCCCGGCATTCGAGGTCATAATGATGATTGTATTCTTAAAATCCACCCGGCGTCCCTGGGAATCTGTCAGATGACCGTCTTCTAAGATCTGCAGAAGCATATTGAAAACGTCAGGATGCGCTTTCTCAATTTCATCAAATAACAGTACAGAATAAGGCTTTTGACGCACCTTTTCACTGAGCTGTCCCCCCTCTTCATAGCCCACATATCCCGGAGGGGAACCTACCATCTTAGAGACACTCTGCTTTTCCATATATTCCGACATATCGATGCGTATCATATCTTTTTCTGAGCCAAATACTGCCTCCGCCAGCGCCTTGGAAAGCTCCGTTTTTCCCACTCCCGTAGGTCCAAGAAACAAAAAGCTGCCAATAGGACGTCTTGGATCTTTCAAACCAACCCGCCCCCGGCGCACAGCACGGGAAACGGCCTCCACCGCCTCACTTTGCCCTACCACACGCTCATGCAGAATAGTTTCCATTTTCTGGAGACGCTTTGTCTCATCCTTTGCCAGACGGCTCACCGGAATCTTTGTCCATGCCGATACAACCTCTGCGATCTGTTGTGCCGAAAGTACCTGTTCTTTCTTTTGCTTTTTCTGCCACTTCTTTAATTCTTTATCCAGCTCTTCCCTGGTATCCTGCTCTTCAGCATGGATCTGCAGCACCAGATCCATATCTCCCTTAATCAGAGCTTTTTCCTTGGACTGCTCCAATTCCCGGATCTTATCCTCCAGCTCCCCGGAAGCCTGCCCCTTTTTCACAGCCTGGGCCAGCCTGAGCTTTGCCGCCGCCTCATCCATCAGATCGATAGCCTTATCCGGCAGATAGCGGTCATTGATGTAGCGGTCGGATAATTTAGCCGCCGCTTCCAGCGCCTCATCGCTGATCTTAATCCGGTGGAAACTCTCATAACGCCCTCTGAGGCCCCGGAGCATACCAATAGTCTGTACCACCGTCGGTTCTTCGATGACCACCGGTTGGAACCGGCGCTCCAGCGCCGCGTCTTTTTCAATCCTTTTGCGGTATTCCTCTCTGGTTGTGGCGCCAATCACCTGGATCTCACCTCTTGAAAGCGCCGGTTTCAATATATTTGAGGCATCGATCGCCCCTTCTGCTCCTCCCGCTCCGATTACGGTGTGAAGTTCATCGATAAACAATATAATATTTCCTGTGGAGACAGCTTCCTTTACAGCACGCTTAATCCTGTCCTCAAACTCGCCCCGGTATTTGGATCCCGCCACCATTCCCGACAGGTCCAGGGAGAGAATGCGCTTTCCTGCCATGGTCTCTGGTACGGAGTTCTCTGCGATCCGGATCGCCAGCCCTTCAGCGATAGCGGTCTTACCCACTCCCGGTTCTCCCACCATACAGGGATTGTTCTTTGTCCGCCGGCTCAGGATTTCAATGACGCCTGCAATCTCCTCGTCCCGGTTAAATACAGGATCCAGACGCCCCTCCCTGGCGTATTCCACCAAATCCCTGGAATACTGGTCCAGCATCGGCGTCTCCGACTTTCCTTTCTTTCCCGTGTTTCGATTTCCTGAGAGCTCAGCTTTGGCCGCATTCAGATCCGCCCCCATGGTCAGAACCACATCCACAAACATTTTCTGGAGATTTGCTTCAAGAGCTCTTAATACCATGAGGCCTCCGGTATCCCTGGTCTTTAAGATCGCTAGAAAAATATGCTCCGTCCCAATACTGGAATCTTCATTTCTCTCTGCAATCTGCTCAGCGGACAGGATGATCTCATCAAACCGGGGCGTGACATCACAGTCTTTACGCCTTACCTTTTCCGGCGCAGCGCCGCCGGTCATGTCCTCCAGGATCATCTCAATATCCTGCCGAATCACTCCATTTTCCTTTAATATCCTGGAAGCCGTACCGCTCACCGCGCTCAAACCATAGAGAAGATGTTCTGTCCCAATGGCGGTGGTTCCCAGTTTTGCCGCGATCTCTCCTGCCTTTGTCAGGGCTCTTTCTGCACTTGCTGTAAAATCTCTCTTCACTGTCTCTACTCTCCATTTCTTTTTCAGAAATCCATATCATCCAATTCCCTTTTTCCCCTGCCAAGCTTTCTTCTCAAAACCATATTAAGGATCACGATCAGCAGTATAAGTATGATCACAGCCATACTAACCAGCACCGCATAAAGCCAGGCCCCCGTCTTTGGTATTAATTCCTTTTCCTGTGCAACATTGCCGCCCTTATTGACCTTCTGCGTCATCGTCCCGGTATAGCGTTGAACCGTCCGTTCCATCCGGTCATACTGATAGAGCACCGGTTCTGTCCCCGTCCCCTTTAGATACATTAAAAGATAATTATTATCCAGGTCATTTTCCATCGTATAGGCAGTGACATTTTTTCCCTCCAGATCCACAGAAGTTTTTACATAACCGGAGGGAAGGATGGAGTCATCCTTCACGTCCACAACCTGAAACTGGTACTGATTTTGGATAAAGATGGATCCCTCTTTTTCATACACGGAAAAAGTGATATCGGATTTCCCCTTTTCCTGCTGCTCTCTGACCCGTGTCTCCGACTCGCTCTCCTTGATTACTTTAAGCTTGTACACCCGTTTATCACCGGATTCTGCTGTCACAACGATCCTGACATCATTCTCTCCCAGCAGCAGTTCTTCATTATTTTTAATCCTTACGGCGGCTTTATTATGCGCCGCAACATAATTAAAATACAATATATTCGTGTCACAGTCAACCTTTACCGTGTATTCCAGCACGTTCGTATCAAATTTCGGCGTCATGGAAAGACAATCAAAACGGAGGGACTTCAATTTATTGTTTGTACTCAGAGAAGGTGCCCCGGTAGTAGCCGGTGCCGACGTCGCCGCTGCTGGATCTGTCGTTCCCTCACCGCTCTCCGGTTCTGTCACCGTCAGGGTGACACGGTTTGCGGATACGGAAAAAGAATCACCCTCCAGATTTTTCACTGCCATCTTCTTCCCCATCTCTATGGCTCCCACTCCCGCCTTTAACGCCTTAAAACGCAGCGAATAGGTACGCTTTTTCACCTCATCCCCGTTTCCAGTGGATGAGATCTGAAGAATGCCATCTTCGCCGCTCACCTTCCTGCCGCCACTGACAAATTCCATGATGGAGGCATCGTAAAGCACTTTCATCTCTACATCACTAAAAACCTCGGAGGAAGTCACACGGCATACAACGGTAAATTCACTTCCCGTTGAAACCTCAGAAGTATTCGTAGTAAACTCCACCGTGGCACTCGCTGCCTGTACCTCACCGGGTATCAGCAATAGCCCCAGAACAGTCGCAAACAGCATAACACCAATTACAAAATTTCTTTTCATAAACAACCTCATACTTTTTTATTGGGGTACCGGACAGTTTGCCGCCGGCATATTTTCATAAACAGGAATAGAAAATACCAGTGGTACCGAATCCAACATACCATTATAGGCATTCTTCGTCTTCAACGCCTCGGAGTTCGCCGCCTCCACATTCGTCATATACTGATGATTGTAAGTATTATTAGGAGTTACATTAAATTTCTGCAAATACCCGGTATTCTGTCCCCGATTAATATAATTGCTTCCAATGTACATCGCCCCTCCGACGATGGAGCGGTAGCGGTTGTTCCATGGGCGGAGAAATGTACTTCCAGAGCTTGCCCATTTTAGGCCGTTTAACACCGGTGTTGCCCCGCTATAGGCGCCAATATTGTAAAAGTTAAAGATTCCCGGATAGCTCTCGGTAGTTCCCGTCACTGCCGTACTGGTTGAAGACGGTCCCGTCACTACTTCCTGCTTGCTGCGGGAGGCAAGATGATACGGGCTCACACCGGACTCCTTTGCTGCCTGCAAAAAGGCCTCCGCATAGCTGATCCGCTTTTCTGCCCCAGTGACGTCATCGACATAACTAAATGTGGCGTTGGAAAATGGTGTATTCATAAAGATCTGGCTGATCCCTTCCTTGGTCTGATACTGGGACTGGTATTCCAGCTGTTCAAACTGAAAGATTCCCTGGGTGGTCAGGAAATTACGGGGATCCATATAGTAGCTGACCGCCTCTTTGGATGCTGCCACCCACGTACTGCCGTCAAATACCTTCCATTTGCCCGTAGCCGGATCATAAGCTCCCTCTTCCATGGATTTCCATGCCGCTGACTTGGAATTGGAGATCAGGCTTACCCCAAGCTTCGATTCCGCTGTCACAGCCGCATTCCAGTCAAGCCCGGTCTTGTATGCCGTAAACTGCCAGTAGGGATAAGCCGCGTGAAGCTTACGCAGGGAATCCTTGTAAGAATCCGGAAATCCCTGCCTGGTCATCTCTTCCTCAAACTGTTTTTCACTCAGTACGGTTACCGCAACCTTTTTCTGCACTCTGGTCCTTGCCAGCTTGACATATTTCGCCTGCACATACCCATAATAGGTCTTTCCATAATATTCAAATGAAATGCGGTACCACAGTTTTTTCTTCACGGTTCTTACTTTGAGAATCTGGATATACTGTTTTTTTGCGAGAACCATAATCCGGCCGTTTACCTTATAGTAAGGATTGGAATTCCCCGGCTTCTTTCTCACACGAAGCGCCGTCTTTACTCCGGTAACGACACCTCCTGCCGCCTTTTTCAAAACCGGTTTCAAGTCCGTGCTTTTTATGTATCCCTTTCTCGTTTTTTTGTTGTACTTAAAACTGATCTTAAACCACTTTGTGCTGCCTTTAGTTTTCTCTGCTATTATTTTTACACTTTTATTCTTTTTTAAAACAACATTTTTCTTATTTACCTTTAACGATTTACCAGAGGTGTTCTTACTGATCGTCCGGGTTTTTCTCAATCTTGCCGGTACACTGATCTTTTTGTATGTGGTCTGTGTCCGGTAAACCGTTACTTTTGCCGGCTGAGGCGCCGGTGTCGGTACGGAGGTTGGCACAGCTGTTGGCGCTGTGGTTGCCGCCGACGGAGATGAAGATGGCACCGCCGTAAAAGAAATATATTTGGCCGCCACATAGCCCTCCTGTCCATTGTAAACGATCTTATACCATGTCCCATTCGCATCGGAGCCGGCTTCTGTATCCAGTACCGTAACCTGACTGCCATTGGGAATCACCGTCAACACTGCTGTCCCGGTTCCGACACCCGCCCTCATATTCAGCGGATCCCCCTTATCTGTCACTACCGTTGCTGTCTGGTCCGCATATGCCGGACCGCCTGCCTGCCAGAAAATAATGCCGCAAAACAGTATACAGATTATCATTCCTACTATCCATTTACCCTTCATTTTTATCGCATTCCTTTCTACTAGTACAACTTAGTATCCGTTGTATGGTTGTGCTATAAAATAAATTCTCTCGTCTGAGGTGCCAGGCGGCGCCTCCATATCCTCCCCAAAACAATCCCGAAGGTCGAGACCTGCCTTCTTTAGCAGCCCTTTGATCTTCTTAGGAGAATACGCCCTCTGCCGGTGGCACTCATCCCACCGTTCATACTGCCCGCTTCCGGGATCTCTCATAAACATCGTCAGCATGTACTCGTTGATCTTTGTTACACCGTCGTATGCATTGTCCCAGATCACAGTATAGTCATCGTCATCCTCCATCCGGATCCCATTTCCAAGAATTCTCTCATAACAGTATTCCGTCTTCATATCGAACAGAAACAGCCCATCCTCTGGCAAGACCTCCCTGACGCAGTCAAACAGATTACGAAGCTCATCCTCCTCCAGAAGATAATTGATGGAGTCACATATACATAGTACCACATCTGCCGGCTTATGCAACGAAAAATCTGTCATATCCTGATTTAAATATAAAATATTCTGTCCATCCTTTTTCTTTTCTGCCGCCAGCGCCAGCATGTCCGTGGACAGATCAATGCCTGTGACCTCGTATCCCACTTCGGCAAAACGCCCCGTCATCTCGCCGGTACCACAGCCCAGTTCACACAGATGTCCGCCGGTCTTTCCCTGGCGTTCCAGATAGGCAGTCAGTCTTTCAAACCAAATATCATAGGGTGTCTCCGACATCATGCGGTCATAAACATCAGCAAATCTATCATACATCTCTATCTCCTCTCTTAGCTTGGCGACGAGTTACTCCAGCTCAATTTCTTTATCCAGTGAAAAGGAATACAACACCTTCCTCACTACCCGTTTCCCCATAATTCCCTCCAGAGCGCGGGCATAGAGCTCCATCTGCTTCTCGTAGCGCTCCACAAGGCTGCCCTCCTGGCCCGGCTCCAGATGATCCGTCTTGTAATCCATCAGCACGATACCCTCTTCTGTCTCATAGAAGCCGTCAATGATTCCCTGCACCAAAACCCTTTCTCTGTCCGCCGCCTCCGGCACGACCTCAGCTGCCGGGATCATCGTCACAAAGGGCTGCTCCCTGTAAAGCCTTCCTTCTGCCTGTGCCTCCCGCATCTGGCTGCCAAGGGAAGAATCCAGAAACTTCATGAGTTTATGCTTTCGGATATATTTCAGATCCTCCGCCCTCACTCTACCGGATTTTGCCAGATCCTCCAGTGCTCCTTCCAGATCCTGTTCCGTCCGGACAGCAGAAAAACAGAGCCCTGCCATCACTTGATGCCACACCGTACCGTAACCTGCCCCCGCCAGTGCCTGATCCTCTCCGGTATCTTCTCTGGCAAATGCCGGCACCGGAGACTGGTTCTCCAAAGCATCCCCGGCAAGTATGGTAAACCCTTCTACTGTACTATCTTCCATGGACCGTTTTTTAAGCTCCGAGACGGATAGTTTCGTCGGAATTTCCAGCTCTTCCTGTCCCTGATGTTCATCCATGAAGGAAAGCATTTCATTTATTGTCTTATCATAGGTGATATTTGTGTCAAAATTATTCAGCATCACCTCATCTACCATTACATCCGCCTGACGCCGGATCTCCGCCTTCTCCAGATCCTCCGGCTCCAGCCATCTCACCCGGAACCAATCATTGCCCTGGACCGCCGGCAGCACCCAGTCAAAATAGCTTTTAGCGCGGATCAGCTGAAAATATCCGGTCCCCACGGAGCACTTGTCCCGGCGGGTGCAGCCGGTCATCACAAGCTTTTCCCTGGCACGGGTCATCGCCACATAGAGCACCCGCAGCTCCTCTCCCAGATCCTCCATCAGATTCATTCTCGCCAGGGAGCGGGTAAAGGTAGTGCTGACAGAGATCCCCCGGTCATTGTCCACCACCGGCGCCGCGATCCCTGCTTCCGGGTGTACCACCAGAAAGGATCGGGAGCGGGCTCCGGTGATGCTTCTTCCCATCCCTGCCAGGATACACACCGGAAACTCCAGCCCCTTGCTTTTGTGGATCGTCATGATCCGCACTACATCCTCTCTGTTTCCGGAAAGACTTGCCTCTCCCAGATCTTCATCCCTCTCCCTGATTCCGCTGATATACCTGACAAACTGATGCAGTCCCTTATAGGAAGTACTGTCAAATTCCCTCGCCACCTCCATTAGAAGTTCCAGATTTGCCTTCCGCTGAAGTCCATTACTCATCGCAGACATCATATAATCCAGTTTCGTACAGTTGTAAATATCCTGAATCATGTCCGATACCGTGGCATAGGTCATCTTCTCCCGGAAACGCTCCAGCAGTTCCAGAAACTGTCTGGTCTTCTCCCGAAGTTCTCCCTCTTCCTCCTGACTTTCTGCATAACGAAAAAGAGAATCATAAAAATCTATGTTCTTATTTTTTCCCCGCAGCTGTGCCAGATCATCGTCGCTAAACCCAAATACCGGACTCCGGAGCACTGCTGCCAGAGGGATATCCTGTCTCGGATTGTCAATGATCTGAAACAGGCTCACCATCAAAGAGATTTCCCTGGTGTCAAAAAATCCTCTGGTGTTCTCCATATGCACCGGGATTCCCTCTGCCGCCAGCGCATCGTAGATCTGCTGGCCAATGGCTTTGGTGCTTCTCGCCAGAATCACGATATCTCCATAACCACAGGGGCGGTACCCATCCCTCCCCTGTACATATAGCGGATTTTCATCTCCAGTGTATTCCCGGATCAGTTCTGCGATCATCTTCCCCTCATAGCTTCCATCGTCTTTTCCATCGATAGCAAGTACATCCACATTCTCTGCCAGACGCTGTCCGCTCTCCGGGTAGTCCGCTCCCAGTCTCAACTTGGCATCTTCATCGTAGGCCACCCCTCCCAGCTTCGGCTGCATGATCTGTTCAAATATGCCATTGGTCCCCTCAAGTACCACATCCCGGCTTCGGAAATTCCGGCTCAGACAGACGAGACGGTCCCGCTCTCCCTCCTCTGTGGAATACCGGTAGAGCTTCTCCAGAAACAATTCCGGGCACGCCATACGAAACCGGTAAATACTCTGCTTAATGTCTCCCACCATAAACAGATTATCCCCGGCGGCAACACTCCCCAGAAGCATATCCTGAACCCGGTTGCTGTCCTGGTATTCATCGATCATGACCTCCGCAAACTGCTCAGAAAGCTCCCTGGCAGCCTCTGTAGGATTCACCTCTCCATCCTCGCCCTCCTCCAGAAGAATCTCCATCGCCATCTGCTCCAGGTCATTGAAATCCGCCAGGGATTTTTCTGCCTTTTTGGCCCGGTACCGTTCCATAAATTCTCCTGTGAGATGCAAAAAAGCACAGACTGTCCCCCGGATCTGGTGCAGCTGTCCCAGCTGTTCTTCCAAAGTAGTGTCAAAAATCTCTGCTTTCAGTGTCTTCACCACATCCTTCACGGCACTTCGGAGTCCCTTTACCGCCTCCTTTAACTCTTCTTCACAATCCGGCTGTCTCTTTCCTGGCAGCCTTCCAAATGTGATTCCCTCTACCCATCTGCCCAGCTGTTCTAACTCTGCCTCCTGCGGCAGCCCCTCAAACTGTCCGGCTTCCTGTACCAGAAAATCCCGGTATGCCGCCGGTCCCCGCGGCGCATCACACAGCGACAGCATGGTATCGTATTCTTCACGGATTCCCTCCAGTACATTTCTTACATATTCTGTATTCTTCTGGACAAACTCCGATGCCTTCAGCTCCTCCACCGAATCCATCCCCACAAACTCTTCCATCCGCTGCAGGAATCTGCGGGGAAACGGCTCGCTCACCGCCTTCTCATACAGATACAGGATCAGCTCCTCGATCTCCTTATCACTCTTAACAAAACGGCTCATTCCCGCCAGCTGTAGAAACTCCTCCGAAGGCGACTCATATTTTTCTTCCAGCATCTCCTCCAGCACATCATTTTTTATCATTCCCAGCTCACTGTCTGTTCCTACGCGGTAAGCGGGATCCACACCAGTCCGGTGAAAATAATTCTGTATCACATAGCCGCAGAAACTATGTATCGTAGAGATCTGTGCCATCGGCACCAGCATGACCTGGCGCTGCAGATGTTCATTGTCCGGGTCCTCCGCCAGCGCCTGTTCCAGCGCCTGGGTCAGCCGCTCCTTCATCTGTGCCGCCGCCGCCTTAGTGAAGGTCACGATCAAAAATTCATCCACATCCACCGGCTCTTTTTCATCCATGATCCGCGACAGGATACGATGGATCAGCACAGCTGTTTTTCCGGAACCCGCCGCCGCCGACACCAGGATATTGCAATTTCTCAGGTCAATGACCTGTCTTTGTTCCCTCGTCCAGTTCATCCCAGATCTCCTCTTCTTTCTTTTCTTTCAACTCGTGGCAGCACTGGACAAATTCTGCCCGCTCCATGCCGCAGATACTCCGCAGACCACAATAGTCACATCCCGTCTCCCCCCCCAGATGATAGGGATGGACACGGATCACTCCATCCATGATCTGGCTTCCAAAATCCGCCGCCAGCTTCAGCGTGTGGGACATAAGCTTCTGCCACTTCTCATCGCTCAGCACCTTGGCATAACTGCTAAAGTCCCCTTTGGTGGTAATATTTACCGGGATACAGGGGGACTTTGCCCCTCTCTCTAACTCTCCGCCGGTGCCAAAGACCGAATCCAGTTTCTGGAGCACCTTGGGATTCTGGCTGGCATAACCGCCGCACTTATACTCCGCCAGCATTTGTTCCTCCAGATCGGGAACGGCGCTGCTCTCCAGCTTAAGAACCGGATCTTTCACATAATAATAAAACATCCCCGCGGGAACCACATTTTTTTCCCCGCTTCTCTGCCTCTCCATATCGAGCGCCGCTGCCATATACAGCACCAGCTGCAGCTGCAGCCCGTAAAACATGGAATTCAGGGAAAGCTTAATGCCTCCGGTCTTATAATCCACCACTTTTATATAGATATTTTCCTCGTCCTCATAGGTATCGATCCGGTCAATGATACCAGAAAAGACCAGTCTTTTTTCTCCCTTTAGGGAGATTTTCATACTGGGGAGATTATCATGGTAGGAAAATCCCGCCTCGCAGTATTCCTGCTCAAATGCACCACGGCGCATCTGTTCCGAGACCGCCCAGATTGTCCGGTTCATCATCCGCTTGATCCGTGTGATCATAAAAGCGATGCGTTTTGACTGTCCAAAGAGCACGTCCCGGTAGCCTCCCACAGTCCGGTCCACACAATCTGACACCATCGGCTCGATGGTCTCCACATCCAGATCACGCCATCTTAAGTTCTTTTCCCGCATCTGGTCCGAAAATTCCTTCAGGGTGTAATGCACCACATTTCCAAAATCCGGTGCTGCCACCGTGTACTCTTCCCGCTCCTTCAGGGACAGCCCGTACAGGATAAAATAGGCATAGGGACACCTGGCAAATCGTTCCAGCCGGGTAATGCTTCCATATAGTTCCTCTCCGTAAAGGTACTGCAACGCCTGTTTCGACAGCCTGCCTTCCCGCCTGCTTTCAAAATGACACGCCAGTGCCCGGCTCATCCATTCCCTGTCCTCCCCGGCCTGATAGTACCGCCACAGCTCCCACCATATATTCCCCTCAATTCCAGTGTGACGAACTTCTTCCCCCAGACCATCCAGAAGATACTCCAGCCCCCGGTCCGTGCCGAGATATCTCTCCGGGGAATGATCCTCTCCGGCGTGAAGCTCATTCAGCGCCGGAAAGATCTGGCGGATCTTCCCGAGAATATAAGAAGCCTGTCTTCCCTCTCCGCCGGCTCCCGTCTCGCTGTATGTAAAAAAGAGCTTCTCTGAGGGCCTTGCAAAATTCAAATAAAGATAAAACAGATCATTCGCCGCCTTTCGGCTGCCAGAAGGCGCCAGAGAGATGCCCATCTGCTCCAGCTTTTTTCTCTCCCTTGTATTTACAATCCCTGGCGGCTGTGATCCTCCCGGAACAATATCATCACTAAATCCCATAAAAAACAATACCCGGATATCCTTCAACCGGGTTCTTTCGATATCACCCACCACCACCTGATTTTTCTTCGGCGGAATAAATCCCACCAGCCCCTCGGACAATCCCGCCCCAAGAATCTGACGGTATTCCTCGGCGCTGACCAGCTCATCCCCCATCAGCTCCACCATCTCGTCAAAAAGATTCATCACGACTTTATAGACACTGCGGTATTCCTTCGCCAGTATATCCTGCCCCTGCTCTTCAAACTCCTCACTGCGCGCCAGCATTCGCTCATACACGGTCTGCCTCACAAGAAACCCATACAATGCCCTGGTAAATACCTCCACTGTCTTTTTCCCGCCACGGAAATTCTCAAACAGTTCTTTGACACAATCATAAACCAGCTGCCTGGAGGCATTGATCTCCTCCAGGGAAAGCTGGCCCACTCCATGCTTCCATTCTTTTTCATAGGCAGACAGTCCTCTTTTGCCCGTGGCAATCACATAATTTTCCAGGCAATCCGTCTGCTCCTTTGTCAGCGGTGACAGACCACACCGGAGAAAATGGAAAGTGCTCTCGTAATCCATATTCCTGCGGATCATCTCCAGCGCAGACTGGATATATTCCGCCACCCAGTTAGCACCGATGCTCTTTTTATTGTCCAGGAAATAGCGGATGCCCATCCGGGAAAACTCCCGTGATATCATCTGTTCGTAGGAATTAAGATCTCCTGTGATCACGGCGATATCCTCATAACGGTAATCCCCCTTTGCCACCATCCACCATATGGTATATGCCACGTATGCTGCCTCATCCCGAGGTTTTTTCCCTATATACAGCCGGATATCCTCTGTGGGCGCCTCCCAGCGCCCCGGAGGATAACAGAAACAGTTTCTCTCCAGAAAGGCAAGCTCACCATCCGCCTGAAAACGATAGGGTTTTTTCTCTCTTCCCCGCCCCGCCCAGACCGGTTCTTTTACTTCCACCGGAAGCCGGTTCGCGGTCTCCGTCAGGGCAGTCACCGTCTCATCACTGATCTGAAAAAGATATTTCCTTCGATGTGACACATCCATCGTCACCGTAACATACATATCCTGGCAGAGCTGTAAAAGTCTGGCGATCAGCTCATACTGATCCGGGGTAAAACCGGTAAAACCATCGAGACAGATCACCGAGCCCCGGATCCCCTCCATCTCATGCACGACCTCCGCCAGCTGAAGAATGAGCTCTTCCGCCGTCCGGTACGTATCGCCCAGCTTTTCTTTGAAACAGTCGTAGATTATACGGATATCCTCAAACTTTATACCCAGCCGGCTCATTTTATCAAAATCCTCTTCCCGATGGATTCCATACTGCTCCAGCTCACACAAAAAAGACTTACACTCATCTAAAAAACCGGGAGTATCAATCCCCTTTTTAAAATATGCCAGCCTGTCCTTCTGCTCAGAAAATACCTTCCGGAGCAGCATGGTTTTTCCCATGTCCTCCAGAATCGTCCGCTCCATCGCAGGCAGCTGCTCAAAGACACGGAATGCCAGGCGGTGAAAACTGAGTACATCGATATTTAAAATTCCCTTGCCTCCGCTCCTCTCCACCAGTGTCTTCTGGGTCTCCAGTGTAAACTGGTCAGGCACCAGGATAAAATACTGCTTATCCCTGTGTTCTGCCGCTTCTGCAGTAATCATATCATATAAAAAAGTGCTCTTGCCGCTTCCGGCCCCGCCGAATATAAACTGCAATGCCATATAATTTTCATCCTTTTTCGTTCTATCTGCCCATTCTGGCACATATAATATAACAAGATGGAATCTACACTCCATAAAAGGGGGAATTATCCACATGTCAAAAACTAAAATACTTGTATTTCAAATGAAAGAGCTTGTATATACCGGTATATTTGTAGGTCTCGGTCTCCTGCTCATCATACTTCTGATCGTCATGTTCTATCCTTCCGGCGATGAAGACACCGCCGCTGAAACTACTACTGCAGAGGCGGCGGTATACAATCCAGGTATATACAATTCCCAGATGCAGCTGGGGGACACCACACTGAATCTGGAAATCGTCGTAGATGAGAGCCAGATCAAGTCTGTTTCTCTGGTTAATCTGGATGAATCCGTAACCACCATGTACCCTCTGGTAAAACCCTCCCTGGAATTTCTGGAGGAAGAACTGGTGGCAGGTACTCCTATTGACGACATCACCGTCAGTGAAAAAAGTAAATATACCCAGACTATGCTGATCGACGGCATCAAAAACGCCCTGTCCAAAGCTACTGTGGAACAGTAATCAGAGCTTTATGCTCTCCAGATCTGCCTTCCAAAGCGCATCAGATGCATCACTCGGCATGCGGAGATCTCCCCGCGGCGACAGCGCCACAGAGCCCACCTTGGGCCCGTCAGGAATACAGGAACGCTTGAACTGCTGCCTGAAAAAACGGTGGTAAAAGGTATGGAGCCATTGGTAGATCGTCGGTGCATCGTACACACCCTCAAAGGTATAGACCGCCATCCGAAATATCTTGGACGGCATAAATCCAAACCGGAGCATATAGTACAGATAAAAATCATGTAGTTCATAAGGTCCTACAATATCCTCTGTCTTCTGCGAAATTTTGCCGTCCCTGGGCGGCAAAAGCTCCGGGCTCACCGGTGTATCCAGTACATCATACAGGACACGTTTCAAGGTTCTCTCTGAATTGTCACAGCCCTCGCTGGAGCAAGTATCGGCAAAGTACTGTACCAGATACCTCACGAGGGTTTTCGGAACAGAACAGTTCACACCGTACATGGACATGTGATCTCCATTGTAGGTTGCCCAGCCCAGTGCCAGTTCTGACATATCCCCGGTTCCGATCACAAGACCGCCGGTCTGGTTGGCAACATTCATAAGAATCTGTGTACGCTCTCTGGCCTGTCCGTTTTCGTAAGTGATATCATGAACATTGATATCGTGTCCGATATCCTCAAAATGCCTCTCCACGGCCTTTTCAATGGATATCTCTCTCAGTTCTGCCCCAAGCTCCTTCGCCAGATTGACCGCATTGTCATAGGTTCGGTTCGTGGTGCCAAAGCAGGGCATGGTTACGCATACAATCCCTTTCCGGTCCATTGACAGCTTATCAAAAGCACGTACTGTCACCAGCAGAGCCAGGGTGGAATCCAGACCACCGGACAAACCGATCACCGCACTCCGGCAGCCGGTATGGCGCAGCCTTTTTGCCAGTCCCGAAGCCTGGATATTCAAAATCTCATCGCAGCGCTCTTCCCTGTGCGTCTTTGCCGCTGGTACAAATGGCGTCTTTTCAAATTTTCTGGTAAGCTCTTCCTTCTTCACCTTTTCATAACGGAACGTATGGATCCGATATCCCATTTTCTCCGGCGAAGTATACAGAGGAAACGTCGTCATACGGCGCCGCTCAGCCAGCAGCCTTTTTACATCGATCTCCGTAATGATATCATGGTCTTTAAATGAAGGATTTTCTGCCAGCATCACTCCGTTTTCCATGATCATGTTATGTCCGGCATGGACCAGATCGGTGGTGGACTCTCCCCCGGAAGCATCTGCATAGAGATAGGCGGTGACAGTCCGCGCACTCTGATTTTTTACCAGTTCCCTGCGGTATGCGGATTTTCCTGTCACCTCATCACTGGCAGATGGATTGATGATGACCGTCGCCCCCGCCATGGCATGATAAGAACTTGGCGGCACCGGCACCCACAGATCCTCGCAGATCTCTATAGCGACAGACAACTCCGGAAGCTGTTCGCAGGTAAAGATCTGTTTGGCGCCAAAGGGAACTTCCCGATCCATAAATGGAAGACGGTGTATCCCGCAGCTCTCCTCACTTACGGTTCCTCTCTGCCATGCAGAATCCCCGCCGGCAAAATGCCGTCCCTCATAAAACTCTGAATACGTCGGTATATGGCTTTTGGGAACCAGCCCCAGTATCTCTCCATGAAATACTGCCGCCGCCACATTATAAAGCCTTCCCCGATGTAGCAGCGGAAGCCCCACTGAAAATAACGTATCGCATTCTTTCGTCTCTATGGCAAACCGCTCCAGCCCTTCCAGCGCCCCTTTTAGAAGACAATCCTGAAGAAACAGGTCGCCACAGGTATATCCTGTCAGGCACAATTCCGGAAATGCCAGCACTTTTGCTCCTTCATTGCTCATCTTTCGTGCTTTTTCAATCATCTTATCACAATTGTATTCACAATCTGCCACCTTAAGCTCCGGTGAACAAGCTGACACTTTTACAAATCCATCTAACATCTCTTCCTCCATTGATACAAATTATAAAAAGGACAGCGATTCGCTCGCTGCCCCGATATAATCTTTTGTAAAACCCCCAAAATGCCGGTTCTTGATTTTTGACTCCTAGCATATGCTAGGTGGGCAACCGCACGTGGTCTTCTGCCTTCCGTTGCAATGTCTCCATTGTACCGAACAAGTTCGGCAGTGACGGCCTGGCATCCAATCACAAATATAGGAATCCCGTTTAAAGTATTGTAGGTTCAAAAATTCAAGAGTATCGAACATCTCAGGAAGTCATACTCCTAGTATACCTAATCTATTTGATTTTATCAAGTGCTTATTGAAAGAATTATTTTCCAAAATGACGCATCTCTCGTAATGATTAACTCTGAACACATTTACCAAACCAGTTCATGTAATGCCTTAAGTACCTCTGCCACCTTATCTGTCTTTCTGCCTTCAAACAATCTTACTGCATTATATAACTCTGTATCGGAGTATATATCATCACCCCGAACGATGTATTCACAGCTGGTTTCCAGACTGTCCGCAATACTTTTTAAGATACTTACAGAAAATCCTTTTTTGCCAAATTCAATTTCATATAGAAATTTCTGGGAAATATCCGCCATATCTGCAAGTCTTTCTCTGGAAATATTCTGTTGGTTCCTCAGCTGCATAATACGAAATCCTATTTCTGAATAATCTGCATTTTTCATTAATCATTTGTCTCCTTAAATAATGGTATCGCTATTTTTCCGCCACAAGATCCGCAATATAATGTAACAGCCTTGACATACATTGACTGTCTACTTCCCTCACATCCTTTTGTAATCTTATACACTCTTCTTCTGAGATCACACCTCCAAATAAATAGTTCATATCACAGTTATACCTGGTTGCCAAAATGTAAGCATATTCACTGGATAATCCGGTAGACCCGTTTTCTATTCGCAGAAGAGAATCCTTCACGATTCCAAAGGCTTCTGCCAGTTCGTCCGCCGAAATACCATTTTTAATCCGAAACCGTTTCAAACGCCCTCCTATCCGAATATTTACTTCTGTTCTCTTCCGTGAATTTCTTTTCATAATATAGATCGCTCCTTTGGCTTTTTCTTTCATCATACCAGTAATTAACCTTTATGAAACGACCTATATGTCCATAAACGACGCAACATGTTACAACGTGCCAGTTTTTTCGGCTTTTTTTCATCCTGTAACAGGGGGGCTGATCCCTCATTTCAGCCTTGATTCGACAAGATTTTACCTCAAACGACCTGTTCCTCCCAACAGACTAAAATTGCGACAAACAACACAGCATGAAATTCTCTCCTCAAAAACCTGTTAATCTTTATAAAAACAGCTTGACTTGTTTAAGGGAGATATCTTACAATATAAGTAATTGTATGCAGATATTACGGTTACTGCCAAGTCCAGGGAGACATGTTCCCTTTTAAATATATCGCAATAGGAGGATTTTAAATGGACGGCCAATTTGAATGGAAAGACGAATTCAAAATCGGAGTAGAGGTTATTGATAAAGAACATCAAAAGCTCTTTAAAATAATCAATAAGCTCCTCACGTTTAAAGAAGACGAAGCAACTCGTCAGTGGGCATGCCGGGAAGGTATCAAATTTTTCAAAAAACATGCTGTCAGCCATTTTGCAGACGAAGAAGCGTATATGGATTCTATCAACTACGAAGGATTGGAACAACATAGACATCTTCATAAAGGATTCCGCGAAAATACGCTTCCCGCACTGGAACAGGAGATGGAACAGTCCTCGTACTCCCCTGACTCCGTGGAACATTTTCTGGGGGTCTGTGCCGGCTGGCTGATCGGCCATACCCTGACAGAAGATATG
>JAAGKN010000384.1_pt1 | contig 52833 bp, 56 predicted proteins | sample 6206371 | NCBI WGS metagenome assembly JAAGKN01 (sample SAMN11533720, study PRJNA540317) | gut metagenome | isolation source: fecal pellets from male and female animal of same cohort | host: Peromyscus leucopus | place: USA:CA | collected 2017
TCGTTGAAACTCTGCCGTGCGGAGAGCGAAAGGGGCTGTTCGCCCTTCGGTAGAAAAATACGAGCTGACCAACGGGAGGTCTGGAGATTTTTCTGCCGAAAGGCAAAAGAATAGCCCCGCTCCGCACGTTTTCAACCACGAGCAAGCAGAGCTTCCTAAGTCGTACTGACTGCATGAAAACTGGAGCTAAGTTTACGCCCCGGTGAAAACGAACCACGACATATTGGTACGGAAATACCTAAAAAAGTGTTAACTTTGTAGATTTATCAAATCGCAACTACGATGAATCAAAATCGAATCAATGATTTGGCTCTCGCCAATCAGAAAAAAGCCCGTGAGGTGCTGGAACAATCCGGCATTGCCGAGATATGGAAAGATGCGGGCTGCCGTGTGAATCTTGTAGGTTCACTGAGGATGGGATTACTCGCTTCCCATCGGGATATAGACCTGCATGTCTATTCTTCCGGTATCACAACCGAAAGCAGTTTCGCAATCGCTGCTAAGATTGCACAAAATCCGAAAGTAACTGAAATCAAGTGCATCAACGGCCTGCATACCGATGAACACTGCATTGCGTGGCATGTGTTCTACAAGGCTGATGATGGCGAAATATGGCAGTTTGACATTATCCACATTGAAGAAGGAACTGAATATGACGGTTACTTCGAGAGAATGGCAGACAGAATTGTAGAGGTAATGACACCCGAGCAAAGAGATCTAATCCTCCGTCTGAAATTTGAGACCCCGGAAGGTAAGGATTATCACGGCGTGGAATACTATGAGGCCGTCATCGCCGACGGCATAACCTCAATGCCCGATTTTGAAAACTGGGTAACTGAACACCGAAAAAAGAATCCCTATTACTGGATTCCATAAATGGAACTGCGCAGTCCCGGAAAGGCGAGTCTGTGACGATGCAGAGCAACGGAGTCGGCAGTGTCTCGCCCCGTGGACTACCGACAAGCGGTGAGTGACGGAGCGGTCGTAAAATTCCTTATAGGTTGCAGCGTCCCGGAACACGGATGGGGGCTAACTGGAGCAGAAAATGCAATTGATGGGTGAGCAAATCAAGCTCGCCGACAGTTTCAATCGGCATTTATGCCCGTGTGCTCTATGCACTCCAACTCGATGATGATTTGCTGTTGATTGCCAAGGAAGATACTCTTGGCCGTACATTGCAAGATTTATCCTTAAAACATAGAACCAGAGCATCTAAAAAGGAATAAGTCATGGAGGGGGGCTTATGGAGATTTCGATTGGTTGGCTAAGCCAAGACTGATTGGTGAATTTACTCTACAAGATAGAGAGGGTACGCGCGATTTTACAAGCCTCAGCTGAATTGCGCACTTTCAGTTTGGCCAATATATTCTGACGATGACGGCTCACGGTGTGCAGACTTATTCCTAAAATATCGGCTATACCTTTACTGCGGTTGCCTTCGTCTATCAGTTTCAACACAGCAATTTCCTGTGGTGATAGTATCTTGACACCAATGTCTGCAGTTAGTTCAATAATCTGTCCGGTTATAGTATCCACAACAACGGAATCCGCAGTCAATCTGGTTGTCATAGCCCCGTATAGGCACAATGCGAATCGTATAGACTTTCCATTCTGAGCCGGAATATAGTAAAGTCTATGAAGAATTTCCACCCATTCTCCTTTTCGACTTCGCATCCGTAATTTCTGCATAAGATAGTGATTAAACCTCCGGGATTTTGAACGTCGGTTTATATAATGAAAAAACAACAATTCCTGACGCATCTTCATCTCAAGGTCCTCAGGTTTTATTGAATTTAGGATATCATCTTCCCATATTGATGGAATCCAACCTGAACATTTTTCCGTAGCAATATCAATGATATCGGAAAACTTGCTATGCACTATATAACTTTTGCTTGAGTTCAGATCGCTGAGTACAGCTATAACATTCTCTATCTCGGCATATCCCTCGGCGATGCGCATATATCGCCTCAAGGCATCATCATCTGTCATGACAGAATCGGGTTGCTGCCTTGAAAATTCCATATCCAGTTCTTCACGGATACTCATATATGGTTATTTTTGACTATTGTATACTTAAATAATGTTGTTTAACTTTGCAAAGTTAATAATAAAATATGGTTATTTATATGAAAAGCGAAAAAGATAAAATGCTCTCCGGGGAGTTGTATGATGCCAACTATGACCCTGATCTGATTGCCGAGCGCAAGAATTGCAAGGCAGTGTTACACGAAATCAACACATTGTCGCCATTTTCAGATGAAAAGCGATATGAATTGTTCCGCAAGATTTTAGGCACAACACAAGGGCCGTTCATTATAGAATCGCCATTTCACTGCGATTACGGATACAATATAGAGCTGGGCGAAAATTTCTATATGAATGTCAACTGCGTCATACTAGATGAGGCAAAGGTTACATTTGGCAATAATGTCTTCATCGCTCCCAACTGCGCTTTCTACACCGCAGGACATCCGTTTGATGTAGACCAGCGCAACCGGGGTCTGGAGTACGCCAAGCCAATCACGGTAGGCAATAATGTCTGGATTGGCGGCAACGTGGTTGTCGTTCCGGGAGTGACCATCGGTGACAACTGTGTGATTGGAGCCGGCAGCGTGGTTACAAAAGATATTCCGGCCAACTCTCTTGCGGTAGGCAATCCATGCAAAGTTATACGAACAATCTAAAGTCCCTTCGATAAGGAATGGGCTATAAAAACAAATAACAACATCAATAACGTCCTTACATTTCTCACTCTCCTGAAGGCAATGACTGTTAGAACGTAGTCACTTGATTAAATGAAGTGTCTCAACGAACCGGGACAGTGGACAATTTAGGTTGATTGCACATTATATTGCAGAGCCTAAAGCGCGGATTCAATGGCCTTTGATCACAAAGCTCCAACGATTTAACCATGTGCAGTGTACTCTGTTTGTACTTTTGAAAATGGGCCGACTCAATATGCTTCCTATATGCCTCCTGCGAGGAATAAGTCTCAAGAATTGTTATGCTACATGAATCTGCCAAGTCCTGCATGGCATACATGGTTATCACACCCGGTTCTGTTTGCAATGAAGTTTCCCCAACTTCAATTGCAAATTTAAGATATTCTTGCAGATATTCGGGATATACCTGAATTTTTGACAAACGCACAATCCCGTCACCGGCAATATCTTCCTTCTCAACATTCATAATCTTATCTTCTGTTTGTCTTTCTTGTGGGTCTTTGGATGTATCGCCACAGGCTGCCAAAATACCGGCCATTGCAACACACATTACTTTCAACTTACTTAGTGCCATATTTTTTTCAAATATTTCAATATGTTCCTCGCCCCATTTCATCATTGCGTCTATTATTGGGAGCAACGATTCTCCAAGAGCCGTTAACTTGTACTCCGACCGTGGAGGCAATTCGGGATAAATTGTCTTTATCACAAGTCCATCCTCAACCATCTCCTTCAACTGAATATCAAGGACTCGCGGAGCTGCCTCCGGCAAGCATTTATGTATTTCGCTCGGTCGCATTGCTTCGCCTGAGCGCAACTCGTCAAGTATACAAGACTTCCACTTGGACTCTACCAAACTCATCGTGAGCCTAAGAGGACAGTCAAGGTCAACAGGTATTTTCTTCTCGTAAGCCATTATTATTTTTTTTTGCAATATCCTGAGATATTTTTTTACCGCAAAATTAATCAATATTGCTGAAAATCATAGTACCGAAAAATTTTTCGGTATACGAATAATTTTTCGGTACTTGATTTTTATCATATATCATTATAATTTTGCGCTCGTATGTGGCCCGGATTAAAAGCCATTGAATATATTTAATCTTTATAAAACAAAACGCATAAACATCATGAGAAACGAAATCAAGGAATACGAAGCAGTGGCAAAGGCCGCTGAGAAATTTGTAAAGAGCGTAGCCGAGGGCAACAGCACTTATGCCAAACAACTTTTCACCGATGATGCCGTCTTGTTCGGCATTCTTGACGGCACTTTGGAGCATGGCTCTATCGAGCAGTTCTATCACAACGTGGATACCGTTGGCGCCGGTGACAACTTCAAGGCCCGTATCGATGTCCTTGCCGTAGAGGAAACAGTAGCCGTGGTACGTGTGCTTGAAGAAGGCTGGGGAGGTCGCATTGACTTCACTGACTTCCTTATGTTGCTAAAACTCAATGGCGAGTGGAAATGTGTGGCTAAAGCCTATAATCAGAACTCTAATACCATAAATAAATAAGCTATGAAACAATATGCAGATGTAGATGACTACAAGGCGGTCTATGATGTGCTGTTCAAGTACTGCAACGAAGGGTGTGTCGCTAACATCCCGGAAGTGAAGAAAGCATTTCACGACAAGGCGGTAATGAACGGTTATTCGGGAGAAGGCAACTATGTGTTTGGCCCGATACAGGCTCTATATGACCTGTATGAACAAATCGGAGGCTCTGAAAGGAATTTTCACGTTGATGTCCTCGATATCGCAGGCAATATAGCCATAGGCAAATGCGTGATAAAGAATTGGCACGGACATGACTATGTCGATTACCATGAACTGATCAAAGAAAACGGCGAGTGGAAAATCATCGCCAAGGTATATAACCAGTTTTGAGATCCGGAAACAGTATGGGAAAGAAGAAAGTACTACTTGTAAACGGCAGCCCGAATGAACATGGCTGCACCTACACTGCCCTTTCGGAAGTGGCGGACACACTGCATAAGCATGGAATTGAAACCGAACTTGTATATCTCGGCAAAAAGCCGGTGGCAGGCTGCATCGCCTGTATGCAGTGCTTTGAAACGGGGCATTGCTTCCGCGATGATAAGGTTAAGGAACTTCAGGAACGTCTTGATGAATTTGACGCGATAATATTGGGGTCTCCTGTATATTACAGCAATCCCACGGGACAGATACTCTCCTTCGCACAACGCCTGTTCTTCTGTAAGGAGGGGGAGGTGGCCGGAAAACTCGGCGCATCGGTAGTATCATGCCGTCGCGGAGGTGCCTCGGCAACTTTTGAATCTCTCAACCAGTTTTTCACAATCTGCAATATGCCTGTGGTTTCGTCGCAATATTGGAACTCCGTGCATGGTTTCACCCCCGACGATGTCCGTAAAGACAAAGAGGGATTGCAGACAATGCGCACACTTGGTGAGAATATGGCATGGATACTCAAATGCATGGACGCCGGTGCAAAGAATGGAATTGCCACTCCTGTCTATGAACCTCGTTTAAGAACCCATTTTATACAGTAACATCAACCATATCACAGGCATTTCACAAGTACCCTCGGCCATATCAGAATCCTTAGAATACCGTAAAAATACGTCTGAATCACTCACAACAGTTGACGCATCTACATAATAAATGTCAGGTGCGTCAACTGTTATTTATTTAAAACTTCACAATCTCTATCTCTATTAATTAAGGTAATCTTCCGGAGACTCACAAATATTTTCTACACCCCCGGAATATTTTCCTATGGAAATTTTATTAATTGGAAAATTTATTATACATTTGCAATGTTTTCCACAAGAAAATATTTTCACAAGAAAAAAATTATAATTATGGCTAAGAGTAATAAATATATCGTTGTAGGCGGTGTTGCCGGTGGTGCAACGGCCGCGGCTAGAATAAGACGAATTGACGAGAATGCAGTGATTATACTGTTTGAGAAAGGTGAGCATATTTCTTATGCAAACTGCGGACTTCCATATTATATAGGAGGCAGCATATTGGACAGAGATAAACTTTTTGTCCAGACACCGGAAGCCTTTGGGCTAAGATTCAACATTGATGTGAGAACTCTTTCGGAGGTTACCGGCATTAATACAGCCGATAAATCTGTTGTGATAAAAAACGCCGATGGCACCGAATACACCGAAACCTACGACAAACTTCTCCTATCGCCGGGAGCATCGCCGGTTCGTCCGCCGTTGCCGGGTATAGAAACTGAAGGTATTTTCACATTGCGCAATGTATCCGACACCGATGCCATCAAATCTTTCATCAGCCGGCAGAAACCGCAAAATGCTGTAATTATTGGTGCCGGGTTCATTGGACTGGAGATGGCCGAGAATCTTCATGATGCAGGCCTTGATGTTGCCATTGTCGAGATGGCAAATCAAGTGATGGCTCCTATTGATTTTTCAATGGCATCATTTGTTCATGCACACCTTGTGCAAAAAGGAGTTCAACTGTATCTTGAAAAAGGAGTGGCCTCTTTCAACAAAACACCCTCCGGAATTGAAGTAGTTTTCAAATCCGGAGAAGTTCTCAATACCGATATGGTTATTCTGTCCATTGGCGTGAGACCAAACTCAAACCTTGCTGCTGATGCAGGTTTGGAACTTGGTGCTATGAAAGGCATCAAAGTCAATGAATATCTTCAGACTTCCAACCATAATATCTATGCCGTTGGCGATGCTATAGAATTTACACATCCGCTCACGGGGCAACCATGGTTAAACTACCTTGCCGGCCCGGCCAACCGCCAGGCTCGGATTGTTGCCGATAATATGGTTTTTGGTAACAAGCAAACATATGAAGGCGCCATAGGCACTTCGGTTGCAAAAGTTTTTGACCTCACAGTCGCAACCACAGGCTTGCCGGCCAAGAGACTCCAACAACTCGGCATTGAATATTTATCGGCCACAATACATCCAAACTCACATGCCGGTTATTACCCCGGGGCCCTGCCCATGTCTATAAAAATCACGTTCTCTCCAACAGACGGCAAATTATATGGAGCACAGATTGTGGGATATGATGGCGTGGACAAAAGAATCGACCAGTTTGCACTAGTCATCAAGAATCATGGCACAATATTCGACCTCCAGGCCATTGAACATGCCTATGCCCCACCATATTCATCGGCAAAAGACCCCGTGGCCATAGCCGGTTATGTGGCCGGAAATATTTTTAGCAATAAAATGACTCCTCTCTACTGGAGAGAGCTTGAGAAAGCCAATCTCTCGGAAATAACACTCATTGATGTGCGCACTCCACACGAATTTGCTTTGGGGGCATTGAACGGAGCTGTCAACATACCATTAGACGATATTCGCGATAGAATCGATGAAATTCCTGACAACAAGCCCATATTCCTTTACTGTGGTGTGGGACTGCGTGGCTATATTGCCTCAAACATACTCAAACAATACGGTTTTCTCAATGTCCGCAATCTTGTTGGCGGCATAAAACTCTACAAATCCGCGACAACACCAATCCCCACACCGCAAGGTTTTGGAAAAAAACAAGCGGAACACATCTCTACACCTCATAGCAGCAGTTGCCGTATAATCAAGGTTGACGCATGCGGAATCTCATGTCCCGGCCCTATTCTTAAACTCAAGGACAATATCTCTGCACTCAACTCCGGTGAGCAACTTGAGATAACAGCGACAGATCCCGGATTCCCTCGCGACGCCGAGGCCTGGTGCCAGACCACAGGCAACCGCTTTGTATCATCCGCATCACAAGGAGGCATACATACGGTTCTTGTTGAAAAAGGCAATAACAACAGCATCTGCGAGGTTAAATCCAACGATAACGGCAAAACATTTATACTTTTCAGCGACGACCTCGACAAAACACTTGCTACATTTGTACTTGCAAACGGAGCTGCTGCAACCGGAAAAAAAGTAACCGTTTTTTTCACTTTCTGGGGGCTCAATGCAATAAAAAAAGAAGTGAAGCCAAAAGTGAAAAAAGACATATTTGGACGCATGTTCGGATTTATGCTTCCGTCAAGTTCGCGTAAACTAAAACTGTCGAAAATGAACATGGGTGGTATGGGTAGCAAAATGATGCGCCATATCATGAAACGTAAAAACGTTGACTCACTTGAATCTCTCCGCCAACAGGCCATTGATAACGGTGTGGAATTCATAGCCTGCCAAATGTCAATGGATGTCATGGGCGTGGCTCGCGAAGAACTCCTTGACAATGTAATTGTTGGCGGTGTGGCAACATACATGAGCCGGGCAGAACAAGCAAACGTCAACCTGTTCATCTGATTTTTTTCAAAACGCACACTTAAATCCAAACAAAAAGTTTTATCTTCGCAGATAAGTATCTCTCATAAATTAGCTTAGTGTTATTTTTGAGAGATACTTATTTACCATAATATATATTGTCATGGAAAAAATAAAATCCATCTGCATAATGCGAGAACTCATAAAAGCAATGTCCCAACTGGAAACACAATTGCAAAACCGCTTTGGAATTTCCTCAAACGAGGCTATGGCTCTATGCTGCATAAGCCACGACACTCTTAATGCCTCGGCAATTGCCGAGACAATAGGGCTAACCCCTTCCAACACGTCCAAAGTTCTGCGCACAATGGAGAACAAAAGCCTTGTATACAGAACCTTAGGAAATACCGATAAGCGACAGATGTGTTTCAGTCTCACGCCCAATGGAATTAAACTTCTGGAAACCATTAAAAACCAGGACATTGAAATTCCTGAATTTGTGCGTCCGCTGTTTTAACCAAATACAAATACCATCCAATATGCTCCCATCCGGATTAAAAACTATAAAAAAGGCAACATCCTATGTGTTTGTTTTCTGTTTATTGGTTATCATAACACTTGTTGACAACGGAAAACTATGGGGGCACGACCTTACAACTTCCCAACATGCCTCAGAACCAGCTGTGACTGTTGATACCCAAAGCCAGATAGAGATAAACACAACCGTACCGGGCGATGGCATCACGGGATACGGCGGTCCGGTGCCACTGATAATCTATATTTCCAACAACACTATAGATTCAATTGTGCCATTGCCAAACCAAGAGACACCCGGATTCTTCAAAAAGCTCTCAACTTCCGGATTCGATAAAAGTTGGAATGGAAAAACTGTCGAGGAAGCAATGTCCATGGACGTTGATGCAGTTACAGGCGCCACAATTTCTTCCAATGCGTTCATTGCCAATGTCAGGGCAGGACTTTCCCAAATTCCCGACACGCCCGATAAACACATTACGGCTGCCCCACAGAAAAATAGCGTGGATACAAAACAGGTGTTCCTGATAATAATATTGCTTGGCGGAGCCATCATACCATTGTTTATAAAGAACCACACATACCGTACAATCCAGCAACTTTTCAATGTTGCCATCCTTGGTTTCTGGGGAGGCACATTCCTTAGCTATGCCATGATTTTCAACTTCATAGGCAATGGACTATCCATGTCAATTTCGGCACTTATCACCGTAATGCTACTGATAATAGGTTTTATTTATCCACTTTTTGGAAAACATAATTATTATTGCTCATGGATATGTCCCTTTGGGTCTCTACAGGAACTGGCCGGAAATTGCTCCACAAAAAAAATAAAATTCAACCGCAAAACAATAAAATGGCTTGACATATTCCGGCAAGCCATTTGGATTATTCTCATGCTCATGCTCCTGGTTGGATGGGGAAGTAAATGGATTGATTACGAGATTTTCACCATGTTCATAGTGCAAAACGCATCGGCATCCGTAATTGCAATAGGAATTGCATTTATTCTTCTTTCCATATTTATTCCGCGACCATTTTGCCGTTTTGTATGCCCCATGGGAACTATGCTTAAAAAACTATGACAACATAAATTCCAGTGCCAACGCCCCTGTTGCACGTAAGCTCCAATCTCATGAAATCGCAGCAAACACGCCTGTTTTAAAGCATGGACAATGCCTTTTTTATGGCAGTTTCCAACGTTGTCTGCGGATTGTCATCAAAAATCTTCTTAAGAACCTTTTGACTCTGAGCCTTGGTAAATCCAAGCATTACCAATGCAGCAAGGGCCTCGTCAAAATCACTGGTATTCATTGCAACCGGCACTTGTTTACCCACAACAATTGATTGCGAATCAATCTTGTCGCGCAAATCCACAATAATTCGCTCGGCAGTCTTTGCGCCAATCCCCTTGACTCCCTTAAGCGACTTTACATCGCCCGAAGATATGATTGTCTGCAGCTCGGGGGGTGTGTATGACGACAATACTATTCTTGCCGTTGCCGCCCCAACACCGGAAACCCCAATAAGCAACCTGAACAACATACGCTCCGATGTTTCGGCAAAGCCATACATTGTCCATGCATCCTCACGTATGCTCAGGTGTGTGAACAACCTGGTTTCCGTCACTCCCTCAAGCAATGCATAAGTATTCAATGAGATATTCATCATATACCCCACCCCATCCTTGGTTTCTATAACAACATATGTGGGCTGCAGATCAACAACACTTCCTCTTATATACTCAAACATATCTTCTATATTTTATTTTGACAGTGGCTTATTTACTGTAACACAACATACTGTCACAGCATGCCGCACATGCGGCAGACTTCAAAGTTAACAATTAAAATCAACAACACCAAAAATCCATTTCACAGCTACATCCGCAGCCACGTGAGTAAGCGTCACAACCCATGTCAAGCCGGCACACAACATACCGGCACCCACTGTTTAAACTATTTTAACTATAGTGTACAACACTTTAGTTATTATTTTCACTAAGTTTGCATTGAAAATGTAACAACCCGACAACTTCCAACCGTAAACCACATCAGCACTCGCCACAAAGCGTGTAAATAGCACACGCACACTACGCATTGGCTTTTTTTGATTTGGTGACGCCGGTTGTAATTGCCAAAAACAAAATCACTATGCTGCTGTCAATGACCGGCTTTGGCAAAGCTTCCGCACAATTGCCCTCAAAAAAAATCACAGTCGAAATCAAATCGTTGAATTCAAAGCAATTTGACATGAGCACACGTGTGCCATCAACTTACCGCGAATTCGACCTTTCTTTGCGCAACATGGCTGCGGCCAAACTTATGCGTGGGAAAATTGAAATGGTGGTGACAGTTGAAAGTTTTGGACGCGATGCCGTGGGCAAATTAAACTTGGAAGCCATGGCCGAATACAAGAAACAAATTGAGGAAGCCGCAGAAACCCTTAACATCCCAACTCCCGACGACTGGTACAGCGTACTGCTCAGATTCCCCGAAACAACTCGCAACGACCAGGATTCGGTTTTGTCCGACGAAGAAACAAATGCTGTTACTTCCGCTGCAAACCTTGCTATTGACAAGCTGATGGCTCACAGACGCGCCGAAGGCCTTAAACTTGAGGAATTCTTTGCTACGAGAATAAACAAAATATCGGAACTCCTTGCTAAAATTCCGCAATTTGAAACAGAACGGACAACTAAAATCAAAGAACGTCTGGCCGAAGGTTTGGCAAAAATCCCTGCAATAGAATTTGACAAAGGACGCCTTGAACAAGAAATGATTTTCTATATCGAGAAACTTGATGTCAATGAAGAAAAACAACGTCTGGCACAACATCTGGCATATTTCATTGAAACCATGAATAATCCTGAACCCGGTCAAGGCAAAAAACTTGGCTTCATATCACAGGAAATGGGCCGTGAAATAAATACACTCGGTTCCAAAAGCAACCATGCCGACATGCAGCGGATTGTTGTGATGATGAAAGACGAACTTGAACAGATAAAAGAACAGGTTCTTAACGTTATGTAACACGCCAAAAGGCCACATTGCCTGCGGCACACCACCACATTTAATTACCCCACCCCTCATAAACCGCTGAATTATATGAACCAAGGCAAAATCATTGTAATCTGCGCACCCTCAGGTTGCGGCAAATCAACAATAATAAACACTTTGTTTGACAACGGCAACCTAAACGCACGCTTCTCCGTTTCTGCCACAAACCGCCAGCCCAGACAAGGCGAACAGAATGGCGTACACTACCACTTCCTGTCAACACAAGAATTCCGCGAAGCCATAGCCGAAGACAAATTTGTGGAATGGGAACAGGTCTATCCGGGACGATACTATGGCACCCTTAAAAGCGAACTTGCAAATGCTATAGACAAAGGCGAAAACATTCTCCTCGACATTGATGTGAAAGGCGCTTTAAATGTAAAGAAACTATTTGGAGACAAAGCCCTCACAATATTTATACTGCCACCAGACATCGACACCCTCCGGCAAAGACTCATAAACCGCGGAACCGATGCTCCGGGCGAAATTGAAAACCGTGTCTCAAAAGCCCAATACGAAATCTCTTTCGCACCACAATGCGATGTTCGCATAACAAACGACAACCTTGACCAAGCCGTTGCACAAACTTCGCAAGTTATCGCAAACTTTCTTGGTTAACAATCACACTTTTAATTAATTGGCCACAACCACTATGGAAGAAATCATCGGAGTACTGGGAGGCTCTTTCAATCCCGTACACATCGGGCACATGATGCTTGCAAGCTATCTGTGCCAGTGGGGCTACGTTGACAAAGTATGGCTTACACTTTCGCCGCGCAACCCGTTAAAAGACCCCCGCGGTCTTATACCTGACATGAAACGTCTCGCCATGCTAAATATCTCAACAAGAGGTGTATATGGAATTGAGACATGCGACATTGAACTCTCTATGCCGCGGCCTTCTTACACAATTGACACCCTGGACGTTCTGGCCAAGAGACACCCCAAGAAAAAATTCAAGCTGATAATAGGCAGCGACAACTGGAATTTATTTGATAAATGGAAAGACCACCAGCGCATCCTTGAACAATACGGTGTTATTGTCTATCCTCGCCCCGGATACGAGATTGAAAAAAAATCGGTTGACGGAATGGAAATAGCCTATGCGCCTCTTGTAAACCTGTCGTCAACTTTCATACGTCAGGGCATAACCCAAGGCAAAGACATGAACTTGTTCCTCCCACATGGCGTTTTTAAATACATTTGCGACAATAAACTTTATCGCAACAAGGATTAATCCCACAAACTAAAATCAAGTTTATATGCCACACAACAACGAATCTGCAATTCAGCCAAACGTCTTGACTCTCATTGCACTATGCAATGAATACTGTCAGGCAATAGAAAACACGCGGGAGACCGAACCTGATGACTTTATTGCTCAGATAACCAAGCTTCTGCCACGAATATACATAACGGCAGCTTCAATACAGGATTCAACAGCGGCTCTTGTCGATGACGACGACTATATCGACAACAGCGCACTTGACGAAGACTACTACGATGCCATCCGTCGCAACATCGAGAACCTCATGGGCGAGAACGACACATACCTTGAAGTTTTTGAACAAGACATGAAATACTCCGATACGCCCATTGCTTCAAGCATATCGGAAAATCTTGCCGACATCTTTCAAGTTGCATACAATTTCATTGAAAGCGTAAAAGAAGCACGCACCGAATATATCAACGCCGCGGCAAACGCCTTTGTCGACGACTTTGCAAATTATTGGAGCAGAATACTTGTAAACGTAATGCGTCCTCTCAATGCCTTACGTTACAACATCTGACTCATCTGCTCCAATCCAGTAACAATATCCCCACCCCCCAAAAAAAATCACCATGAACAACATTGATGCCATTATTGACAACGAGACACAAGCCCGGGTAGCCGACCTCATGGATTTCCTTGCGGATTCCCCGGTGAATTTCCTTGCCGCCGACACTGCAATGCGACGTCTTGAAAACGCCGGCTTCAAATACCTTGACATGACCCGGGATTGGGACCTTGCCCCGGCTACAGGATATTATGTCACACAAAACAACAGTGCTGTGTTTGCTTTTATTACACCGGCCACCACAAAAAACATCAAGAACATACACATAATATCGGCCCACACAGATTCTCCCTGCTTCCGCATTAAACCTAACTGCGAGCTTCTTAGCGATGGCCGAATGTTAAGCCTAAATACCGAGGTATATGGTGGCCCCATTCTGTATACATGGTTCGACCGCCCACTCTCAATAGCCGGACGTGTAATTGTAAAATCAAAAGACAACGACCCTCTGCATCCACAGACACTCCTTGTCGATTTCAAACGTCCGCTCCTGACAATCCCACATCTTGCCATACACTTCAACCGCGCTGTCAACGAAGGCAATCCACTCTCTAAACAAAAAGACATGCTTCCGGTGGTGGGCCGGCTACCTCAAGACACAGATCATAAAGAATGGCTCAAACGCCTTGTTGCAAAGCAACTTGACATAGACCCGGAGCTGATTATTGATTACGACCTGTCGCTGTACGACACCTCTGCTCCCGAGATTGTGGGCATTAACGGAGACTTTATAACATCGGGCCGCCTCGACGACCTTTCTATGGTTCATGCCGCTCTCACAGCATTGATTGAAAGCAAAAATGTGGAATCAAACTCCTTGCGTGTGGCCGCGCTGTTCGATAACGAAGAAACCGGCTCAGGAACAAAACAAGGAGCTGCCTCTCCAATTCTCGACTATATTCTTAGACGCATTTTCGCCGCAGCATCGCTTCAGGAAACCGACTATATGCGCGCAATTGCCGACTCGTTCATGATAAGCGCCGACAATGCTCATGGCGTACACCCTAATTATGTGTCGAAACAAGACCCTACAAATCATCCGGTCCTTGGTAACGGCCCTGTTATAAAAATTAATGCCAACTGCAAATACATGACAGATTCTATGTCTGCTGCTATTTATGCCGGAATATGCCAGAAAGCCGGAGTCCCGGTTCAATATTTTGTGAATCACAGCGATGTCGCCGGTGGCTCTACTCTTGGAAATATACTCACTTCCCAGATTCCACTCAAAGGCGTTGACATGGGCGCCGCAATCTGGGCGATGCACTCGGCAAGAGAAACAGCTTCCACGGCCGACGTCCCGTTGATTATCAACTCGTTCAAGGAATTTTTCAAATAAACACAATTTCAATATAACAAAAACGCGGACACAGAATATCACACTTCCATGTCCGCGTTTTTTTCATGTGACCGTTTTCAATAATACAGACGGTCAGCTATAGCTTACAACAATATCAACGCTGTGCGAATGTTGCCTCCATAGCCTCTGCCTGATAGGCATAAAGACCCTCTTGAGAAGTTTCAACAATCTTATAATCGCCCGATGCTGTTGGGACTTTAACATGTGTGTCATCAACAAATGTCAGGAACACAACATTCTCGCCATCGATGTTGGTTGACCATGAACGTGTCTCCTGGTCAAAGTCAAGTCTAACAACAGAGCCATCGTTCTCAGATGTGATAGTGTAACCTTTGCCATCACATTCAACCATATAGCGGCCATCCTTGCCATCGATATATTTCTTGCCTTTTGCGACAGGATTTGATCCACTCCAAAACTCGATAGAGTTGAGCACCAGAACATCTGCAAGACCTGAGATCTCATATACCGGAAGAATCCAGAACGCTACAAACACAAGCTCATTCACAAACTTATTACCAATGGTATTGTTCCATGAAAGCAATTTATTTGTCAAAGAAAAACTGCCAATACATGAAGTGAACAACATTGAAGACGCCAAAGCAATTACTGTGGCAACAGTTAATACAGATTTTTTCATACTTGATAATATTTAAAAAATTAGATAGTCCTTTATATATAATTCAATACCAATATTCAATGCTAAATAAATTGTAAGCGGATAGCCGGAGATTACTGACGCTTCACTGCTTTTGATGCACGTTTATAAAATCCAAGCACATCATCCACATATTTTATTGTTTGCCTTCCTCTGAAATATCCATATTTACAAACCGGATCATTATAATACTCGGCATGGCTCTTAAGCAAAAGAGCCTCGGCAACATTCCCATGCCAGAGCGATGGATTATAGCCATGCTTACGGGCAAGCGCTATAGCATCGTACACGTGCGCCGGACCGGAATTATATGCAGCAAGTATAAATTTTTTTCTCTCCTCCGGATCCTTCACATACGAACTCAATGATTTATCCAAATCCTTAAGGATACGCACACCGGTTGCAATGGCTGTCTCATTATCGGTGAGTTGCGATGGCTGGACCTTATATGCCAAAGCTGTAGATGGCATAATCTGCATTATGCCACGTGCCCCGGCCCACGATACAACCGTGTTGTCAAAACGGCTTTCGACAAAAGCCTGCGATGCCAGCAACCGCCAGTCCCAGCCAATTTCTTTAGCATACTCCTTAAACAGATGGTCAAAGCCCGAAATCTTTCCTCCCGAGAACTTGAAATTGGCTGTTGACGGAATAGCTTTAGACAGTTCAAAATACCTGCGCATGAGAATGTCATTCTCCCTGCGCGGCTCCTCGCCGCCAAGCCACAAGTCTATGCTGTCACCAAGCCATGGCTTGTCTTTAGACACAGCCCAACGCGCGTTCTGGGCAAAACTCACTTCAAGAGTGATATCAAGATCCGGATAATATGTCTTGTTGAGACGTGCAATATCACTGTCAACAACTGTCAGCGGAATTTTTCCGTCCGACACCATGTCTATTAAATCTTCGGCAATAAGCGTATCTGCCCCAACGGCTACAATGTTTATTCCACCTCCCAGCTCCGAGTCAAGATGCTGCAAACGCTGCTGATATTTCGAGCCTTTTACAACATACACATCTCTTCCGGGCAAATGTGTCACATCTGTTATAAGTGAATCTGCCGGAAAGCGACGCTGCACAAGCACCTGTGTGGTTGATATGCGAGGCCCGCAGTGATGCACCTTTTTAACATAAACATCTGTAACCGGAACACGCGAGGCAACAACATCAACCATCCCCGAGTCGAGCATCTCAACTGCACGGTTCATACTTGGAGCAACAAGTATTTCAACAATCTTGCCTCGCTCTGTTGCCAACGATGTGATTAAACTATAGTCATATCCCATTTCCTGATCCCGATAAATGAAATAGGACGTGGGATTATAAAGCGTGGCTACACACAATGTGTCTCCAATCACATTATGCACAACCGTGTCACTGTCACAACTCCGGTCACTTGCTTTTGCACCGTTGCCACCGCATGACATCAGCATTGGCAGCGCAACGGAGCAAAACAATGCCCTGAATACGTGGTGTGTATTAATGTGATTCATTGCAATGACCTTGCCGGATTCCGGAAATGGAGGCTATTTAAGATAATGCATGTGTCAATAGCACAGAACTGTACCGTCCGGTGTTGTGAGCGTAAGCCTGTTACCGGTGGCAGATTCCTCTACGCGACCTATCACCTGGGCTTCTACACCAAGGGCACGGGCTGTTGATATAACTTGCTCCGCGGTTACAGCATCTGTATATACTTCAAGACGATGGCCCATGTTGAACACCTTGTACATTTCCTGCAGTGATGTCCCACTCTGTCGCCCTATAAGTTCAAACAGTGGCGGAACAGGCAACATGTTATCTTTAACAATATGTTTGTCTGTAACAAAATTCAGAACCTTGGTCTGTGCGCCACCCGAGCAATGAACCATTCCATGTATAGGTGAACGGCCAACATTCTCGAACATTGCTTTTACTACAGGAGCAAATGTTCTTGTCGGTGACAACACAAGCTTTCCGGCATCGAGAGTTGTACCCTCAACAGGATCAGTCAATTTCATTGTGCCGCTATACACCAGATCTTCCGGGACACCGGCGTCATAACTCTCCGGGTAAAGTGTGGCATATTCATGCGAGAACACATCGTGGCGTGCCGACGTAAGGCCGTTGGAACCCATGCCACCGTTATACTGTGTCTCATAAAATGCTTTTCCGTACGATGCCATTCCCACAATAACATCGCCGACCTGGATATTACCGTTGTCTATGACGTCTTTTCGCGGCATACGGCATGTTACTGTCGAGTCAACTATAATTGTGCGCACAAGGTCGCCAACATCGGCGGTCTCACCTCCGGTCGACCATATCCCAACTCCTTTTGAGCGCAATTCCTCAAGAAGCTCCTCTGTTCCATTGATAATGGCGGCAATAACTTCTCCGGGAATAAGCCGTTTGTTACGGCCTATGGTAGACGACAGCAATATTCCATCAACAGCACCAACGCATATCAAGTCGTCAAGATTCATTACAAGTGCATCCTGGGCTATCCCTTTCCACACCGACAAATCGCCGGTTTCACGCCAATACATATAGGCCAGTGACGATTTTGTGCCTGCGCCATCGGCATGCATAATGTTGCACCATTGCGCATCACCGCCAAGCATATCTGGGATTATTTTACAAAAAGCCTTAGGGTACAAGCCTTTGTCAATGTTTTTAATCGCGGCATGGACATCCTCTTTTGATGCCGACACCCCGCGCAGGTCGTAACGTTGATCTGACATTTGTGAATTTTGTATAAGTTTTGTCAACAAATTTTGCACAAAGGTAATGAAAAAAATGCGTTTCTTTGCTTACCTTTGCATTAAAATTAATAATCATCATGGCAGTCATACTCAACATCGACACATCAACCAACGTATGTTCAACAGCTCTCACCGCTGAAGGAATGATTATCACTCACTTCGAGAATTTCGAGGGACACAACCACGCAGCGCTGCTCAGCGACTATATAAAGGCGTGCCTTGACTCTGCCGCCGACAAGGAGTTGGACATAGAGGCTGTGGCTGTCACAACAGGCCCCGGAAGCTATACAGGACTGCGCATTGGACTGAGCCAGGCCAAAGGGTTGGCTTATGCACTGAATATACCCTTGATTGGCATCAACACTCTTGAACTTATGGCTACGCGCGTTATGTTTTCGTCCGACGACATTGACCCTCAAACCATTTTTGTGCCAATGATTGATGCCCGACGCATGGAGATATACACTGCCGTATACGATTTTGCCCTGGAACACCTGCTTGAGCCTCAGCCTTTGATTCTTGACGAGAATTCATCACAGATTCTAAATCCGTCAAACCGGCCGATGTTGTTTTTTGGCGACGGAGCGCAAAAGGCTTGCCAACTGCTCACCGGCTCTTCTGCCGCAAACAAATATGTTCCCGATGTATGCCCGCTTGCCGTAGACATGATTGCTTTGGCCGAAAGGGCTTATTCGCGCCGCGAGTTCCTGGACATAGCCTATTCAACTCCGCAATACCTAAAGGAATTCCAGGCAACAAAACCCAAACCGCTGATCTAAGAGCCAGTGGTTCTACACGGCCGGAACGTCTCCCCCCCGTCCCCCTATCACGAATTCACACACAACCCACAACTTCAACGTTTTAACATTATTTTGGGCGACAACCGGTTATAACGCCGTCCTTTCTAAGTTTATTTTTAAGTTTATTATTGATTTTTCTTGAAATCAATGGCTTATAAATTTGAATGTTCACAAAAAAATCATTACCTTTGTGGGCATTTTCCGCATAAGGCACTGTAAAGCAATCAGCAACCGGACAACACCAATGGATGTGCGATTCGCCTTAGCGGCCTAACTTTTACATATCATATAATTAAATGTACGCTATCGTAGAAATTCAGGGACAGCAGTTCAAGGCAGAAGCCGGCAAGTTCCTGTATGTTCACTTCCTCGGTAACGAAGTTAAAGAAGGCGACACGGTTACTTTCGACCGCGTTCTCCTCGCTGACGCCGACGGTGACGTGAAAGTTGGCGCTCCCACCGTGGAAGGAGCCAAAGTTGTTTGCGAAGTGCAAACTCCCCTCGTGAAAGGTGACAAAGTGATCGTTTTCAAGAAGAAACGTCGCAAAGGCTATCGCCGCAAAAACGGCCATCGCCAGTACTTCACCAAAGTTGTGATCAAAGACGTAGTAGCTTAACCCTTTAAATACCTAAAGAAAATGGCACATAAAAAAGGTGTAGGTAGTTCTAAGAACGGCCGTGAATCAGAAAGCAAACGACTCGGCGTCAAGATTTTCGGCGGTCAGTTCGCCAAAGCCGGCAACATCATCAAGCGTCAGCGTGGCACAGTTCACCACCCCGGTCAAAACGTAGGCATTGGCAGGACCACACTCTCTACGCTCTTGTTGATGGCACTGTTGTATTCACCGAAGGTAAAAACGGACGCCGCTTCATTAACGTGACTCCCTTGGCCGAGGCTTGATTGGTCTCTACCTTGCAAATCACATCACCCCGGATTGCATTAGCTTTCCGGGGATTTTTTTTAAGAGCTTGTCTCCCCCCCCCCTCTACCCCCCCTCTATCCCGGGACTGTAACAGCCATTTTCACACTAACCATCATACATCCACACACAAAAGGCTCTTAACTTAAGTTTTGTATTTTAACAAAGCGTTTAACTTTTGTTTTATTGCACAAATGGGCAAAACACTGTAATTTTGCAATCAAATCACCGCGAGGTGACTCTTAAGCATAATAGACCGATGATCCACACTTCATCTGGGCCGCACACGGATAAACACACACCGTTTACACACCGGCCACAAATTAAGTCTGAAAAATATTATCTCCATGATATCAGTCAAGGATTAATATATCCTCGTGTCAAAGATGCTTTCAATTTAGGGTTAGTATAGATTGTCAGCATCCGTATATGCGTGGTTCATCCAAACACTCATATCACGGATCTAAAAAAACGAAAAAAATGTGTTTTATGTTAGTTATGTAAATTGTTTTAAGCTCAATTAAAACAATGTCAGGACAGCCTCGCGATGAAGCTGTCCTGATTATTTTCATACATATGGGAATATACGGTTTATAATACCGGGCACTATCGCAGCCTAAAATGATAGCCAAGCGTAACAGCAAGTGTCATAGAACGTGAAGCACTGAAAGTATCGGCTTTAGACGATGGAAATATATTACCAAGTCCATAATAAAACCTTCCCTCAAATGTCAACGAATGTCGAGGACGAACATAGTATTCCACTCCCAGACCGGCTGTTATTCCATAGTCAAATCGGTTTGAAATATCGGCCGTCATCTGTTCTGTCATTCTCGACTGAGCGATACCGGAGGCCTGCGGATTAGAGTAATCGAAATTCGACGATATATTGTCAGATACCATAAAACTGAATTCCGGGCCTAAATTAACAAAACCCTTGAATCTGTTGGTCCCAAAAGAAATATGCGTCATTAAGGGCAATGATATATAGGTTAATGTACGCTTGTACGACAAAGATGCATCATCAAATGTCTCCTTCCATCCTCGCTGAACAAAATTCAGTTCACCCACAAGGCCAAACAGTTTTTCTTCCTGATAGCGCACATCAACACCTATCAGCACACCATTGTTCCACGTTTGGTCAACACCAGGACTGAACGACATCTGCGACATTGCCATTCCGGCATGTCCGCCAACACTAACATGGGCTTTATAATGAGTCTGAGCCACAACCGGTGACACGGCAACAAAACCCAACAGCAACATTATAACCCTGAAAATACCTGATCTCATCTCACTGTTACATTTACCGCTCCACCCGGCAGATACTCAATGATATATAACGCCGTATTCACCAGTCCCCCACCGGGAACCCGCTGAAACGAAAATGCCGACTGAATTCCTTCAAACGGCACAGCCTGAGACAAATCAGTTCCTGTGCTGTTAAATGATTTTATAAGAAACTCTGCAGCATCAAAGCCCAGAACTCCTTGCACCGGAACGCCCGACTGCATATCCACACCATACCAATGCTTGAACGAGTTGGCAAGCGAAGTGTATGCCGTTGATGATTCATCGGAATAAAAGCGAGAATATATCCGCGCGCCAATCTTTGGCAAATCGGCAAGAGGTTTTGCCCTGAAAGCCATCCATTCGGGATATCCGAATGTAACTGCACTGCCTCCGGCCACAGCCATGTCCGATTCAATGAATTTGGTGAGAGCCACAGATATTTTGTTGAATTCCGCAACAGTGCCGGATAATGGTATAAACAAATAGTTCTCCGACGGCAACAGCGCATCCTGCAATTCCAACTGCGTCAATGTGCCATCGTACGACACCGTCTTGAATACAACTCCGGCATCGTTGAACCGCGAGATTATCATATCCACAATTGCCTGCTTGTCCTTCTTTCCCGAAGTATTATTAAGAATCACCGGCACAAGGGGCTTGTCGTTATCCAAAACCAGAGAGACAGCATAATCGGCCGCCTTGTCGTACATGGTTGTCTGGTCTATGAATGTTTGAACAATATATGGATTGGTCAAGTATGTGGAGTCCTTTACAATATATGAGTTAAATACATATATACCATTTTTGCGGCCAAATTCCGCAACCGTCTCAAACTGCAACGGATCCGATGGTCCAATGATAACCGATGTTGACCCAAGCTTAACATCTGTCTCAAGCATGCGTTTTAACGACGCCAAATCATCTCCCGAATCAATGGCCCTCACAGACATGGGAGCGGAAATAGATTGCATCGTATCAACAGCTATCACAAATCCCCTATAATAATCGGTGACAAGCGATGCCTGACGCGAGATTTTTTCCTGGCCCAGCATAAATGGCAACATCAATGTTATTACAGCACCGTTGGCATCACGGTTATTAACGGCAGGCAGCTGAGACGCAACAGGCAGTTCATCCACCCTATGGGCAGTCATAGCCTTTTTATCCCCGTCTTTTTCCACTTCTGAAACCTTAATATCTTCCGCAACTTCCGAGTGTGATTTTTTATTAGAACCTGAAACATTGTCTACTTTAGACATCTCCGATGCAGCCATAGAGCCTTCGTCTGTATTTTCTTTTCTCACCTTAGTCCCTGCAGGTAGCGACAGCCGCTGACCGGCACTGATTCCGGTGGAAGCCCATGGATTCAACTTAACAAGCTCATCGGGCGACAAGCCATAAAGCTTTCCTATACCAAACAATGTCTCATGTTTTTCAACCGTGTGTACGGGATTTGTCGCAACATCGCCCGAAACAGCTGCTTCCGTAGCATGCTGCACACCATCGGCCGACTGCGCTATACGTCCATCAAAATCCTTAACAGGAAAAAACAACGTCTGACCGGCTTTTATACCATCGGCAGCCGCTCTGTTAAACTTCAATAGCTCAGAATAGCTGATACCCAAATTCTTGGCAACAGACATTGAAGTGTCACCTTTCTTTGCAACATAATAAAAGCACTCATGTCCATTGACTTTCTTAACCGGAAGTTCAGCCGCAAAAGAAAACGTTGCAGCCGCAACTGCAACTGCCATCGCAAGCCTTCTTGCCCTAAAAAACATTTTCAGTCTCATATTTGAGCTTGTTAATTTCTACCAAGTAGAATTTTAATTTATACCTTTCAAGAATTTAATTAAACGCATTGACCTGGACAAAAGAATCAACCCGGCAAACATCCAAAAAGAATGCAATATGCCAGAGTTGAATATACATCAGACACAACGCAATACATCAACTGCAAAAGTACACAAAATAATGCTACCCACAAAATTATCAACATCCAACGCACGTCCAACACACGAGCCACCTTCTAACGCATGCCGAACCACATCGCACACACCGGCACACACAACACAGCAACCAAAATAAAAAACATCATCAGACAACGGTATCATGCTGTCTGATGATGTTTTTATTGAAGCCAAGCTTCATAAATAATCACCGTGAATTCATCTCACGGGAATTGATTGATGACTGAATTTATTTTAAGGCTTCTTTAACGGCGTCGTTGGGCACCATTTCTTCTTCAAAGACATAGGCACCGGTCTTGGGCGACTTCACCATTTTGATGACCTTGCTGTAGGTGCGGCCTTCACCTTTCTGAAGTGAGGCGACGGTTTTCTTTGCCATATCTGAGTTATATTATTTGATTTCTTTGTGAACGGTTACGCGCTTAAGGATGGGGTTGTATTTCTTAAGCTCGAGTCTCTCGGTGGTGTTCTTGCGGTTTTTGGTGGTGATGTAGCGGGAGGTACCGGGCATACCGCTGGCCTTATGTTCGGTGCATTCGAGGATTACCTGTACTCGATTGCCTTTTGCTTTCTTTGCCATATTCTTAGAATCCGATAACTTTAATGTCTTTGTCTGTTAAATAGCCCTTTTCGGCAGCCTGCATCATGGCGGCGTTGAGGCCGAGCTTGTTGATGGTGCGGAGACCGGCGGCCGAGATGGTGAAGCTAATCCAGATGCCCTGTTCTACCCAATAGAACTTCTTGTTGAAGAGGTTGACGTTGAATTTGCGCTTGGTGCGGCGCTTGGAGTGCGAAACGTTGTTGCCCGCCATCGCTTTTTTGCCTGTGATTTGACAAATCTTTGACATGGCTGTTAATGGTTTATCTTTATAATATCTTTTTGATTCACTTAGCCTTATGGCCGCCATCTCAGTTCTCATATCACTCGGAGGATGCATCTTTTCCACCGGCTTTTAAGGATGAGCCATAAAACAGAGTGCAAAGTAACGAATTTTCCGCGAATACACCAAAAATTTCCATCAATATTTTTTCATTATTTTTTTATTTCACTATTATTTTCAAACGTGTTACGATTATTATTTTCAAACGCCACACTCCAGATATACCGCACCAATATGCAGGAATATAACTCAACCTTCGCCCATCAATAAATCCAAGCCACGCAACGAGCCACGCAATTCAGCAATTTTGCACGGCATAAGATTTTTTATTAACTTTGCCTTGATTATGACGTTGCCCATACGTTGCGGCAACGTTATATAACCATCTCTCAAAAATCAGTTTATATCCATTAATATTTTGCGGCAATAATGAACGTTCAGAACATAGTAAGGTTTTCTATTCTCGGCCTGTTGTGGCTGGGACTCGTGGCCTATATTTTTGCTTTTTCAAGACCGATAACGTTCTATACCATATTTATTGTAATAGCATCGGCAATAATTATTTTTGTCCCGATGTATAAAAAATATGTGAAGAAATGACCCTGCAAAACAACAGCGACAATACGCTTCTGTCACAAATAAACTCACCTGCAGATCTGCGTAAACTTTCTCCCGAGCAATTGCCTGTGGTTTGTAAAGAATTACGTTCTTTCCTGATTGACAGTCTTTCTCACAATCCGGGGCACTTTGCCTCGTCAATGGGAGCTGTTGACTTGACGGTTGCCATACATTATGTTTTTGATACACCTTACGACCGCATTGTGTGGGACGTTGGTCATCAGGCATACGGACACAAGATACTCACCGGCCGACGCGATGCTTTTGAGACAAACCGCAAATTAGGCGGTTTAAGCGGCTTCCCTAATCCCGACGAAAGTGAATACGATACTTTTGCCGCCGGACATGCTTCGAATTCCATCTCTGCAGCCTTAGGTTTTGCAATCGCCTCTCAACTTAAAGACGAAAAACGCCGGCGCAACATAGTTGCCGTTATTGGAGATGCCTCCATCTCAGGAGGAATGGCTTTTGAAGGCATGAACAATGCTGCAAACATCCCCAACAATCTGTTGATAATATTGAATGACAACGACATGTCTATAGACAACAATGTTGGAGGACTGAATTCATACCTTGCACGCATCACAGCTTCGCCACGTTACAATGCCATACGCCACAACTTATATAAAATAGCACGTAAGCTACACCTCATAAGCGAAAGCAAACGCACAAGAATGTTGCGCTTCAACAACTCGGTGAAATCTGTGCTGACACGTCAGCAGAACATATTCGAGGGTCTTAACATCCGATACTTCGGTCCCTTTGACGGCAACGACGTGAACATGGTTGTCAAAGTTCTTTCGGCAATTAAAGACATGGAGGGCCCACGCATATTGCACCTCCGCACCACAAAAGGCAAAGGCTTCACACAGGCCGAGGCCGACCCGGCACACTGGCATGCGCCGGGATGCTTTGACCCTCTTAGTGGTGTACGCAAACCATCGTCAAGCAAATTTCTCAAATATCAAGATGTCTTTGGCAACGCCTTAACCCAGATGGCAACGGCCGACAATCGCATTGTGGCAATAACCGCCGCGATGCTTTCCGGAACATCCTTGTCCACCATGCAAGCCAAATTTCCCGACAGAGTTTTTGACGTTGGAATCTCCGAAGGTCATGCGGTAACATTTGCCGCCGGCATGGCAAAAGAAGGTCTCAGACCCGTTGTGGCTATTTATTCAAGCTTCCTGCAACGTGGTTACGACCAGATTATAAATGACGTGGCCCTATTGCGCCTGCCGGTTGTCTTTGCCATTGACCGGGCTGGAATTGTTGGTGAAGACGGAGCCACACATCATGGACTTTTCGACCTTGCATACCTTAACGCTGTACCGGGCATGACAATTGCCGCTCCGTCCAACGAGGATATGCTTGTTGATCTTTTGCACACGGCTTTGCAACAAACCGCCGGACCGTTTGCCATCCGATATCCCCGTGGAACAGGACACAACCCTGACACACCCGACAAGGGCCGCACATTACCCATTGGCAAAGGACGCTGCATTACAAGTCAAAATAACACAATTCCACAGGCAGCCATCCTGTCCATAGGCACAATTGCCGATGAAGCTGCCGAGGCGGTGGATACCCTTGATAAAGACGGAATCAAAGTAAATCTTTATGACATGGTGTTCCTTAAGCCCATCGACACATCAATTCTTGAATCTGTGGCCCAACTCGGCATCCCGGTCATAACTGTTGAAGATGCTTCAAAAATTGGTGGTTTAGGATCAACCGTAGCGGCATGGATGGCACGGAACCATCCGGAAATTCAGGTCACAGCCATTGGTGTAGACGATTCGTTTGTCACGCAAGGAACCGTTCCGGAACTCAAAAAAATCTGTGGCCTTGATTCATGTTCAATAGCCAACACTGTCAAGAGTGTCATTTCTCATCAACATACACCCCACACAACCATTAAATGAAAATTGTCATAGCCGGAGCAGGAGATGTTGGGTCTCATTTAGCTAAACTGCTTACCCACGAAGAACAAGACATATTGGTAATCGACTCAAATGCCGACCGTCTCACTGTGCTTGATGCCAACTACAACCTCATGACACTTCAGGGTAGCCCCACGTCTTTCAAAACGCTTCGCGAAGCAAACGTGGGGCAATGCGACCTGTTCATTGCCCTCACGCCATCGGAAACCGACAATATTGTGGCTTGCTCAATTGCCAAGAACCTGGGGGCAGGCATAACAGTTGGACGAATCAACAGCTACGATTTCATGGAAGACCGCAACCGCGAACTTGTAAAACACATTGGCGTTGACCGGTTGATATACCCCGAATATCTTGCTGCCCAGGAAATTATAACCGCGCTGCGGCGCTCATGGGTGAGACACTGGTTTGAACTCCATAACGGCGAGATTATAGTGGTTGGGGTGAAGCTCTCACAGTCATCCCCCATCGCCGGCCAACAGCTCAAGGACTTTGCCACTGCAAACCACGACTTTCACGTATCGGCAATAAAACGCAATCATGAGACCATTATTCCTCGTGGCGGCGATACCCTGATGGCCGACGACATAGTTTATTTCACCTGCACACGCGAGCATGTGAACGACCTTATGACACTCACCGGAAAAACAAATCATCAGGTTAGGAGAGTGATGATAATGGGCGGTGGAAAAATTGCAATTCGTGTGGCGGCTATGGCTTCCGATGAGTTCCGCATTAAAATTATCGACAACGATCCACAGGTTTGCTATTACCTGCCTGAAAAATGCCCCGACGCGGAAATATCAATGGGTGATGGCCGTGATATTGACCTGCTGCTTGACGAAGGTATTGATCAATACGATGCGTTTATTGCTCTGACCGGATCTTCCGAAGCTAACATTCTAACTTGTCTCACCGCAAAAGAGCTTGGCGTGAATAAAACAATAGCCGAAGTTGAGAACATCCAATACATCTCTCAGGCCGAAGGGCTCAACATTGGCACAATTATAAATAAGAAACTGCTCGCCTCAAGTTCTATTTTCCAACTTTTGCTTGATGCCGACTCGTCAACATCCAAATGCCTTGCCCTGGCCGATGCCGAAGTTGCCGAACTTGAAGTTAAACCCGGTGCCAAAGTAACAGGATCGGCTGTGCGCAACCTTAAACTTTCGCGCGACATGACTCTCGCAGGCCTTATACGTGACGGACACGGTATGCTGGTGAGTGGAGCGACTGTAATCCAACCCGGAGACCATGTTGTGGTATTCTCACTTTCCGGTGCGCTGCACAAAGTGGAGAAACTTTTCAACTGACATCAAAAACTTTCGCACAAACATCCAAACAAGTCACAAGGCTTTATAATATAACAATGGAACGAACAACCTCACGCCGATTCATAAATTTTGCCATGCTGCTAAAAGTCACCGGTTGGCTGCTGATGATTGAAGCCGCGTTCATGAGCATCCCCACAATCGTGTGCATGTACTATGGCGAGGATGACTGGATTCCGTTCTTGTGTTCTGCTTTATTCACTGCCGCAGTGGGACTATTGATGACAAAGAGGATTAAAGCCCGCACTTCAAAAATGGGTCGCAGGGAAGGATTCCTGCTAACAGCAAGTGTGTGGGTGGTTTTCTCCATGTTTGGCATGCTCCCGCTGATGTTTTCCAATACTCCGATTGGTTTCACCGACGGTTTTTTTGAAACCATCTCAGGGTTCACAACCACAGGAGCCACGATATACCCCGACACAGAAGCCCTGAGCCACGGCATACACCTGTGGCGCGCACTTATGCAATGGATCGGAGGCATGGGAATAATCCTGTTCACGCTGGCTGTAATTCCAATGCTCAACTCATCCGGCGGCATGCAAATGTTCAACGCCGAGGTCACCGGAATAACACACGACAAAGTGCGCCCTCGCATATCACAGACCGCAAAAGCGCTTTGGCTCACATATATTACACTCACAATCTTATGCGCTTGCTTGCTCTTTTGCGGCCCAATGGACTTGTTCGATTCCATTTGCTATGCCTTTGGAACAGCATCAACCGGCGGTTATTCAACACGCGATTCAATTGAATTTTTCAATTCCGGCTATTGCAAAATAGTCATAACCGTGTTTATGTTTGTAAGTTCGGTGAACTTTGCGCTTATTATCCGCGCCCTCTACAACGGACCCTCACGCTTACTCAAGGATGAGATTTTCAAGGCATATTTTGTTATCACATTAATAGCATCGGCAATAGCGTCACTGGTTATCATTGCCAATAACATACCTGTAAATTCATGGATTGACCCGGTGTTCCAAACCGTTTCCGCGTTCACTTCAACCGGATACTCTATAGAGGGTTTTGAGATGTGGACCCCGTCGCTCATAACAATGATTATGATTCTTGTTTTCATTGGCGGATGCTCCGGCTCAACCACCGGTGGTGTGAAACTTGACAGGATATTGTTCCTCGCCAAATATTGCCGAAACGAAATTTACCGCTGCATACACCCCAATGCCGTACTCTCCGTAAGGGTGAACGGCAAAGTGCAATCGCCGGGGGTGGTACAGAAAGTGGCTGTGTTTTTCTGTCTTTTCGTGGGGCTGATGGTTACCGGGATATGGATAATGACAATGGTGGGAATGTCGGCCGACGACGCCTTTATCTCAGGACTTGTTAGCCTCTCAAACTCGGCGCTGAACATGGGTAACACTTCATTCGGTGCAGACTTTTCAGTATTGCCGGCGGTTGCAAAATGGGTGCTTGCACTACTCATGCTCATTGGCCGTCTTGAGCTGTTCACTGTGCTGATTCTTTTCACCCCGGCTTTCTGGAGAAAATAACCTCCGATAAATGCAAAAAAAGCATCGCGTTCTCATTTTGCACGCGATGCTTTTTTATAACTGAAAACTTGTTGTTATTTAATGCCAAGTTTGGTTTTGACTGCCGGTGTTGCATCAACAACAGTAGAGCCCTGGAAAAGAGCCATTCCGTCAGGCAAAATAAAGGTATATCCGCCTTCCTGACCAACAGCCTTGATAGCTTCATTGATTTTTTGTTCAATTGGAGCAAGAAGTGTCTGCTGCTGTTTGTCAATATCCTGTTGCGCTGTTGAGCGGAACTGCTGCATTTTGTTGCTCAGCTCCTGGAGTTCCTGTTCACGACGTTCTTTTATTGAGGCCGGAGCATCGGTACCGAGCGCCTGGAATTCCTGGAATTTTTTATCAAATTCTTCTTGAAGCTTCTTGAATTCTTCTTCGTATTTTTTTGAAGCTTCGGCAAGCTGATTTTGTGCAGCCTGGGTCTCGGGCATTGCAGAGAAAATTGTGTTTACGTCGACAACGCCGAATTTCTGAGCGGCTGCCAGTACTGGCAGAGCGAAGGCAAATGCCAACGCGATAATCACTTTTTTAAACATGATGTGTAATTGATGTTTGGTTTAAGTTTATGTTCTAAATATTATTTTTTCAATTCAAGTAAAAAAACATACATGGCAACCGTCACATATTGCCACGAACCACACATATCGCCAGGATGCGGTGTGCGGTTGCAATCCGCTTTATTTTGAATAGCCCAGTTTTGCAAGCACGTCATTCGACACATCTATCTGCGGTGTCGCATAAATTATATCGCTTGCCGATGCACGGTCGAAAATTGCCTGGAATCCGCGTTCCTGAGCTATTTTTTTCACAGCGTTGTATACATCGTCCTGGATAGGTTTCAACAGCGATTCACGTTTTTTATTGAGTTCCCCTTCCGGACCAAAGTATTTGGCACGCAGTTCGGTTACTTCCTTCTCCTTGGCCACTACTTCCTGCTCGCGTTTTTTAATTTGCTCTTCCGTGAGGAATACTTTATCCGAAAGATACGACTGATATAGATTCTCGGCTTCCTTGCTCTTGGCCTCAATTTCTTTTTGCCAGCGCAACGACAACTGATTAAGCTGTTCATTGGCCATCTCAAACGACGGTACGTTTTTTAAGATATATTCCATGTCAACCATGGCGAATTTCTGCGCACTTGCCGCAAGCGAGCCAACCGTAGCCAGCAAAACTATTAATAATATGCGTTTCATTTTCATGATTTAGTTAAGTTGTTGATTTTCTATTTAACAAATTACGGTTTCCAAGAAAGAAAATGCTCCTTGTAATAATAGACACATTTTCATCAAAAAGGTTTACCGTAATCATGTTTTTACCATTTATTCGTCTTTTTAGAATTCTTGTCCAAGCACAAAGTGGAAGTGGCTTCCGCCTCGCTGTCCAAACACTCTGTCGAAACCGTATGCCCAGTCAATACCCATCATACCAACCATTGGCAGGAAAACACGCACACCGGCACCGGCCGACCGTTTAAGCTGGAACGGATTAAAGTCCTTGACAGAAGTCCAGGCATTACCGCCTTCAAGGAAGGCAAGAGCATAGATAGTGGTTGTTGCCTGCAACATAAGCGGGAAGTGGAACTCAAGGCCAAAGCGTGTATAGGCGTAGCCTTCCGAGCGATATGGTGTGAACTGTCCATTGTCGTATCCGCGCAAAGCAATGGTTTCCGTCGCATAGGTGTAACCACCCGACATTCCGTCGCCACCAACATAGAAAGTCTCAAACGGAGTTTTTAGCCATTTGTTATATGAGCCAATCAAACCAATGTCGGCACGTGTCATCAGCACAGGTGTCCATTGTCCGTTTGCATTGGCAAGCGGAGTGTATGTACGCGACTTGAATCTAATCTTCCAATACTCTATCCACTTATATAATTCTTTCTTTGATTCTGTGGTGTTTTCTTTTGAAAGCTTTTCCCAATCTTTCTTTCCGGCAAAAAGTGAAGCCGGCGGAGTGATCTGCAAATTGAGGCTGAACGACGATCCGCTTCTGGTATACAACGGATTGTCAATTGACGTACGTGAGAGTGTTAGACCAAGGACAATGGCGTTTGACGTACCGTTGTTCATATAGTACAGGTAATCCCAGTTCTTGAGGTAGTACCAGTTGTAACCAAGTTCGGCGGTGAATGTGAAGTAGTCGTCAGGCCATTTGAGACGTTTGCCCAGACCAACTGTCACGCCAACCATCTGGAGCACCTTGTTGGGGTCATATGCATTCTGATAGCTATAGTTGTAATCATAGCCATAGTTGCCCATGAACGGGTTGCTGTACATGTATTGGTCGGCCCATTGTTTGTTATAGTACGACGAATTGACACCTGTTTGACGGCTGTAATATGCCGATACCTGCAGTGAATTTGGGCGCTTGCCGCCAAACCACGGGTCGAGGAACGAGATTGAGTATGCCTGATAGTAGCGGGCATTGGTCTGGGCCGATATTGTAAAGGTTTGTCCTTCGCCCTGAGGGATGAGTCCGCGGTACGACGATGGATGAAACAGGTTCTTTATCGAGAAGTTTGTAAATTTCAATGACAGTTTTCCAATAATACCGGTCTGGCCCCAGCCAAGCGAGAACTCAAACTGGTCGTTGCTCTTTGACTCAAGATTCAGCACCACATCAACAGTTCCGTTTTCTTCGTTTGGCTGAATATCCGGCACCATATTCTCCGGGTTGAAGTGTCCTGTCTGGGCAATTTCGCGAAGAGAACGCATGAGATCGGATTTAGAGAAAAGCTGTCCGGGCTTTACACGCAACTCACGGCGCACTACCTTTTCATACAAACGGTCATTTCCGTTGATAACCACGTTGTTTATACGTGCCTGCGGACCTTCCATCATGCGCATTTCAAGCGATATGGAGTCGCCCACAACTTCTCGCTCAACCGGAACAAGCTGATAGAACAGATATCCGTTATCCATATACAGGCTTGACACAGCGTCATCGTCCTGCGACAAACGTTTGTCCATCATCTTCTGGTTATACACATCGCCGGGTTTCATTCCCAGATATGCATCGAGAAGTTCTGTGGGATAAACCGTATTTCCAACCCATTTTATATCCTTGATATAGTATTTTTTACCTTCGTCAACGGTGATATGGACATCAACAAGTTTATCTGAATATTTTGTAACCGAATCAGACACAATCACAGCATCGCGATATCCTTTTTCGTTGTATTTCTGGATAATACGGTTAAGGTCGTCATGATAATCGGACATCACAAACTTTTTCTGTTTGAACAGATTCAGGAGTTTGTTCTTTTCGTTGGTTTTCTTCATAGCGCGCTGTATGGCGTTGTCCGAAAGCACCTCATTACCATCGATATATATTTTGTGAACCTTTATTTTTGAATGTTTGTCAACAGCAATGTCCACAATCATTTCGTTTGGCTTGGAGAGGTCCTCGTGAAGTGTTATGTTAACATCGGCATTGGAGAAACCCTTGTCACCAAAATATTTTTTGACAATGGCAGTGGCACGGTTTACAATGTTTTGTGTTATCTGGTTGCCGGGCATGAGCTGAAGCATCTTCTGCAGGTCTTCTTTCTCACCTTTTTTCATACCCACATAATTTATCTGTGAAATGCGCGGCTGAGTGCGCAGTTCAATTTCAATCCAAGCCTTGTCGTTATACGTTTTAAGAACCTTTATTCTTGCCTGTGAAAAGAGTCCCTGACGCATGAGTCGTTTAACGGCCGAAGATATCTCATTTCCCGGAATTTCAAGCCGGTCTCCGGCTTTGATACCTGCATAACCGAGAATAATAAAGTCATCGTAATTGTCGGCGCCTGTAACTTTGATGTCAGCAATTTCATATATTCGCGGCATGCCGTTGAATATTACCGTAGGGTTATAGATTGTATCTGTTTCAACGGTTTGAGCAGCCGCTTTTTCCGTGCCCATACAGAGCAATGCGGCAATGATGATTAGTAAACGGGTTCGCATATCGGATGATTGGTTGTTGCGTTGGAATGTGATGAGAGAGAGGGTTTATTGTTTTTATTTATAATTTGCTGATTATTTTGTTGATGAATCCGGATTGTTGTCATTGATAAACGGAATCTTGCCTTTATTGTCATGCTTAATCGCGTCAATCTGTTCACCGGTAAGTCCAAACCGTCTCTGTCGCTTTGAGAATGAATCCACAATTTCAGCCAGATCGGCGGCCTGGAAATCGGGCCAGTATTTTTCTGTCACAAAAATCTCGGAGTAAGCAATTTGCCATAACAGGAAGTTCGACACACGCATATCGCCTCCGGTTCTTATAAGAATGTCCGGGTCCGGAATTCCGGAAGTTGACATTACCGATTCAAGCATATTGCCATCTATATCTTCCGGTGTTAGCTTTCCGGTGGCAACCCTACGGGCAAGCTCACGGGCTGCTTCTGTAATTTCCCAACGTGAGGAATAGCTTATGGCAAGAACAAGGTTAAGGCCGGTGCAATGCGATGTATCGGCAACACATTTGTCAAGACGTTCCATAGTTTCGGAAGGGACTCGCTGTCGGTCACCGATAACACTCAGTCTCACGTTATTTTTTATAAGATCGGGCGTCTCACGTTCTATTGCTGTGACTATCAGATGCATCAGCATGTCAACCTCGGTCTGCGGCCTGTTCCAGTTTTCTGTTGAAAACGTATATAGCGTGAGATATTTTATGCCCGTCTGCGAGGCAGCTTCGGTGATGCGCCGCACTGCACTTACGCCCTCTACATGACCTGCCGACCGTTCAAGTCCACGGGCCTGGGCCCATCGGCCGTTACCATCCATTATTATGGCAACATGCACAGGAATTGCTCTGTTGTTTGCAACAGCTTGATTCCGGGCTTGTGGGTTATCGGTTGCGCATTGTGTCATTGCTGATGTTTATATTTTTATTGTTTTGTTTATAACTTCCGGAGCGTCTTTAATCCACATAGTGACAGGTTTCACATCTGCGGCCAAATTCATAAGAAAAGCCAACGGAAATACGTGAATACCAGTCGTTGTTTTTCAAAAACGACGACTTAATCTGGGTGAGATCGCTTAATAACGGACCGTCAATATGGTCTCCAAATGCTTTTATCATTAGAAATTCAAAGTTTAGGTTGAAGCGTTCCGATACTTTGAATTTTATTCCGGCTCCCATTGGCAATGTAGCGGCAAATGCGGTTTCGCCATCGCTTGAGGTGAGCGAGGCGCCCACGCCCAACGTAAGATATGGCGACCAACGGCGCATTTTTTTATATGTCTCACCCATTCCAAAACTAAAAAAGTTGAATTCCACACGGGCTGTTATGTCATAGACTGTTGATTTAAAGTCATAAACAGCGCCATCGGGCAAAACATTATCCATATCGGCAGTTGTGCCACTGAGTGTCTGCATTCCAAGTTGTCCGCCAAATACCCAACGGGAATCGTAATGATACCTGAAATCGCCTGTTGCCGTGAATCCGGGATGTGCAAACAAGTTCGATGATGCATCTCCAAGGTATCCGCTCATGCCCAATTGCGCTCCTATACTGTATTTATAGGGCGTTTCTTGCGCATTGGTTCTGAATGTCAACGCACACACTGCAATCAATATGGTCATCAAGCTGATGAGTCGGCGGTGTGTGGGTCTGTTGCCTTGGCTACACATTATTATATTATATACTATATTAATATTAGTATCGATTGATTCAATTTAACGGGATAACTTTATTGTTTTTTCGACACCTGTATCATTGCACGGGCTTGAATGTGAACTGCCTTATCACACCGCGCCATAGCGTGTTATAGGTATTTCCGGCAGCATCTTCGCCTCCGAACACATAGATATACGGGCACTCCCATTCAGTTATGGGCTTGGTGGCTCTTGCCTGCCGACGTTCAACAAACGCCGAGCCAAACGGCAGTTTTTTCATTGGCATGTCACGCCATTGAGACATGAGGCTGCGTGAATATGTTTCGCTATTGATTGATGTACTGTAGACAAATCCTTGCGCGTTTTTACGTGCCGGAATGTTTTTGGGCATTTGCAATTCACTGCCAGCTTTTTTCCACGACATTCCAAAATCCGGTGATATATATACAGTGTCGTTCAATGTACCATCGGCTTTCTGGCCAAACATTGCAATTAGCACCGACTCACGATATACCGTCCAACGGTTGGTGTTTGTCTTTTCAACATAATATGGCACCACCACGGCATTTGCCAGCGCTTCCGGCAGTGGTTTATTGCTCAGTTTCGCCCATGTTGTCCCGTCGTAGCCCCATGTATCACCGGTGACAACACCCGAGGCAAGACGTCCGCCGGTCATTATCATCTGCGAGGCCGCAGACATTTCAAATGTATAGTTTATTGTCTGCGAGACATCGGCCACCGGGAAATTGTCTTCAATAGGCTCTACTTTGCCCGTAGGATAAGATACTCGCATCCAACGCCCAGAATCCTGACGTGAGCCCCATAGCTCAGTGCCGTAGTTACCATAGATATTTTGCATTGTTTGCGATGTTGCCTCCCAATTCAAACCATCTGTCGAGCGGAAAAGCTTATTATCTGTAGAGATTATATAGAGAGCGTTGTCAGTACCTGTGAATGTTTCCAAACGCGGAACAAAAGAAAAGTCAACTTCTTTGAGACTCCACGACAAAGCCGGATTCTGTGTTTTGGCAACGCAGTAGCGACCCTGATATGATGTGAGACAGTAGACATCGCTGGCCGTAGCCGTTGTATGCTGCGCTGTGGGCACCATAAAAGTCGAAGGCAAATTGCTTTGTTGCGCTCTGTCCCATATCAAAGTATCAGTCTTAACCTTATGCACATTAACACTCAGGGTATATGTGCGCTCGGCCGATTTATCGAGAGAAACTATCCTGATTTTAACAGGTCCGTTGCTGAAATCAACCGTATCTGTGGTGTGTTCAAGATAATTCACAATGGAATCCGACATATTCTTGCGCGGAATATGGAGCTCCACTTCCGAGGCACTTGTATATGTTATAACCGGAATCAGCCCGTTTATACGTGTGCCGTATGGCAGTGAGTCGGCATTGAAAATCCGTGCATTAACCTGGTCGATAGAGAAGAACACAGAGTCAAGGTTTGCCAACAAATCTTCATTGGCACCGATGTTGAATCCGGAAATCATTGTATCACTTGCAGTATACATCACATCCGGCTCATCAGAGCTATTGCAGGCAACCATAGCCCCACAGGCCAGTGCCGATAATAATATTTTTGCTGTCTTACAGTTCATGTCGGTATAATATTTCAACTTGCAAAGTTATAAAAAAGACCATAACCACACCCATCATCACCCTACAAAACACATCGCCATGAGCATTTTTTATAGGTTTTTAACGTGAACCATATCATTGTTCAAACAATACATTACAATATTCCCGTCATATTCACGCACTGCCGACGGGTTCTTTGGCATCAACGGCGCTTTCACCGTACCATCTATGCCAAGGTTCAGAGGCGCCACTTCAATTCTTGCCACATCCCATAATCCGGCATCAATAAACGTCTGCAGGGTTTTAGCCCCTCCCTCAACAAGTATTGAGATTTTTCCGGAAGCATAAATATCTTCCAGCATTTTGCTGATCCACTGCTTTGAATCGGGCAATGTGGCACTATATATCAACGGGGCGCGCTCACACAGCCTGGTTCCACGTATTGACGTACCGCCTATTACAAGCGGCCTGGGAGAACGTCCTTCCCACAAACGCACATCCAAACCCGGATCATCCACCAAAACAGTCCCGGTACCCACCGCGATAACATCATGTTCGCTCCGCAACTTATGCACTGCAATCTGCGTCAACAATGTCGAGAATTTTTGGGGACACGAATCTTCTCCTCTTCTACAATCCATCCACCCATCGGAACTCATGGCCCATTTCAACGTTACAAACGGCCGTTTTAACGTGTGTGCCGTGAAAAAATGCGCATTGAGACTTATTGACTCTTGGGCAAGAACCCCGGTAATAACCTCGGCTCCGGATTCACGGAGCATTGCCACACCACGGCCATTAACCTTGGCGAATGGATCAACAGCTCCAATCACAACACGCTTTATGCCGCAATCTATCAGCAATTTGGCACAGGGAGGTGTTTTCCCGTAATGTGCACATGGCTCAAGTGTCACATAAATGGTTGATTCGGGCAACAGTTTCAAATCTTCTTTTGCAATAGAGCGCACGGCATTAACCTCGGCATGAGCCTCACCAAAACGCCTGTGCCATCCCTCTCCTATGATGCGCCCTCGCGAAGACACTATCACAGCACCGACCATTGGGTTGGGAGAAACAAAACCTTTGCCTCTGGCCGCAAGCGACAAGGCTCTTCGCATATATTTCACATCATATTCCATGAGCTATTTCTTTTCAAGATTTTAAATTCCGGCCCGGAAAGTTTTTATAACAGATTCACCGGTTACGTATAACCCGATTTCAGACAGTTGTTTATTACACATTTTATTCTGCAAATTTACTAATTTTAAAACTAACCAATGGGCATAAACCAAATTTTGTAAGTAATTTTGCAACCGGAAGCCACCTCTAAGCATTATAATAAGAGTATATTCCACCACCCTGCAACATCCAATGTCAACACAAAACCTCGACATAGTTCAATCACAGCGCACTCTCATGCACTTGTCACCACAGCAAGTGCAGTTTGTTCGCATGCTTGAAATGAACACAGCCGAAATTGAAGAGAAAGTGAGGCGTGAACTTGACGATAACCCTGCGCTTGAATCTGTTGACAATGACACACCCGATATCTCCGGCCAGGATAACGACATGTTCAATGAAAGCCCTGAGCAACTTATGGCTGCAGACTACCGCTCCGAGGAGGAAATGCCATTCACCCCAAAAGAGCCTGCCTCCGGTTTCCGGGATTACAATTCCAACGCATTACCGTCTCTGGAAATAAACGCGCACACCACCACCCCAACAGAGACCCTGCTTGAACAGCTTGGAGATTTCCAGCTCTCCGACAACCAACGCATTGCTGCCGTATACATCATTGGCAGCCTTGACTCCAACGGCAGAATAACACGCTCATTATCGGCAATAGCCGATGATATCACTATAGCAACCGGCAAAGAAATCCCGGAGCCCGACATTAACGTAGCCTTTGAAACAGTCAGAAAACTGGAACCGCCGGGGGTTGGTGCTGTAGATTTACGTGACTGCATGCTTTTGCAACTTGAAAGAAGACAACCATCCTCACTGCCTTTAAAAACAGCTGTGGAAATTGTGCGAAAACACTTCAATCTGCTTTCGCACAAGCACTACGACCGCATGCTGCAACTCACCGGTGTTGACAGCCAAACCTTTAAAGCCGCCATCAACATAATCAAGTCTCTGAATCCAAAGCCATTGTCGTCGGCCGAATCTGAAACTAACGACCGCATGAGACACATCATCCCCGATTTTGGCGTGGAACCTCTTGACAACGGCCGGTTTAGCGTATGGCTCACACAAAGAATTCCCACATTGGATATTGAACGCAGTTTCAGACCGGAAAACGCAACAAACCTGAACAACAGGAATTCCGAATCCGACAATGCTTTTATTAAAAGCCGGCGCGACGAAGCCCGTCAATTCATTGATATGCTCGACCGCCGCCGTCAGACTCTCCTGGATGTTATGCAGGCAATTGTAACCCTACAACAAGATTTTTTTGCCACCGACAATCCGGCAACAATAAAACCGATGATTTTAAAAGACGTGGCAGCAATCACAGGCCTTGGACTTTCCGTTATATCAAGAGCCGCAGCCGGTAAATATGTTGCCACACAAGCCGGCGTTTACCCTCTTAAGATGTTCTTTAACGAAAGGCCTAAGGACGATGACGACACTTCATCTCATAAAATATCGGCATCTCTTAGCGCATTGATAAATACCGAAGATGGAGAGAACCCTTATAGCGACCAACAACTCACGGAACTGATGAACGAACAAGGTTTTGATATTGCACGGCGAACAGTTGCAAAATATCGTGAACGCCTTGGATTCCCGGTTGCACGTTTGAGAAAGAAAATTTAAGCACCATGTCTCAATCAGATAACAGCAAAAAACAGGAGCCTGAAACTCCCGATAACATAAATCACACTCCAAAAGATTTCCTTGCAAGTCTCACAGATTCCCCTGAAAAAAACTTGCAACAGAAAAATACACCACACCTGGTAACTCAGCCCGGTGACCCGGACGATACCCCTCTGCCAAACTCAGCATCTGTTTCTTTTGCAAAATACATCTCGGCAGTGTTTTCGCCATTATTCATGCCAACATACTGCATGGCAACGGCTCTCTGGATCACATCCCTGAGTGCAACACCGGAGAAAGCAAGATTCATCTCATCACTTATTGTTCTGTTTATAACCGCTGCAATCCCTTTTGCCATGATACTTGGCCTCATGCGCACCGGACAGGTAAAAGATATAGACATCTCCAACAAGCGTGAACGCTTTATTCCAATCATTGCCACCGGGCTATGTTACATTGCCGCAGCCATCTACGTTCATCGGCTAAAAGCTCCCGACTGGCTGCCTATGATGTTTGTGGGCGCGTTTGCAACTGCCATTATTTGCGCCATAATATCACGATGGTGGAAAATCAGTGCACATGGTGCGGCAGTAGGCGGCTTCATTGGCATGCTTGTGCGGCTTGACGTGATGCATCTCGTTGAATTCGAAATCATTTATTGGCTTATTGCCATTATACTCCTGGGCGGTGTAATTGGTATCTCGCGTATGATACTGCGCCAGCACACACCAATCCAATTCATCGCAGGAGAAATTCTGGGATCATTCGTTATATATATAGTCATGGGATTTCCACTTCCTTTTGTCTCGTAAATGTTCCCTACAAGGTAAAATAAAATTCTGTAAAATCACTAATATGAAACCAGTCATCAGCATTATCATGGGCAGCACTTCCGACCTGCCCGTTGTCTCTAAAGCCGCCGACTTTCTTGAGCGCATGGAAATACCCTTTGAAATGCACGCTCTAAGTGCTCACCGCACACCGCATCAAGTTGAGGAATTTGCCGTGACTGCAAGAGATCGTGGCATCAAAGTTATAATTGCTGCGGCCGGAATGGCTGCAGCTCTGCCCGGTGTAATTGCAGCACTCACTTCTGTGCCGGTAATAGGTGTGCCAATACGCTCAAGCCTTGAAGGCCGTGACGCACTCCTGTCAATTGTTCAGATGCCTCCGGGAATTCCTGTCGCAACGGTGGGTATTGACGGAGCTATGAATGCGGCAATCCTTGCTACTGAAATTCTTGCACTTGTTGACACTGATGTTGCCACACGTTTCGATGCCTGGCGAAAAACCCTTGCCGACAAGATTGTAAAGGCAAGCAACGACCTTGCAAACCTGAACACTTATAAATATAAGACAAACTGATTTAAATAAGTATCTGATTAAGTGGCGGTTCACGTTTACAGTCACCATGCTTTTGGTTAGCTATACATTATTTTTTTGAGAGTCAAGTGTCTTATATAATACCCAAACTCAACAAATTGTATTAATTGCTTTGGATTCAAATCTTTTTTACAAACGGCGCAAAACCCACGCTGTGGCTGTTGGCAATGCCATTATCGGTGGCAACAGCCCGGTGTTGATCCAATCCATGACCAACACCCCCACCCTTGACACCGAAGCTTCTGCAGCTCAGGTTATAACCATAGCCAAAGCCGGTGCCGGGTTAGTGCGTCTCACAGCCCAGGGTGTTGCTCACTCAAAGAATCTTGAGAACATAAGACAATCCGTCCGCAACAGTGGATGCGATGTTGCAATATCTGCCGACATACATTTCAATCCGGCAGCGGCGTTTGAAGCAGCCCTTCATGCCGACAAGGTGCGCATAAATCCCGGAAATTTTGTTGACCCGGCACGTACATTCCGCAAATTATCCTATACCGACGAGGAATACCGCGCCGAAGTTGAACGCATCGACCAGGCATTACTACCTCTGCTAAACAGATGCAAAGAACACAACACTGCATTGCGGCTTGGTGTAAATCATGGCTCACTGTCCGACCGTATCATGAGCCGTTATGGGGACACACCGGAAGGCATGGTTGAATCGGCAATGGAATTCCTGAGAGTTTGTTGCAAACACAACTTCCACAATGTTGTGATATCTATAAAATCGTCAAACGTCTCTGTTATGGTGGAGACTGTTCGCCTTCTTGCCAAAACAATGTCAAGCGAAAACATGACATTCCCTCTGCATCTGGGCGTTACAGAAGCCGGAGACGGAGACGATGCCCGTGTAAAATCGGCCGCCGGAATCGGGGCTCTTCTTGTTGACGGTTTAGGCGACACAATCCGTGTATCTCTTGCCGAACCTCCCGAAAATGAGATTCCTGTGGCAAAAATGATTTTGTCGCACATAGACAGCATGGCGCAAGATTCATTTAAAACGGACAATGTGCCTGTATATGATTTTGCCAAACACAGTGGGTTAGGCAAGTCTGCTCCGGATATCATTGGCCTTGACATAACACAACAGCAGGCAAAAGAGAGATATGGCTTGATGGAGATATCGGGGGCCGATGCCGTATTCAAAGCCCGCAGAATTCTGGCACAGAGCATTGACAATGGACTTAGCACCGCCCCTGCCGTGAAAATTTCTTATCCGGAAACCATGTCCCCGGAAATGGTTACTATCGCCGCAGCCATTGATTTTGGCGCACTGCTCCTTGGCAACGTTCCAATGAACGCAATGATGATCGAGGCCCCCACCCTTTCCGTTGAGCAGGCAAACACCCTTGCCCTTAACATCCTGCAAGCTACACGCCGGCGTTTATACAAAACCGAGTATATTGCATGCCCAAGTTGTGGCCGAACTCTTTTTGACCTTCCTCAAACACTTGAAGCTGTGCGCAAGGCAACATCTCACCTGAAAGGTCTAAAGATTGGAGTAATGGGATGCGTGGTTAACGGTCCCGGAGAAATGGCCGATGCCGACTATGGGTATGTGGGCGCTGCCGCCGGACATATCTCTCTTTACAAGGGTAAGGAATGTATTGAAAAAAACATTCCGGCAGCCGATGCTGTTCAACATCTGGTAGACCTCATCAAACAAAACGGCGATTGGGTGAACCCACAATAAATTCACAACGGAATCATTGTAAAAGAGCATGATAATATCCACTGATAAAAAACTGTCATACCTCTCTTTCCCTAACGGCCTCAGAGGAGTGCATCTGCAACTGCCGCGAAAACCTGTAGGCATTTTTGGCGTGGCCATCCGCGCCGGGTCGTCCGATGAAGATACCGCGGAAAATCTCGACGGCCTTGCGCACTTTGTTGAACACACAATATTCAAAGGCACATTGCGCAGATCCTCGTTCCACATCATAAACCGCATGGAAGCTGTGGGCGGAGAACTGAATGCTTTCACATCTAAGGATGATACCGTTGTATACACCGTGTTCCCTCATGGAAACCTGTACCGTGGCATTGAACTTATCTCCGACCTGATACAGAATTCGCAATTCCCTCAACACGAACTTGAAAAAGAACGCCAGGTTGTTGCCGATGAAATAAACTCATACCTCGACTCGCCTGCCGACGCTGTTTTTGACGATTTCGAAGACTTGATTTTCAAAGGCACACCCTATGGCCATAACATTTTGGGTAATATCAAAAGTCTGCGCAACTTCAATTCCGATGTTTGCCGCAACTGGGTAAAAAGTTTCTATCATCCCGGACGCATGGTTGTGTTCTATGCCGGAAATGTTGGCGTGGAGCGATTTGACATGGCAATACAGCGTTTCTTTTGCTTTGATAACGGTGACACCGGCATAACTGCCTCGTCCAAAACCGCCACATATTTTCCAGTTCCTGCTTTTGACGTGTGCAAACGTGTACGCGGAAATCATCAGTCCCACACCATTTGCGGCACATGTTTCCCTGCGCCCGACGACTCAACTCGCACAAGCATGGCCATGCTCTCCAATATTCTCGGTGGCCCAGGAATGAACTCTTTGCTAAACGTTGAGCTACGCGAGCGACGTGGACTTGTCTACAACGTTGAAACCTCTACGTCTCTCTTTGGGAAAAACGGTCTGTTCACCATTTATTTTGGATGCGACCCTGACGACCGCGAAAAGTGCATGCAAATTATTTACAACCAGCTTCAAAGGCTTTCCGACAAACCGCTAACTGCCCGGCAACTCTCTGCCGCAAAAAAACAGTATCTCGGACAACTGCTGGTGGCAAATGAGAATCACGAAAACCTGATTATATCAATAGCGCGCGCCACCCTCATGCGTGGTAAAGCACTCACAACAAACGATATCACAAACCTCATCAACGACACAACGTCTCAAAGCCTCATGCTTTTATCTCAAAAAATAAGCTCTCTGTCGGCCCTTTCACTCACACCCTGAATACAGTGGCAATATCCGCAAAAATCACAATTTCCCACCCAAAGAATTCCTGCGTATATAATCGTTGAAAACTTTCTTATAACTTTCGCTCACATAAATTTTCTCTCCATTGTTCATTGTAATGCAAGTGCGGTCTATCTCCCTGACTTCACGCATATTCACTATATAAGACCTGTGTATCTGCAGAAAATAATCAGGCAAGCTTTCCATAACCTGCTTAAGCGGTATATGAACAGTCAGCGGCTTGTGACCACTTATATATAGTTTGATATACTCGCTCATAGCGGCCACATACTGTATTTCCGACACCTTGACATTCACATACTTATATCCGTCTTTAACATACAAAGCCTTGTCTCTGTCGTCCATCGCGCACTCCTGCCTTGCCGAGTGCTCAAGCAACTTATTGGCAGCGCGCTGGAAGGTGACAAAATCAAAAGGTTTTAGAATATAATCAACTGCCGACAATCTGTAACTCTCAACGGCATATTCCGCATAGGCCGTTGTAAAGACAACAAGCGGTGGCGACGGCATCGACGATATAAAATCAAGCCCGTTCATATCCGGCATATTTATGTCAATGAATACCGCATCTATCTCTTTCCCGGACATTACCTCCATTGCATCAAAAGCGCTCTCACAAAGGGCCTCCAACTTCAGGAATGGAATCTTATCTATATAGGCACCAAGCTTTTCAAGTGCCATTATTTCATCATCAACGGCTATACATCTTAACTGTTTCATAAACATACGGAATCTTTAGAACGGCTGTATAGGTATCATTGTCCGCCGTAATTTTAAACTCATATTCATTACCATACAGCAGAGCAAGACGCTTCCTGAGATTAGCCAGTCCAATACCACTGTTTTCTTTTTCTCTGTTGGAATCCGCACCGGCATTAACAAGATTATTGCGGCACACAAATTCTATATTGTTATCCTTTATGGTAAGCGATATATAAAACGACGAATGTCTGTGATAGCTTATGCCATGCTTGAAAGCGTTCTCAACTATAACAATAAACATCAAAGGTGGAATCTTTATGTCATCGGCATAAATATCATTTCCATAAAGTTTGGGTATTTCAAGGGTGATGCTAACTTTTTTCTCGGAATACCGTTTTCTCATTATATCCACATAGGTGCAAAGAAACTCTGTCTCGTTCCTCAGCGAAGTATACTCACGTGTCCCCTCGTACAAAACATAACGCATGAGCTTGCTCAACATCATTATCATATCCTGAGCCTTTGGCGGATTAATCTCCACCATGCCATGTATATTGTTCAACATATTCATGAAAAAATGAGGATTCAGCTGTGCCTTGAGATACTCAAGTTCCTGCTGCAGTCGCTCGTTTTCAAGTTCGGCATCGCGTTTGCGCTGGCGAGAATATCTTATAAAATATGCCACCGAGAGATCATATCCCATCAGCAACAATGCTATCACAATATCCATAGCCAATGGATCAACACCTTTGAAATTCCCATGAGCCTTTACTTCCGGCGGTTTATGCCCACGATGCCGGATATCGTCCAACTCCATCTCCGCACCATGCATACCACGGTCTCGTCCCGGTCCCGGATGCTCATGAAACTCATGTTTATGCTTGGGTGGGATATCGGCCTTGGGCGGATTGCTGTAAAACGTATAAACGCCAAACAAACCCAGCAACACAACAGCACATGCAACATAAGTTTTTATACGATCTTTTAGAAAGAGTCCGCGTATAAGGACCAAATCATGTATACCAAACAAAATCAAAAACGGCAACATGAAATTTATATACTTTATCACATCCCTATGTGTAAAACTCTTTTCGGCAAAATAAGCCAAAAACATATAAAGACACGGAGCCACTATCAATGGCATCCACACCATTATATACGCCATACGGTCATATTTTTTTTCACTAAGCGCCATCTTTGTCACTTCTTGGAGTATGTTTGAATTTTTTGAGTGTCAATCACGAGGGGGAAAAACACGCCGTAATTGGCCTCAGGATTAATGCCAGGCATATTTATATAATCTTCAATTATACATTAAAATCATTTTTTGTGTGTGCCAAATTCAAACACACTCTTAGATTTCTTCATATTGCAAATTTAATTATTTCATTCCATTCTCTTTAATTTATTCTGTGAAATGGGCAAATGTTTCTGCCGATGCGCTCACCATGTGGCCATCTGTCTGTTTCTCATCACAGACCTTGATGATTTCCGCTGAAAAAAACGCCCGGTCCACTGACTTTTTTTGCCACTGAAATTTCCGCGCATTTCCTTTGCACTAAAATTTTAATCAGCAAAGAAACACTTTAACTATTAAATCATCTCACATGAAAAAATTCCTACTACTGCTATTGGCAATGACAGTCTGTGCATTTTCCCATGCCGATGAATCTCAATTGCAACTTATCTTTGAAACATCTGACGGCGAATTCCATGCATTTGACGCCAATGGTCTTAAAATCACAGTCAACAACGATGAACTTATTGTGTCTAACCCCACACAAACCGTCGCATACCCATCTCTCAAACTCGTGAAAATGTATTTCTCACAACATTCGGCGGCAACAGACATAACCGCCGATGATATCCAAGGCCCTGTTGAGGTTTTCACTGCCGATGGAAAATATATTGGCAAATTCGCTTCAAAAAAATATGCCGTCGAAAAACTCCCCAAAGGGTTATATGTGATTAAATCCAATTCAAAAACATCAAAACTATTTGTACCATGATTAAACCATTGCTCCTTTTCACAGCATTATTATCGGCAGTAAGCACGTTTGCCGAATCGTTCAATGTGGTGTGCGGTAACGTGGTTTACTCATACGACGTTAGCAAAGCCGGCGACATGCCATATACAAACGGCAACATTCTTTCAATTCTTGGCAAGGATTATAATTTAGGAGAGGTTACCTCGATGTATGTTGATGAAAAAATGCCTGAGCCGGGAACCGTTTATGTTGAATATGCGTCAGATAAAGCAACCGTCACTGTCGACGGCATGTTGGCGGCATTTGTTAATGTCACTGTCTCCGGAGCACATGTATCTGTAACCCAAAGCGCCGATGTGTCTGAGGCAACCTGCGGAGAAATCACATACAGTCTCAGTGGCCAAAGCAGCGACGGCTCGTTCCTCATCACAGGTTCCTATAAATGCACCGTGGCATTATGCGCACTTGACCTCACATCAACAAAAGGTGCAGCCATAGACATACAGAACGGAAAGCGCATTGCACTGCGCGTGTGCGACAACACTGCCAACTCAATCTCCGACAGTTCTGCAGGAACTCAAAAAGGAAGCCTTGTTTGCAAGGGGCATCTTGAATTCGAAGGCTCGGGCAGTCTCGATGTAAACGGAAACACAGCTCATGCCATCTATGCCAAAGAGTATATCTCATTCAATGAATCATCTCTCAAAGTGCTCTCAGCAGTCAAAGACGGCATCAATTGCAACCAGTACATGGATATCAAAGGTGGCGAGATAAGTATCTCAGGTACCGGCGACGACGGCATACAGGTTTCTTTTAAGGACGATGTCGACCGCGAGCCTCAGGACACCGGCTCTATAAATATAACCGGTGGCATTATCAATGTCACCACAACAGCCAAGGCCGCCAAAGCAATTAAAGCCGACGGTGACATATCAATCACCAACGGCAAAATAACGGCAAAGGTCACGGGTGCGGGTCAATGGAGCGAGAAAGATTCCAAGACAAAGGCATCCACATGCCTCAGCGCCGACGGCAACATGCTCATCAGCGGCGGTTCACTGCTGCTTGAGGCTACTGCCTCTGGCGGAAAAGGCATCAGCATCGACGGTAACCTGAATGTCACCGGCGGCGACATAACAGTTGCCACTTCCGGAGGTATGTTTGCATACGTTAATTCCACTGAATATGACAATTACACCGGGAACACCGACAATCTTGCCAGCGACAACAAATCATCACCAAAAGGCATAAAAGCCGATGGCAACATCACAATCGACGGCGGCAGTTTCAACGTCACAACCAAAGGCAACGGTGGTGAAGGTATTGAAAGCAAAGCCGTTTTGACAATAAACAATGGCCTTTTCAACCTAAACACATACGACGACGCCATAAATTCTTCAAGCCACATGTACATTAACGGTGGAACCATAACTGCCATTGCCACCAATAACGACGCTCTCGACTCCAACGGTAACCTTTATATTGCCGGCGGACACATAATGGCATTAGGCGCGCGCGAACCGGAAGGTGGCATCGATGCTAACGAAGAAGAAGGCTACACCGTGGTTTTCACCGGTGGTACCCTTCTGGCTACCGGCGGTCGCAATTCCACCCCAACCACCGCCGAGTCAACTCAGCCTTTTGTAAGCACAAGCATTGCTGTAACCGGCGGAAGCACTGTAAAACTCCAGTCCGGAGATAACGTCCTTGCAACATTCAATGTCCCTGCCGAGTATAACCTTGGACAAGGTGGGCGTTTTGCTCCGGGCGGTGGCCCCGGTGGTCCCGGTTCCTCAAGCTCCGGCGGTGTATTGATAACATGCCCCGGAATATCTTCCGGAAGCTCTTATACAATTATCTCCGGATCTTCTTCCGCTTCGGCAACCGCAACACTAAAGGGTTCTTCGTCAGGGGGAAGACCATAACAACCTATCCCCCTCATTACCAATAATTCAACAGGCCGTCTGTCTTATGGGGACAGACGGCCATTTTTTTTATAATAACAAGCCGGGGATTAGAACGAGAATTGGAACAAAGCGTCGAATCTGTTTGCAGTTCCACGTTCTCCATTAAAATCTTTGCGTTTACCTCTAAGATATTCCAACCCAACCTGCAAACGTGCTGTTGGTTCCCAGAAAATATTGATGGCTCCATATTGACCATATTTATAATCCGTTGGGTCAACCTCATATTTGGGCAAATACCGGGCCTGCCCAAGTGCCACACAGGCGTAGATGTTTTCTGTGAAATTATATTTGGCACCTATATTCACACCAAACGACATTGGCGCATACATTCGCCCGGGAGTTGTTCCCTGCGTTGTGAGATCGTAATTACCTATTGACAAATCGGCCATACAGCTCTCATAACCCCGGCCAATATTGGCAGCACCATAAAGTGTGAGCTGTGGAAGTGGATGCACCACTGCCGAAAGTTGGGTTCCCCAACCAATGATATTGCGGTTTTTCTGCGCCACAAGATCTCTGTAGGGCAACGTTCTCACAACACCGGACAATCGCACGTGACTCTGATGCGACCACTGGTACTGCACAAATGCTGCATAATCCGGCATCCAGTCGTTTATTTGTTTTGTATTCACACCATCGGCATCTGTCTGGCTCGACGGCATTTCCACAGAGGCCGCCACCTGCCAACGGTTTTTAAATGTATGGTTCCACCGCACAAGCATGCGTGTGCTCGACAAGCGTCCGTTAGACCCGGCACCATCTATTGTCGGGGCATCGGCCTGTGGGTCGGAGAATGTTGTGGCTGCATAACCCACCGTCCAGTCGTTTATAACAACGTATGCTTTTTTCAACTTGAAGGTTACATTGTTAGCTCCGGAAAAGTCGCATTGTATATATGCCATGACATCGCCCAGAACTTTGTTACGGCCTATCACCCTGAAAAACAGAGCTGTTCCACCCGGTGTGCCACCAATTCTGCGCCGTTGCGACGGATCTGCCGGCACCGGAATAAGATATGGAACAAAACCGTTTGCAGGCATGGCCCCGTCAAAGTCAAACCATCCGCGCATGCGCACAGACCCACCTATACCCATGGCAAGTTTGGCATCTTTGCTCATTAACAGAAAGTATGGTGCCAACGGATCCTGGAAACTACGGAACTGGTCGACATAGAACATGGCTATCATGTGACGCAGTGAATCCAATGATGCCATATTTCCGGATCCGGTATAGATAATCTTATGTCCGTCTTTTAGATGTTCTTCTTTGAGTTCGTCACTCGTCATATTAGACATGGACACAAGCGAGTCTGCAACCAGAGGGTCTATCTCTGTTGTGTCCACCATGCGTGACACAAGTGGTGTGTCAGGAACTATAATCTTGAGTGTTCCTTCGTTCTTAGCTGAGGCTCCTGTAACCGATGCAATCCCCAGCATAAAAATAATTTTTTTAAGCATAATGTGTTTCAGGTGTGTTAGAACTTATTTTAGAATTTTAACAACCTTGGGCACATTTTTGTTTATCCGGCATGCAACTTAGGCCCCATCTCATTCTATAAGGAATTGGCTCTTTTTATTGGCCAAGCAGCTTTGCCAATGCTTTGACTCTTGTCTCATATTCATCTATCATGGCATCCTGCTCCCGGGTGAGACCATATATATTAAGTCCACAATCTTCTACATGACAATATTCTTCCGAGACATCATTTACATGACCGTGCGGACATATATATTTTGTTGTCTGCCCGAACATACCGCGGCTCTGTGTTATCTCGCCAAATGGATCGGGATCTCTCAGTGCGGCAAGCAGCATCTTCATGGCGGCCAGATCTCCGGCCGTATACTCGGGCTGATATGCACACAGACATTCCACAACAAAGCCAATACGCGGTGTGTCTTCATCGCCCAGCAATTCCATCAATCGCCGGGCGTCAAACAGCTTGCTTTCTATTATCACATGTTTTGTAGCTTGGGCACATGAGTCTATGTCTCCATAAACCACATTCAAGGCATATTCACGCGGCACGGCAAGCATGTATTCCGGGAAACGCTGCAACGCGGCATTGTGATAGTCACATCTGTCGCTTTCGTCCATAAGCCACGACACAAGGTATTTACGGTAAAGCCCGGCTCCAATACCGGTCATCGACCGCGATATTATGTACTGCCAGTTCTCGTCCGACGGAAATACTTCCGGCCGCGGCAACTGTCTGCTGTATCTAACTTTTAGACATTCGGCCCTAAGGTCTTCTGCTGTAATTTTTGTGTGGTTCGCTGACATTGGTTATACTGCTGTTTTTTGTTTAATTTTCTATGCCTTTATATCAAAGACCCTAACATCCATTGTCAATGTATCGATATTCAATAGTCGTGAACCGAGCAATCTGCCGGCTCCGGTGATGATTTTGAGAACTTCGGCTGCCTGGAACGATGCCACTATCGACGGCACCGGACCAAAGATGCCGGCTCCGCTGTATGCTCCGCCGTTGGGCACACATCCGCCGGAGCGGTCTTCGGTGCCAAACAATTCCACATAGTCAACATCGCTTTCGGGTATGAATGTCATAACCTGGCCGCTGAATCGGTTGACACCGCCAACAACACATGGCCTGCCGCTTTCTATGCATGCTTTCACTGTCATGGATTTTACCTGACCTCTGTCACTTCCTTCCACAACAACATCGGCCTGTTGCACAAATTCTTTTATTGTGTCTTTGTCAAGTTTTGAACATACGGGCGTAACCTTCACGGCAGAATTCAGTTGCTCTATGCGTTTTTTCAGGGCATAGACCTTGAATTGTCCCACCGAGTTCTGGTCATAGGCAAGCTGTCGCTGGAGATTCGACAATTCAACAACATCAAAATCGGCAACAATTATATGGCCTGTGCCGGCCGCCGCCAGCTGTGTGGCCACAGCCGAGCCCAATGCTCCGGCTCCAACCACACACACTGTGGCACCACACAGTTTTTTCTGGCCTTCAATGCCTATCTGTGGCAAAGCCATGGTGCGGCTATATCTCACAAGTTCCTGTTCGTCAAGTTGTTTCATAAACTCAAAGATTAACCTTGTCAAATATTGCATCCCAGTCTTTCCAAACCGGCTCATAGCCATGGGCACGTATAGAACGGGCTACTTCTTGGGGAGTGCGCGAATCGGTAACTTCGAATTGCTCAAGGGCTTCGGGCGTCGAACAATACCCACCGGGTTCTGTCTGGCTTCCGGCACTCATGGATGTAACCCCAAGCCCAATCATATTGTCTCGCAACCATGGAGCCTCACGGGTTGAATATGAGATGTCAACTTCGTGATCAAAAATCCTGAACGCACATGTCAACTGGACAAGCTGCCGTTCTGTCATTATAACATTTGGCTGATAGCCCGATTCACTCGGACACATCCTCGGGAAATTCACGCTGTAACGTGTGCGCCAGTATTTTGCCTGGAGATAACGCAGATGTCTGGCAAGCATGGTCAGGTCGGCACGCCAGTCTTCCAGCCCAATCAACACTCCAAGCCCAATTTTATGCACGCCGGCACGCCCCATGCGGTCATAACCGTTTAGACGCCAATCATAAATCGACTTCATTCCACGTGGGTGGTATTTACCGTATGCTTCTTTATGATAGGTCTCCTGAAAGCACACCACTCCGTTCAATCCGTGCTCCACAAGACGGCGGTATTGCGCTGTGCGCATGGGTTGCACCTCGATGGTGAGGTTATGGAAATATGGACGGCAACGGTCAAAAACATCACAAAAATATTCTGTACCGCAGAGTGCCGGGAACTCACCGCTGACAACCAAAAGATTTTCAAACGGGCCCAGCTTTTTTATTGCCTTACATTCGTCCTCAACCTGGTCCATGGTGAGGATTGTGCGTTCAAATGCATTGGCATGGTTGAACCCACAGTATACACAGGCATTGGCACATGCGTTTGACACATACATTGGTATATACATGGATATGGTGCGCCCGAATTTCTCAAGCGTGAACTTCCGGGCAAGCACTGCCATGTCTTCTATATATGGTTCGGCGGCCGGAGATATCAGAACCATGAATTCTTCGGGCGAGAGCTGTCGGCTGTCAAGCTGTGCCACGGCAAGAACTCTCTCCACATCGGCCTTTGTTGGCAATACGGATTGACGCACGGTTTCGTCCCAGTCATATTTTCCAATGACATCGGCGAAACCATTGCGGTCATCCGGGTCAAGATGTAATTTTATTGTTGACATTTATCGTTTACGTTTTGTGATATGCGCATCGCGCAGAAGTTAGGTCCGCACATTGTGCAGAAACGGTC